>Ga0126381_100009875_pt1 | contig 10726 bp, 10 predicted proteins | sample PanSoiMetPlot_28_FD_96465 | JGI IMG/M metagenome (GOLD analysis project Ga0126381, IMG submission 96465) | Tropical forest soil microbial communities from Panama - MetaG Plot_28 | ecosystem: Environmental > Terrestrial > Soil > Tropical forest > Bulk soil | place: Panama | collected 2016-02-17
CCTCAGGTTTCATGGGTGCTGGCACTGCCCCTTCAGATTGATTCCCGAACGCCGTATTGCTCATCCTGGAAGCGACAGCCTGTCCGCTGGGCCGTTCTTTCTGGGAATAGATCCCCTCGCCCGGCTGCGTCTGGTCTTGAAGAGAAGGTCTTTCAACAATGAACTCTTGAAGTAAAGGTTTTGTAATATGCCGGGCGCTCGTCCGTGCGGTAGAGCCTCGCCACAATGCCATCGCGAAGGTCAGAACAAAGCTCACAGCGATGGCCCCGGCTCCAACAGCCAGCGCTTTCCACGGTACGAATCCCTTCCCGGCCGTCCTCTTGTGACGAGAATCTGCGGTTTTTCCCCGCGCCGCAACAGACTCCTCCACACTCCTCGGTACCGCCGGAATGCTCCACCGCGAGAGTGATTCGGACGTGCCGCGCAACTTCTCTGCAACAAGACTGCATTCATTGCACTCATCCAGATGCGCCCGAACGACGCGCGCGTTGGCCGAAGAGAGTTCGCCGTCCAGCAGCGCCATCACATCTTCGGGGGCCACGAGATGTTCGGTGGTCATCGTCATACGCGCTCCTCTCTCTCTGCGAACCCTCTCACCGGCGTCGCTGGTGCCGGCTCTGTAAGCATCTCGCGCAGGGCTGTCCGCGCACGAAGGAGCCGCGAGCGCACCGTGTTCAGCGGCAGCCGCAACACCTCAGCGATCTCCGCATAGCTCAACTGCTCAAACTCGCGCAGCAACAGAATCTCCCGGTCAACCCGCTCCAGCCGGCCCACTGCATCGCGCAACACCATCTCCCCATCGAGACTGTTCCGAGTCGCAGGCTCATGCTCCTTGGTGCTCCAGAACATCGCGCGAAACACCGCTTTGCGCCGATAACTCCGCAAAACATTGAACGCAATCGCATAGAGATACGTACGAAAGGTCGCCGATGGCCGATAGTGCTGCGCCGCACGCAGCACCGCCAGAAAAGTCTCCTGGGTCAGCTCCTCCGCCTGCGCCGCGTCTGCGATGCGGCGCCTGAAGAAGCCGAACAGCGGCTGTTTGTACCGCAGGAACAGCTCCGCAAAGGCGTTCACCGCGCCACGCGAAAACGCTGCCATCAACTGCTCATCGCTTGTGGCAGTCTCGGCACCGTCAAGATGCGAATCTGGATGCGCGCCATTGCTCGACCCCGAGATCGCGGGATCCGAGGCCAGGTCGCTCACAGGTAGACCTTCGTGCATGAGTCTCCGCCGTAACTTTCACACACGGTAATGACTCGATCAAACGAAAAGTTCCACACGAAGAGACGAAATATTTTTCAGGCTCTACTCCGCCCGGAGTGCCCGCAGCGGATCGACCGCCGCCGCCCGCCGGGCCGGAAGCCACGCAGCGAGCAGCGCAATCAGGACCATCATCAGCGACACGACCCCGAAGGTCAGCGGATCGACCGGCCTGACGCCAAACAAAAACTGCCTCAGCAGCCGAGCTGCCACGAAAGCTCCTGCAAGCCCCGCAACCGATCCGGCAATCGCCCACAACGCGCTTTGCTTCATTACCATCTGGACGATCTTTCCCCGAGCCGCACCCAGCGCCAACCGAACCCCGATCTCCCGTGTGCGCCAGCTCACGATGGAGGCGATCAGGCTGTACACGCCCGCCGCACCGACGCACAGTGCAAGGACGCCACGCCAACAAGCAGCTGCCTCAGCGAACGCAAACCACAGCCTGACGCCGCGACCACATTGTTAAGGGTCCGCACGTGCGTCACGGGAACCAGCGGATCCATCTCCGCGACTGCGCTTCGCAACTCGTGCACTCGTTGAAAGGGACGGCACCCTATTGCTCCAGCTAGCGGGTCACCAGCTCCGCAAGCGACTTCGCACCCTCAAACACAGTCGAATGCGTCAGTGACCGATACCTGTCCGCCTCCGCCGCACGCGCAGCCTCTGCCTGCTGCACACGCCGCTCCGCATCCACGCCCAGGATCAGCCGCACTGGAACGTCATCGGTGTTTGCCAGCTCCACAATCAGCTCGGCGATCTTTTTCGGGTCGCCCTCCTGCTGCCCGTCGACGGCGTGCAGCACTTTCCTAATCTGCCCCACGGAAACCTGGTACTCTGGCAGAAGCTCAGACGCGTTCTGTGCCGCACGCCGCGCCCAGTTCGTCTTGATCCCTCCCGGCTCGAGCGTGCACACCTTCACCCCGAAGGGCGCGACCTCCTGCGCCAGCGAATCGCTGAAGCCTCCGACCGCCCACTTCGCCGCGTGATAGGGAGTATTTCCTGCAACGGACATCCGGCCTCCCACCGACGAGATCTGAAAGATGTGGCCACTCTTCTGCCTGCGCATCATCGGAATCGCGGCACGCGTCGTGTACACCACGCCGTAGAAACACGTTTCGACCACCGCCTTGAAGTCCTCCCCGCTCATCTGCTCGAACGGAGCGAACTGTCCGTAGCCTGCATTGTTTACCAGCACATCGAGGCGCCCGAACGTAGCCTCCGCGAGCTTCAGTGCCGCCTGCGCCGCTGTCTCATCGCGCACCTCTAGCGTCACAGGCTTCACGCGGTCGCCGTACTGCTTCACCAGCGGAGCCAGCTCCTCCGGCCTCCGCGCTCCCGCCACCACGCTGTCGCCTGCGGCCAGCGCTGCCTCGGCGATGTCGCGTCCCAAGCCGTTTCCACTTCCTGTAATCAACCAAACCTTAGCCATTCTTAGGAATCCTCCTGTCGATAGGATTCTAAAATGAGCGAGTGGTTGCTCATTTATTTTAAACCACCCAAGAGCGCCACTCACCGCAGAGCCTGCCAATACACTTCAAACGCCCGCTCCATCAGCTCCTTCTTCTGTTTCGGATGCGTCAGCATAAAGTTCATCGTCGCCTCCTGCATCGCCGACATCATGGCCGCCGCAAAACCGACCGGCAGTCCCTTGAGCGGCCCCCTGGCCTCCAGCTCTTCGATCGTCGCGTCGATCCTCCCACGCACTCGGGCCATCCTAGCCCGCGTCTCCGCAGTCACCACATCCGACACATTCAACTGCACCGAAGCCTTGCGCTTCTCCGGGTACTCCATCGCCCATTCGAGATAACTCGACCACACATGCCACGTCCGCTGCCGCAGACTCGTCTTTTGCTGGAAGCTGGCGTTGATCCTCTCGTAGGCCTCGCCCTTGAGCTCCAGATAGAGCTGGTTCAGCAAATCTTCCTTGTTGGCAAAGTAAGTAAACAGCGTGCCCTCGGCCACACCCGCACGCTTGGCGATCTTCGCTGTAGGCGCGCCCAGTCCGGCCTCGGCGATCTCGTGCACCGCCGCCTCTAGGATTGCGCTTCTCTTCTCAGGACTTCTGGCTCGTGCCATGCAGCTATCAGAGTACAGTGGATCCTCACGCCAGCTCAGGCGAGTCAGACCAAGAGTATCCCCATCATCGTCTTAAGTGCCGAACGAGACGTATCATGGAAACTGACACCATGAAGCCGCGCATCGCCATCCCCAACCCCACCAGCAGCAACCTTGAGTACAACAGCAGGTCCTGGCCCCAGTATGCGGAGGCGGTCATCCGCGCCGGAGGTGAGCCGGTTGAGATCCCCCTCAACGCCACCCCGCGCGAGATCGCAAACCTTGTTAACTTCTGCCACGGTGTCCTTCTCCCCGGCTCTCCCGCCGACGTCAACCCGCAGAAGTTCGGCCACGACCCCATCCCCGAGTCCAACCCCGCCGACCCCGGCCGCGAGAACGTCGACGAACTCCTCCTCCAGGATGCCCACAACCTCTACAAACCTATCCTCGCCATCTGCTTTGGAGTCCAGTCGCTGAACGTCTGGCGCGGAGGCACCCTCATCCAGGACATCCCCGCTCAACTCGGCTCCGTGATGCCAAACCACTCTGCCGGAAGGTCCGTCGCGGTGGCCCACTCCGCCTCCATTGAACAGAACTCGACCTTGGGCAGGCTCCTCTGCTCCGGGACTCCCGAAGCAAGGGCCGAGGCGCGTGTCGGAGATGGCTCACTCTGTCTCCCCATCAACTCCAGCCACCATCAGGCCATCGGGATTCCCGGCGACGGTCTGCGCGTCACCGCCCGCTGCCCCGAGGACAACGTCATCGAAGCCGTCGAGGGCGGCCAGGATCCCAACCACCCCGACTCCCACTTCGTCCTCGGAATCCAGTGGCACCCCGAGCGCAGCTACGAGATCAGCCCTGCCTCCCGCGCCATCTTCGAGCGCTTCGTCGCTGAGGCCGCAGCCTGGAAGCCCCGCGCCATCCACACCTCCGTAGCAAGTGACCGCTGATATGTCTTTAGCGAGCGAACCTGCTTCTCCATTAACTAGAAACTAAACAGCCACCACCGGGCGTTCCAGGCGACCGCGCAGATCACGGTTGGCACCGATCCCCACACCGTAACTGTGGTCGCCACCAACGATCCGGGCCTTCGCGCGACCAAGACCGTCACCGCCTTTGTAGGGCCGGCCCTTCCAGGTTGACGCCCGGCCGTACTCCTGGACCTACGTTCGCTCATCTCCATCTCCGCAGACGACCCCTAGCTCCTCAGCCTCATCAGCACCTTCAAAGACAGCTCCGCGGCCTGTCCGGCACACTCGCCTCGGCGAATTCTTATCGGCCCAAATGTCGTCACACAAGCCGTCGTCGGCAGCGCCGAAACCCGCACCGCGTCGGCTTCTGGAGGCTTTCCGGTCGTGCCCCCGTCTCCCGCCTTCCCTCTTCCCAGGCTCTCCGATGCTGCCGCCGCAGCTTCTTTCGCGACCGTACCCTTCTTGTCTGCTCCAAACCCGATTCAGTTTCCGTCCTTCGGGCTTTCGATTCCGACCACAACACTGCAACACCTCGTCGAAGCCGAGACCCCGGCCATTGAAGGCCGAGGGCTCCAAGTAAGGGCTGACGATTGATTCCATCAAGGTGCGGACAGCGAGCCCGGCTGCCGTCCAGACCAAATGTCTCCGGCCATCTCACGGCAGACATCCCGGCCAGCTTCAGCATCACCGACACGGTCGGACTGAAGTCGCCGCCCGTTGGCCTGCCAGATCAAATGGTCCCGGCGGTCATCTCCACCGATTCCTCTTCCAGCGTCGGTAGTCTTCTCGATTGGATTATCGGAACCCTCGTCCCCTTTCTTGGGGGTGTGCTCATCGACGTCTTCTACAAGGTGTCGGTCGCCGCGAGTCAACAATCTGGGCTGGCCGGAGGACTTCTCGGCAGAATTCCAGCCAACATTCCCTTCGGGGACAAAGCGATCGCCCTCCCGGCAAACACAACCTTCACAATGCCAAACTTCGCCATGCTGACTCCTTCGGAGCCACCGCCTCTGGCCTTTTTGGTGCCGGCTCGACGAAGATCGACCCGCGGGATCAATCAATGGTTCAGCTCATCGTCCATGGTTCGGACTTTTCTCTCGGCCTTCAGACCGATATCCTCGATAGGACAGACCCTCCACCAGGGGATATACCCTGGTGAACATCCACACCGGATGCCGGCAAATTCGGTTGGCAAATCACGGGAGGCGGCTCCAGGTCGGACGTACTTGAGCCCCCGTGCTCAGTAGTCCAGGCTGGAGACTTCAAAACCAAACTTCCCGCTGCCGCTGAAGTTGTCCATCGGCGACTAGGTCTTCAAGCTCCGCGTAGCCCAGTTCCACGACCTCATATGGAATGTTCCACGTGGAACAATCCAACCTGCTGCCCCAGGATCAAAATCCAAGATCAACACTCTGCGATACTGAAAGTCGATGCCCACCCTCTCCGAGCCAAGAATCGCAGAGTTGTTGAACCACTATGTTGTTACTCCCCCCGCAATCCTGCCGGAGCTTTCGCTTTACCTCGATCTCCTGCTCAAGTGGAACGCCCGAACTAACCTCACCGCAATCCGCCAGCCAGAAGAGATCGTCCGCCGTCACTTCGGCGAGAGCCTCTTCACGGCCCGCCATCTTGGAGATCCCGACACCCTCCTCGATCTCGGCTCCGGAGCTGGCTTCCCCGGCCTTCCCATCGCCCTCCTGCGTCCCGAGATCCACGTCGCTCTGGCCGAGTCTCAGAGCAAGAAGGCCACCTTCCTCCGCGAAGCTGTCCGTACCCTCGGTGTCCCGAACGTCGAAGTCTGGGCCACCCGGGCCGAGAGCCTTCCCCCCGATCGCCGGTTTCACACGGTAACCCTTCGCGCGGTAGACGACATGGCCGCAGCAATCGCCACCGCTGCTCCTCGGGTATTACACCAACTCGTCCTTCTCACCGGTGTTCCCCCGGCCTTGCCCGCAGATTTCACATCCCTGCAGCCGATTCCCATCCCAAATACGGACTCAACAGTCCTCGTTCGCGCCGTTCGCGGCTAAATGTTCCACGTGGAACAGTGGGTAACGATACTGGGTCACGGTCTCTCCCGCCTTGGAATCCCCAAAGGTAACCTGACCAAAGTTTTGTTTGTAACCATTCCGACATCTGCTATAACCCAGTACATCCTTAGTGATAAGGACCTCCCCGTTAGTTGCACCGATCATCCACTGAAGGTGTGCCTTCGCTGGGAGGGATTGATGAACGTGATTGCCGAGAAGAACAACATTCATGGGGTGAATTGCGGTCTCCAGGCCAACTATCCGCTTGCGCTCTACCACAAGTTGCTCGACTACCACGTGACCGAGATCTTCATGGCCGCAGCAACCATCGCAACCGTGGTCCTCATACGCATCTACAAGTAAAGGGCCGCGGTTCGCGAAAGATTGAATCGAACGAAGAGGATGTTCCACGTGGAACATCCTCTTCATGCCTCTCAAGACTCAACCGTCCACCCTGCAAAACTGCACCTTCAATTGTTCCACGTGGAGCAAAGATTTCCACATTTGCCTCATCGAAACCCCCGTGTTTTAGGGCATTAACCGTGCTTCCACAAGTTCTCCACAGCACGCGTTCCTTCTCCACAACCCTGCCGCATTGCTTCGCGCTGCGCCACAGACTAACCTTTTGCTACGTCGATGATCACGATTCATCCAGCCAACAAACCCCGTCCCCAGGCGAAAGCGGAACCGGAATCCCAAACCGCCAGCTCTGCGCCCGAGACTGCCGGCAACTCCAAGCCGCCGTCGAAGGTCATTGCAGTCGTCAACCAGAAGGGCGGAGTCGGCAAGACCACGACCGCCATCAACTTAGCGGCAGCCCTGGCTCTCGAAGGACTCCCCACGCTGCTCATCGACTGCGATCCCCAGGCCAACACCACCGGCGGCCTCGGCTTCGCCCGCGAGGAAGCCCGCGCCAGCATCTACGACCTGCTGATGGGCCACACGCCCATCGACCAGATCATCGTCAAAACCGAAGTCGATAAGCTCTCGCTCATCCCCGGAAGCAAGAACTTGATCGGAGCCAACATCGAGCTCGTCGGCCAGGAGCGCCGTGAGTACCGCCTCCGCGATGCCATTGAGCCCATTCGACATAACTATCCGTTTACCCTGCTCGACTGCCCCCCAGCTCTCGACCTCCTCACGCTGAACTCCCTGGTAGCTGCCGACGGGCTCCTCGTCCCCATGCAGGCCGAGTATTTCGCTCTCGAGGGGATCTCCGAGCTCATGAGCACCCTCGACCGCGTCTCGGTGGCGTTCAACTCTTCGCTCGCGCTCGAAGGCGTCCTGCTGACCATGTACGACGACCGCACCAACCTCTCGCAGCAGGTCTCCGAGAACCTCAAGGGATTCTTCACCGACAAGCTCCTCAAGACGACGATCCCGCGCAACATCCGGCTGGCCGAGGCCCCCAGTCACGGCAAACCCGTCGCCCAGTACGATCCCAAGTCACGCGGAGCCGAAGCGTATCGCGAGCTCGCGATGGAACTCCTCGAACGCAACAAAATCGAGAGCCCCGAGGTAAAGCGACGCAGAGCTGCAGCCGCTGCAGCCGCCAGCTCCCTCAAGTCCTTCCAGGTACCTGAGAAGAAATCGCGCTTCTGGTCCAAGTAGAAACCAGCTGAAAAGAAAGAACAGGAATTGACATGCCCGCAACGACACAAACTGATTCCAAGCGCCGTGCGCTTGGTAAGGGCCTCGAATCCCTCCTCCCTTCCCGTCCTGCGGTTGCTCCCTCCATCGCAGCCGTCGCCGAAGGTGCACCCGCCACTGGCAAGCCTCTTGAGATCGGGGTCGACCACATCGAGCGCAACCCGTGGCAGACCCGCACTCGCTTCGACGAGGCCCAGCTCGCCGAACTGGCCCAGTCCATCATCGCCGCCGGAGTCGTACAGCCCATCCTGGTAAGGCCGCTGACCGGAGGAAAATATCAGCTCATCGCGGGCGAGCGTCGCCTCCTCGCCTCCCGCAAGGCCGGCAAGACCACCATCCCCGCCATCGTTCGCCAAGTCCCAGACGAGCAGGTCCTCGAGATGACCATCATCGAGAACCTCCAACGCACCGACCTGAACCCCATGGAGCAGGCCCGCGCCTACCAGCGCCTCAGCCAGGAGTTCCAGCTCACCCAGGAGCAGATGGCCCAGCGCACCGGCAAGGAGCGCGCCAGCGTAGCGAACTTCCTTCGTCTGTTGCGGTTGCCGGAAGGCGTCCAGAGCAAGGTCGAGACCGGCGAACTCACCTTTGGCCACGCCCGCGCTCTCCTCGCGCTTGACACCCCGGAGGCCATTACCTCGGCCGCCCAAAAGGTTCTCGCGCTCGCGCTCTCCGTCCGCCAGACCGAAAACTACGTCCAGAACCTCATTAACCCTGAAGCCAAGGAAAAGAAGGCCGAGAAGCCGCAACCGCCCGTCGACCCCAACGTCCGCGAGGCCGAAGACCAGCTACGCCGTCGCCTGGGCCTCAAGGTGAGGATTGAAGACAAAAAAGGCAAGGGGAAAGTCATCATCGAGTACTCCGGAATCGAAGACTTCGACGCCATCCTGACAGCGTTGGGTCAGTAGTCGATTATTTGTGCCGATTTAGGTTACATATTGTGATGCGACGATTGCGATGGTTTGGCGTTGGTTGGTTTTGGCTGTGCCTCGGCACATTCTTTGCGCAGACCAGTGGACAGGAACCGAGAGACTGGGAAATTGGCCCATGGGTGCGGGCCTCCGAGGGTCCGGTGATTACTCCGCGGCCGGAGTCCGTGTTCGATGATCCGCTAAGCGGCGAGCCGGTGCACTGGGAGGCGCTCCATACGTTCAATCCGGCAGCGGTGGTGCGCGACGGCAAGGTATATGTGCTGTATCGCGCCGAGGATAACTCCGGCGAGATGAAGATCGGGATGCATGTCTCGCGGCTGGGACTGGCCGTGAGCGACGATGGTGTTCACTTCCAGCGCAGGGTCGAGCCTGTCTTCTATCCCGATAAGGACGCGCAGGCCGACCGGGAGCATCCGGGAGGCGTGGAGGATCCGCGCATCGTCGAAGCGGAGGACGGGACATATGTGATGACGTACACCCAGTGGTCGCGCAAACGTCAGGCGTACACCGTGGGGATCGCGACATCAAAGGACCTGGCACACTGGACGAAACAGGGGCCGGCGTTCGCAGGTGCGAGCGGCGGAAGGTACGATGCGTTGCGGTACAAGTCCGCCGGAATCTTGACTCGGCGTGCGGGCGAGCGGCTGATCGCGGCGAAGATCAACGGAAGGTATTTTATGTACTGGGGCGAGATCAAGGTGGGGATCGCCACCTCCCCGGACCTGATTCACTGGACACCGGTCGAGGACAACAGCGGCAACCCAGTGGTTCTGCTGGAAGCGCGTCCGGGCAAATCCGACAGCGGGTTTCCGGAGACAGGACCTCCCGCGGTACTCACAGAGCGTGGAATCGTACTGCTGTACAACGCGAAGAACGCCACAGACGACACCCGTGACAAATCGCTCGCTGCTGGCGCCTACAGCGTGCAGGTGGCGCTGTTCAGCGCAACCGATCCGGCGAAGCTGCTCGCGAGGACAGAGCAGCCGGTTTTCAAGCCGGAGCGGCCTTTTGAGCAAAGTGGACAATACGCTGCGGGAACAACGTTCGCGGAGGGACTGGTGCTCTTCAAGAGAAAGTGGTGGATGTACTACGGTTGTGCGGACTCGTTTGTTGGCGTAGCAGTGGCTCCGGTGCGCTAATCCTCAGCAATTCAGTAAGCGGCGAGGAGATCGCCGATATCCTGAATCGCACCGCCGAGTAGCTAGTGGTAGGATGGCTTCGTTGCGTTGTGGTCTTTTGCGATCAACGAAGCAAAATAGGTCAAGTTTCGGGAGCGACAATGATGCCATGAAGCGTCGATCGTTTCTCCGTTCTTCCGTCGCGTTCATGGGGGCCGGCTTATTGGCTTCGGGCGATAGCCACGCTGACCAGATCCATCCAGACCACAATCACGCGGCGTCACTCATGGCAGAGTGTGCCGGGCGTTTTCTCGCTTCGCTCGATGACCACCAGCGCGGCAAGGTCATCTTTCCATTCGACTCCGGCGAGCGCATGAACTGGCACTTCATTCCCCGGGACCGCAAGGGTCTGCCGCTGCGTGAGATGACACCTTATCAGAAGCATCTCGCGAGCGCGCTGCTGGCCGCGGGCCTTAGCCAGACGGGCTATATCAAGGCCGTGACGATTATGAGCCTCGAAGACGTGCTCAAGCTCATTGAGCACGACAGCGGCGAGACCCGAAATCCGGACAAATACTATTTCTCCCTATTCGGGACCCCGTCGAACGACGGAATCTGGGGCTACCGCGTCGAGGGCCATCATCTCAGCCAGAACTACACGGTGGTCGACGGCACCGTGATCGATGGCCCGAGTTTCTTCGGAG
>Ga0126381_100009876_pt1 | contig 10726 bp, 7 predicted proteins | sample PanSoiMetPlot_28_FD_96465 | JGI IMG/M metagenome (GOLD analysis project Ga0126381, IMG submission 96465) | Tropical forest soil microbial communities from Panama - MetaG Plot_28 | ecosystem: Environmental > Terrestrial > Soil > Tropical forest > Bulk soil | place: Panama | collected 2016-02-17
AAATTTCCGACCTCGCCCCTGAGGCGTCAACTGAAGCTCCAGCGAACGTCGCGAGCACGCCTCTCTAGCGCGGGCTTGCACCGCCGACGATCGGGTGCCCGATGCCGAGCGGCTTGGCGTCGATCAGCACGAAGGCGAGCCGCGCCGGGACGCTGCCGCGATTGACCCAGGCGTGATTCGTCCCGCGCTGAACCATCACGTCGCCCGCCCGCAGGTGCACGGTCGAGTCGTCCATGTCCATGTCGATCTCGCCCGCGATGACGATCACGTAGTCGATCGTCTCGGTGCGATGCATGCGGCCGGTGTTGCCGGGTGGATAGTCGATCACCGCAAACCGTGTGCCGTTGGCGGGCGGCGCGGTGCCGAGGATGCGGGCGCCGAGGTCCTCGATCGTCGCGCCGACCGAAATGTCCGCCGGCGTGCCGTCGGTCGACCAGATCAGGGTCGAGACGGTGCCGGGCGAGGATGATTTCCAGTTCGTTGCCGCGCCGTCCATCAGCACCTTGGCGACATGATGCGGGTCATGGCCGGTGACGATGCGGCGGATCGGCGGATATTCGGGCTTCGAGTCCGAATTGGTCTGGTTCATGCCGAGAGATCCCTCATTTTTATTCAACTAACCCCGACGATGCTTACGAAATCAATGGCGTAAATCGCCGATGGGAGGTCGCTGACCGGGCTTCGCGGCGCGTGCCTGACCTACTATCTTACGGATTTGTGGTCGCGAATCGGCGCGGCGCGGCTTCGCGGCCGAAGGGCGGGCAGACTCCAGCTTGGCCCGGTGGGCTCGGATGCCGCGGCTCCGCAAGGTCCTGGTTGAGGGACATCCTCGATGGATCGACGCAGCTTTCTGTTGAGCTCCCCGCCGCGGCGGATCGACCGGCGGCTCGCGCTCGCTGTCCTGGCGGTGTCGTTTGCGATCTTCGCCGCGACGGCGCCGTTCGCGCGCGTGCAGCTGCCGGCCGTGTGGGCTTTCGTGCCGAGCTACCAGTCAGCGCTCGCCATCAACGACTTGATCACCGCCATCCTGCTCTATGCCCAGTTCCCGACGTTCCGGTCGCGCGGTCTCCTGCTGCTCGCAGGCGGCTATCTGTTCACCGCCCTGATGGCGGTCGTGCATGCGCTGACCTTTCCGGGCCTGTTCGCGCCGGCTGGGCTGCTCGGCGCCGGACCGCAGACCACCGCCTGGCTCTACATGTTCTGGCACGGCGGCTTCCCCCTGCTGGTCATCGGCTATGCGCTGCTCAAGGACAAGCGCGGCCAGATGGAGACGGCTCCTGGATGGGCCGGGGCCGCGATCGTGGGGAGCGTGCTCGCGGTCGCCGCCGCGGTAGCGGTCCTCGCGATGGTCGCGACGGCCGGGCAGGGCTGGCTGCCGCCGATCATGCAGGGCAACGGCTACACGCCGGCGATGATCGGCGTCGTCTCGTCGACCTGGGCCTTCAGTCTGGCGGCGCTCGTGGTCCTCGCGTTTCGCCGGCCCCGCTCGGTGCTCGATCTGTGGCTGATGGTCGTCATGTGCGCGTGGCTGGCCGACATCGCGCTTGCGGCGGTGCTCAATGCCGGCCGCTTCGATCTCGGCTTCTACGCAGGACGCGTCTATGGCCTCGCCGCCGCCACCTTCGTGCTGATGGTGCTGCTGCTCGAGACCGGCGCGCTCTATACGCAGCTCGCCCGGATGTACGCGGCAGAGCGCCGGCGTGCGGTCGACGAGCTCTCGAACATCAATGCCCGGCTCAAGACCCTGCTCGATTCCTCGCCGCTGCCGATCTTCAGCCTCGACGCGGCCGGCCGCGTCGCCACCTGGAATCCGGCGGCGGAACGCATCTTCGGCTACGCCGCCGCCGACGCGACCGGGCAGACCTTCGCGGCGTTGCCGGAGAACGCCGACAACGCGTTCGACGCCGTGCACCGACGCGTCCTGGCGGGCGAGCGGGTGCAGGACCTGAAGATGTGCTGGCTGGATCGGAACGGACGGGCGCTCGACGTGATGCTGTCCGGCGCGCCGGTGCGCGAAGCCGGCGAGCGCCTGGGCGCCGTCTACATCTCCGAGGATGTGACCGAGCGGATGAAGCTCGAGCGTCAGCTCGCGCAATCGCAGAAGATGGAGGCGGTCGGCCAGCTCACCGGCGGCGTGGCGCACGATTTCAACAACATCCTCACCGTGATCACCGGCACGGTCGAGATCCTGGCCGACGGCGTCGCCGACCGGCCGGACCTCGCCGCCATCACGCGGCTGATGGACGAGGCGGCCGAGCGCGGCGCCGGGCTCACGCGGCAGCTGCTCGCCTTTGCCCGCAAGCAGCCGCTGCAGCCGGAGGAGACCGACATCAACGCGCTGATGGCCGAGGCGGCAGGCCTGCTGCGCCCGACGCTCGGCGAGCAGATCGAGATCGAGTCGATGCTCGAGGACAATGCCTGGCCGGCGCTCGTCGACCGCAGCCAGCTCGTCACCTCGGTGCTCAACCTTGCCATCAATGCGCGCGATGCCATGCCGGGCGGCGGCAAGCTCACGCTGGAGACCGGCAACGTCATGCTCGACGAGGCCTATGCGAGCCAGAACCCCGAACTCAAGCCCGGTCCCTACGTGATGGTCGCCGTGAGCGACACCGGCACCGGCATTCCGGCGGAGCTGCGCGACAGGGTGTTCGAGCCGTTCTTCACCACCAAGGACGTCGGGAAGGGCACGGGGCTGGGCTTGAGCATGGTGTACGGCTTCGTCAGGCAGTCCGGAGGCCACATTAAGGTCTACAGCGAGGAAGGCTGCGGGACGAGCATCAAGCTCTATCTGCCGCGCGCCGCCGGTGCGGCGCAGCCGGCGGCGGACACCGCGTTGACCGCGCCGCGGGCGACGGGGCTCGAGACCATCCTGGCGGTCGAGGACGACCGCATGGTGCGCGACTACGTGGCGGCGCAACTGCGGAGCCTCGGCTACGCGGTGATTCCGGCGTCCAATGCCGCCGAGGCGCTCGCGATTCTCGACGGCGGCGCCGCACTCGATCTCCTGTTCACCGACGTGATCATGCCGGGCGGCGTCGACGGCCGCGAGCTCGCCGACCAGGCGCGGCGACGCCGGCCCTCGCTCAAGGTCCTGTTCACGTCCGGCTATACGCAGACCGCGATCGTCCATCACGGCCGGCTCGATCCCGGCGTGCTGCTGCTCGCCAAGCCGTATCGCACGATCGATCTCGCGCGCATGATCCGCAAGGCGCTGGACAGCGCCGCAACGCCGGTCGATCGCGTAGCCTAGAGCATGATCCCGAAAAGTGGATGCCGGTTTTCGGAAAAGATCACGCTCCAATAATGAACCAAAGCGTGATGGCGATTCGAAGAAACGTCATCACGCTTTAGCGCGCTTCGCGGCACCAAGTTTGCCGGAAAGACATGCGTGGTGGGACGACCCCCATGTCGTTCGTGCGTGGCAACTTATGCTTGAACCGTCGCAGTGATGTGCGAAGCTGACCGTGTCATCGGGGCGCAAGATACCAAAATACCTGGACGACAAGCTCCGAGCTCACGGGAGGTTCCGCAATGCGCAAGCATCTGCTGATCGCGCTGTCGACCGCAGCGCTGACGACCACCACGGCATTCGCCCAGACGCCGCCGACCAACCTGGAGAAGCTGGGCGCGTTCAAGACCACGGGCGCGACGCCCAACATACCGACGGTTCCGCAGACCGGCCTCAAGGCCGATGCGGTGAAGAAGCACCTGCAGTCGATCAAGCTGCCGCCCGGCTTCCACATCGGCCTCTACGCGCTGGTGCCGGACGCGCGTCACATGGCGGTCGGCCCGCAGGGCATCGTCACCTTCGTCGGCACCCGCAAGGCGCACATCTATGCGGTGACCGACCGCGGCAAGACCGGCGTCGCCGAGGAGGTGAAGCCGTTCGCCTCGACCATCGACCTGGTGCTGCCCAACGGTCCGTGCTTCTCCAAGGACGGCTTCCTGTTCGTGGTCGAGCAGAACCGGGTCCTGATGTATCCCGCCGCCGAGTTCTTCTACGAGAGCCCCGATGTCGTCGCCGTGCCGATCGTGCCGCAGGGCGAGCTCATCCCCAAGAACGAGGAGAGCTACAATCACACCGCGCGCACCTGCCGGGTCGGCCCCGACAACAAGCTCTACATCTCGCTCGGCCAGCCGTTCAACGTGCCGTCTGCCGACAAGACCGACCTCTACAAGAAGTGGGGCATCGGCGGCATCGTCCGCATGGACCGCGACGGCAAGAACCGCGAGGTCTTCGCCACCGGCGTGCGCAACTCGGTCGGCATGGACTTCAACCCGAAGGACAAGACCCTGTGGTTCACCGACAACCAGGTCGACGGCATGGGCGACGACATTCCGCCCGGCGAGCTCAACCGCGCCGTCAAGGCTGGGCAGAACTTCGGCTTCCCGTACTACGGCGGCGGCAAGATCCGCACCGAGGAATACAAGAGCGAGACGCCGCCGGCCGACGTCGTGTTTCCGCAGGTCGAGATGGCGGCGCACGCCGCCGACCTCGGCATGACGTTCTACGCCGGACGCATGTTCCCGGCGAAATACCAGGGCGCGATCTTCTCGGCGCAGCACGGCTCGTGGAACCGGACCGTGCCGATCGGTGCGCGCGTGATGGTGACGTATCTCAAGGACGACGGCACCGCCGACCGGACCGAGCCGTTCGCCGAGGGCTGGCTCAACCAGGACGGCGAGTATTTCGGCCGCCCGGTCGACGTGGCGCAGCTAAGGGACGGCTCGCTGCTGGTGTCGGACGACCTCGTCGGCGCGCTCTATCGCATCTGGTACGACGGGAAGTAGGCGCATGTGGCGCGGTCGCTCGGCTCTGGCGATCGTCCCCGTATGCGCGGCGATCGCGGTTGCGGCGGCGCAAGCTGCCGCGGCCGCCGACGTGAAGGCGGGTCGGCAGAAGGCGCTGCAGTGCCAGACCTGCCACGGGCTCGACGGCCTGGCGAAATTGCCGGACGCGCCGAACCTCGCCGGGCAAAATGAAATCTATCTCGCCAAGACATTGAAGGACTACCGCAGCGGGGTGCGGCAGCACGAGATGATGTCGCTTGTCTCGCGCAACCTCAAGGACGAGGACATCGCCGATCTCGCGGCGTACTACGCGGCGATTCCGGTTACGGTGGGCGCGGCGCCGAGGTAGCGCGAGCAAAATCGTTGTACAACGGCACTGCGGAGCGCTCCCCTCTCCCGGCAAGCGGCGGAGGGGGCGCAGGCGCATGCTCGTGTGGCGTCCGCGTCGCCAGCGGCAATTCGGAGATCCCGCACGTGAACGACTCAACCGTGAGATATGAAACTTCGAGCGGCATCGCCCGCATCATCCTCGACCGCCCTCCCGTGAATGCGCTCGACCTCGACATGATCAGGCGCATTGTCGCGGCGCTGAAGACAGCAGCGAAGGACGACGCGGTGCGCGCGGTCGTGCTGACGAGCGCCGTGCCAAATCGTTTCTGCGCCGGCCTCGACCTGAAGATCCTGCTCGGCAGGTCCGAGACCAAGGTGCGCGGCTTCCTGCAGGAGCTCTACGTCCGCCTGCACGACGCCCAGTACGATCTCGGCAAGCCGTCGATCGCGGCGGTCGCCGGCGCGGCGCGCGGCGGCGGCATGACGCTCGCGATCTCGTGCGACGTCATCGTCGCCGGCGTGGGTGCGACGTTCGGCTATCCCGAGATCGACGTCGGCGTCATCCCGGCGATCCATTTCGCCCATCTGCCACGCATCGTCGGACGCCATCGCGCGTTCGAGCTGCTCTTTTCCGGGCGGAGTTTCGCTGGCGAGGAGGCGCATCGCCTCGGGCTCGTCAGCCGAATCGTGCCGGACGGCGAGGTCGAAGCGGCGGCCTTGGCCCTGGCGGAAACATTCGCCGCCAAGTCGCCCACCATCATGCGCCTCGGCCGCGCCGCCTTCATGCGTCAGAACGATCTCGACTACCGCCGCAGCATTGCCAATGCGGTCGAGGATTTCTGCAACGTCACAATGACCGACGCGGCGCAGGAGGGCCTGCGCGCGTTCGCCGAGAAGCGCAGCCCGCGCAATTGATACGGTCGGCGCCGCGGCTGATCGTCACGCCGCGGTCGGCGCCACGATCGGTCGCGTATCGCCGCCGCACGCCGCAACGACGTGCTCCGTTGCAGCCAGGAGCTGCGCGATCTCCCCGCCTGACGGCGCTCCGCCGGCCGGCCAGAGCCCGTCCAGCGCGGCGGCGGCCGAGGCAGGAAGGGCGCCGCGCTCGACCAGGTCCCGGAGCTGCTGCGGTGTCGCCGTGGTGCCGCCCTGCGCCAGCTCACCGAGCGCCGCGAGCTCGGCGGCGCCCAGGCACCCGAGCGTCTTGGCGATCAGCGCCGGGGCTTCCTCGGCGAAGCCGCCGGCGGCGAGCACCTTGGCCATGCGCAGCGACCGTTCGGCCTCCTTGTGCATGTCGGACGCGCGGGCGGCCTGATGCCCGGCCGCATCGCCGGTCACGAAATCCGCCGCGCGATGCAGCACGCGCACGGAGCCGTCCGTCAGACTCAGCATCCCGCTGGTTTCCAGTCGCCGCATGGCGAGCCAGGTCGGCCGATCGATCGCCTCCACCGCCGGCGCGGCCTCGTCGCGGCGCTCCTGAAGTCGCTTGACCTCCGCGGCCAGCGCCTCGGTATCGAGATCGAGCACCGCGAGCACGCGCAGTTGCCCGTCCGCGCCGCGGCGCGCCTCGATTAAGAGGGCGCGCTCGCCGTGCCGCGCGCGCAGGTCCTCGGCGATCGCCTCGTCCGGCGCCACGATGCGTGGCGCCGCCGCCTCGCCCGCCTCCAGCATGGCCTGCATGCGCTCGATCATGGCGGCGCGGCCGGACGGCATCTTTATCTTGGCGATGTCGCCGCGACCGTCGAGCACGCCTTCAGCGAGCGCCTGCTTTCGTCCGAGCAGTTGCAGGATTCCATGCTCGATCGAGTTCTCGCACACGAGGTTGACGACCGTGACGGAGCGCGTCTGGTTCTTGCGCCAGGCGCGGGCGATGCGCTGCTCGAGCCGCGCCGGATTCCATGGCAGGTCGACGTTGACCACCGCGCTTGCCGCTTGCAGATTGAGGCCGACGCTGCCGCTGTCGGTCGATAGAAAGAGACGGCACGACGGATCGTTCTTGAAGCGCATGATCTCGGCGCGGCGGCGCTGCTGCGGCACCGAGCCGGTATGCCATGCCGCCTCGATCCCCATCTCGGCGGCCAGCTCGCGCACCAGCTCGAGCATTCGCTCCCATTCGGAAAACACGATCACCTTGCGGTCCGGCTCCTCGAACAGGTCGCCGAGGATTCCCTCCAGCTCTTCGAGCTTCGGGCTTACCCGGCAGGTCGGATCGAGAATCGCCGGCGTGTCGCAGACCATCCGCATGCAGGCGAGCAGCATCTGCAGGCGGTCGAACTCGGCCTGCGTGAGCGGCCGGCGCTGCGCCTGGTGGATCAGGCGGACGGCCGGAATGCGGTAGTCTTCGTAGCGCTTCGCCTGTTCCTCGACCATCGGCACGAAGAAGGTCTTCACCGTGCGGCCGGGCAGCTCGGCCTCCACGTCCGACTTGCGCCGGCGCAGCATGATGGGGCTGACACGCCGCCGCAGCTCCGCCAAGTTGCGGTAGTCGATCGCGCGTCCGCGTTCGTCGAGCTTGTAGAATTCGCGGTTGAAGCGGAACAGCGGACCCATCAGCTCGGGATCGAGGTACTGCACGATCGAATAGAGCTCATCGATGCGGTTCTCGATCGGCGTGCCGGTGAGGACGAACGCAAAGGGCGACCGCAACGATTTGACGCGCCGCGCCGTCTTGGTCTGCCAGTTCTTGATGCGCTGCGCCTCGTCGAGGATCACTACGTCCGGCGTGAGAATGCCGTTGATGTCCTCGGCGTCGGGCAGAATCTGCTCGTAGTTCACGATCGTGAAGAACGCAGGATCGGCGTAGGCCGCGAGCCGCTGGGCGCGCGGGCCGAACACCGACTGCGTTGAGCGGTCGGTAAAGCGGGCGATCTGCTCCTCCCACTCGGCCTTCAGGGAGGCCGGGCAAACGACCAGCACGCGGTCGATGCCTTTGCGGTGGGCGAGCAGCTCGCAGGCCGCGATCGCCTGCACAGTCTTGCCGAGGCCCATCTCGTCGGCCAGCAGCGCCCGCTCCCCGAAAGCGAGATGCATCATGCCGTCGCGCTGATAGGGCAGGAGCTTGTGGCGCAACAAGTCGATCTCCGCCCGTCCCGCTTCGGTCTCGGCGACAAACTCCTTGCGCGCCTCGGCGCGCGAGTGCTGCCGCTTGAGCCGCTCGAGCCATGCCTCGGCATGGCGCGATACTCGGATCACCTGCCTGATGCCGGCGGCGGCCGTCCGCCACGCGGCGAGGAGCGCGTCGGCGGCGGACGGGTCCTGGGCGAGCGCTCCGTCCGCATCGAGAAATGCGCCGAGCCAGGAACGCGCCGCTTGCGCGTGCGCCTGACGGGAGGCAGGCCAGGCGACGGTCAAGCGCGGGGAATTGCGCCGATCGACGAAGATTTCCGCCCGCGGGCTGCCTCTGGCGGCCGCCGCGCGAAACGCCTTGGCGTCGCGCCGGCGCAATGCGGCCAGCACGCCCTCGACGTGCTTGCACGTGCCGAGCCGGTTGACGCGATGATCGATGCAGCCGCAGGAGTTGACCAACGCATCGAGGCCGCGGATCTCCACGTCGTAGGAGCCCCCGCTCTCGGACCGCGCACGGAACGTGCCGAAGATTCGGTGCTCCGGCTCGATCGCATCGATGGCGACGATCTCCGTGCCGCCGCGCCAGCGGCGCATTGCGATCTCGTCGTCGTCTGTGGTCCGCCAGCCTTGGGCGGATGGACGGTCGAGTACCGCGCGGGCGCGGCTTTGCTTGGCGCGCCGCGGCTTTGCCGCTCCGGACGCGCGGGCCCGCTCCGGGCCTCTTGGCTTCGAATCGCGCAGCATGCCGGAACGCTACGAACGGAGAAACACATCGTCAACGAACCGGCGACGGCTGCACACAGGCTTTTCTAGCCGGTCGGTGGATAACCGGTTCCCTGGCTGGGTTCGCCGCATCGAGCCGATAATGTCGATCGGCGCTCCGCTTTCGAGGGAAATTCATGTCGAAGCGCCGAGGCTGGCACTATGCAGCTGCGCGGCGCGCCGTAGGACGTGGCGGAGAGCTGAGAGCCGGCGCCGCGCATCACACCCCCGCGGGCAGCTCCTTCCCCCACTTGGCGCGTATGCGCTCGTCGAGCGCCTTGCTCGAGCGCGCCACGATCGGGAACGATCTCTTGCGCCGGAACGGGATGCAGGCGTCGATGATCACCCGCGAATTGCGCCGGTCGGTGTCGCCGTCGTAGCACATCGGGTCGAGCGCCGAGCTCCAGCCGCCGTGGATGATGTCGACCTGCTCGCGCGGATCGCAGCGCGTACACATCGCCCAGATCACGTCGTTGAAGTTGGTCGGATCGATGTCGTCGTCGACCACGATGGTGAAGCGGTTGCAGTAGGCGCCGGCGTGGCAGTGCGCCGCCACCATGGCGGCCTGCTTGGAGTGGCCGCCGTAGAGCGTCTGGATCGAGATGGTCAGCAGGAAGCGGCTGCCGCCCGCCTCGTGCGCCCACACGCCCTTGACGCCCGGGATGCCCGCCGCCTCGAGTTGGCTCCACACCGCGCCGCACCGGTAGGCGCCGAAATAGAACGTGTTGTCGTTGGGCGGCACCGCAGGAATCGCGCCCATCAGGATCGGGTGGTTGCGATACATCAGCGTGGAGATGCGGATCGCGGGCTCCGGCCGGCTGCCGCCCGCGTAGTAGCCGGTCCATTCGCCGAGCGGGCCTTCCTGCACCACGTCGCCGGGATGGATCAGGCCTTCGAAGGCGATCTCGCAATTCGCCGGCACCGGCAGCCCGGTGTTCGGCATGTTGATCACCTCGACCGGCTCGCCGAGGATGCCGCCGCCGGCTTCGAGCTCGTTCTGGCCGTAGGGGATCTCGATGCCGCCGAGCATGAACAGCGCCGGATGCAGGCCGGCGATCACCGCGACCGGGCACGGCTGGCCGCGTTCGTGGTACTTGGCCATCATGATGCGGCCGTGCTTGCCGGGCGAGATCATCACGGTCGCCAGATTGGGTCCCTGGCTCTGCACCCGGTAGGTGCCGTAGTTCACCCATCCCGAGTCGGGATCCTTCATCACCACCATGCAGGCGGTGCCGATGAACGGGCCGCCGTCGTGCTCGTGCCATACCGGTGTCGGGATCTTGCCGATGTCGACCGCGTCGCCCGACAGCACGTTGTCGAGCACCGGCCCGCCATTGACCTCGCGCGGCTTGTGGCTCGGCTTGTCGCGCATGTAGGTGCGCCACCACTGCACCAGCTCCATCTCGGAGGCCTCGGGCGGCAGGCCGAGCGCGATGTTGATGCGCGGCACCGAGGTCAGGATGTTGGCGAGCACGCGGTGGCCCTTGGGGAAGCCCGGCACCTCGTCGAACATGACGGCGGCGTTGCCCATCTTGCGCTGGTAGAGGTCGACGATGCCGCCGATCTCCTCCTTCGGCTCGGCGCCCCTGATGATCTTGAGCTCGCCCGCCGCCGCCACCGCGTCGACCCAGTTGCGCAGATCCTTGTTGGCCACGTCTGTGCTCCTTGTTGATCGCAGGATTATGCCACAGCGTGGCTGCCGGCACCGCGCCCCGTCACGTGCGAGGCGCTTCCTTGCGTCGCTTCGCCGCGATCCGCACGGCGTCGAGGATTTCCG
>Ga0126381_100009877_pt1 | contig 10725 bp, 7 predicted proteins | sample PanSoiMetPlot_28_FD_96465 | JGI IMG/M metagenome (GOLD analysis project Ga0126381, IMG submission 96465) | Tropical forest soil microbial communities from Panama - MetaG Plot_28 | ecosystem: Environmental > Terrestrial > Soil > Tropical forest > Bulk soil | place: Panama | collected 2016-02-17
CGTGGGTTCGATCGCATTCGAAAGGCGCGCAAGGGGCGGCGCTTCCCTTCGATCGGAACTACGCTCCCAAGCCGGCCTACGAGGCGCTGAAGAAGGCGGTGGCGAGCCGTCATTGAACGGTGGGATTTCGTTGGTTTCTGGGCAATAACACATTTTTCTCCCGCTATAATGAGCGGATAGAGAGTGGGTTTTCGTCTTAACAGGGACCAACGCGTGTCGAGCGAAGAGAGAGCTTCGAACAACAAGAACCGGAAAAAGGTCATCATCCCGCTGGCCATCGGGATTGCCCTGCTCTTTGGGATTCTGCTATCGCAGTCTTCGTTCGATCAGCCCGCGTTTCTCAGTCCAGATAACAATCAGCAACTGCTCGTGTTTGCGGCGCTTTCCGCGCTGATTTTCCTGCTGTTTGTCGCGCTGACCTTCGTTTTGTTCCGCAACCTGCTGAAGCTTTTTGCGGAGCGGCGGCTTGGGGTATTGGGATCGAAGTTCCGCACGCGGCTGGTGGTGGCCGGACTGCTGCTGTCGTTTCTGCCCGTGATCGTGATGTTCTGGTTCGCGTATGGGCTGATGAACAGGACGATTGTGTTGTGGTTTTCGCGTCCCGTGCAGGAGGTGCGCGACGACACGCGGGCGATGGCTTCGCTGCTGGCGACGTATGCGCAGCAAAATGCCGTAGCGGAAGCCGTATCGATTGCCAATTCCGCTGAAGTGCAGCGAGCGTTCAGCAGCGGTAACTTTTCCGCCGTAGAAGATGAACTTGCGAAGCATCAGGCGACGCTGCAGGGTGGATTCACGGTCGCTTTGCAGCATGGGAGTGAGCGGGCAAGTTTCCGCGAACCGGCGCCCTGGAGTTCGATGCGGTCGAAAGCCGCACCCGAGCAGCTTTCCGGGCCGTCGCCGACACCCTTCGCATGGGGAGATACGGAATACATCCTGGGCACGTCGGCCATTGGCGACGATGGACTGATCGTGGTAGCGATGCCGCTGCCACAGAAATTTTCCGCCGCAGTGAAGCAATTGGAAGCGAGCCAGAACCGATACTTCGACTTATATCGACAACGGCGGTTGTTGCGGCGCACGTATATGAGCCTCCTGCTGCTTCTCACGGTAATGGTGTTGTTTTCGACTACGTGGCTGGCACTGTTCCTGTCGAAGCTGGTGACGCGGCCAGTGGCAGCGCTGGCGGAAGCAACGCAGGAAATTTCTCGTGGACGGCTGGATTACCGCGTGGAGGTGAATGCCGCGGATGAAATCGGCGACCTGGTGCGTTCGTTTAACAGGATGGCGGAGGAACTGGAGTCGAGCCGTCACCAGATCGATGCTTCGAGCCGTGATCTGAGCGTAGCGAATACAGAGCTCGAACAGCGGCGGCGGCACATCGAGACGATTCTGGAAAGTATCCCAACCGGCGTTTTATCGCTGGATGCAAACCGGCGTGTCACGCACGTCAATCAGGCGTTACTCAGGATGTTCGTCGCCGCCAGCCCTGCGGGCGAGCATTCGTCGCCGATGATTGGTAGTGAGTTGTCGGACGTGTTTCCTTCCGACGTTGTCGACGATCTCGTCGTGCTGATGCGTAGAGCGGATCGGATGGGAATTACAACCAGCCAACTGGAGCTGACGCTGGCCCGCATAAAGCTCAATGCGGCACTCACCGTTGCGACGTTGGAGCATGAAGGCGAGCGGCTCGGGTACGTCCTGATCTTCGAGGATCTGTCGGATTTGCTGAAGGCACAGAAGCAAGCGGCGTGGCGAGAAGTCGCTCGGCGGGTCGCGCACGAAATCAAGAATCCGTTGACGCCGATCGCTTTGTCGGCCGACCGCATCCGGCGACATCTCGAACGCGGAACACCGCCGGATCGTGCTTCACTGGAAATTATCGGGCAATGCGCGAAGACGATTGCCGCATCGGTGGATACGGTTCGGACGCTGGTGGATGAGTTCTCGACGCTGGCGCGGTTCCCTACCTCGCGGCCGCATCCCGAAAATATCAATTTGATTGTAGAAAGCGCGTTGGGCATGTTCGAAGGGCGACTGGATGGGATCCGGCTGGACCGACAGCTCGCGCCCGGCCTCCCGAAGGTGATGGCGGACAGCGACGCGATCCGTCGTGCGGTCGCGAACCTTGTCGACAATGCGGCCGAAGCGATGGAAGGCGCGATGATCCGGGAAATCAGCGTCTCGACCAGCCTGGTAACGAGCCGCGATGCCGTCGAGATTGCCGTGGCCGATACTGGTAACGGCGTCACGCAGGAATTGAAAGAGAAACTGTTTCTGCCGTATTTCTCGACGAAAAAGCGCGGTACCGGTCTGGGGTTGTCGATCGTGAGCCGGATCGTGGAGGATCACCGGGGATCGATCCGCGTTGAGGAAAATAAACCGATGGGCGCCAAGTTCATCATCGAGTTGCCCCTGGCGACCGAATCTGTCAGCACCCCCGCCACCCAGCATGCATAGCATTCTTATCGTGGACGACGAGTCCGGCATCAGAGAATCCCTCAAAGGTGTTCTCGAGGACGAGGGCTACAAGACCCTTGAGGCAGAGAGCGGTGAGACCTGCCTGCGTCTGCTCGAAAAGCAGGACGTTGACCTGGTGCTGCTGGATGTGTGGTTGCCGGGCATTGATGGCCTGGATACGCTGCAGAAGGTTCGCGAGTTGGAGAATTCTCCGGAGATCATCATGATCTCCGGACACGGCACGATTGAAACGGCGGTGCGCGCGACCAAACTGGGCGCGTACGACTTCCTGGAAAAACCGCTCTCGATCGATCGGACGCTGAGCCTCATCAAGCACGCGATCGATGCCAAGACTCTGCGGCGCGAGAACCGCGAACTCAAGCGACAACTCCAATCGAAGAGCGTGATCGCAGGTGATAGCGTGCCGATGAAGGCACTCCGCCAACAGATATCGATCATGGCGCCGACCAACGGGCGAGTTCTGATCTACGGGGAATCGGGAACCGGGAAGGAGTTGGTCGCGCACGCGATCCACGCACAGAGCTTGCGCAAGGACGAGATGTTTGTCGAGGTGAATTGCGCGGCGATCCCGGAGGACCTGATTGAGAGCGAACTGTTCGGGCACCGGCAGGGTTCGTTTCCGGGAGCGTCGGCGGAAAAAGAGGGACAGTTCCAGCGGGCAACCGGAGGGACGCTGTTTCTGGACGAAGTTGGCGACATGAGCCTGAAGACGCAGTCGAAGGTGCTGAGAACGCTGGATGAGCAGCGTTTTACTCCGGTGGGTGGGTCGGATGCGATTACTGTGGATGTGCGCGTTATTGCTTCGACAAACAAGGATCTGGAAGATGAAATTTCGAAGGGAAACTTTCGGGAGGATTTGTTTTACCGGTTGAACGTTATTCCGTTCTTTGTTCCCCCGCTGCGCGAACGAAAAGAAGACATTCCCTACATGGCGCGATATTTTCTGAAAGAATTCGCGGCGGCATACGGTAAGCGGTCGCGGGAGATCACCGATGACGCGATCCAGACGCTGACCCGGTATTCCTGGCCGGGGAATGTGCGCGAGTTGCGCAACGTGATCGAGCGGATTGTGATCATGAACCCGACGACGACGAAGTTCGAGCGAAAGCATTTGCCGCCGCTGGTGTATCGAGACGGAAGTCGCCGGTCTGCGGGAACGGAGTTCTCGACGCTGCATCAGGCGCGCGATGCGTATGAGCGCGATTACATTTTGAAGAAGTTGGACGAAAATCACGGCAACGTGAGCCGGACGGCGGAGATGCTCGGACTGGAGCGCAGTCACCTTTATCGGAAGATGAAGACGCTGGGGATTGCGGCCAAGGAGTGAAAAGGCAGGTTAGGTCTCAGGCGTTAGGAAACGAGGCATCGTGCGCGTGTGCTCGCGGTGAGCATGCCTTGCACAGTCTCAGGGCGCTGTCGGGAATAAGGGGTCCTTCGACTGCGTTCGGCTGCGCCTCACTTCGCTCAGGATGACAAGGGATTGCTGCTGGCTGGCCGGTTACCGTTTCAGCATGTGGATTTCTTTGCCGTTGTTTTTGAACTGGACTTCGTCCATCAGGGTGTTAATGAGAAAGATGCCGCGGCCGTGGTTGGAATAGATGTTCTCGCCGACCAGCGGGCTGGGGATATTGCAGGGATCGAAGCCGGGACCGGGATCGCGAACCACGATCAGCAGGCCGCGTGTTTCATCGCAGGCGACGTCGCATTCAACAATCTTCTTGGGGTCGCCCTTGGCGCCGTGTACGACGGCGTTCGCCAAAGCCTCGCTGAGAGCCAACTCGATCGCATCTTCTTTTCCCGGAGCGCATTGCGTGTTACGAACAACGTCCATGATGCCCTGAACGACCGGGTCAATGGCGTTGCGATCGGCGGCCAGTGTGACCTTAAGCTTCAGAACGAGCTTTTCGGGATCCCAACCGTTACACCCGTTCGAAGATTCTTCGGCCATCTTGTAATACCCCAAAAGTTAGATTCGGCGCTGTTACTTCGGATTCTATAGGTAGAACACAGGTGGCGACAATGGCACCTTCATGTTAGCCGGCCAAGTTACTTCAGCCGGGGCGGCCCCGCTAGGTTTTCCAGTTGGCGGCGCCAGTCCAGCTCGTCCACAAAGGCTCGTGAGTCTCTCCATCCGGGTTGTACTTTGACGAACAGCTCGAGAAAAACTTTGGAATCCAACATCCGCTCGATGTTATAGCGTGCGGCGGTGCCGATTTTCTTCAGCATCTGCCCGCCTTTCCCGACCAAGATCGCCTTCTGGCCGTCGCGCTCGCAATAAATGGTGGCGGCGATGCGGGTTAGCTTCGGGCCTTCCTCGAATTGGTCGACCAACACGGTGGTAGCATGCGGGACTTCTTCCTTGGTATCGAGAAGCACCTGCTCGCGGATGATTTCGGCAGCCATAAAGCGGGCAGGCTGGTCGGTAAGCTGGTCTTCGGGAAAGTAAGCAGGACCGGCGGGCAACACAGCGACGACTTTCTCCAGCAATAAGTCGAGGCCATCTTTCTTCAGCACCGATAGAGGAATGACTTCTTTGAAACTGTGCAGGTGCTGGTAGCGCTCGATCATGGGCAGCAACTGCTTCGTGTCCTTGAGTAAGTCGATCTTATTGAGCAAGAGGAAGACCGGGGTTTCCGATTGTTGCGCCATCTGCAAGGCGAATTGATCTTCGCGTGCGAGCGGCTTGGTCGCATCGAGAATCAGCAGAATCAGGTCACAGGACCCCAGCGCTTCACGCACTTCGACCATCATTTTGCGGCCAAGAGAGCTATCCGGCTTGTGAACGCCCGGGGTATCGACGAGCACGATTTGCGCGCCCGAGCGCTTACCTTGCTTTGGGATGTGGATGATGCCCTGAATGCGATTGCGCGTGGTTTGCGGTTTGGGACTGATGATGGCGAGTTTTTCGCCGACGAGTGCGTTGAGCAAGGTGGATTTGCCTGCGTTGGGACGGCCGAGGATGCAGACGAATCCTGAATGGAAGGACATTTAGATGAGCTTCATCTGGCGAGGTTCGGCGGCGACGATGCGCACGCGTTCGACGCGACGGTCGGTGGAGTCGAGGACTTCGAAGCGTAATCCGTCTTCTTCGATGACTTCGCCTTTTTGCGGGATGCGGCCGGCAAGTTCGCTGACCAGACCGGCGACGGTTGCAGCTTCTTTGCCTTCGGGACGCACACCGAACAGTTCGTCAAGGTGGTCGACATCCATATTGCCGGGCACGATGTAAGAGCGATCGTTTTCCTTAATCACCTGGGATTTTTCGTGCTCGTCGCGAATTTCGCCGACAATCTCTTCCACAAGATCTTCGATGGTGACAAGTCCCGCGACACCCCCGTATTCGTCGACGACTATGGCGATACGGATGTTGCCCTTGCGCATTTCGCGGAGAAGATCGCTACCGAGCTTGCTTTCGGGGACAAAGTAGACGTCCTTGCGCATGAGCGACTCGACCGTGCGAGTGCGGGCTTCGGTGTCGGGGACTTGCAGGACGTCTTGCGCGTAGACGATGCCGACGATGTTGTGAATCGAGTCGCGATAGACGGGAACCCGCGAGAAGGGGCGGGCGCGGAGGGTTTCGACGAATTGCTCGACGGTCGTGCTCACGGGAACGGCGAGCATCTCGGGGCGGGGCTTCATGGCCTCGCGAACGGTCTTACCACTGAACTCGACGACCGACTGGATCAGATCGCGGTCGCTGGCCTGGATGATGCCTTCTTCCTGTCCGGCTTCGATGAGCGCGTCGACGGCTTCTGCTGGACTTTCAGGTTGCTCTTCAATTTGTTGACGCGTGAGCGACGTCACTGACTGCAGGAAACCGAGGACCAGCGTAACGGGTAGAACGGCGTAGATCATCACACGAAGCAGCGGAACCCAGCGTGCCAGCCACGATCCTTCGGTACGAGAGAAGAAGACGAATGGGAGAAAGCGGTTGAAGACGATGACGATGAGAATGAGGCTCAACGTCGCTTGCAGAATTTCCTGAATGCTCCAGGCATTGTCACTGAAGACGGTGAATCCGACGACCATCGCGATGGCGGCCATCGTGAGTTGGACGAGGATGGCCATCGAGAGCGAGGCGCGCGAGCGGCTGACTTTGAGCTTCGGCTCGACTTTCTGCTCGAAGGAATCGATGTTGTCCTGAAACTCGCGCGACAGAAATTTACCGATCTCGGCGTAGACCCGATCGACGTAAGAGACCAGCGTGAGAACTCCCGAGAGGAGCAACAGCGCGAGACCGACGCCGCTGTAGATCATCGGACGGGTCTCCGCTTGGCACGAACTCGGGAACTGGGAGAGTGAGTGGAACGGAGTTTTGCAGCCAGAGGTCGCTTCTTCGGCGCGCCGGTTCTGGCAGTTTTGGCTCGCGCGGGCGCGACGGTTCTTTCGATCAACGCTACGGGCAGGCGTAGTTTGCGGCGGAGTTGCTCTTCAAGACGAGCCATTTCGCCGCGATCACTCTCGTGGTCGTATCCGGCAAGATGGAGGACTCCGTGGAGGGCGAGAATCTTGATCTCTTCTGCACCGGAGTGTCCCAGGCGGCGAGCGTTTTGCTGGGCGATCTCCGCGGAGATTGCGATATCGCCGGCGTGCTTGGGCGTGGTTACCGAATCCGCGGGGAATGAGAGGACGTCGGTGGGCATGGGCTTTCCGCGAAAACGCAAGTTCAGGGCGCGCAGTTCGCGGTTCGTGGTGACGAGCACGTTCACGCCACCGCGCAATCGCACGGCAGTCCGGGCGCGCGCGACAAATCGATCGAGCGACGCCTCGTTCATACCTGCTACGCGTTTCCGCAATATAACCATCCCAAATGACAACGTCGGCAAAACATGCCGGATAGCAAAACAGGAGGGCCACATCATGCGCCCTCCTGAATCCTGATCATACTTAATCCGCGCGCCGCGTCTCCAGGGGAGCAGATTTCGCTTGTGGAGGCGGCGCTTCCGCGGGCCGTTCACTGGACTCATCGGACTGAGATTCTTCAGCCTCTGGCAACTTCGACTCAACCCGGCTCACTTCAGCGCGAGCTTCTGCCGCTTTGGCGCCCAGCGAGAGCAGCATCTGTTTCTCGGCGACGCGCGCTTTATGTTCGTCGTAGGCGCGAATGATGCGCTGCACCAAATGGTGGCGCACCACATCGCTTTCGTCGAAGTAGACGAAGGCGAGTCCTTCCACCGGCTTCAGAATGTCGATCGCTTCAACCAGGCCGCTGCGACGAGCGTTGGGCAAGTCAATCTGCGTCACGTCACCGGTGATGACGGCTTTCGAGTTGAAGCCAAGGCGGGTCACGAACATCTTCATCTGTTCAGAAGTCGTGTTCTGCGCCTCGTCCATGATGACGAAGGAATCGTTGAGCGTTCGTCCGCGCATGAAGGCGATGGGCGCAATCTCGATGACGTTCTTTTCGAGATAGCGATCGACCTTCTCGGGATCGAGCATGTCGTAGAGAGCGTCGTAGAGCGGGCGCAGATAGGGATCGATCTTGTCCTGCAAAGTGCCCGGCAGGAAACCGAGACGCTCGCCGGCTTCGACCGCGGGGCGCGCGAGGATGATGCGATTCACGCGCTTGGCGAGAAGCGCGGAGATGGCCATCGCCACGGCGAGATAGGTCTTACCGGTTCCGGCCGGGCCGATTCCGAAGACCATGTCGTGCTTCTCGATCGCTTCGAGATAGCGGCGTTGATTCGCGCTCTTGGGTTGCACGGTGCGGCGTCCGAAGGAGCGTTGCTTGCCGGCTTCCGCGAGGCCACGCAAACTCACCTTTGGATCGGAGGCAATCACGCGCAGCATGCTGTTCAGGTCGCCATTGTTGAGGTTGTAGCCGGCGCGCTGGAGGTGGTCGTAATCAGCGAAAATCTGCTCGGCGCGGGCGACGTCTTTGGGCGCGCCTTCGATTTCGAGTCCGTTGGAACGGAGGTCGATGGTGACGTTCAGGCCGTCTTCAAGCACATGCAGATTTTCATCGCGCGTGCCAAACAGGGTTTCTATGTTCGAGCTGACTTCAATACTCTTCTTCATTCCGAAGCGGTGCTTCCTCCAAGGGGCCCGGTTGAGGACGTTGCCGGAAAGCGGCGGATAGTCCTCGGCGAATCAAACGACGACTGCTCTTGCTCGACGAGGCAAGTCGCAGAGGGGACTGCACTTATCCAGGTGGTGGGAGACGCCGGCCGCGTCGCCAAAAAGGAACAAACCATTGTGGTGCGGGGAAAGAGAACCAACCGGAATGCTCGCTCCTGGGGTGCAAGCAACCACCATTGAGGTAAGCGTAGCGCGGGTGGCAGAGGGAGTCAATGGGAGGTAGCTTGGCAGCCGGAGAGCTTGGATTTATCGCCCGCGGTCGAGGGCTCGTTGATAATCTTCAGCGCTCGTGACGTAGCAGGGGAGCTTGGTGTTCTTGTCGGTACCCGGAAACATATCGCCAGTATCCTGGCTCGCGTCGGACCAGGTCATTTGCATCAGTGATTCATCACACTCGGCCTTGCGGGTGACGCGCAACGTGTATACGCGCGCGTTGCTCTGAATGTATTCCGACAAGCGCTTCTGATAAGGCAGGAATGTGTAAACGAGCTTGATCAATTGCGACTGACCGCGTGGCAGGCGGCGCTCGGCGATGTAGACCTCGTAGTTCGAGAAGAACGATGATCCCTGCGTCGGCAAAGCGAGGCTCACGAGGCGCAGTGGAAACTCTTCCGCCGGCCCAGGCGGCGGTTCGTTTGGGTTCTGCGGGATGTTGGCGTCGGGGATGTCGTCCATCTGTTGCAAGGGTCCGGTGGAACCGGCACCGCCCCCGCCTGCAGCGGGGCCTCCGCCAGCAGACGCAGCGGACGCGGCACCACCGAGCGAAGCCATGGCGCCGTTGCCAGATCCACCGTTCCCGGATCCGTTGCCAATGCCTGAGGTCGATGGAGGTGGAGGCACCGGGCCGTTGCCAGGAGCGTTGCCCACGCCAGCCAGACGTCCGTTGCCGGCGCCGCCTTCGCCTTCCCCCGCAACTGTGGGGGGCGGAGGAACGACGCCCGAGCCGGGACCTGCTCCGAGTGAACCTGATCGGCCTGTGCCTCCCGGCGCGCCGGAAACCGATGGTGGCGGAGGAATCACGCCAGCGCCGCTGCCAGCAGCAAGAGATTTGATGCGTCCGCCGGTGCCGCCTGTGCCAACTCCTTGCATTGAGGGCGGAGGAGGCACGATTCCGCTGCCTGTGCCCGGCATGCCGGCGGTGCGGCCTTTGCCACCACCGCTGCCGCCTCCGGAACCGCGATCGAATGATGGAGGCGGCGGAACGATGTCGCCGCCAAGGCCGCCGAGGGCGTTTCGATTGCGCGCGCCACCACCTGGACCTGCGCCAGAGGCCGATTGAGAGTTTCCGCCACCGCCCAGGCCTTGCATGCTTGGGGGTGGGGGAACGATGTCGCTGCCTGTGCCGCGCAGCGAACTCTTCCGGTTCCCGCCGGCCCCGGTGCCACCGAGTCCGCCACGCGCGTCTACTGGCGGAGGAACTACGTTCGGCGATCCAGCGGAGATCGTGCTGCCTCGCCCGCCTTCAACCGCTTGGATTCCCGGCGGAGGTGGAACGATGCCGCCCGATCCGGCGGCGAGGGATCCGATGCTTCCACCAGTTCCGGAACCGCCCTGCAGTGCGGGTGGCGGAGGCACCACTTGCGATCCGCCGGCGTAGACACCGTTGCCGCGCCCTCCTCCGACGCCCTGAATCGATGGGGGCGGGGGCACGATGTTGGAAGCCGATGTTGTCAGCGAGCGGCCACCACCGGGGCCGCCGACTCCGTCGACAGAAGGTGGCGGAGCGACAATTTGCGGCGAACCGTTTCCGAGTGAGCCAGCGCGGCCGCCGGCGCTCCCGGAGAGACTTGGAGGCGGGGGAACAACTGCACCGCTGCCGCCGGAATCTCCAAACAAGCTTTCGATTTTCCGCACCCAATTTTGTAGCGTCGGCGGAGGAGCAACTACCGCGGCTCCCGGCGAGACCGCATTGTGTCCGGCTGAAATGCCGCCTGTATCAGGCGGAGGCGCTGTAACCGATGTCTGAAGAGTTGCACCGGTCCGACCGGTGCCCTTGATCTCGGGCGGCGGAGCAACGACCGACGTCAAGCCGTTGGGGAGCGTCGTGGAACGAGTCGTGGCAGAGAGCGGCACGCTTGGAGCAACCGTCTTCGATGGCGGCAGATCGGGACGCGCCATCGCGGACTTGAGATCGGGCGGCACGAGCAGGCCACCGGGACGTCGAGCTTC
>Ga0126381_100009880_pt1 | contig 10722 bp, 6 predicted proteins | sample PanSoiMetPlot_28_FD_96465 | JGI IMG/M metagenome (GOLD analysis project Ga0126381, IMG submission 96465) | Tropical forest soil microbial communities from Panama - MetaG Plot_28 | ecosystem: Environmental > Terrestrial > Soil > Tropical forest > Bulk soil | place: Panama | collected 2016-02-17
GCGGCTTGGGAGCTCAGTTAATGATTCAGTTAATGATTAAGAATCCGGCGATAGTCATGGTTACGTTTTTGATTTTGGCATTTTGCCCATTTGGCCGTGCCCAGGATCATGATCCGACCATAGACTCCACCATTGCTCTAGTCAGGGCCAACATGCAGGCAGACAGGACTGCCCTCATCACCAGCGGAATGAATTTCAACGACAAAGAAGGCGCCGCCTTCTGGCCGGTCTATACCGAATACCAGTACGAACGGTCCAAGCTGGATGACAGCCGTTCTGCCGTAATAAAGGAGTACACCCAGAAGTACCCGAATCTGACCGATGCCGAAGCCAAAGCGATGGCCGAGCAAATGTTGAACTGCGATTCGCGTCTGGCTGAGTTGAAGAAGAAGTATTTCAAGAAGTTCAACAAGGTTCTTCCTGCGCTGACAGTCACCAAGTTCTTTCAGTTGGAGCGTCGAGTCGATTTGATGATGGATATGCAAGTCGAAGCCTCCCTTCCTCCGCTCACCCAGGCAAAGTATGCCGCCCAAGGCGGCAGCACCGCTGAACGGCCTCAGGTGATCGTGGCAGAACCACCGCAGCAATGAGGCATGCTGCGATTTGGCGTCAACCTCTTCAGGGGTACTCCATGGTGCGCGGGATGACACGCAGGCTCGTGATACTTGGGGTAGCGTTGATGATGGTTTTCATTGCAATGGCGCAAACGCGGCCCGAGAGAGAAGTACTTTCCGTTCAAGGCTACGAAGGACAGGCGGATATCATTCGAAACCAGGGGCGAGTGTTCGTGGACGCGCAAGCACTTGCGCGAATCACAAAGGGTTCGTTGAATTTTGGCGAGGACCGCATCGTTCTGACGCTGCCCCGAAGCGATACTTTGGAGCGTGTCGGCGACAGCGGTGCGGAGCCGGCATTCTCCCGCCCTTTCGTGAAGGCGGCGATCGAGGCGATGGCGTCGATTCGAGAATGGGGTGGAACCCTGCTGGCGACGGTCCAGAATGGGTATCCCGTGACCAAAACGGCGGCGGGATACACAATCACCGGCTACCAGGGTCGCGCCGCAGACAGCATTGCCCTAGCCTCAACTGCGGCATCGACCGACTCTGACCGTCAGGGCCTCGAATTGTTGAAGAACGAGTTCAATAATTTACAGGCCTGGTCTGACGCATTCGTCAGGGCTCGCGCTTCGCTGAGCGCAGCAGATCTGACAACGTCGGAAGACGCGCTCAAAGACGATCAAGACGCTCAAAAGTTAGTCCATTGCGGTCAATTCCTCGCACAGATGTTCGCCGGCGGCACCTTTCAGGATGATGCAGCGTGTCATTGAGACATAAGCGCGTGAACCGCGGAGTTCTGCAATCGAATACGCCTGTCGACGCGATGTCGAATGCGTCCGCCGTTTCAAGGATCGACAAAACCACGCCCCAGGTGGGCAGAAACAGAAGGGCTTCCCTTACCGCTTGGGGCTACCTGGATTGAAGAGGAGCAGTCCTTCAATTTTGCGGTGTACGCTGAACATGCCGAGGCTGTGACGCTGTTCTTGTATGGTCCTGAAGATTTGGTGAACCCGATATCGTCATTCCAGCTCGATTCTCTTACTAACAAGTCAGGACGGATCTGGCACTCGAGGATCCCACTCTCTCGGATGCGCAGGGCCCGCTACTACGCTTATTCAGTCTCTGGCCCGTCGATTAATGGGCTGTCCGGCTTCGATGAGGAAAAGATCCTGGTCGACCCGTACGCGAGATCCGTTTTCTTTCCGTCGGGGTTCGACCGAAAGCTGGCCATGGCGCCGGGCCTAAATGCGGGCAAGGGTCCGCTCGCCATATTACCGACTCCTGATGTTGATTTCGATTGGGAAGCAGGCGATGCGCCTCGGCCCGAGTCCAACGCAATCATCTACGAGCTTCATGTCAAAGGGTTCACCAAAAATCCCAACTCCGGGGTGCATCCACCGCTAGCCGGAACCTATGCCGGCTTGATCGAAAAGATCCCTTATTTAACAGACCTTGGGATCACGGTCGTTGAACTGATGCCTATCTTTCAGCGCGATCCCCAGGAGGGCGACTACTGGGGATACATGCCTTTGAACTTCTTTGCGCCCCACGCCCAGTACGCTTCGACCAATGGTGATGATCAACATCTTGAGTTCAAGAATATGATCAGGGCTCTTCACAAAGCCGGCATTTTCGTTGTACTCGATGTGGTTTACAACCACACTTGCGAGGGCGATAAGGGCGGTCCGACGTACAGCTTCAAGGGCTTGGATGCAACTGGTTATTACATGCAGTCCTCCGACCCGAACAGTCCTTACGCCAACTACTCAGGCACCGGGAACACGTTGAACTTCAGCCAGCCTCACGTGCGCAAGATGGTTATGGACAGCTTGCGGTATTGGAAGAACGAAATGCACATCGACGGATTCCGCTTCGACCTGGCATCGGTGTTCAGCCGCAACGCAGATGGATCCCTGAATTGGGGAGATGCTCCCATATTCAGCGAAATCGCCGCGGATCCCGAGTTGGGCAGGTTGGCATTGATTGCGGAACCTTGGGACGTCGGTGGCTATCAGCTTGGGCGAGGGTTTCCCGGCACGACCTGGCTGCAATGGAACGCACGCTATCGTGACGATGTACGCCGCTTCGTGAGGGGCGACGCAGGAATGATCCCGGACCTGATGCGTCGCATTTATGGGAGCGACGATTTATTTCCCGACAGTCGTGAGCACTCGTATCATGCCTTCCAGTCCGTGAACTATATCGACTGCCACGACGGTTTCACACTGTACGATTTGGTCTCTTACAACCACAAAAACAACTGGAAGAATGGCCATAACAACCAGGACGGCATGGACACGAATTACAGTTGGAACTGTGGATACGAGGGAGACGAAGGCGCGCCGGCGGAGGTTGTCGCATTGCGCCGGAAACAGGTGAAGAATTTCTTCTGCCTGCTGATGCTTTCAAACGGCATCCCGATGTTCCGGGCCGGTGACGAGTTCCTGAATACACAACTCGGAAACAATAACCCATACAACCAGGACAACGAAACCAGCTGGGTCGATTGGAGTCGGCTCGATAAGAATCAAGACATATTCCGCTTTTTCAAGTCCATGATTGCGTTCCGGAAGTCTCACCCTTCTTTGTGTCGCAGCAGGTTCTGGCGCGAAGACATTTCCTGGTATGGCGTTGGAGCTACGGTCGATCTATCGCCCGATTCACGGAGCCTGGCGTTTTGCCTGCACGGCAGTTCCCAGGACGATGTCGATATCTATGTGATGATCAATGCTTACTGGAAAGCGCTAGGGTTTCAGGTCCAGGAGGGTACGCCCGAAGATTGGGTGAGAATTGTGGACACCAAGTTGCGGAGTCCCCAGGACTTCTCGGAATCTGGCTTTCCCCTGCAGCAATCGATCTATGAAGTAGCTCCACGATCCCTCGTCATTTTGCTTCGATCAAAACCAAAGGCTTTGCGTCGTGAGAACGTAATCACTGACACTCGCCACTGAGAGTGCTAAATTAGTCGCTGACGGGCGACCGATTGTTCAATGTCGCCGCCCCTGCTCGGCACTTTCGTTGTGAGGGCCGCGCGAGGTCGCAAATGAAAGCTGCACTGAGGCTCATTACAATTAGCACCGTCACCGTCCTGTTCGGGACTCTTCACCTTCTGGCGCTGGACCCGTCGCTGGATGTCAGCCAATACGCGCACACGGCTTGGACCGTCAGGGACGGGTTCTCGCTTGGGAACATTTACGCGATGGCCCAGACGCCGGATGGTTATCTATGGCTGGGCAGCGAATTCGGCTTGTTCCGCTTCGATGGCGTTCACGCCATCCAATGGCAGCCACCCGCAGGGCAGCATCTACCTGATAGGAACATTAACAGCCTGCTTGTAACGCGAGAAGGCACTCTTTGGATCGGTACGTTCGCTGGACTTGTAGCCTTGAGTCGCGGCAAGTTGAGCAGGCCTCCGGCGTTGGCAGAGGGATTCGTGGCATCGCTGTTTGAAGATAGTGACGGAGTGCTTTGGGTCAGTTCGCTGGGGGAACCCGGAAAGCTTTGCGCAATACGAAGCGGCAGCGCAGAGTGTTACGGGCAGGATGGCGCCTTCGGCCGAGCCGTTTGGGCTTTATATGAGGACAGCTCGGGCACTCTCTGGGCCGCTGCTCAGTCGGGACTTTTTCGAATCAAGCCCGGCGCTCCTAAGCGATATCCCACACCGACGGAGCTCATTGGGGTGAATAAAGCCGATAACGGAAGACTGTTGATTGCCATGCACAGCGCAGGACTCCTGCAGCTTGTTGGCGACAAGCTTGAATTGTGCCCAGTTCGAGACGCAACCAATCCGAATCAGGTCCTCTCAGACCATGAACTTGATTCGAATCGACTGCTCCGCGACCGCGATGGTGGTCTCTGGATCGGAACGGTGGAGCGTGGCCTTATTCATGTGCACGGGGGCCGGACAGATGTATTTACGAGATCAGATGGCCTCTCCGGCAACGTCGTGCTCAGCCTGTTTGAGGACCGCGAAGGCAACGTCTGGGTTGCCACCACTGGCGGACTCGACCGGTTTCGAGAACTCCCGGTAGCCACCATTTCCACAAAGCAAGGTTTGTCCAGCGACGCTTCTCAGTCCGTGCTGGCCGCCTCAGATGGAAGCGTTTGGGTCGGGGCTCACGCAGGTTTATCTAGATGGAGGGACGGACAAACTACCATCTACCGTAAGGCAGATGGACTGCCGGATGAGGCGACGCAGGCTCTGTTCCAGGACTATCGTGGGCGAATCTGGGTGGCGACGGCCGGTGGCCTTGCTTATTTGCAGGACCACACGTTCCTTGCCGCAACTGCTGTACCCAGGGGAAGACTGCATTACATGACCGGGGATAAAGACGGGAACCTCTGGATTTCAGAAGACAACGGTCTTTTGCACTTGCTGGAGGGACGTTTGGTTGAGGAGATCCCCTGGCTAGCGCTCGGGCTTCACCAACAAGCCAACGTTCTACTCTCGGACGAGAAAGGCGGTATTTGGCTTGGCTTCTGGGTTGAAGGAGGCGTGTCCTATTTCAAAGATGGGAAGATCCGGGAATCGTATGCAACCGCTGATGGACTTGGCCAGGGCCCGATCCCCGAGCTGCGACTTGATCAGGATGGAGCGCTGTGGGTTGGAACCGAGTATGGCGGCCTGAGTAGGATTAAAGATGGCCGAGTCGCGACCCTTACAATCGAGAATGGTCTGCCATGCAACACCATTAACGCGTCGATAGTAGATGACGATCAGTCGCTATGGTTGTACACAGCCTGCGGTTTAGTGCGAATAACGCGCACAGAACTGGACGCGTGGATTACCGACGCGAAACACAGAGTAGAAAAGACTGTATGGGATGCAGCCGACGGCGTCAGGCTCCGATCTTCTGCGGCCAGCGAATACGGTCCTCGCGTCGCGAAAGCCGCGGATGGCAAGCTGTGGTTCGTAACTGGAGAAGGCATCCAAGTCGTCGATCCTCGTCACCTTGCTTTCAACAAAGCCCCGCCGCCGGTACATATTGAGCAGATTGTCGCCGACAGCAAGGTTCAGTGGCAAAGCTCGCAGGGAACCATGGTTTCAAATTTGGCTCTGCCACCGCGGATTCGAGATCTGGAAATCGATTACGTCAGTCTCAGCCTTGTCGCGCCGGAGAAGATGCAATTTCGTGTCAAGTTAGAGGGCCAAGACAATGACTGGAGAGTCCCATTCAACCCGCGCCACGCGCACTACACAAATCTTCGTCCGGGCAAGTACAGCTTTCGCGTGATTGCGTCAAATAACAGCGGCGTGTGGAACAAACAAGGCGATACGCTCGAGTTCTCCATTGCCCCGGCCTACTATCAGACGAATTGGTTTCGTGCTTTCTGTGTGGCAGCTTTCATCGGATTGTTATGGGCGGCTTATCAGTTCCGTGTACGGCAGCTGCATCATGAATTCGATCTGAGGCTGGAGGCTCGCGTCGGCGAGCGCACACGCATCGCCCGTGACCTCCACGACACGCTACTGCAAAGTTTTCATGGGCTGCTTCTGCGTTTCCAGGGGGCTCGCAATATGCTTCCCAATCATCCCGAGGAAGCCATCCAGTCTCTAGACTCCGCATTAGTTCGCGGAGAGCAGGCTCTTGACGAAGGTCGGCGATCGATTCAGGAGTTACGCTCCAGTGTGTCCGTTGATCTTGAGCAAGTATTGATCGCAACCGGCCAGGAGCTCGCTTCCTCGCGTAGCAACGACGAGCAAGTCCCGCGCTTCGAGGTGATCGTGGAAGGCGAGCGCCGAAGGCTAGCTCCGATCATCCAGAGTGAGGTTCTTCAGATTACGCGCGAACTGCTCCGCAATGCATTCCGGCACGCACGGGCGAACGATATTGAAGCTGAAATACGTTATGACCGTGACATTTTTCGTCTGATTGTGCGCGACGATGGAAAGGGCATCGATCCGAACATTCTGAAAGATGGCGGCCGCCCAGGCCACTGGGGTATGCCCGGTGTTCAGGAACGGGCACGCGAGATTGGATCTCGGCTGGAATTTTGGAGCGAGGCAGGAGCGGGTACCGAAATTCGTTTGACGATCCCTGCAGCCATTGCTTATGAAAAGCCACGGACTGGCGACCACAAACCATTCCGCAAGGAGAGGATTCATGAGCACCAATCCTAGTTTGATTCGGATCCTCACGGTTGACGATCACCCTCTATTGCGCGAGGGAATCGCGGCCCTGATAAAGCCTGAGTCGGATATGCAGTTGGTAGCGGAAGCGTCTGATGGTGAGGAGGCCATCAAACAGTTCCGGTTGCACCACCCTGATATCACCCTGATGGATGTTCAGATGCCGAACTTGAATGGGATCGAAGCCATCAGCCGGATTAGAAATGAATTCCCCAATGCCAAGATCATCGTCTTGTCGACGTATTCCGGGGACGTTCAGGTGCTTCGTGCGATCGAGGCGGGCGCTCGAGGCTACATCCTGAAGGCACATGTGCGCAGAGAATTATTAGAGGCGATCAGGAGTGTCTATGCCGGACATAAACGGATACCAGCGGAAGTTGCGGCGGAACTCGCCGAACACGCTGCCGACGATGAACTGAGCTCGCGTGAAATCGATGTACTTCGACTGATAGCCGCTGGCAGCGGCAACAAGCAGATCGCCGACAAGCTCTGCATTGAGGAAACGACGGTCAAGAGCCATATCAGGAGCATAATGTCCAAGCTGGGCGCTAACGACAGGACGCATGCCGTCACAATTGGACTGCAGCGCGGCATCATCGAGCTTGATATGCTTGAGAACCGGGAGCCGTGAATGCAACTGAAGTGCTTGCGCCACGGTTCATGAGAGAGGATTGACGCATTTGGAGCGCTAGTTCACGGTCGCAGTCCAATTAAGCACTACTGAGTAAGTCTCGAGAAAGCCCTTCCGTGGTTCCAAGACCAGAAACTTAAGCCCGTCTCCAGTGACTGCATATTGATTGACTGTGGGATCGGGTATCAGTCCCGTACTGAAAAGCTTCCGTGGAATACCTAGCTTAGGAGGTATGCCGGGTGCTACGGTCACCGACATAATGTTGCCCTCAAGATCTACGAAGAACAATTCTCGTCCGTCCCCGCGCCAGCGCGGCTGAGCGCCGCCCGCTGCCGAAACCTGTCTGATGTAATGAAACGACGAAAATGACGCGACAAAAACTTCCCATTTGCCGGCGCGGTTCTCGCCATAGGAGATTAGCCCTCCGTCAGGAGACAAGTGAAATTCATCTTTTATGAAGCCTGATGAATACACTGCTCTCGGTTTGCTGTCGCCGCTGACAGGCATTATCGAAAGCGTCTTGGTGTCGTGCGTTAGCAAAAACTGCCCGTCGGGAGACCAGTCTTCTATCCAGTGCCTTTCATCGCCGCTATAGACCGGCTGTGGCTGCTGCGTCCCAATCTCAATTTTTTGTACTAGGAACGGTGGATCAGATCCACCATTGGGAAGAAGATTGAACGCGACATAACGGGAGTCAGGCGACCAAACTGGGTCCGATTGCGCGTGCGGATCTGTAGTCAAAGGAGTGGTCGTATTACTGGCCAGATCAATCAGCCAGAGACTGCCAGTTGCGTGCTGATGGAACGAGTTCAGGGCCAAATGCTTGCCATCGGGCGAAAGCGTGAACTGCTGATAATCAATTATCGGGTCGAGGCTGCCAATCACACCGCCGTCCCGCCTATACCACTTAAGTTCGTCAAAAGATGAGCCTTCTGCTGTGCCGTAGATGAGCACTCCGGTTTGGGAGGCAGTGAATTCCGAGGTGCCCAAGTAAGCAGGCGAAGCAGCGACATTTCGGGTGAGCAGCTGCGGTTCGCGGATCTTTCGAAGGGTTCGCCAATCCATACGTTGTGCGAAAAGATCGTTGTCTTGAACGAACAGCAAATAGTCCGGCACCGCGACACTGCGGCTTTGAGTTGATAGCAGAACCACTGGAGACCCACCATCCAAGGATTGGGCGTAGATCTTCGCTTCCGGATCGGCATTGGTGAGGGTCGTGCGCGCCAAGTAAATAAAGTGCTTGCCATCCGGCAGGAACTGAACCCACATATGGCTGACTTGCTCAGGAAGAAGCGAAGTTACAGGCTTCGCAGCCCCGCCGTTCGCTGATACCCGGAGGATTGGGCTATTCACTGCTTTGGCGAACAGGATAGTGCCGTCCGGCCCCCAAGCACCTTGCGCAATTTCCGGTACCCCGTAAATGGCATCAGGCACACCACCTGTTCGCCGAACCTTCTTGAGTCTGCCACCAGCCCAGAAGCCAATGAACTCCGAGTCCGGCGACCAGAACGGCAGAAGCGCACCCTCAGTTTGCTCTAGCCGTTGCGCTTCGGACGAACCTAAAGGCCTGACCCATAGCGAACTCTGCCCCGAGGCATCGGTAGCCGCAAAGGCTAAGGTTTCGCCATCGGGCGAAATGGCGAGATGTTCGAATGGGTGCCAGTTACGATGCAGCCGAACCCCCTCCGGCAGACCGAGCGACAACCGCACGGAATTCATGGGCTTAGCGCTCGGCCGAGATCGGTACCATACTACGAGAACTGCCGTTGCGATGACCACCAGGGCAGCAACCATGAGTGCTGCGGCGCGTGATCCTCGGCCAATCGAAACTGCGGGCGCAGCTGCAAGTTTTGCGGGTACCTCTTTATTCGCTTGGTGCGACGACCAATGGAACTCAGGAACGTACGATCCAGGTGGGAGCTCGATCCGGACGACTGGGACTGGCGCGGCTTCGCTGTAGTACTGTGCGAGGCGCTTCCGAACCTCTGTCGCTCGCACCCGCACGACAGCGTCGTTTGAGGTGTCATAATCGACCGGGCGTCCAAACATCTCCACCCCGATCATTCGCTCGCGCAGCGATTCGAGTTCGCCTGATAAGGCGTGTTCGACTATCAGATTGAGGAAATCCTGGCACCGTCTGCTGCTGGCGAACGCATTACTCGAAATCACCGATTCGAGGGCGCTTCGAACGGAATTAACTTGTTCAGCGTTGAGCCTTTGCGACTTCTCAAACTGGTGTCCGGTTGACATTCTGCCTGGCGAGTACCGCTTAACGTGCCTTAACAGGCGGGAGAGCGGTACAGTAAGCTAAAGATAAAAGAGGCGGTTGCCATCTTAACATGCGTCTTAACGGCTCCGAATACCCCACGGCGTAAACCAGCACCCCCGCTGAACTGTTTCGAACATTCCTAGGGACGGACATTGCGTCTATTCTCACCCCACTGTCACGAAAGCGGAGGATTTATGGGGAGCAATCCTGGTCCGATTCGGATCCTCGCCGTTGATGATCATCCTTTGTTGCTGGAGGGGATCACAGCCCTAATAGAGGGTCAGCCAAACATGGAGCTCGTTGCTGAGGCTTCTGATGGAGAGGAGGCCATTGAACAATTTCGAAGGCACCGACCAGACGTGACTCTGATGGATCTCCAAATGCCGAATTTAAACGGTACCGAAGCCATCAGCCGGATTAGAAATGAATTCCCCAATGCCAAGATCATCGTCCTCTCGACCTACTCCGGCGATGTTCAGGTCCTAAGAGCCATAAAGGCGGGAGCTCGGGGCTACATTATGAAGGGACACGCGCATCGAGAACTATTGGATGCAATCCGTCTGGTGCACAACGGGCACAAGCGAATTCCGCCTGAAGTTGCTGCGAAGCTGGCTCAGCATGCCGCCGACGATGAGCTCAGCTCCCGCGAAATGGATGTGGTGCGATTAATCGCCAGTGGCAACGCCAATAAGGAGATCGCCGACAAGCTCGCCATTGCAGAAACCACGGTCAAGAGCCACATCAGGAGCATACTGTCGAAGCTGGGCGTCAGCGATCGAACTCATGCTGTGACGGTTGGGCTTCGGCGCGGCATTCTTGAGTTGGCATCCTTCTAAAGTACGAGTCCTAATTCCTCCTTTGTGACGTTTCCATGTCTTCCAAGCGCCGCCTACCATGGGAACAGTAAGGGAGAATGATCCTGCAACGTCTCTTTTCGTCATTTGCCGAGGGCTGGCCCGGCTTCGGCCTTTTGCTTCAGCGCGTGCTTACCAGTGCGGTCCTGCTTTACTTCGGGGGCGCCCGTCTCCAGGAAGCAACTAGTTTCGGCCCGGCCCTCCCACATCTGTTGGCTGCCGTCGCGGGAATGCTTCTCCTTTTTGGACTCTGGACACCACTAGCTGGAACCACCATAGCA
>Ga0126381_100009881_pt1 | contig 10722 bp, 9 predicted proteins | sample PanSoiMetPlot_28_FD_96465 | JGI IMG/M metagenome (GOLD analysis project Ga0126381, IMG submission 96465) | Tropical forest soil microbial communities from Panama - MetaG Plot_28 | ecosystem: Environmental > Terrestrial > Soil > Tropical forest > Bulk soil | place: Panama | collected 2016-02-17
CAATCAGCGCGACCCGGTGCAGATTCTGCAGTCGCCCGACAAGGTGATCATCATCTATACGCGCGACGCCCTCACCCGCCGCGTCTATATCGACCAGCCGCACTCCGCGAGCGTCAAGCACACCTGGTTCGGCGAATCAGTCGGCCATTACGAGGGCGATACGCTGGTGGTCGATACGATCGGGCTCAACGACCGCACCTTCACGGACCATTTCTTCACCCCGCACTCCGACAAGATCCACGTGGTAGAGCGCTACAAGGCTGCGGCCGACCGCAAGACCCTGCAGGTCGCGTTCACGGTCGACGACCCGGAGACCTTCGCCATGCCCTGGTCGGCGCTTGCAACATATCGGGCCGACCGCACGCCCTACGAGGAAATCGTCTGCGCCGAGAACAACCGCGGCTTCGGCACCGAGCTCATCACCGAAGAGCACCCGATTCCCGGTCATCCGGTGACGCCGCCGGTCGCCGCCAAGCCGGACTTTTGAAGGGGCGAAGGAACGGTCAAACGTTGCTGCGTAGGGGCGGCCCTTGTGGCCGCCCTGCTGCAACCCGCTGCGGATTCTCGTCATCGAAATCCCATCGCAACGGATTTTCATCAATGTAACGACGAACGCGGCCAAGATCCGCCTCGTCTCGAATGACGTGTTCATAATAATTACGCTGCCATACCGAGCGATGAAACGGCTGCCAATCATTCTCTTTGACGCCACGAATGTATTTGAGGGCGAATATCGATTTGAATGCTCCAACAATCGTGCCAACCGCAGGGACCGCGGTCTTCTGCGAGCGGGCGCCCACAAGGGGCGCCCCTACGAGCCGTTCGGGCAATACAGTAATGCCGTGCACATGGTTCGGCATGACGATAAACAAATCGAGATCGGTCTCGGGAAAGCGTGTCGGAATGTCACTCCATAACTTCGTCGCCAATTCCCCGGCCGCATTCAATCGCATCGAGCCCTCGACCACCTCGCCGAACAGGCAGACCCGGTCACGTGTGCAGATGGTGACGAAATACGCGCCTGCTTGCGCGTAATCGTATCCTCTCAGGCGGAGCGAGCGGCGACGAGGGTTGGTTGGCAGGTCGATCATGTGCAGAGCGCTGAGTTGCACTTTCGTCGCTGCGTAGGGGCGGGCCTTGTGCCCGCCCTGCAGCCCTGCTGCATCATCGCCACCGAAGCGGGCGCCCACAAGGGGCGCCCCTACGCAGGGACGCCCTTGATCCCGGCAATCCTCCAAAACGAGGCCGTCGGCTAGACAGGTCGGGTCACATGATCTGTCGCGGCAGAGGATCGACGCTCATGCCTCGCGGCTCTTCCCCGCGTCGCCAAGCCTCGTACATTGCCTGATAGGCTGTCTCGAGATGACGGCAGAAGCGAGCCGTATTGAACAGCGGGTAGCGGCTCCGATGATCGGACAACTTCAGTCTGATCGCCTGGAGCCGCGAGCGATCGGTCGCGAGCGTCAAGGCCAGTGCCTCGTACTCTTCGAGATTCCCGGTAATCAGTTCGGAGAGGCCGAGAGCGTGGAGCTGGCTTGCCGCCACGCGCGCGGCAAGCACCTCACCCATTGCGGTCACGATCGGAACGCCGAGCCACAGCGCGTCCATGGCCGTGGTATGCGCATTGTACGGCAATGTATCGAGACACAGGTCGGCGAGCGCGATCCGGGCCAGATGCACCGGCAGCTCGCATGGCTGGGCGAAGACGAGGCGAGCGGGGTCGACGCCGCGCCGTTCTGCCGCGCTCAGCAGATTGGCTGCGGCGGCGGCGTTTGACTTGAGCAGCCATAACACGCTGCCGTCAACGGACTTCAGCAATCTCATCCAGACGTCGAATACCCGAGCGGTGATCTTCCAGCTGTTGTTGAAGCAGCAGAATACGAATCCGTCCTCCGGCAGGCCGCATGCGCCTCGGGTCGGCGCTCCTTCGGCGACGGGACGCTTCGAGTCCGCCACATAATAGCTGTCGGGCAGATGGACTATTCTTTCCGTGTAGAACGGCTGCTGGTCGAGCGGCAGGACGATCCGGTCTGCGATCACGTAATCGATGAAGTCCGCGCCCGTCGATGCGGGAAAACCCATATAGCTTGCCTGGATGGGCGCCGCGCGCTGGGCAAGGATGCCGATGCGCGAATCGGTCGTATAGCCCTTCAGGTCGACCGCAATATGGACTTTGTTCTCGCGGATCAGCGCCGCGACGTCGGCGTCGGAACGAGACTGCACATCGAAAAAGCGATCGAATGACTTGACGAGCCTTGCTCTGACGGGGCTGCCGTCGTCGGAACCGAAGGATATGCCGATCGTTTCGAAGCGGGTGCGATCGTGCAGCTCGAACAGCTCGGCGAGCACGTAGGCGGTCACGTGCTGATGGAAGTCAGCCGACAGATACGCGATCCGGATCTTGTCGGTCGGGAACGCCTCTTTCTGCCAGTCGCGGGCAACGGCCTTGATCCCTTTCAGGCGCAGCCAATTCTTCGCCCCAGCCAGGTGCTGCTCGGCCGTGCAATCCAGCCGGAGCAGCATGGCCGGGTCGATCGGCGCCGTCCCGGCGGCGACGCCCGCAATCGCTTCCGCCGTCAATCCCCCGATATCGGTCCATCGGCAAATGGTCGTGTAACAGCCAAGCAGCTCGTTCAGGAGGGTTGCGACCTCGGGGTGGCTTGCCCGCAGTTTCAGGTACTCGTCGATCGCTTCGTCATACCGATCAAGCTTGCCCAGCACGGCGGCACGATTGACCAGCGCGTCAACATGCCGGGGATCGATTGCCAGCGCCTGATCGTAGCTCTTGAGCGCCTCCTCATGGCGCCTGAGACGTGCAAACGCGTTGCCGCGATTGTTGTAGGCAGGAACGTGCTTCGAATTGAGCACGAGCACCCGGGCGTAGCTTTTCACCGCATCGGCCGGGCGGCGCAGAGCCAACAGCGCATTGCCGCGGTTGAACAGCGCCTCGATGTAATCGGGCATCAAGGCGAGCGCCCGATCATAAGATGTCAATGCTTCGGCGACGCGATCGATGTCGTGCAGCGCGGTCCCGTAGTTGTTGAGCGCGAGGGCATTCCTGGGATCGACGGTTGCGGCCTTTTCGTAGCTCGCCAGCGCCTCGCCAGCGCGACCTAGCGTCCGCAGCAGATTTCCGCGGTTGATGAGAGCCGCAACGGAGCGCGGGTCGCTGGCGATTGCTTTATCGTAGCTCTCCAGCGCCTCGGCGTGCCGGCCAAGATCGCACAGGGCATCGCCGCGACCAGTCAGCGCGTCAGCATTACGCGGGCTTATCGCCAAGGCCTTGTTGAAGCTGTCGAGCGCCTCCGCGTGACGATTTAGATCTGCGAGTGCGAGGCCCTGATTGAGGTGCGCGGGCACCGATCTTCGATCGATCTCGATCGCGGCCGCGATCAAACGCACGGCCTCGGCCGGATCGCCGTTTTGCATCTTGAGCACGCCAAGCAGATGCAGCGCGTCGAAATCGCGGGGCGAGGCGAGCAGGATCGAACGATACGCTCGTTCGGCCTCATTCACGCGCCCCTCTTTATGAAGCTCAAGGGCCTTCTTGATCGACGCCGACATGCTCTCCGGTCTCGTTGGCAACTGCACCAAGGCACGGGGGCGCCACTGAACGAAGCCGCAGTCCTCGCCGTCGACCAGCGACGGGAGTTCGGCACGTCTTGCTGGCAGGTCCGGATAGGGGCGGGGCTTGGGCGCCCGCCACCAGGGCGTTTGCGCCCGTGCTCGACGAGCTGTGGGACGCCACTACGCTGGCACTCGCTTTGCCTACTGGATCCCCGCCATCTTGGCGTAGCGCACGTCGACATACCGTTCTGGCGGCGGCAGCGGCGTCGGCAGAATCCCATATTTGCCGAACAGCGCCATCAGCGCGTTGACGCGGTCGAGGCCGATTTCGCCCTGCTTCGGCAAGACATCGTTCTTGTCGTCCCAGAAATAGGCGAGCATCTCGCGCGCGCGGGCTTCAGGCTGAGCGGTGATCTCGATCGCGGCCTTCACCACCTCCTCGCGGTTGGCCGGATCGTGAATGAAGCGGTCCGCCGCCGCCGTCGCCTTGATGTATTTCACCACCAGGTCGGGATGTGCCGCCGCCCAGTCGCGGTCCACGATGTCGACCACATAGAGGAGGCGGCCGGTGTCGATATGCATACCGAGCGTATGGAAGCCCGCATCGAAGGCCGCGAAAACCTGCGGCTGCGAGAGCGAAGCGGCCGCGCAGGCGCCCGACTTGATGCAATCGACCCGGCCCAGCGAGCCCGCGATGTGCCTGATCTCGACCTCGCCGTCCTTGAGCCCATGCATCTCCATGAGCTTGCGGCCGGTGAGCGTGATCGGATCGGTCGGCGCCGGCTCGGTCAAAACCTTGCCCTTGAGGTCGGCAAACGTCTTGATCTCCGGCCGTGCCACCAGGAAATAGGCCGGGTTGTTCACCACTGCCGCGACCGCCACATAGTTGGTTCCCTTGAAGCGGCCCTCCGGCTCCATCAGCACCGAGAGCTGCATGCGCGCCATGTCGAACTTGTCGCGCGAGGCGACCAGCGCAGAGCGGTCGGAGGGACGGTCGCCGGTGGCGACGAACGGCACGAGCTTGAAGTCCAGCCCCTCGCGCGCGAAAAATCCCTGCCGCTCGGCGATGCGCGTCGACAGCGCATTGATGTTGCGATCGGTATCGACCGCGTAGCGCAGGGGCGCGAGCGCCTGCGCCGTCGCGGTGCCGCCCTGCGCGAGCGCCACGCCGGCCGCAAACAGGCCGATCATCGCCGCACGAGATCGTTGAGCGCGCATCCTCGTTTCCTCCCTCTTGTTCTCTGCGGCCATCATTGGACAGGCGCGCCGGGCGGTCAAGGAAGGTGGGGCGTTTTCAAGCTTTGTCATGATGTGTGGACCGGGCACGACCTGCCGCCCCGGACCGGCGACCTCGCACCGTCGCGGCGACGGCTGGTGTGCTATCGCGGAACCGCGGTTGCCTGCCGCATCAGCAACGGGCAGGCGGTCCCTGACCGTGGATGTATGAAAACTCAAACACCGTGAAATGCAGATGGTACAATTGTCCCGCTCCGCATCGATCAATGCCACGGATCAATCCTCAGCTTTCCGTCGTGCCGCCTTGCTTTTGTCACAGCACAATGGCCTGTGGGTTGCGCGAGGTGGGTTGAGGCGGGTGCGATAATACAGGTCGCCCAATGGATCCCAAGCTGAGCTCAGCGCAGGCCGATCCGCACCACGACGGTGATGTCGTCGTCCTGGCGCGGGAGGACTGGATGGACGCCGAAGAAGCTCTGTCGAAGCTCGCGCACGTTGCTTCGAACGGGCACGCTGCGTCGAACCGGCGTCCTGCCAGGGCGGGATCGGATTTCTCCGCCGGCCCGCGCGTGACGGAGCCCTCGCTCGGCCCCGCGCTTCGCGCAGCCGACATGACCAATGACCCATCGCCGGGCGTTCCGCCCTCGCTCGGCAGACAGACGTCGCGCAGACTCGTCCGCTTTCTGATGGCGGCGTGCTTCGGTGTCGCGGCCACCCTGGCCTGGCAGTCCTACGGCGACGCGGCGAGGGAGATGATCGCGACCTCGGCCCCGCAGCTTGGATGGCTGTTGTTGCCGCCGCCGGCAATGGACCCGCCGCCCGGCCGCGAGATCGCCGGCGAGCAACCTGGCCCATCTGCACTTGCGGCGTCCGCGCCGCAGGCACCATCTGCGCAAGCCGCAGGTGTGGCGTCGACGGCATCGGAAGCGGCCGCATCGACCGCGGCCGCCGAGCCGTCTCCCGAATTGCGGCAGCAGCTCGAGACGATGGCGCATGATCTCGCGGCCGTGCGGCAAAGGGTGGAGCAACTCGCCGCCGGCCAGGAGCAGATAGCCGGCGACCTCGCCAAGCTGCACACCGCCGAGCAGGACATCCGGCGCAGGATATCGGCGCTTCCGCCGGCCGCCGGCGCCACGGTGCGCAAGCCCGTGCCGCTGCCGCAAGTCCCTCCTCAGTCATCGGTCGCACCGCCCCCGCCCCCGCCGCCGCAGGTCGCTCCTCAGTCATCGATCGCACCGGCTCCGCCCCCGCCGCCGCAAGTCGCTCCTCAGTCATCGGCGGCACCGCTCCCGCCGCTCCCGCCCGCGCCGCCGGAACCGCCACGACCGCCAATGCCGGTGCGCTGAGCACCACATCAGCTCATTCAGGATGGTGTCTGCGGGTTCTGGCTTGTGGCTATGCGGGCGGATGGATCGCATCTCAACGCGTCGCGGCGTCACGCTCGGTCAGGCGTTGCCAGCAAGGCAAGCAAACTCAGGTGCGCCTGGCCGTGCCGGCGCAGCCCGAATGGAGCGCAGCACAAGGGCGGTTGCGCCCGCGTTCGGCGGGCTATGCGCCGCCATATTGCGCTCCGCTTCATGCGGACCAGGGGGCCCCCCACCCAGAGTCCGGGCAGCAGAGGCTTCGCATGGCCCGTGCTGCTTAACCAAATCGCGCGGTCGCAGCGGCGATGAGCGCTGTGCGCAGGTTTGACGACACCGCTGCTACCGAGCGGCCGATCTCCTCCAGCGCAACCACATCTGCGATGCGGCTTCTCGCCCTGCGCATCTCCTCTGGAGACAACATGGAGCTCAAGATGTCGCTCGACTCCGCCAAGCCAAGCAAAAGCGTGTCGCGTGGATCGGGCACGTCGTTACTGTGAATAACGGAGGTCAGGCGTGCCTTTGCCTCGCGCTTCTCGCGTCCCGTGTTTTGAGGATAGGCGCGCTTCGCGAAAACCCAAAGATAGCGCCGATTCTCCATACGAAGGATGCCGGCCTGGACAAGTCGCTCCAGAACCTTCTGCAGGAGATTTGGATTTTGACGGACCAGCCATTCGATCCACCGGGCGCTCGGCCATCTTTTGGGTTCCGCGGCGATTTCCTGCAGGGCCTGATCGAGAAGGTCGTCATCTGCCGGGCTGTCGTCAACGACGAACAGCGATGTCATATCGGTATCGATTTTGCCAAGTAGCGAAAGCTCCATGAGGATACCGCCCGCGATCGCAACGTCGGCAACCTTGGCGCATTCCTTCCTTATCTCGCCCGTATCGTCCCGCAGCATCAGCACCACGATCTCATCCGCAAGGGTCAGCTGTTTCATGCCTCTTTCCTCAACCAGCGAGCTTTGAGCAAGCTTCGGTTTCGTCCGAGGCGACAGGGACGATATTTTCGAACCCTGCAGCATCAAAGACTTCCTTGACCGAAGCCTGGAGCCCGAATAGCGCCAGCCCTCCTTTTGCAACCTGAGCTCGCCTTGCGGCCAGAAGAATGGCCCTCAGGCCGGCCGAGGAAACATAGGTCACTTCGCGCATGTCCAAGATGACGCGGGAGCTTTCTTGATCGATGGCAATTGCGGAATCCAGGTTTGGACCTGTCACGGCATCGAGCTTCCCTGTTATTCGGTACACAACCGCTCCGCCGGCTGACTCTTTCCGAACTTCCACTCTGTCTCCTCCCGTGTCGGTGTTTTTGGAGTTTATCATTAACTGCCTCGATAAATTCGCGGGCGTATGGTGTGGCTCGTTGCCACAGCCCGAGCCATGCCGCCGCGTTGATGCCTCAGAAATCCGGCCGGTCCGCAGTCGGGATCGGCTCGACGTCCTGCTTGAAGGGGTTGCGCATCTCGCCGTCGGCGCAGCGCGATTCGACGATGGTCCCCTGCACGCGGCGCCAGCGATGGATCACCCGCAGCGGCTGGATGAAGGTGGCCGGGTCCTCGACGGTGACGTCGGCCTGCATGGCCTTGCCGCCATCGATGAGATGATAGCGCTCGGTGACGTGCAGCTTGTCGCTGTGGGGGGTTCGGTAGTTGTCGAGGAAGGTCTGGGTGGTCTGCCCGATCGTGTCGATCAGGAGCGCATCGCCCTCGTAACGGCCGACCGACTCGCCGTACCAGGAGGGTTTCAGATTCTGCGAATGCGGTACGTTGAGATAGACGTGGCGGATCTGCTGGTCCATCTGCCAGATCATCACGACCTTCTGTGGCGTCTGCAGCCAGAAGGTGGGCTGCGCCGGGTTGAACAGATAGACCGGGACGCCGGTCATCCAGCAGCGCGACTCGCGATTGTACATCGCCTTGCCGGCGAGCACCTCGTCGTTCGATTTCCTCAAGCCGTCCTTGGCGAACTGGGTGAGGTTGGGATTGTTGAGGTCGGCGACCCGGAAGGTCGGCTGCCGTCCGGTATTGTTGGGCACATAGGGATGCGCCGGATCGAAGGTGACCGGCGGCGGGCCGCCCGGCTGCGCGACCCAGTCGCCGCCCATCGAGATCCAGCCCGTGTTGTTGGAAGAGAAATCCGGCACGCCCTGTGCGAAGGCTGGCGCGCACGCGAGCCCGCTCAACGCGGCGCTCACGATCCACCTGGCAAATCCGGACATACATTCCTCCCTATCTTCCGAATTCCGACGATCCTTTTGTAGCCCGCATGGACCGAAGCGCAATGCGGGGACGCTGCTCCCGCATTCCGCTGCGCTCCAGGCGGGCTACAAGGTCGAGACCCCAATCACTCCGGCCTGGCGCCGGAGAATTTCACCACTTTGGCCCATTTCTCGGTTTCCGCCGCGACGAGCGCGCCGAAGTCGGCGGGCGAGCCTGCAAGCGGCGCGCCGCCGAGATCGGCGAGCCGCGCCTTGAGCTTGGCATCGGCCAACAGCGCGTTCACCTCGCGGTTGAGCCGGTCGATGATCTCGGCGGGCGTGCCGCGCGGCGCGGTGATGCCGTACCATTGGCTTGCCTCGTAGCCGGGCACGAAATCCGCGATGGTCGGCACGTCGGGCAGCGCCGGCGAGCGCGCGGCGGTGGTCACCGCGAGCGCCCGCAGCTTGCCGGCTTTGATCTGCTCGATCACGGCGGGCATGGTGGCAAAGATCACCTGCACCTGCCCGCCCAGCAGATCGACCAGCGCCGGCGCAACGCCGCGATAGGGCACATGCAGCAGATTGACGCCCGCCATCATCTTGAACAGCTCGCCCGAGACATGGTCGGGCGCGCCGTTGCCGCCCGAGCCCATGTTGACCTTGCCGGGATTCGCCTTGGCGTAAGCGATGAACTCGGGAACGGTTTTGACCGGCAGCGCCGGATTGACGACCATCACCAGCGGCACGTGGCCGATGCCGGCGACCGGGGCCATGTCGCGGAGGAAATTGAAGGCGAGGTTGTCGTAGAGCGTCGCGTTGATGGCGTTGGGCGAGTTGGCAAGAAGCAGCGTGTAGCCGTCCGCGGCCGCCTTCACGACCGCCTCGGTCGCGATATTGGTGCCGGCGCCCGGCCGGTTGTCGACCACGATGGTCTGTCCGAGCCGCTCGGACAGCGGCGTTCCGACAAGCCGCGCGATGATGTCGGCGCCGCCGCCCGCCGCAAACCCGACGATGAGATGCACCGGCCGCACCGGGTAATCGAGCGCGCATGCCGCAAAGGGCAGGGCAGTCGCCGCCGCGCCACCGGCAAGCGCAAGGAGATTGCGTCGCGAAAGTTCCATGCCGTTTTCCTCGAGGCCGCCATCGCGCAGCTCGCAATGGCGGCCGATTTGCGGACATTATAGTGGAAATAGCCTGCCGTCTCGATCGTTGAACCGGCCGGGCCCTTCGCCTAGGATCGTTTCTCCCGCCAAGCCGAGCCAACGAACAAAACATTTTGGAGGATCCAATGAAGAGATCTATCGCGCTCTTGCCCGCCGTTGCGCTGATGATCTGTGCCGGCCCCGCAATCGCGCAGCAAAAGGCCAAGGCGCAGAACGTGCCGGAGATAGCCTATGACTCGGTGCCGAATTTCCTGAAGCTGCCGCTCGGCGAATATCTGGGCGAGTCGGTGGCGGTCGCCACCAACTCGAAGGGGCATGTCTTCGTCTATCACCGCGCCGCTCCCACCACCAAGCTGTGGGAGTTCGATCAGGACGGCAATTTCCTCAAGGAGATCGGCAAGGGCTATTACGGCTTCGAGTTCGCGCATTCGGTGCGGGTCGACAATGAGGACAACATCTGGACGGTGGACGAGGGCACCAACGTCGTCACCAAGTTCAGCCCCGACGGCAAGGTCCTGATGGTGCTCGGCCGCCGCCCGCCGGCGGTCCAGGGCGCAGTCGCGACCCCGAGCGGGCCCAACCAGCCCTCGCAGAAATACATCTTCTGCCGTCCGACCGACGTGGGCTGGGACATGCAGGGCAACATCTTCGTGTCCGACGGCTACTGCAACAACCGCGTCGTCAAATACGACAAGAACGGCCGCTTCCTCGCCCAGGCCGGCAGCGAGAAGGCCGGCAAGGAGCCCGGGCAGTTCGCCTTGCCGCACGGCCTGCAGGTCGATCGGCAGGGGAATGTCTACGTCGCCGATCGCACGAACGCTCGCTATCAGGTGCTCGACAACGATCTCAAGCCGAAGGCGATCTACGATAATGTCGGCGTCGGCTGGACCGCCTGCGTCTCGCAGGGGCCGCACCAATACCTGTTCGCCTCCAACTCCAACCCGAACGGCAATCCGCCCGGCTCGTGGGCGATCACCGGCGAGATCTACAAGATGGAGCTCGACGGCACCATCATCGGCCGCTTCGGCCATCCCAGCAAGGAGATGGGCGGCTTCCAGGTCATGCACATGATGGACTGCCGCAACCCCAACGAGCTGATCCTGGGCGAGATCGAGTCGTGGCGGGTGCAGAAGTTCATCCTGAAGAACCAGCAGCGCGCCGGGAACTAAAGCGACATTCTCCGGAAAAAGCATGCCCTC
>Ga0126381_100009882_pt1 | contig 10722 bp, 9 predicted proteins | sample PanSoiMetPlot_28_FD_96465 | JGI IMG/M metagenome (GOLD analysis project Ga0126381, IMG submission 96465) | Tropical forest soil microbial communities from Panama - MetaG Plot_28 | ecosystem: Environmental > Terrestrial > Soil > Tropical forest > Bulk soil | place: Panama | collected 2016-02-17
AAACGGTCAGTATGGCCTTCGAACCAATCCATCATGTACCCGCCGAACGACCAGCCCATCGCGCCCATCCGGTTGTTGTCAACGTATGGCAATCTGGATAGAGCGTCGGTGACCTTCGTCAGGTCCTCGAATACCATGCCTCCATAGTCGCCTGAGATTTCAGCGGTAAAGTCCTGCCCGTAGCCCGTTGAGCCGTGAGGGTTGCAAAAAGCAACGACATAACCCGCACCCGGATAAACTTGCCAGTCTCCCCGGAAAGAATCCGCCCATTGATCCTGGGGACCGCCGTGAACGTTGAAGACAAGCGGGTAGCGCTTGCCGGGATCAAAGTCGTGTGGCTTTACGATGAATACCTGAATCTTTGCTCCTCCGGCGCCATCGACCCACATAGATTCCGCAGGCCTAATGTCTACTTCGGCCGCGATTCCGCTGTTAATGCCGGTCAGCCGTTTAATGTCGCCGGCTTTGCGATCAGAGATGGCCGCGCTATAGATCTCGGCCGGATCGCCGACCGACCGCCGGATGAAAACCAGCCTCCGGCCGTCTCGGGTGAATTCAAACGCATCGATCGTCTTTTCGGCGAGAACCTGCTTTATCGTTTTCGACGCGATGTCTACATTGTAAATGGGGTTCTGACCCTCGACCGGAGCTGTGAAATAGATCGATTTTGAATCCGCTGTCCAATCGTAATCGTCTACCCAGTTTTGGAACGAGTCGGTAAGTATGGTCGAGGCACCTGAAGCGCGGTCATAAATGGCCAGGCGAAACAAATCGGATTCATAGGCCGGCTGCTTTTGCATCCTGTAGGCTAGATACCGTCCGTCCGGCGAGTACTTCGGGCTGCCATCATAGGATCGGTTTGCAGACGTTATATTCCTGGGGTGAGGCGTGCTGTCTTGCAGGTTGATGAGCCACAGGTCGTTGTTGGTCGATTCGGCTGGGTTCCTGTCGTGGTTCGACACGTATACGAACTCTTTGCCGTCAGGCGAGAAGTCATATTGCAACGGGCCGCCAAGCTGAAAGGTAGGCGAGTCGAAATCACCGGGCGTTAAATCTCTTGTCTTTCCGGTGGAAACGTCTGCGAGGAAGATGTGCGTCCGAGTGCCGTCCTTCCACTCATTCCAATGGCGGTAGAAAAGGTGATCCGCCATGTGAGCCTTTAGCGGGCCATCGTGCCAGGCCTCGGATATGCGCTTGTTGCACGCATCGTCATTTCCGCACTCAGGATAGACGTCGGTGGAAAATGCAACGTATTGTCCATCGGGGGACCACAACGGATCAGAGACACCGGTTGAAATAGTGGTGACCTTTCTTGCTTCGCCGCCGTCTACCGGTATCACGAAGAGATTCGGACTTCCGTCCCGGTCGCTGATAAAGGCAATCAGGTGGCCGTCAGGAGAGAAAGCCGGCGAGTATTCGTTCTTGTCGCCGCGAGTCAACTGCCGGACCTCCGACCCATCGATGTTCATCATCCATAAATGGCTCTGGCGCGTAGCTCGAGGCAGGTCAGAGGTGCCCAGCGTATAGACGACGGACTTTCCATCGGGCGAGAGGTGAATGTCCGATATAGACTTTATGCGGTAAAGATCCTCGATAGTAAAAGCCCGCTTCTGGGCCGAAGCGGCGGTGCCGGCGATTAGCAGCACAGGGAGCAGCCAAGCTAACCTGCGGTTCATGTTGTGTCCTCCTTATCCGGCCTGATGCGGCGAGATGGACTATAGTGAGTCCGAAGCGCGGTCACATCTAAGGATCAATAATACGCTACGACAGAGGCGGGCGTCATCTCCATTTAGAATAGACTTGGGGAGCGGAATGCGCCCCCGAAGCTGGTCACCCTCATTTGTAAGTATTGACCGAGTCGTCAATCCATAAGACCGACCCGTCAATGTCGGATTCTTGTCCAGTAGGTCTCCAGCTTGAATTCCGCGCTGGTCTCAGCGGTATGGCATTTGGAGCAGATCGCCTGGACATCTGAGATGTGGCCGTAGGTCTTGTCCGGTTTGGTGATGTGGGCGCGACCCGGACCGTGGCATTCTTCACACTGGACATTGATCAGTGAACGGGACTGGTTGATGTCACGGAACCCGCCGCTATTGAAGCCGGTCGTATGACAAACCAGGCAGCCCGTGTCGAGTTCGGCGGCTTTGGTAGCGAGCGAGTTAATTGCCCTGGCGTGGGCGGTATTGGACCAGATCATATATTCGGGGCGGTGACACTCCAAGCAAGCCTGGGCTGATACAAAATTCGAGTCATTCCCGGCGCCGCCGCTGGGGGGAACGGGCGCGGCTTCCATCGGTTTTGTGAACCTCTCCACTTCCTTTTTCACTGCCTGCCTGGACTCTGCGACAAAATCCAAGGCGGGCTGATCCTCAGGCACCACACTATCCAGAGCTATGAAGCGATTCTTAGCCGTAAAAGCGCCTTCAGCGTTTCGGTAGAAGCGGAGTTCGCCTAGCATTCTGGTTTCGTAAGGTGTGAAAACTACGGGTACGCGACCCAGTGTGACCGGCATGGTGAATTCCTTACCGTTGCCGGCAATGACTGCGTCAATACCGGGAGCCTCCTGGGCAATGCGGCTTACAGTCTCGCTCGAGGCGTGCGCAAGCACAACGATCAGATCGGACTCTCGCTTAACCTGCGGGACGATCTTCTTCAGAGTCTCGACCGGGTCTTGAACCTTATAGCCGGCAGGCGGTTCATTCTGATCATCTGAAACGCCCACGAAAGCTATCCGGATCTGGCGCCCTGTTGAAGACTTCCGATCCGGAACGGAAGCCATGACGTATGGTCGTATCCCTTTGTTATCTCGGGGGCGCGCTACAGTTCGCAATAGGTTGGCCGAGACCATCCTTCCCAACAGCGAGCTAATCTCGGTGTTTGGCACGGCGCCCCGACCTGATTGCGCGCCGACAAATGCGAGGTCTTGAGCTGCAACGTTAACCACATCGACCTTGAACCGATCTAAGGATTTCAGTACCCATTCGTTCTTTGTGACAGCATAACCCGCTAACATTCCGTGCGAGGACTTTTCGCCGGACAGAAAGTTACCAGTATCCACCATTAACGTGGGGATCTGTTTGAATGTCTGGCCGAACAGGTTTGTAAAGCCGACACGCCGTGCCAGCCCGCCCACAAGGCGTCCTTTTCAGCCACAAGCATCAAGATTGCCGTGTGTATCACCACCAAAATGGATGATGAAAGAAACGCCGTCATCGCTGCCTAGCTTGTCTTGTAGCGTGGACTGATAGCCGACGACGTTCAAGGGTTCTTGCTGCTGACTACGATGACCTGCCCCGGCTATTGACCAGGGAAGAAGCATCGCGCCAAAAAGCAAGATAGCGGCGATCTTGAGGCTTTTACCTGAATCTGATTCCTGAGCTCTCATTTTGTTCGTTAAGACCTGCTTAGGTTGCTTGCCAATGGTCCTGAAAAGGGGGCCAGGCTGCCATTTTCGAGACCGATCGTAAACTTTATCCCTTCAAGGGTTACCTTGCAAGCATTCCGGCCCGTTGCTCAGGCGGGTGGGGCGCAAATGTCTGAAATTACTATTGATCGGAGTAGAGTTGTGTAGTAGGGTAAGCGTTGAAGAGTACCTTTGCCCCCGCTACCGATCGGCTGGCGGGGGTTTTCAATTTTAGAGAGGTATATCCACAATGAATCGCGAGGCGCTAAATCAGTTCCTGACAGTGGCAACTCAAAACAATGCTTCTGACGTACATTTGCAGGTTGGAGAGCAGCCGTTGTTTAGGATCCACGGCCAATTGACACAGGTCAAATATCACCCGCTGTCGCCAACTGAAATGACGCAAATCGTAGAGACACTGGTTGGCACCGAGAGGTTCCAAGGACAGTTCAAGGACCGGAACGAGTTCGACGTCTCTTATGATGTACCAAGCGTCGGCAGGTATCGAGTCAACATTTTCAGGCAGCGAGGCTTTTACGCCGCGATCTTGCGAGTTGTGCCTCTGCACATAAAGACGTTCGAGGAACTGAATTTGCCACGCGTGATGGAAAAAATAGCCAACCTGAGGCGAGGACTCATACTCGCGTCGGGAGCTACCGGAAACGGCAAATCTACGACTGTCGCGGCGATCATTGATCATATTAACCGCACGCGAAAGGCTCATATCGTAACCATTGAAGAGCCGATCGAATTCGTATTTCCGAACAAGTCGTCCGTTATCTCTCAACGCGAAGTCGGTACCGACACGGAATCATTCCAGGCGGGGTTGCGCGCTGCAATGAGGCAGGACCCTGACGTGATATTCATCGGAGAAGTCCGGGACCGAGAGACCGTTGAAATCGCCTTGAAGGCAGCGGAGACCGGGCACCTGGTTATCTCGACAATACACACTCCCGATGCGCAACGCACTGTCGGAAGATTGATAGGATTCTTTCCGCTCGAGGATCAATCGATGATGCGGGCCCGCCTGGCACAGAATCTGATGGCGGTTGTGAGCTTGAGACTGCTGCTCAGCAAGAATGGTGCGGGCCGGCTGCCTGCGGTAGAGGCTCTGCTCGTAACTCGCAGCATCGAGGAGTGTATCAGACATCCCGAGAAGCTCGCTGAAATCAAGCAATTCATGGAGAAAGGAAGCGAGATCGGGATGCAAACGTTCGATCAGCACCTGGTGACCCTGGTCAAAACAGACAAGATCAGCATCGAGACAGCCAAACTGGCTGCTACCAACTCAACCGAGATGGAGTTGATGCTGAACTTCGACCGCTAACCTATCGACCCGGACGGTACGACCGTTCCGACGGGCATCGATGTGGCGCCGGGAACAGTGTCCAAATGGCGACCAGTTAGACGACTGAGGCGCCTTTTATCTGATTCGATTCCACAGATCTTACGATCAGATTGCGCAGGCCTGATGGCTCCGAATCTGCGTCAAGCCAAACTTCTTTCTTAAGATTTTTCGTAAAAGCTGCCAACAGTCTGGTGCCGGCCTGAACTTGCGCGGCGGATATCCCGCATGAAACAATTCCTGATCATTTTGTGCTCAATGAGCCCGGCACCTTGCACAAAGCAGTGTCCCCAATGGAGACTTGAATGACGAGATTTATCGGTGTTGTTGTAGTAGCAATCATGCTGGTCGGGAGTGGCTTGTTTGGACTCGGGTTACCTGGAAAGGGCTGCGGGGTAGCCGACGCTACACCTTCCAGGCTCGCGGACGCGCTGGTCAGTTCATCGGTGGATCCTGACCCGCATGACGAACCATCGATTGCTACGAGTCCGGTTGATAATCGGATGATGGTCGCGGCTTCCAAGGTCATCGTCGGCGGCAGCACTGATCCGATCAGGTCACTCAGCCGAATCGCCTATTACTATTCTTCCGACGCCGGGGCGACCTGGGCCACCGGCGGACTGCTTACACTCGAGACTCCTCAGACGACCTACCAGCTTGCATCTGATCCCACTGTGGCAGCCGATACTAGCGGCAATTTCTATGTAGCTGTCCTGATGGGCAGCAACTCTAGCAGCGGAAAATTCGACAATGGAATCTATGTCTTCAAGTCGAGCGACAGCGGCCATACTTTTGCGCCGCCCATTCCTGTCTTTTTCGACATAAACAACCTGACGAACCCGAAACTCCTGGACAAGCCCTATATGGTGATCGACACCTCGCCGACCAGCCCGTTCAAGAACTCCATCTACGTAGCCTGGGTGGGGATCTACCCGCTGGACACTCCATATCCGCAGGCGATTCGGATTGCCCACATGCGGCCCGGTGACACTCAGTTCTCCGACCAACAGAAGATCAGCCATACCGGTCAGATCGTCGGACCCGCCATAGCCACGGGCCCGAATGGCGAGGTGTACGGAGCCTGGGAGGGGCACGGCCAACCCGACACAATTCTGTTCAACGGGTCTACCGACGGCGGAGTATCGTTTTGGAGCGCGATGAACAGAACTGAAGGAACTGATCTCAGGATCCACGACTACGTCAGCGCGCTTGACGATACTGTTCCGCAGGTAACGGTGCCTGGAGTTCGCAGAAACAACAGCTTTCCCACTATCGACGTGGACCGCAGCAATGGCCCGAACCGCGGAAAGATGTACATCGCCTGGGCCGAGCCATTTACCAGCACATCTCAAAATTCCGACATTCTCTTGCTTGCCATGCCTGCACTCAACGGCCAGGACCCAATCATCCCAACCGCTGCCAGGGTCAAGCCATCGGGATCCAGCCGATTTTTTCCGTCTTTGAAGGTCGATCCGCAGACCGGCAATATTAACATTGGATTTTACGATCAGGCCGGCGGCAGCGGCGCTTCCATCAGTCCGTTCTTGATCACCTCGAGCGATGGCGGAGCCAGCTTCTCGGACCCGGTTAGCTTGAGCTCAGCCCCCTCGAACCCTCAAATTCAATCGCAGATAGTCAGCGCTAATGGCGAAGGGATCGGGATCGGGGACTACCTATGGCTTGATATCTCCAGCAGCAAGCTGGGAGTCGTTTGGACGGATACTCGTGATTCCAAACAGGAAATCTTCTTCGGGGGCTTGAGCTTCGGTTCGAGCGGAGGCGGCCCATTGCCGCCGGCTAACGACACCTGCTCGACGCCGAGGGTCATACCTTCGCTCCCATTTACAGAAGGACTAGACACGCGAACAGCCACCAGTGCCCCCGCCGATCCCCTGAATTGCTCAGGTGGCCAGGGCAACAACTCGGTATGGTATTCCTTCACTGCGACCTCGGGGGGCGAGATTGGCGTCGATACGTCGGGTAGCGACTACGATACGACGCTCACCGTCTATACAGGATCCTGCGGGGCCTTGAGTCAAGTAGCCTGCAACGACGACTTCGGGAACACGCTTGGGAATCGGTCGCTTCTGACATTTCACGCGTTCGCGGGCAGTACATACCTGATCGAGGTGACAGGAAAGAGCGGCGGAGGCTCACTCAACCTCAGAGTAGGCTATCCTACAGTTACGTCGATCCAGTACACGACAGGACCCGATGGTAGTCAGTCTCTGGAACTGGTCGCTGCGGGGATCGTGGTCAATAACGCCAGTGTTATCGTTCAGGTAGACGGCATCGATAACGTGCTGCCAAACCTCACATATACATTCGTTGCACTGCCGGACGGCACGCCGGAAGAGCATCTGTTTGCCTCACGCAAAAAGCTGAAAAAGCTGATCAAACCGGGCGTTCCTGTGCAGATCAGAATTGAGAGCCCGGTTGGAAGCGGCGTTACGTCTGTACCCATGACATTCGTTCGCTGAAGGCTTAAATGAGAGCACTGTTGTTCGACCGGCAATTGAAAATGATCGACGATGCTCCTCTACCCGATGTTCCGGGTGATGCGCTCGTTCGCGTGAGCTACGCCGGCATTTGCAATACTGACCTCGAAATCATTCGCGGATACGGCGGGTTCACCGGAATTCCGGGTCATGAATTTGTGGGAGTCGTCGCCCACTCGGACAATCAAAATCTGGTTGGCAAGAGGGTGGTCGGTGAAATCAACGCAGGATGTGGGCGGTGCACTGACTGCCAGGCCGGAGATCCCAGACATTGTTCTGATCGCAGCGTTTTGGGGATAAAAAACCGCGATGGAGCCTTTGCTGAATTCCTTTCGCTTCCACCCCAGAACCTCATTGAAGTCCCGGACTCGATCTCCGATCTTGAGGCTGTATTTGCTGAACCGCTGGCTGCGGCGCTGCATGTTTTGGATCAGGTAGACATATCGTCTTCGTCTCGAGTTGCGGTAATTGGCGATGGCAAACTCGCCCAATTGATCTTAATGGCGCTCGGTCAAACCGGGTGCAGCTTGACTGTGGTTGGCAAGCACCAGGCGAAACTTGACCTTGCAACCAGGTCAGGCGCTGATGTCATCAAGCTCAACGCTGACGGGTCCGAACATGGCGCGTTACCGGGCGACCTGACGAGAGAACGCTTCGATGTGGTAATCGAAGCAAGCGGCTCTCCTACCGGCCTCGAACTTGCCCTTGATCTGGTCAGACCGAGAGGCGTTCTAGTTCTAAAATCAACGCACCACGGGCTGGCCACTATTGACACTTCGCTAATTGTCGTTAATGAAATCCACGTGATCGGATCCAGATGCGGCCGGCTGGCTCGATCAATCGCACTCCTATCGAAAGGCCGCGTTGATGTCCAGGCTCTGGTGAGTCGTTGCTTGCCGATCAGTGATTGGGCGGCGGCGTTCTCAGAAGCTGCGTCTCCCGAGACTCTCAAAATAGTACTGGATATGTCTCACGGGGCCCGCTAGAGCCCCGAACAGGGCTGCCAGACTCCATTCCAGCCTTTGCACCTGTGAAGAATTTTGTTGACACTTTTCTCAGCAGAATGCTATAAGTTTGCTGGAGCCCAGCATTTTGGGGTGGTGATCTCCCAGGATACTATATATTGGAGGGGACATGAACCAGGGTGACCTGATCGAAAAAGTCGCGTCTTCCGCTTCCATCTCCAAGGCTGAAGCGGAGCGAGCCATCAATGCGTTCAAGGGTGCGATTACCGACAGCTTGCGAAAGGGCAACAAAGTCACCCTCGTTGGCTTTGGCACATTCGGAATATCGCACCGGAGGTCCCGTCGCGGTTATAACCCTTATAGCAACGAACTGATCCGGATCCCGGCGACCAAGGGCATCAGATTCACGGCTGGCAAGCAGCTCAAGGAAGCCGTCAACAAGCGCAAGAGATAGCTCCCCGGTTTCGCTCGACTGCTGGCAGACGGGTCTTCTGCGTGCACGAATTCGTGCGCTCACTTCGTAAACCGTGTAAATCTCCGCAAGCTTATCGACACTCGAATCTGCTAATTCATACAGCCGATTACGACTTAGCCCATGGAATATCAATTGCACCGATCTTGGGCGGGTGAGCTGGCAAGTGAACGCGGTAAGTGGATGAAAGCACTATTTTCCTATCTTGCCTTGAGTGGTATTCTTATCGGTGCCGCGATCACGATTGCCGGACAAACGGGACCGAACAAGCAGGGCGGAGAAAGAAAGGAAAGGACCCAGGTTCTGATCGTCGACAAAAGAGATGGCGGAAGGGGCGGGAACGGCAATAGTGAAAGGGCCGACGATCACAGCAGGGGGCGTAGATAGGGCAGTTGATCTGTAGTGAGTACAGAAGATGAAGAAGTTGTTGACATATAGCTTGCTCGGCCTTCTCTCGGTAACCGCGTTTGGGACAATACCTGGCCGCCAGACGGTCGCCTTTGCGCAAAAGAAGAACGATGAAAGGCCCAAGAAGAAAGATCAGCCCGGTCCGCCGGTTGTCAGGGAAAAGAAAGACAAACCTCCCCCTCCGCCTCCTCGTTCCAAGAAGTCCTAATAAGTCCTCATAATGGATATCACGCGGGAAAGCTGGCCAAGGCTGACCTTTCGTCAGAGAAGATCTCGAATACCCCATCCAATTTCGAAATAGACAGAATGTTCCTTACCGATTGGGAAGGCGATAGAAGCTTGAACTGCCCCTTCTTCTTCAGCACTGTGCGATAGCAATTGATCAGGCTTCCGACGCCCGTGCTACTAATATAGGTGACACTCCTGAGGTCGATCAAAAAGCTCGTTTCGCCCTCCTTGACCCGTTCCTGAACCAGTGTGCAGAGCTGGTCCGGACCATCTCCGGGATCTAATCGTCCTGAGACTTTTATCACCCTTACCGAGTTTGCCAGCCTGCTGACCAGCTTTAAAGGACGTTTCATCATAACTAGAATTTTCTTTCAGACAGTAATACCACTTGAATTTATCAGGTCGCCTCTAATATCACGGTCTGCTGGAATGTACCGTGCTAGTGTGAAATTCGAACCCATACGGTGGTATAGTGAATGTTACCCGATGAATCCGGCGCGTTGCGACCCGGCCATCCATCTTACATCAAGGGAGTGTACCTAACAACTCGTCGGGGCAGCCATGCAGGAATTCAGCAATCGCAAATCTGACAAATGCGAATGCGGCCAGCCGCTTCCGCCCGTAGTGTCTATGCATGTTTTTCGCTGCCAGTGCGGCCGCCTTTACCTGCGTCCTGATTGCTCGGAGGAATGCACAGACTGGAGACCAGCATAGCTCATTTGCGTCTGTATTCCCCTCGATGCTACCGGTACGAAATCTCTGTGTACACTGAAAAAGAAAGACTGCCTCGTCTCGGGCGATGGTTCAGATAGTACGGGCCGATAATGCTGTTATCCATCGAACTGCGCCAGATCGCCGGTCCTGCCTCCGTCGTTCCCTCGAGCAGTTCGATGAAAAAGTAAAGCATCCTATTCGCCGGAGCCTTAACATGGTCGAGGGTGAAAAGCGAATATTCGTTGTCCCTCAAGCGATTCGCTTCGATCTCCGCGGTGGCAATGTCCACATCGGACTTATGAGAATCCCGCAAATGCAATCTCAAACGACCGGTTGCTTTGCCCCGATACAATCCAAACCTTACCGCAATTCCGGTTATGGCTTCGGTCCCGGGATAAAAGTACTGGCCAATCGTCTTTCCTCTCACGAGCCGCCCAACGGTCTCCTCTGACAGTTCCTGACTATAGACTCCGACAAACCCCTCAGGCTTGTAGAAGTCGAAGGAAAAATCCTCGCCGACGCGAGTCAGGCTGGGATTGTAATAAGGGTCCCTCGATATCTCAGGTCCCCACTTATCAAGCATATAGGTATTCTCGCGATCATTTACAACTTTGCTGCGTGACGCCGATTCATGGTGATATAAAATCGAGAACGGGGTGTAGACCACGAGATATCCCTTTTTTCTCAAT
>Ga0126381_100009883_pt1 | contig 10722 bp, 11 predicted proteins | sample PanSoiMetPlot_28_FD_96465 | JGI IMG/M metagenome (GOLD analysis project Ga0126381, IMG submission 96465) | Tropical forest soil microbial communities from Panama - MetaG Plot_28 | ecosystem: Environmental > Terrestrial > Soil > Tropical forest > Bulk soil | place: Panama | collected 2016-02-17
ATTCGGATCGAAAGCATTGATCTTTCCATCCCTAAAGTTGCCGACCAGCAACGCGTTGGCGTAGGTACCGAAGCTCGAGGGCGCGATCGCAATTCCCCAGGGAGAATTGAGTGTGCCGCCCGAGATCAAATGCTTGATCAAATTCCCGTTCGTATCGAAAACGGCCACGTGGCCGGAGCCGGCACCGCCCACGTCAACGCTTTTTGTTGCATCCTGCTGCGCATAAGTGACGTAAAGCTTGCCGGCCAACAGTTGTATGTTAAACGGCGCAAAGCCCGACGGGACACTCGGGTCCTTAAAGGAACCAGTCAGCGTCGCCTTGGTCCACGTACCGTCGTAAACGTCAATTGTTCCTCCGCTAAAGTTGGCGGCATAGATGTAATCCGGGGCGTTAGTCAGCGCAAGGCCCTTATAGACCGCACCTGAAGCCGAGTTGTCCACTTTGATGACATTCGTAGCCCCGGAACGAACGGTAATCAAGCCATCTTCGGTATCGAGAAGCCAAGTACCGGTAACCCCCGGAGAGACCAGAAATGCCGCGGGGTTATTATTGCGAACAGCTCCGGTGCACCTGCCAGGGCCGGTTTTTCCGCCGGCGAGAGGTACCGCTGTTACCGTAGCCGTCGGAGATCCATCGGCTCCGTTGACATCGTAAGTACCACTGCCGTTATTGCACGGCCAGAAGGGGCTTAAAGCGAGCCCCCAGGGATTCACCATGTTCGGGTCCGTGAAATCGGCCAACAAAGGAATGTCGGAAGCCAAGTTGTGTTGGACATAGCCGCCGGCCGCATAAGTGAGCTGCGGCATCAGCGCCCAAGGGAAAATCGCCATCACGGCCAGCGCCCATCTTTGCGAAGCGTTCTGTCGAATCATAGGACTCTCCTGCGGTTGGTTTTGATTGAAGTTTCGCGACGAGTCTTCTTTACTCGCTTGGCACCGTTTTACTCGCTTGGCACCGTCACTTTCCATCTTGAGAAATGAGGAATGAACCTGAGCTTTTGACTGTGACAGCGTACACCAAATATGGCGCGTTGTAAACCGGCGGATCGAGCCAAGGGAGAGCTTCGGAAGTGCACGGCTCCTTCCGCGGGTATTACACTCGACCAACTGCGACAAGCCGCCTTCTCACGTTCCCCCCCTCGTCGGTGCACGAGCCCAGTAGGCCGCGGCGAAGGAACGCGCGTTCGCGCCCCAACTCGCGCGCGGGATCAGCGCCGACCGGTCCAGCCCTCGTAAGTTATTGATTTTATTGGTACGCCCGGAGGATTCGAATCTCTTGCCTATCTAGAATCGTAGTTACAGCTCGGAATAGTTCACATATTTTCAATGACTTAGTAAAGTGAAAATGATTCCCCGCAACATCTCGTTTCACAAAATCTAGGAAAATCTAGCTTGAAACAAGCCGTCAGGGTCCACACTTTGGCGGCTTTTCTATTTGAGAGTGATTTCGCTGGCTCACCGGGTGATCCTTCCGCCAATGTAGACGGTAGGCCACAAAAACGCCACCTAGAGGCGTCGGAGGCGGTGATGCCGTGGGTAACAGCCGATTGAGGAACCGATTCGCTCTAGAGCCCAGGGAACTCAAATAATGCCGGAAAAGCTGATTTCGCCCTCGGAACATGAAAAACGACGCGCTAGGAGCCCCTACAACGAATCGCCAGGGGGTAGGTGATAGCCCACTACCCCTCGTCTGGCGTCAAAATGGTCCCCATGCGAACCGTTTTCCTTCTCGCCGCCGCCGCCAGTCTGCCCTGGCGCCAGTTCGTCGCCCTGCTCGAACGCCACCGGATCACGAGGTTGATTGACGTGAGGTCGATCCCCGAGAGTCGCCGTGGACCATTCAACCAGGCGGTACTGGGAACCGGGATGCCGGATTTGTGGGAGCCACGGCCGGACTTGTGCCCATTCGAGTCGTGGGAGCTGCCCCAGGTCCGTCGAGAGCTGAAGGAATTGCTGAACACGAGTTGCGGAGCCAGGCTGTGCTTCCTGTGCGCACCGGCCGAATTCCATTTAACGCCACTGGTGCGAGGACTGGGTTGGCGCGTGTTCCGGATTGCTGGGGACGGTCACCTGGTGGAAGATGCCGGCCAGATGAAGACTCCCGGTACCGCAGTGAAGCGTGCACCGGGAGCCTCTCATCATTCACTACAACAGTCCTGATTCTAGCGTTCAGTTGCGGTAACCCGACGGGGATTCAGACGGACGGTCGCGTTGCCCGATCTCGTGTAGGTCAGGTGGCCAGTAGCGTTGTCCGATCTCATGCAGCTCACCGTCAGGCAAAACCTGGCACAGCATGACAGGCTCGCCGGAAACCTCTAACGCAAGGCACTCAATTTCATATTCCACACCATCAACGACGCGGTAGTCGGTATAGCCGAAGATATGTGTGTTGATTTTGCCGCAAAGGGGCATTCCTTCTCTTTTGGCGCGTTCCTGGTAACGCCCGATCATGCCAGCGGCCAGGTGTATCATCTCTTCTTTTGTGGGGATGAACATACTTTCTCCTTCGTTGTGAAACTGCCCGGCTGAAGGAGAAACCTTTTGAGACGTCAACCGCACTAAGCGGGTGTCTCCAGGCGTTTAAACTCAATTTCCTGCTGGCGGATCACTGCATTCCGCCCCACACCTTGCCTTGCCGTATCAACTGCCGGGCTGATACGGACTATAAACCGCAATCCTAACGCAGTCAATAGGATACACGCATAAGTGGTGGCTAGAATTTAGCCACCCACGGTCGGGTGGTGGCAAAAGTTCCTAAATTGCGATTTTTTGCGTGCGACTTGGCCATGGTTTCGAACGGTCGCCGCTGGAGATTTGAGGTGCCCTACCCGGGGGCATCGGTGTGCCGGTGGATGGACCCGCGACCAGACGGCGCGCCGCGTGGCTTCACGACGGACCAAGGTCCGGAATTGTCGAGAAGTCACGGTGGCTACTCGACTGTCGAGTACCCACGGTGGGGACTCGCGTCGCACGTGACGCGTGCATCGGTTTTAGATACCGTACCGTGTCTAAAACCGCGAGTGGTAGCTTCCGACCCCACACAGTACCGTGTGGGAGGAAAAAGCGCGGCGGCAGCGCATTAGAAGACCAGAAGACCGCCGCCGCACGCGAGCCGGGACGACGAGAACCGGCCCGAACCCGAATCAAGGTAATAACATCACCTTGATCTGTCTTACCCCAGTGCACGCTTCAGCGCGTCATCGATCGCTTTGAGTTGAGCAAGCGCATCGGCCTGGCCGGCCGCCGTATCGCGTGGCAATAGCCGCTTGACGTAGCGGTCGATAGAGCGAAGATCGATGAGCAACTCGTCATCGTCGGCCAGGTCGTCCGCGTTCAATGACGCCAGCATCGGCAGCAAAGCCTTGACGCCGGCGACCTCTGCCTTGGGATTCATTGGTAGCGTCACCACGCTGACTTCGTGCAACCGCACCTCGTGAAGGTTGCGCCCACCGTCATCCCGCGGCGTTGCCTTGACCGGATCGTAGCCGATCGACAAGCCACGCACGCTGCCGGCTTTCATGTGCGCGTAGGCGCGACGAGCGACCGGATCGGCCATCACCAGCTTGCCGTTGAGTAGTAGACCAGTTGGCGCATCTGCAATCTTGCCCACGCCGATAGGCTGGCCGGTTCGGTGCTGCCAAAGAACAGGCAAACCTTTGCCCTGGTCTTGGATGGACTTCGTGAAGGCGCCCTTCATCACCACGTCGCCGCCGAGATCTGGTGGTTCGCCGTAGGTTGATGCGAGTCCGCAGAATTCGCCGTTCTCTTCGTCGTCGTCATCGTTGATGGACTTGATTTTCAGTGGGAATGTTTTAAGTTCCATATGCGGACCTCATTAACTTATCGGCGAACTGTTCAACGAGCCGGCGATGAAGCTGCCTCCGCGCTTCACGATCAATGCCAGACGTTTCTCGGCACGTATAGCAATTAGATTCTGGACGAAGTACGAAGCATGTTCCGTGCTGACCTCAACCTGCATTTGCATCCGATCCCGAATCTCAATCGCAGTGGGATTGCCGGAACCAACCAAGAACTGGCCTTGCGTCATGGAAGGCGTCCAGACAACATCCAAATCGAATAACCGTGGCACGTCTTGCCCGTCCTGCGGGTTTCCGATTATGTAGCGGCCCAACGAATCCTTCGTCATTCTGAGCGCCCACCAGTCGGTCGGATTGAGCACCACGAACGTCGGTGTCAGCTCGTAGGTATTCATGATCTGCTGGATCGCACGGCCGATCACATCGATGCGGGTCCAGCCACTCGCGGGAACCAGTAAGCCGGTATTGAATGCCGTTGCCTGTGGAAGGATGCCGTGCAGATTCTCGCCGGTTCCATCACCGGCCAGCAACCCAATCTCCTCGGCCAGGTCAACATAGTACGGCAAACTTGTTTCGATGAACCCGGCCAATTCAGTGAAGTCGTCCATGATTTGTTTAGTGGCCGGAATCCACGTGGCAATTGTCTTGATACGTTCGCTGTAGGACGTGAAGGCAACTGCGTTCTCGGCCTTGGTGGTATTCTCCGGCGCCGGGCTCGCAATCCCCATCGGCGTCGTGACTTTTACATAGTCCACGACCTGCAGCGAAGTCGGCCTGGCCGGCAGTACGTTGCGGATTTTCAACTCGCGCCGTGCTTCCGGCACGATGCCGGGAATGCGCTCAATTTGCAGAACGCCGGTTGTCTGCCAGCCGACACCGGCCGACGTGATGGTTGTCTTTCGTTCGAGCGCGTGAACAACGTCGTCGCCCTCGAGGGTCAAAACCGCGGAGCCTTTCCGGTCATGTACGAGCCGCTGGAAACGATCGTCTTCCTCGAGACGCTGCCTGAGACTCTTGCGGCCCGTGGCCACGTTATGAACGGTAGTGATCTTCTGGTCGATGCCGTCGACCTGGCGTTGAAGCGCACCGAGTTTGCCGCCGAATCCTTCGACAGTCGTTTGGATGCTTTTGGTTATCGCGTTATATTCTGACTGTTCCATTGAGAGACACTCCTATTGAATTGCCGGCGAGTGCCCGGATGGCGGCTAGCGGCGTCGAAGGCGGCTCGGGGACGAGTGCCGGATGGCGGCTCGTCCCGATGAGTGCTTGGGAAGATTATCGCCTAATTGACGCGCGGATTCTTTGGCCGGCGGCGGATCGCCTCCATACGCTCGCGGACATTCTCGGTCAGCGCGTGAAGGTCGCGGCTCATCCGCTCGACAGTTTCGAATAGTGTGTCATGCTCATCAACTCGCTGGCTAAGCGCCGTGATCGACGCCGCCAACTCTGCCGCGACCTGGCCGGGGATGTCCTCCGCGGCGGCGACGCGCTGCTCGACTGCATGGAGGCGATCGGTGAACTCGGTAAGCATGTTGACGGTTCGTTGGAGGAAGTCCACAAGGTCAACTTCGACAGGATCGGGTTCCATGATTCAACTCCTATACGGGAAACAGAAACATCTGCCACATCACCTTCTGCGCTCGGGGGTCCTGCTGCAAATGATCCTGGCAGATAGCAAGCCGTCCATTGGCGGATGGGAATAAGCTGTGGGCTCTACCGCGATTGGTGATGTGAACTTCAGCTACGACTGGTTGGCTGCAACCGGCAACCATGCAGCGGAGCGGCTTGTCGAATGGTTTGCCGCAATAATCCAATCCGAAGTGCGTTTTTCTCATAACGCACCTACGGATGTATTGATTTGTATCTCTTGTTCTTCTTGTATCTCTTCTTCTTCTTTCTTATATGTATCCCCATTAGCGAGCGACCCACCTACCCACCCACCCACGGAAATACTTGATACTAAACGCTCTGTAATATTCCTGACGTGATTCCACATTTGCTCACCGCGTGGATCGATTAATCTCTCCGGGTATCTCAACAGCTTTGCTTCAACGCGCAGCTTGAAACCCGAAAGTAGGTACTGGCCGGCATAAATCATCTGGCGTTTTACTTCGGCAGCAATGGCGTCCAAGTCGCGTTCACTGCTCTCACACAAAAGGGCGTCGTGAACTGGACAGAGGCATTTGATACCACTCTCGTGCAGGAAAATGGAAGCCAACCGCATGATCTCGGCTCCTGTCGCCTGCACCTGAAAATTGCGGATGGTCCGCGGATTAGTTTTTCGGGTAACATTCAGTTTCCACTTATAGAGGGTCTCAATGCTCTTTCGAAAACGTGCTTCGTACACCCTGGATTCCAGCCAGGTGCAGGCCCGCGGATAGAGTCTTTCGAGAGCGGCTATCAAGTCCCTGGCGCGAGTTTCCGAAATACCCAACCTGTTCGCCAGGGTTTGCGCTGACATCCCGTACAAGAGAGCCAATAGCAACGTTTTGGCACTATTTCGCTCGGCAGGATGGGTTGCTTTGGAGCCGCCAGGCGGGATCAACCCGAGGGCGACCGCAAAACTGGTGTAAGGGTCGCCATCCTTGTACGCCTGCACCATTTTGGAGTCACCAGACAGTACTGCGGCAATTGCAAACTCCTGTTGCTCGTAATCACAATAGACCAGGCCGGCGCCAGGCCGCGGCTGTATCAACCCGCGGAGCCAAACAGGTGATTGAAAGATGCATCCGACAGTCGAATTCCTCGAACTCTCGGCCTTGAACGGGAGAATCGAGAAATAGGTGCGACCGTTAATAACCTCGAAGCTAGGTTTTCGTAGTTGGTCGACCACTCCTTTGACCTGGCGCAGGTGCTCAACCTCCGGGATATGCGAAAAGTCTTTAAAAGTGTCCTTCTCCGCGGATAGCCTGTTTTTCGCGGTCCGCGGCCAGCGATCCAGCAAACCCTGGATCCGAAGCCATTCCGCAAAGCGGTCCATTTTGAAAACGGTTCCCTTGTAGACAGGAGATCCGGAAGCAACCTCCCTCCGAATCTCCTCGCGATGCTCCAATAACAGTTGCCACGACTCTTCATCTATTGGGATGCCGGCGCACATCGCCAGGGCGGCCGGGATGGTGTAGCGACCACGAAACAGGGCGCGATCCAAATCGTGAGGCAACCGTTTCGATGGCGATGGTGGATAGCCGCCGGCCAGCATACCTTCCAAAAGTTGGCGGGTGGCAGCAACGTCGCTCCAACAGTATTCAAGAATCTGCCGGCGTTGATTTGAATCAAAAGGGCCGCCTGTAAGAATCAGGTCGCGCATTTCCTCTTTCTCAATTGCTTCGATCCCGGACAAGCCGTAGTAACGTAGGGCGGCTAGCAGATCGCGTGGGTAGTCTTTATCAAGGATTCCATTGACCATCTGACGATGTTCGATATTCAAATCCAGGATCTTTTCCGGGAGAGGATGGTGAAGCGACAGGCGGCTACTTATCTCGGCTGTGGCGTTATAGCAGATGAACAGAACATCGGGTCCGTGCGCCCACGGCGGGCCAGGCCGGCCATACAGTTCATCACCCCATAACCTGTACTGCTTTCCGCTCCTCAGCTCCCAAGCGCAACCGCAAACCACATATAAGAGGCCGTTGCGGTGATAGTATTCGTAGTCCTCAACGACAACCTCCCGAAAATCGGTGATGGTGGGCATGGGCGTTCACCGCTTCTTACCTACGGCACTCTGAAGGACAGGATGGTCAGCCGTCGGGATTACACGCTCGGTAAATGCTTTGAGAGTCATGTCATCAGCATTTTTGAAAGGCCATTGCGGAGCCTCGGGTGGGTCGTTGCTGTCGTATACGTCATAGCGACTTTTTTTCATGTTGGATTGAAAGCGACACCAATGGCCGGCAGCCTGCTCTATCGTCGGCATTAGCGTTTTACTCCAGTCGTTGAGCCGACCTGCCGTATCCTCCTGGGCTATGGGCCATAGATAGTAGTTGCCCGATGAGTCGCAATAGGGCACCAATAAAACTTTCTTGCACAAGGGTTGAAGGTTTTCAGCGACATCGGGAAGCACCATGTAAGCGTCGCGTTTCGCTTTGAAATCAGCCGGGAGAATCCAGTAGCAAGCCCGCCACTCAGGGTGGATATAAATGAATTCGGAGAGCCGCGGTTTATCTACGCGAACGGTTTTTACTTCGGTTTTCAGCGGCTCCACAGTGGGGGCGGGTGTAGCGCGATAAGCGTTCAGATCCCACTCTTGCGTGATTGGCGGCGGAGCTGGCGGAACTGCGTAGGTCGATAAATCTGGCTCCGATGCCGGCGCCTGGCCGTTGACAGGTGATTTAATTTGCATACCTGTATCGATAGAATCGTGTGATACTTGTTTACGAGACATATTTCACTCTTTCTGTTTTAAGGGGCTCCCTACGAGCCCCTTTTGTTTGTCATCCGGCCACGAATCCACATAACCGGCATTCTCTTAGGCAGCATGGCTTAGCTCTTTCTCCGTGGCTCCATGTATTCCAGATACTGAACTCTGTGTTCTTCACACAAAGCCCAACTCCGGTTACCAGGCCTCGCCTCGCGGAGTGGTAGCCCGTTAAACGCCGCGACCATCTCCTCTTGATCAGGTCCACCCATTAAAGCCGTGTACGGCTTTGGGCAGTTAGCGACACAGCAGAGTTCCCGATGATATTGGCGCCTCTCTCGTGTTGTTGTTCTCACTGTCTTCCCTTCAATACACGCCACTTATGCCGCTGATCCCTGCTTGTTGAACCAGTCGATAAAGCCCTGCCGTGGAATCAGGAACCGCCGGCCGATCTTGTAGACGGGGATCTCGCCGCTTTTCGCCTTGTCACGCAGCCACTTGGAACCCATACCTGACCATTCACTGGCCTGGTCGATATTCCAGCCGCCGCCTTTGGGCCCGAGCCCGCGCTCCGAAGGCCGGGCATAATCGCGCTTCGCTTTTTTCCTCAAAGATGACCTTGAATTCCTCATGCACTTCCTCGTGATTTGTGGTAAATTTTCAGTCAGGCCATTTCTGGCCTGAAGATATCTGATTTATAGATGAGGATCTAGATGGTGTCAAGAGTTAATTTAAAAGGCAACCCAAAAAAGCCAAAAACACAGCTTCACCCGCTGTGTGCGGCCGTGAAACACATTCGTGAAGTGAGCGGTCTGACCCAAGAGGAATTCGCACGGGCTATCAATATCGCGTCTATGACCGTCAGCCGATTTGAAAACGGGCGACAGGTTCCGGGTGATTTTGACGTTCTGACCGCTCTTCACAATACAGCCGCGAAACTCGGCCTTGAGCAAGAGAGGGATCTCTTCGCGGGCCTGCTGACGGATCGGAGCCGCTACCGCGACGTGATCAAGGTCGCCCCCGAGCTCTCTCCCGCGGTGTGGCGGCTGACCCTGGCCGCTCGCGCCGCCATGCTGATTAATCCAGAACGCATGGGCGCTATCAAGGAAGCAGTGGGCGCGGAGGCGCTTGCCCTGGTCGATGAAGTCTTGTGGGGCACGAACCCGGTCACCATGTTCACCATGCCTGATTTCTGGACCGAGAAAGAGAACGAAGTGACTGCAAAGGCCAATCAACGGGCCCTCGAACTGTTGACAAGGAGACCGGAATGAACGGATCGATCACGAAGTACCGAAAAAAGGACGGCAAGCTCAGTTGGGGCTGGTACTACAAGGTCGGCGACCAGCAGTTCACCAGGTCGGGGTACGCCACAAAGGATGATGCCCGCACGGCGCTCGATCGGGCACTCTCGAAGGATATCGACGAAACGTCGCGTAAGCCCAAGGCAGACCGGCCGGCCGCGGATCAAAGAACGGTCGGCGTTTATCTGGCCTACTGGCTGGACCATCATGCTGCGCTGCGTTGCGCACCGACGACCATGGAGAACTATCACGGCTTGACGAAGTATCTGACGAGGCGGCTCGGCCACGTGAAGCTATGTGACCTGAGAGCCGCTCAGATCCAGGAGTTCGTGAACTACCTGCTACTCCACGGCAATGCGACTGGCGGCCCGCTGTCGCCGAAGCGCGTTCATGCCGCGGCCAGCCTGTTGTATTCCTGTCTCTCGGATGCCGTCAGGCTCGAACATCTCGCGCTGAACCCCATGGCGGACCGCAGAGTGAAGCTACCGAAACGTCCGAAGCGCCGGCCGGCCGTGATCGACCCGGAAATGATCGGGAAGCTGTTCGATGCGGCCCGCGGGTCGCGAACCTATGCCTTCATCGTGGTCGCCGCCTGCGCCGGCGCCAGGCGAGGCGAACTGCTGGCGTTGACGTGGGCGGACGTCGACCTCGAGAAAGGCTCGATGACGATATCGAAGTCCCTCGAACAGACACGCAACGCGCCGTTGCGTGTGAAAGGGACCAAGAGCGGCGAGACGCGGCATATCGGCCTCGATGACTTTGCCATCGAAACCTTGCGGCAGCATCGCGAGCAACAGGAGCAGGATCGGAAATGGTTCGGTTCGGACTATCAGGACAACGGACTCGTATTCTGCCAGCCTAACGGAACGTTCTACTCGCCAAGCGAAATGGGAAAGAGGGTAGTGGTGTTGATGGCAAAGGCGGGCCTCCGCGGCTTCTCTCTTCACGCGCTTCGCCATTCCCATGCTTCCATCCTGCTCGGCAATGGAACACCGTTGCCGGTGGTGAGCCAGCGCTTAGGCCACGCGGATCCAGCCATCACCTTGAAGGTGTACAGTCACGCGCTGCCCGCGGACGTCAGAGCCGCCGCGAACACGTGGCGTAACGCTCTCGCGGACGTGATCTCTGAGGACCGTTCGAGAGGGGGCACTTTACAAAATCTAGGAAAGTCTAGGAAGTTGGCTGTAAACGATTGATTTGATTGGTACGCCCGAGAGGATTCGAACCTCTGACCTTTTGCTCCGGAGGC
>Ga0126381_100009884_pt1 | contig 10722 bp, 14 predicted proteins | sample PanSoiMetPlot_28_FD_96465 | JGI IMG/M metagenome (GOLD analysis project Ga0126381, IMG submission 96465) | Tropical forest soil microbial communities from Panama - MetaG Plot_28 | ecosystem: Environmental > Terrestrial > Soil > Tropical forest > Bulk soil | place: Panama | collected 2016-02-17
GATCATTGCCGTTCGCAGACGCGATCAAGAAGCGTCACGACGTCACTATCATCGAGGTTCGACCGAACAATCGTGAGCAACTCGCCTTGGAATTGGCAGGCAAATTCAAGCCCTGATCAGGGCAATATTTCCAAAAGCATAAGCGCGTTCTTCGGCGCGGCGCCTTCGGCGTCGTTGTCGAAGTAAACGTGGACGTGGCGGTTCTCGTTAAGCCAACCGCGGATGCGCCTCGCCCACTTCTTCAGCGCGGGCTTGCTATAGCTCGACGCGTATTTCCGTGTGTGCCCATGCAGACGGATGTAAACGAGATCGGTCGTCACACAGTCCCACATCGGCCACTCGGGCGCATCGGACATGCAGACGGCGACAGAGTGCTTCGTCAGGCATTCGGCCACTTCATCATCGAACCACGTTTTGTGGCGAAACTCGATCGCATGCCGCGTACTTTTCCAGTGCTGCAGTGTTCGCAGGAATTTCTCCAGTCGCTCGATGTTCTTTTTGAAGGCTGCCGGAAGCTGCCACACCACAGCAGTCAATCGCTTGCCGAGTGGTGATGCGGCGTCGCGAGAGCGGACCACTGGTTCTTCCACGTCGAGCAGCTTTTTGTTATGGGTCACGTACCGATGCCCTTTGATTGCGAACGGAAATCCGTCCGGCGTTTCATCCCTCCATTTTTCAAACGTGCTTTTCGGTTGGAGCCTGTAGAACGTGCCATTCACCTCGATCGCAGTGAACCGTTCCGCGCAGAACCGGAGCCATTGTTTCTGCGGTGTGTCACCATAAAAACTGTCGCGCCAGCTTTTGTAATTCCAGCCGCTGGTGCCGATGTATGCTTTGCCGGGCATTTGGGGAACAATGTGGGAGGGGCCTTAGTGCCCCGACAGGGTGCTACTGTTCATCAAGCAGCCAATGCCACGGGTCTATGACCAACTCTTTTCTATTCGCGCTGCTCGCATCCCATTGATCAGGTCTTTCAACGAGCTCTTTCACAACCGGATTCTGCTCAATGTAGTAAGTGACAAACCGGAATTGTCTGGCCGTCTTCACGCGAGTGTTGTAGTAGCCGTCCTGCCACGACATTTTGTTGTTCGTCAGGAGCGCGCTGGTCTTTGCGCCGACATAACTCATCTTGTGGTGCATGAATTTCGGCAGAGTCCACGGCTCACGCAACGCAAACAAGGCATGCCAATGATCCGGCATCACAACGAACGTTCGGAGATAAATGCGTTTCTGTTGAACAGCGAAGGCTAATGCTGAAACGACGAGACCACGCGCTACCTATCTAGGACTGCTTTCTTCGGAAGCAGCGAGTTTGTGATGAAGAATGCTGCCGGCGTGTCGCTGAATCGATGCAGGCAAAGGTTCCGGGAGTGAGGGTCTGGTTTCATGAGGTCGGGGCGCTGAGGCCCCTCCCACATTTTGCAGATTGCAGCTACACCATCGGACGGAAACGGCCGACGACCTCCTGCAAACGCCCGGTGATTTGGCCTAACGAACAGACCTCGGCTGCTTCCAGCAGCGCGGGGAAGACGTTTTCGCCGCGCTCGGCTGCCTCGGCCAGTTTGTCCAGCGCGCGGTTCGATTTTTCGGCGTTTTTCTTCTTGAATTTGCGGAGCCGATCGACTTGCAACTGCTGTTTTTTCCGCGGCGTCCGCACGAGTTTCACTTCTGGAGTTTCCTCCGCACCATCGCGGTAGCGATTCAATCCGATGATGGGACGAGTTCCATTGTAGATTTGTTGCTCGTATCGGTGCGCTGCGTTCTGGATCTGGCTGCGCTGATAACGTTCTTCCACGGCCGCGAGCACACCGCCGAGCCGCTCGATCTCGCGAAATTCATCGAGAATCGCGGCCTCGACCGCGCGCTCGACCGCTTTCATTCCTGGCGAGCCGCTCAACATGTTCATGGTGTGTTTGAAGATACCCGATTCCTCCAGCAGGATTGCCTGCCCGTGCGCAGCAAGCCGGATCCATTCTTCACTTGGGGTTGTGAACGGTTCGTCTGCGCTGTTCGAATGACAGGAATTCGTGGCGTTCATGTAAGCCAGCATCAATTCCGCGGCGGTGCGCGTAAGATTGTTTTTGAACTCGGCCGCTATGAGCGAGCGCCCGCTCGTTTGGGTGTGTAATTTGTAAAGCTGCGCTTTCGGCCCGGCACCAAACACGTGGCGCATCCCGATTGCCCAGATGCGGCGCGACACGCGCGCCAGTGCGATGTATTCGACGTCGAGACCGCAGTCGAGAAAGAAGGAGAGCCGCGGCCCGAATTGAGCGACCGGGATGCCGCGTGCGGCGAACATTTCGACGTACGCGAAGCCATTCGAAAGCGTGTAAGCAGCCTGCTGGACCGGCGTGGAGCCGGCTTCGCCGATGTGATAACCGCTAATGGAAATCGGATACCAGCGGGGCATTTCACGCGTAGTAAACTCGACCATGTCGGTAAGAAATCGCAGCGACGGCTCGATGGGGAAAATCGTCTCGTTCTGTGCCTGGACTTCCTTGAAAATGTCCGCTTGAATTGTGCCGCGCAATTTTGGGACAACTTTCGGGCCGAACCGCCGTCTGGCCGCAGCAATGTACATGGCCATAATGATCGGCGCCGGACCGCTGATCGTCATCGACGCGGAGAAATTCGGCGAGCCTAGGTCAAATCCGTTGTAGAGGCGCACCATGTCTTCGATGGTGTCAATCGCCACGCCGCCTTCGCCGATCTTTCCGAAAACGCCATCCGCGTCACTGTCGATGCCGTAGAGAGTCGGCCCGTCGAACGCAGTGCTGAGCCGATGCGTGCGCTGGTGTCGCGTCAGATACTGAAAACGCTCGTTCGTATCTTCGGCGAGCATGAGCCCGGAGAACAAACGCGTAGGCTCTTCTGCTTGCGAAATTTTCCTGTCGATCTTACCGGAGTTTTTCTCAAAGCTTTCAATCTCCCGAACCGGCTCAAGGTACATCTCGCGATAGGCCGCGTTCAGATACGGAAATTCACCCGGCAATCCTTCGCCAAAGAGATAACGCGCAATCTCGCCTGGCTCATCGATTTCCGGCAATGCAAGTCGCGGCAATGGCAAGCCGGTTGGCGTACGCGTGCCCGGAACTTTGGCTTTGATATCGTTCCAGCGTCCCAGCAGTTCGCGGCCGAATTTTTCATCGGTTCGCGCCCGTCTCACCTGATCGAGCACGAACTGATTATATTTTTCAACCGCTTCAACAACCTGTCCAAGTTTGCTCATTTGCTTTGGCTCACCTTCCTGTCATTCCGAGCGAAGCCGAGGAATCTCCAATTCGTCTCCCTCCTGAAATTTGCAGAGATATCTGGACTTCGCTCGACATAACAAGTCTGATTATCGGCGGTTAGAAATTAGCGCAAATAACCGATCTACGCCAAAGTCGCGATGGCGTTTTGCCACAGTGTCGATCAGTTGTTGTGATCGGCGGTTCTGCTCGAGACGTTGTTCGATTTCCGTGTGTGCTGTGCGAGCGCGCTGGAGATCGCTTTTGTTCACGACCACGATGTCGGCCAGATCGAGCATCACGATTTTTTGCAACTGCAACCGGCTGCCATAATCCGGATTCATCACCAGCACCGTTTGGTCAACAATTCCATTTTTCCGAAACGGCATCGCCTCCTGGCCAGTTCCTACCGTCTCGATAATGACGTAATCGAAATTTGAATGGGCAAGCAGCGCGAGGCAATCGTGCGTCGCAGGCGAGAGCCCGCCCGCCTGGCCACGCGTAGCCATGCTGCGCATGAACACGCGATCGTCCTGCGAGTTAATCATCGTGGCGCGATCACCTAATAACCCTCCTTCGCCAACTACGCTTGGGTCATGCGATAAAATCGCAATGCGCCCCGTCGGATTTCGATTCAAAAAACGGAGGACGAGTTCGTCAATCAGCGTTGTTTTTCCCGCGCCGCCGGGGCCAGTGAAACCAATCACCCGCGAGCGGGTCGCGCGCGCAGAATGACGAATGACGAATGACGAATGAGGAAGTTCTGCATTCGACGTTGAGCGTTCGCCGTTGGGCGTTCGGCATTTTCTCCCGCTTGCGTGTGCTTCTTCAATTTGGGTTAGCTTGTGCGCGAGTTCCTGATCAAAAGATTTGGTGCGCGGCCGTTTCGTTCGCGGTTTGCGATAACGTCGATGGACAAATTCCACCATGTCGTCGAGGGCCGTGCCGGCAAAAAAGACCTTATCCACGCCTTTACGTTTCATGATTGCCGCGTCGTTGTGCGTAATGGTGCCGCCTCCTCCTCCGAAGACTTTGATGTCGTCTGCATCTTTCTTGCGCAAAAGATCGAGAACAGCTGCAAAAAACTCGATGTGTCCGCCATTGTAACTGGAGATGCCAATGGCGCGCACGTCCTCCTGGATCGCCGCACGCACAATGTCGCTCACCGACCGGTGATATCCGAGATAAATGACTTCAATGCCGTGCCGGATCAATTCCAGGTTGATTGTATTGATAGCGCTATCGTGTCCGTCGCAAATCGGGACAGCGGTCAAAATGCGGATCGGTGAAGCCATTTATTCCAAGAGATAACAATAAATCTAGAAACCAGGAAAACAGGAAACTAATTGGGAATCTAATTTTCTTGGTTTCCTGGTTTCCTGATTAAACTTCTTTCCGGTTATGGCTGATCCACTGGATTTCACTGGCAAGGTTGTGCTTATCACCGGCAGCTCGCGCGGGATCGGCGCGGAGATGATTAAGGCTTTCGGTGGGGGCGGTGCGGAATGCGTGGTGAATTACGTCGGCGACCCGCAAGGCCAGAACCAGTCAGACGCGATGAAGGTGGCGACTGAATTGAAGGAGCCCCTGGTCATTGAGTGCGACGTTACGCAGCCGCAGCAGGTCGAGGCAATGATGACGCAAATAGCAGATCAGCGGGGCGGGCTCGACATCCTCGTCAACAATTCCGGAATCATCAGCGATCGCACCATGAAGAAAATGTCGATCGACGAATTCGAGAGCGTCATCCGAGTGAACCTCATCGGTACATTCACGGTCACGCAGAAGGTCGGCACGGTCCTGCGCAACGGCGGCCGGATCATCAACATGTCATCCGTGAGCGCGCAGATGGGATTGTTCGGCCAAGCGAATTATTCATCGAGCAAGGCGGGAATCATCGCGCTCACGAAGGTTTCCGCGCGCGAGTTCGCTCGACAAAACATCACGGTGAATGCAATCGCTCCCGGATTCATCGACGTCGGGATGAGCAAAGGTATGCCCGAAGAAGTCGCGCAAAACTTCATCAAACAAATTCCGCTCGGACGGCTCGGCGATGTAAATGAAATTGTAAACGCAGCGCTCTTCCTTGCCTCTCCGATGGCTTCATACATCACCGGCCACGTGCTGAACGTGAACGGCGGGTTCTACATGGGGTGACACGGAGCGGCACGAAATCAGTCGCTCTCAATCCAACTTCTGCACCAGCAACCACACCAAAGCTGAGAGCATCGCTGCGAACGTCGACAACACGAACGTAGCGCGCTTGGTCTGCCGTATTTTGAAAGCAGGCTTGGGAATATCGTCATGAATGTGACTGGCCTCGAACAGCTTCATCAAAGCAAAAGCCACGACGAAACCTACGGCCGCCCATTTGAGGCATCCCAGAGTGGTATCCAACATCCCGCGCGGATTCTAGCGCAGCCTAAAGCGATGCTCAAGCGCACTCGCTCCAACGGCATTCTTGGCCCAAACGACGGGCAATTCAGCACCACATCTTGCGCACGCCCATTCATTCGTCAGAACTGGATTGACTTCAACGCTGCGCTTTGTTTACGCTCGCCGGTATGACTACGAAATTTTTTGCCCTCATAGCTGTAATCGGATTTGCAGGCGTTTCTATTGCGCAAGCTCAGTCGCCGACTCCGGGCGAATCACCCGCTCAATCGCCCACGCCTGCAAAGCATCGTGCAACGAAGAAAGCGCAGGCGACGCCTTCAACCGCTGCATCGCCTGCAGCTTCGCCCACCGGGAAGCGCGGTCGCAAAAAAGCAGAGGCTGCGACAGCAGCGAGTCCAGCCGCATCACCGTCGTCTGCTAAATTCAACCTCGGCGATTTATTCAAGCCGAAAACTTCTGCCGCAGCAGCCAGTCCTGCGCCTGCGAGCCCAGCGCCGGCGAGAGGTGCGAGTACGAAGGCAGCAACGAATCCGCCGGCACCGGGCGGCGGCCACGGTCTCGTCTGGGTCAATACCGAGACGCATGTTTACCACAGGGAAGGCTCGCGTTTTTATGGCACGACCAAGAAGGGTAAATACATGACCGAGGCCGAAGCGATCAAAGAAGGAAATAAAGCAGCGGCCAAAGGCTTATAGAAACCTCGATATTCGACGTCGGACACCGAAGGCACGCGGCCGGCGCCTTCACGCCACTGCGATACTTTGCAGCGCGTCAGCCAACGTCTCGAATGTCGAGATTTGAATTTCCGGTCCGTAATGGAATTGCGATAGAATATTGAGACCAATATCCTTGTGCGGATCGGGGATCACCCGGAGCACAGCGGCGACTCCTTTTCCGGCAAGCGCATCCATGATTTCGGCAATGTGACGCGCCGCTGCCGAATCCATTGAATCCAACCACCGGAAATCTGCCAGCACTCGGAACCCGGGCTCCACATCCTGCACAAGGTCACGGACGCGTTGCGCAGCCAACTTTGCTTGTTCGGCGGTGACGTGTTGAAGCGCACTGATCACCAGGAGCCGTATGGATTGATCGAGCTCAACTGCATACATTCTTCGGTGATCACACGACGTGGCCGTCGCCGCAAGTGTGACTGCTGATTACCGGGTATTTGCCCTTTGGGCTCACGAAAGAGCGAACGGGATTTCACTCATAGCTGACTGGCACTCGCACCTGCGAGACACCTCCGGGCTTGAACCGCCATCTTCGAAAGGTCTCGGTCGTAACTTTATCGAGGATCGCGTTACCAGTGCTTTGCGCCATCATCGCGTTAGTAACCTTCCCGCTCGCAGTATCAACAGTCATGACGCAAACACCGCTTCCGGTAACATTGGCATGCTTGGCTTGGTATGGATACTCTGGCAAAGGAGCACTCACAGCCATGGCTTGGGCAGCCGATAACGACAGTTGAGTGACAGTCGGGAAGATGGGCGCCGCAGTGGGCACAGCAGAAGCCACCCGCCTTTTGACGTGAGCTTTTTTTTGTACCGGTACGGCCGGGGTTGTCGGCTCTACCGCCGGCGTCTCCTCAGTTACAGGTGCTGGTGTTTGGCTTGGTGCGCGCGCTGCAACTTCCCGGCCTCGTTCCACCCTTTTCTTTTTCAGCTTCGGCGCTGATGCCGCCTCACCTAGCTCTAAATGCTCCGGCAGATTTGCCGAAGTGGCTTCCTGAGCATGAGCTAAAGGTGCGTTTGCGAGCACAACACCACCGTACACAACGGCCAGAACTCCCGGGTGCACGCGCATCAAGGAGAAAATCTCGTTCCAGGATCAGCAGCGTCAAACGAACACTGGTTTCTGAACTTATGGCTTCAACTTCTCAGAAGAACGAAGGTCCATTTCTCTGTTGTCTTGTCGTTTATACTTTTCGCCTCTTTATTTCTCTCGTGACCGCGACAGACATTACTGTTTGGACCATCTCCGCGCTTCTCGCGATTGGCATTGGCTGGAGCAAATACGCGAAATGGAAAACACGCGACAAACTGGTGCGCGAACTCGCCGCAATGGACCCGGAACGCCGCGAGAAGATGCTCAGTCGAATGAGTCCGGAACTCGCAATGGAAGCGCGGCAAGAATTGATGCGACGGTTTCACATTAGCTGACGTGCCTGTCTGCTCTCGCGCTTTAAAGATTTTCTAGTTTCCTTTTCATCGATGTCCTGCTCTCCATTCGAAATGACTGTTTCAGTTTTGCCCGGAGACATCGATAGGCAAAATCATGTGAACAACACTGTTTATCTTCGGTGGGTCCAGGAGGTTGCCACTGCGCATTGGCAGGCGGTGGCCAGCCCGGAAGCACAAAAGAACATCGGCTGGGTCGTTCTGCGACACGAAATCGACTACAAAACTCCCGCGGCGCTCGGAGATAAAATCGTGTTGCGCACATGGGTCGGTAACGCCACTCGACTTACATTCGAACGCTTCACCGAAATCCGACGCAATGGCGATGGACAGCTTTTGTCAAAGGCTCGGACGCTGTGGTGCCCGATCAATGCGCGAACCGCCCGGCCGATGCGCGTGCCAGCGGAAGTGCGCGCACAGTTTTCCACCTGAGTTTGAATCTCAAAGAGTGGCGGTTTCCAAACCACTGTCGGTGAGTGGGCCATCCCCTGAAGTTGAACATTGAGCGTTGAGCGTTAAGCATTGGACGTTGCAAGTCCCAGCTCCCGACTCACGCCCGGTTATCGCTTGTTATTGCGCAACGTTTCTAAAACCGGAGATGTTCCATATCTATCGGCAAATCACCGCCTTAAGACGATGTGCTCCGGTCGTGATTGCACAGAAACGCGAACAAACCGAGCGGTTCCCATTTGAGCCAGTTCAAATTGTCCCCAAGCCGCCAGCGCATTTCCTGCGTCGCTTTTGGTTTCGGCAACTGCGGGACATGCCGTGGCAGATTTCGAACGCAGAGCTGAGCGACTTGCTGCGAGTCTTGAGCAGGATCGACGCTCGCGTTTTGCACATTTACTTCGGCCAAATCGCTGTCCATCTCCTGCCGCTAATTCGCACGTGGAAAAACCCGTCGATCGTGTCCTTTCACGGCGCGGATGTCACGGTGGACATGAACAAGCCCGCCTACCGAGATGCCACGCGACAGATGCTCGACGCGGTGAAGCTGGTCTTGGTCCGCTCCAAATCGCTGCAACACGCCGTTGCCGATCTTGGCTGCGACCCAAAAACGATCGAAGTCCAACACACCGGGATTCCGCTGGAGATCTTTCCTTTCCGCGAACGAAGCATCCCGCAAAATGGTGAATGGCGTTTCGTGCAGGCCGGACGCTTGATCGAAAAGAAAGGTTTGCCAGTTAGCCTTCGCGCGTTCTCAGTTTTCCTGCGCGAGTATCCGAATGCAACGCTGACGATTGCCGGAGAAGGGCCATTGCTCGGCAAACTTCAGAAGCTGGTGCGGGAACTAAATATCCAAGGGCGTGTTTCATTCACAGACTTCATTTCTCAGAAGCAATTGCTCGAGATTTACTACCGCTCGCACATTTTCCTGCACCCGAGTCAGGTTGGTCACGACGGAAACCAGGAGGGCATCCCAAATTCAATGCTGGAAGCAATGGCGAGTGGCCTCCCGGTATTTGCGACGGAGCATGGCGGCATACCCGAAGCCGTCGAAAATGGTGTTAGCGGCGTGCTCGTGCCGGAGCACGATCACGAAGCGTTAGCGCAGGCGTTGCTCAAAGCGGCGCAAGATCCCGGTTTTCTCTCGCGTATAGCGCGCGCGGGCGCAGAGGTCGTTCGAGAAAAATTCGACCTCGAGAAGCAAGCGCACCGGCTGGAAGACAACTATCTCCGAATGATCGCAGGGCCCGATTAGTTTAGGTGCTCTCGCAAATTGATCGCAATTGATTGTGGGAAGCGCACGCTTGAAGCAGGCTGGTTTCGGCGTTCCTCCAAAACGAACTTCCTCCTGGACTGTGGTTAGTCTGCGGAGATTGCGACTCTCCAAGGAAAGTTCGCGCCACTGCGAGCGTGCGCTCCGTCAGGAACTTCGGATTACTTCGGATGCCAGGGCTGTGTCACGTTTTGGATGCGCGGCTTGCACTTGTCGCTGACCAAAACGAACGCCAAGGTGTTCTGGTCTGGCCGACTAAACTTATAAACGCCAGGGCCCCTGCAGGATTTGGGGACGTGGCCGACCCGGCGTGTTTCTTGAACTGTGATTGTATCGCCGGCGAGCGTGTAGTTGCCCCAGATCTCTACCTTTGGCTTCGTAGCTGTGACATGAAACGTGCCGTTGGCATTGATAGTCCAGACGGTGCCCAGCGAGTTGGTCCATGTGCCGGCGAGCGCGGCTGGGCCGGACGGAGTAGTCGCGCAAGAACTTACTAGCACCACCAGAATGACTGCGAGAATGATTCGGACAGAACTTTGTAATTTCATGTTCCGCATGCTGCCTCGGAGCAACTGAAGCGGTCAAGGTTCGAGAGCATCGCACTCTTGAAGAGATGCGTTGCAAACCGCTTCGTCACTGAAGTAGAAGAGATCGTGGATCGGCCGCCGACATCGCCTGCAACGGCAAGGCCGAGTTGGTGGAAACGAAATTGGAAGTGGTTCGTGCCGCTGGGTTGTTTCAGCGTGACGCTGCTGTTCGTCGCTTTCGTCGGTTCAATACTGTTGATCGTCTTCAGTGCGATGAAATCTACTGACGTTTACAAAGATACTTTGGCCCGCGCGAAGGCGCATCCTGCGGTCATTGAAGCTCTTGGTTCGCCCATCACAGAGGGATTTCTTCTCTCCGGAAACACAAACGTCAACGGCGCATCTGGAGACGCGAACCTCTCCATTTCCATCTCCGGTCCTAAGGGAAAAGGAACAATTTACGTAGCGGCAACGAAATCACTTGGGCGCTGGAACTATTCGGGACTCGTCCTGGAAATGGCAAAAACACACGAACGAATCGATCTTCTTCAGCGTCCGACGCCGGAGAGTTCGTCCTAATCATTCCCGTGAAACCCGCGATAAAGACACTCTCCCTCAGCGCAATTCTTATCGGAATTCTCGGAGGAATTGTCGGAATCGCGGCTGGA
>Ga0126381_100009885_pt1 | contig 10722 bp, 18 predicted proteins | sample PanSoiMetPlot_28_FD_96465 | JGI IMG/M metagenome (GOLD analysis project Ga0126381, IMG submission 96465) | Tropical forest soil microbial communities from Panama - MetaG Plot_28 | ecosystem: Environmental > Terrestrial > Soil > Tropical forest > Bulk soil | place: Panama | collected 2016-02-17
AAGGAAGCGGTTAGTCTGTTGAAGAAGTATAAGGATAAGACTGACCAGACTTCTGAGAGCGCAGAGATTAAAGAACTCTGTGCGATCTTTGGAATCAGCCCTGCCACTTTGAAGAAGGAGGAGTAATGAGACATCCGTTCAAAGCGAAGGCCTAGGGAATTGGGAGAGCCTCCCCCCAAAGGGGATAATGTGCTCTCCTATTCTCTGCAAGGGAGAGAGATAGAAATCTCTCTCTCTCTCTCTCTCTTGCAGAGGATAGTATTGGGATTTTAAATGCTCTCGTGAAAAGAGCATAATCTAAGAATCAGATGGGTGCCACTCCCTATGTGTCTAAAGGCAATGAATTCAGTGAGTTGCCTATAAGGGAGGGAGCAGTCACCTGAAGTCTGACCACTCGGGGTGCCCTCGCGAGGGGCGGGAAATATGGTTTTTCATATATTCTCTTATTATATTATAAAAAAAAAAAATAAATAATAAAATAATAAGAACAGTATATGAAATATGAAATAGTATATGAAATATGGTAGCTTCCCCCGGCTGCGCCGAAGGCCCCTAGGTGGTGCGAGTTGAGGTGAATGGAGGCACCCATGTACCTAAGTCATTGAAATCAATGACTTTAGGCACCCCTTGACAACCACCCATCTCTTTCTTACACTATCCCTAGAGCGCCTACGGCGCTGAAGAGCCAATGCTAAGAGAATGAGAGGAGGTAGCAAGATGAATAGGATTAGTCTCACCGCTCCTGAATATCAAAGATTTAAGGCTGCAAAGGAAAAGTTCTCGGCTCAATCGTCTTTTATTCAGAAAGAGAGTAAGAGATATAAAAAGCTCTCTAATCCAACGAATAGAGAATGGCTTGAGCATCTTAAGAAAAAAGATGAATACTCTAAGCAGTGCAAAGAGTATGATAAAGAGCATGGAATATTCATCAGGTGGGTTAATTCTCTCTATGGGGCGAAGATTCCATCTATGGATGAGAATTGGTTAGATCAGCCCTTCGGGCAATCTGCTGATCAGAAGGATTATTTTGATGACCTTGCAGAGCACTTTAACTCTGAAGAGCATCGAGCAGCGGATGCGGCTGTAGAGATGGTTAAGTTGCGTATTAATGTAGAGAAAAGACTTAATAGTGAAGAAGCAGAGATAAATAGTAAGTATTCGAATGATCCTGAGGTACAGGCTCTGCTAGCGAGGCTCAAGAAAGATTCGAGTATGTTACCTCGTCCAAAGAACCCCGAAGGGGAGAATCAAGAGTAAAAAGGAGAATAAGAAATGCTCACACTGATGGAAACGGTAGATGCGGCCTCGGAGAATCTACCAGTGAAGGAACAACAGATCTACAACACGATCCATAGCATTAAGCAGTATCTACTCTGGATACATGATTCTGATGAGCCGGGAGCGGAGGAGGCTATAACGATTCTTCGCAATGCACTCGATGATTACAAAGAGTCGAATCCGAAGTGGTATGATCTGAGCTATACTCATGCCTCTGATTATGCTCGTAAGTGGCAAACTGCATACACCATGCTCGAAGAGTTTCGCGCTACCCTTCGGGCAAAGCTGCGCGTTACGTTGAATGAGATTCTTTAACTATCAACAAGTAGGGAGAAAGTAGTCCCTACCTCTATTCTATCCACGGAGAGTGAAATGCTCTAGACGCGTAAGCATGTAACCCTGCTCCCTTCGTGGGAAGTGGCACGCACATGCCGGAGATAGAATAGAGGTAGCGACTATCGCTAAGGAGCAAGGAGAATTAAACATGGCAAAGCAACCCTCACGCAAGTGGATGATTCTTTTGACTCTCATTGATGCTCCCTCTGAAGGAGAGGAGTATTACAATGAGCGTGCAATCAAAGGAATCATGGAGATACTGACTCAGGGACTTGATATTGGACTCTCGGTTAGTAAACTCAGAATTCAGCCACTCCCCGAGAGGCTAAAAAGCCCCATTAGGGGGACGGAATCTGTGGAAAAGCGGCTCGCAAGCGAACAAAAGTCTTCATTTTCGGGCGAAAAGCCCGAAAATTCGCTTGACACGCCCTCTGACGAAGCCTGACAATCAAGGTATGAGTGAGGTGACACGAATGTCCACAAAGCCTACGGCTGAAAGCTCCGCTAACGCGGCCGAAACTACTAACTATCCACGCAAGAGGAAGATAGTTCTCGAACTAGAGTTTTCCTTTGAGGATTCTGACGAAGAGTCTTACATTTTCTCTGGAGAAAATGTTCAAGTAGGTTTCGTGGCGGATCTTTTTGATATTCTAAACCATGACAACGAGCTAGGAGTTTGCTCGATTAATGGAATAAGTCAGGAAGATATCAAAAAGCTAATGCCGCTATCGCAATAAATCCTTCAGAGGTCAGGAAGATATCAAAAAGCCGAAAGGCGGCTTCAAGAGCATCCCTTCGGGAAAACAATTTATCAACAATTAGTAAAAGGAACACATCATGGCAACTTCAACGCTTACGCCAAATTCTACCGAAACACAGCAAGCGGCTGATTCCGCTACCACACCCTTTCAGTACAATCCGAATCGTGTATACTCTGAGCATCCGCAAGGGCCAGAGCCTACACATCCTGATTTGATCTGGACGAAGACCACAATGCGTGGGTATGAGAAGATTCAAGAGATCAAGTCTGTTCTCAAGGGACCAGATGGGAAACCTCTTCTGGATGCTGAAGGCAAAGAGGTTTTCTCTGTAACTTTCAATCATACTCGTCGTTCACAGGCAGAGACACAGACGGGAGATAATTGGAAGAAGCTTGAGAAACAGGGCTTCGTGAAGACCAATGAGAATCAGGTTCGTCGTCCTTCGGTTCGTTCGATCCCTGCGGCCATTGCTCTTTTCGGCGGTGATACTCAGAGAATGATTGAGGTTCTCAACGATGGGATTGACTACAATTGCAATTCACTGAGCAATCAGGCAATGAATTCTCTTGTAGAGAACACAGGCTCGAACAATGTTCCTGCAATTCCGATTCACAATGATGAGGTTCTTGAGCTGTGGGAATTGCTCCAAGAGCGTAAGCGTGGCGGACCGAAGTTGACGCCGGTTGAGTTTGTAATGAAGCAATTGGCAAAGCTGAATCTCGGAGCGGATGTGAGCGCTGCTACCTTGCAGGAAGTTATGGCACGGCTTGCTGCGCAACCACAGGCTCTTTCGCAGCTTCCCACCTCCGTTACTGAATCTACTGAAGGGGATGAGACTTCGCCTTCAGAGGGAGAAAATGAGGGAGAGGATGAAGGGGAAGAGAATGAAGAGGTTCCTGCTTAACCAAGCTTTACAGCATAAGGCGACCATTATGCTGTAACGAAGAGAGGGCCCTTCGGGCATTGCTCGAAGAGCCCTCCTTTCACCTAGCCTTCGGCTCCAAGCCGGAGCCTAGTTGAAAGGAGCCCTTCGAGGATAATAAATGGAAATGGAAAGCGTACCTGAGTTAGATCAAGAGATGAAAGAGGCTCTTGATAAGACACTTGAGACTCTGATAGCTCTTGTGAGAGTATCGTATGCTAAAGGGCGTATGGATGCTACGAAGGAGCTTTTAGAGAGACGGATTATTCAGATGGCTCAAGTGTTTGCGTCTACGACGAAGTCCCACTAGGCGCTTCGCGCCATAACCTCTTCTAGCGTCGCTAGGGAGTACTCCTACGGAGGTAGGATATGAAAGCTGAACGTAGGCATTCGCAGAATGAAGGAGAAAAAACTTATTCTGCGATTAAGATTGAGCATGAAGGAGTTTGGTTTATTCTTCAGGCTCCAATGACTTATTACTATCTGTTTGATGGAATTGAGCCAGCAGGGACTATTACTCCTGTTCTGGAGAAGATCGTAGAGGTGCTCAATGTACATCCTTCTTGAGCATCACAAGGGCCCTGCGGGCGAGGTACTTGCTACAGATATGCTCTTGACATCCAAGTATCCGGGGAAGCCGTTTATTAATTTCAAGAGTGCTACAGAGAACGCGCTCTTTACACTACTCGTGGGAAAGAGCGGACTCTTCAAAGAGCCACATCCAAAGGATCGCTCATACAATGAGACTACATTTGTGTGGTCTTTTCTAGGGACTGTGGGAAAGACAGTCTATGAAGCGATCAAGGATTCGCCTCTAGCAAAGATTGGGATTAGATTCGAGAGAGTAAAGAATCTCACGGATCAAGCTGAGAGCAAGTACTTTACTGCTCCCTCGATAGCAGAGCCATTTGATCCGAACAATTTCTTCCACGATCCTACGCCTTCAGCGCCTTCAGATGAGGATAAGCGTCTTCTGCTCATAGCAGAGCTAGCTGCACTCCTAGGATTGCCTTCGGCGGATCTAATCGCTCGAAAAGACGAGCCGATCATTAAGAAACAGTATAGGGTATTTGCTCTAGCAAATCATCCTGATCGTCCCGGTGGATCAGCGGAGCGGATGAGTCATTTGAATTACATGTGGCAGGCTTTGCATCAAGAAGGATCTTGGAAGATAGGAGCATAGGAAATGGGAATCACATTTGGGAATGATAAGAACAAGGCTCTTGCATTGGCAAGAGCTACTGCGCAGAAGGCGGCGACTACGTCGCAGAATGCGATAATCAAATATGTCAGTCCGAAGGAAGCTAGGAACAAGATGGCTTTGGTACCTGACGATTCAGGCTCCATGAGCGGACATGTTGAGAACGTTCGTGAAGCCATGATCGAGTTCTTGAGAAGTTGTAAACCGAATGAGGATGCTATATGCATTCACACACTCTGTGCTCGGAATCCTGAGCTTGAGAAACTCCAGACTGATCTTCCGAAGCTGGCAGGCGCGATTAAGAGTATGCGTTTCGGTTTAGGAAGTACTCCGCTATTCGGAACCATGAAGCGGGTACTAACGGAGCTTGATCCAGCTATCAATCGGATGATCGTCTTCACAGACGGATCTCCCACAGACAATCTAGATCATTCTCCCGTTCCTATGGGATCACAGCCGTCTACAGCACTCACGATCTATCACGAGCGGGACGCTAATATAATTATCACTCTTGCTCTAGAACAGAAAATACTCATTGACACGATATTCTTTGGAAGCGAGGAATGGGGTGGAGAGGCTATTACTCTTCTAAAATATTTAGCAGAAAAGACGGGAGGTATATTCATGATTTTTGATCCTCAAAAGGTAGATTTTAGAAAATCACTGAAATACCTTGCTCCTACCAATCGTCTCATGCTAACTGCTGGAAAGGTAAAGGACATTCAAGATGGACGCATATGATCAAGATATCCTGAAAAGAATCTATGCAAAGCGTCGAATAACTCCCAGCAGATGCTGGGAGTATTCTGGACAGCCATCACGTAGAGCAGCTCAGGTAAGCTATGCTGGGTCAATGGAGTTAGTACATAGACTCGTCTTTCGATTACTATATCCAGACAAGTATAAGCATAACCTACAAGTAAATCATACCTGTGACAATGGAAAATGCTTTAACCCAGAGCATCTATACTCTGGAACACAGTCAGAGAATGTATACGATATGTACAATAGAGATCGACATACTTTACCATCAAAGACAATAACTCATTGTATACAAGGACATGAATTTACCCTAGAGAGTACTTATACTGATCTCCAAGGCATGAGACATTGCAAGATTTGTCGCAGAGAGAACAGTAAAGAGTACTATGAAAGGAACAAATGAAGAGATACCCCTACGACAGTCTCTTGACTGAGAGTATTTGGATGAGAGCCTATGCTTTACTATGTAGGCTCTCGCTTCCAGCGAAGCTCGTTCTTGGCGCTTCGCTCTGGCTTCTGATTCTCACCCTGATTCTGTGGATCACTAAGTGATCCTCCCTTCTAGCTAGCCCTCCTGCTTTCAGCAGTCCGAAGGACGGAGGGCTAGGTTGAAAGGAGAAAGATGAAAACAATTCAAGACACCCTGTCACTTGTCATCGATACGTGGGATGACCCTGGTGATTACCCTAACTCTCTAGCGGCTGGGCCTTTACCGAGCTATGATCAAGTCTGTGATATCGAAGGCTCGATCACGGTAGAACTCGAAACCTCTGATCTAGAATCAATGGATGAAGAGCAACGTAAGGATCAGGCGCACATTGTGGAGTATATACTTGAGGAGATTGAGTACGATCTCCAGAGTGTACGGATCACAAAGTGGAATACGCTGCGCGTGATTGAGAATCAGTACACTTTCAATGTAAGAGACTTCGACTCCTCAAGCTGGGAATCCCCGAAGGGGAGCGAAGCTGAGTATGTTCCAGAATTTGACGATCTATTCGACGAGGACTATGATGATAGCCCATTCTGACACACAAAAACCTAATCCAGAAGCGATAAAGCAATCTGGATTTATCATGCTGAAGCTGGCGCAGTTTGGTTTCCGTGCTGGCTTTGCTTCTGTAGATGAGGGACCAATTTTACGGACCTTCTATTTTCAACCAACCCCAGATTCTCTATTCTCTAAAGCCTTCGGCAAAGAGGAAGAGATAGCGGCTATGCTTGCTGTAGAATCTGTGAGACTGTTTCGAGATAAGGGACTTCTAGGAGTAGAGGTTCCCCAAACAACAAAACAGCTAATCAGATTTGATCAGTGCCTCCATACGATGTTTGTCTCTGCGGAGACAAGAGAGATGGCTCTCCCGCTACTAATGGGTCAGAATCCGAAGGGAGAGTACCTCTATCTTGATTTATCGACTCAACCACATGCACTAATCGCTGGAGCTACGGGATCAGGGAAGAGCGTTTTCATTTCCCAGTGTCTCTGCTCTATGGCACTCTTTAGATCCCCTGCGGAGTTAGAGATTGTTCTTGTGGATACGAAGAATCTAGATCTTGTGCTGTTCAAGTCTCTGGAACATGTCAAAGAAACCATCACATCTATCGACGTTCTTCGAACCAAACTCACAGAACTTCTCGGAGAGGTTCGCTCACGAGCTTCGCTAATGAGTGGAGTAGCTCGAAACATTAAAGAATACAACGCACTAAACTATGGAAAGAAGCTTTCGTACAAGGTAGTGATTATCGATGAATTAGCTGATGTGCTAGAGCAGGACAATGCGCTCCTCGCTTCGCTCGACAGAGCAGAGCGTAGGGATATAGAATCGATCAGCTCTCTCCTGAAGATGATTACTCAGCTTTCGCGAGCTTCTGGAATTCACCTGATCATAGCAACGCAACGGCCCTCAGCCAAGATGGTCACAGGCGATAGCAAGATCGGATTCGGTGATATCAAAGCAAATCTCCCTGCTCGTATTTGCTTCCGACTCCCTACTATGCAAGACTCACGAGTAGTCCTTGATGAGAATGGAGCAGAGATGCTCCTAGGAAGAGGAGATTATCTTTACAAAGCCATCGGAGTAGAGCAACCAACGAGAGCACACTCTGCTTTCGTAGGGATGGCGGATATTGCGCTGATCCTAGAGCAAAATGCGCATATTAGGAATATGTATCGGGAGAGTAAAAGTGAGGAGACTGCCGCCCCCTAGACGGTCTAGGTGTCATTTATGTCTCAGAAGGCATGAGTTTTCCACAGAAAACTGCGAACTGAGGCAAGAATGTCCTTGACCGACTGAGAGGCAACCTGAAAGAATTGGTCATGGACAGCGAGAGGAAAGCTCAACAGCAAAAAACTCCGTGTTTACTAGCAAGAAATTGCAATGTAAACAATTACCCAATAGTAAAATACGAGGGTGAGCTGTGGAAAGCAGCAAAATTGATCATTTATATTCTTCGTCCTTGGGAGTTTAACAATGATCTATGGGTATTACATCACTGCGATACTCCAGCGTGTATTAACCCTGACCATATTTATATGGGAGATGGAAGGCAGAATCATAAAGATATGGTAGATCATGGTGCTTTTAGTCCTTATGGACATAGAGGTACTATTGCAAAGGTAGCACAGGAAAAAACCAAAGAGATGATATGGAAGGAGTTCAAAGAAAGTCATGCTTGGTGGCTTAATCCTCACAAGAGAGAGAAACTCTTGATCCTTGGGTATTTGAAATTGAGAAAAGGAGGAAAACCAGAGTGGATACCAATGGATCTGAACAAGGACAAGAAGTACTTCCGCTTGATGTGACTGTATGTGATAAGTGTATAGAAGAGAATTTCACTCGTGCTGTAGGGATACAGAGATGCTCTCGATGTGCGGGGCTTTTCTGTGTACACTATGCATCGAAGGCTTCACCTCTGGAGTACTGTGTGAATTGTATGAGTAATCTGTCCTTGTTCTCCGAGAGACAGACTACTTCGTATGAGGTTTATAATCCGAAGACAGACACGGTGAGTACGATTATTCGAAAGAATCAACCGCGAATCATTAGGATGACAGGGGATGATTGGCTCTTTGCTCAACGGAGAATCTACGAATTATCAGACGAGGAGCTAGAGCTATCGACAGAGTTTCATAAAGGGTATCTAAATCTCCTCGGGGAAGAGCAACTCAGGAGGAGGGTAGAGAAAGCACATAAAGAGTGTGCGAAGAGTCTTCGACTACATCAAGCTGCAGGAGCAGGCGTAGCCTCTACGGTAGTCAAGACGGAGACGAAGGTAGTAAAAACCAAGGTTGTATCAACAGAGAAGAAAAAAGAGCAAGCAGCGGCATTGATGGGGACATTGTCTCCGGCAGAGCTAGCGCAGCTAATGCTCTTGATGAGCAAGAAATAAGGAGAAAAAGGGGATGAATCGTGAACGGATTGAGGATGAAATCGAGTCTCTTACTATCGCGGCGGAAGTCGTATTCGAGATACTTGCCGGTAGGATTGGAGAAGTACTTCAAATGGGTAGGAGAGAACAGGCACAGGATACAGTGCGACAAATGCGGCTGGACTCCAGAGCCGGGGACTCCACCTTGGCTTCGCTGGAAGGTCTACGAGATACACCAAAGGCTAAACCAGTGCATAAAGCAAAGGCCCACAAAGCTGGTGCTGCTAAAGGCCAGAAAGAATACTGGGCAAAGATGACCCCGAAGCAGAGATCGAATGAGATGCGGCGGAGGCAGGCTAAGTGGAGTGCTTCTGCTAAGAAAGCATGGAGTGGTCCACGCAAAAAAGCTACAAAGAAAAAGATCTCTGAATCTCAACTTCGGCGTATTGCAGAGCAGAAGAACACTGCTGTTCACGCGGGTCACGCAGTGGCGGGAGGAGCAATACAATGATTCCAGATGAAACTCCCGCAGATCAAGTATTTTCCCTGAAGGCTCAGGATGGTCCTCGGTTGCTATGGCATTTCATAGTAGCCGGGACCATCCACGGTCCTTATTTTTCAATGTCTCAAGCATATGTTGAGATGCAAACGGAGCAGAAAAGCATTTACAAGAAGAAAGGATGAAATGCTCAAGCCGACAACACAACTTGTGAATTGGATCGTTGAGAAACAGTTGCCGTGGATCTCGTATAATGATCAGATCGGGAGAGTAGAGCTTATCATTGATAATCATCTACTCTCTACATACCGCCAGTGTCCAGCGTATTTTATGCTCTATGCAGTAGAAGGTATTCGTCCAAAGCCACAGCCTACTCCTACGGCTCCCGGCGGAGTCCCTGTAGGCGAACGCCGAGAGTGGTTCCTTGATTTCGGTATCCTCTGGCACAAACTAATGGAAGAGTATTATTCTCCCCTAACAGGCTTCAGATCTCCTGGCTTCACTCTCCAAGGATTCGCTGTAGATACTGCAAAGCGGTGGTGGGATACCATGCAGATGGATAAGTATCTCTCACACCCAGAGTGTCAGAAAATCGGTGGGTTTATGGGATTTGCTGTGCTGCTCGTGGGGTACTCTAATATGTTCTCATCACAAAATGAGAGACTCCAGTGGGTTGCTTCAGAGATTTCTTTCGGAAAGAACAAAGAGGTTCCAATCTATACGCTCGTTCCGAGCAACTATTCTGGGGAGTGGAGTATCTGTGACATTTATCTTTCTGGACGTATTGATCTATTATTTGACGACGGGACTGCTCTGGTTCCAATGGATCATAAGACTCTCAACTCCTTTCGTCGCGATCCATTGGCAAGATTTCTTATCGATGATGGTCCCACTGGGTACATTTATGCTATGCAGAAAATACTCCCAACAATCGTAGGAGCGGAGCTTCTCGCACGGAGAACGTGTAATAGCATTCTGATGAGTCTTATATGTAAAGGAGATCCTCCGAAGAACGAACCTCCATTCAAGAGACTTCCGATCTTCAAGAGTGCTGAAGCTCTAGAAATGTACCGTCAGAGACAGGTTGCTACGTGCAATAACATAATGTCTGATCTAGAGAGCTATATTCGTGGACAGCAAGTTCAGAGGAATACGACTGCGTGTACGAACTACTATTTCTACGAGTGTCCCTACTACGATATTCATCGTCAGCAATCTATCGACGCGGAGCGTAAGACGATTCATAACGGTTTTGTAGCACTTCCTGTATGGAATACTGAAAGGATGAATGAAGAGTGAAATATCAAGTCTATCTAACCGCAAATGGCATTCGTGAACAGCATGTACCTGTGGTGCTTGAAGCGGATGATATGCATGTAGAGATTGCAGGGGGAGAACAAGAGTCTTCCCCGATCTCTATAAACCTTACAAAAACCAACGACGAAGGCGATGTTATCACTGTTGGGATTTTCCCATTCGCAGAGGTAGCATACGCTATTGCCGTGCCCTAAAGGGCGAGAGGTGCTGTATGGGATCGAAGTTTGAGAAGCTGATTGAGCATCCAGAGTTACCAGTGAAGATTTGTGAACAGGTG
>Ga0126381_100009886_pt1 | contig 10721 bp, 9 predicted proteins | sample PanSoiMetPlot_28_FD_96465 | JGI IMG/M metagenome (GOLD analysis project Ga0126381, IMG submission 96465) | Tropical forest soil microbial communities from Panama - MetaG Plot_28 | ecosystem: Environmental > Terrestrial > Soil > Tropical forest > Bulk soil | place: Panama | collected 2016-02-17
CGCCACCTCGCCGTTCAGGAGCATCTCGCGGACGCGGACAAACGCGCGCGCCGTCTGCGAGGCGACGTCCATGTGCGCGCCATTCGCGGATCGTCCGCCGGCAATGGACAGCGGCGTTTCAGCCATTGTGGCGACATCCTATCGCAGCGCCCGGCCGGGCGCTAATTCTCTACGTAGTGTCCGGCTTTAGCCGGACTTCGCCAGCTCCGCCTAAGGGCGGACTACGTACGTATATTGGCTGGAGTCGCGATCGGGAAGGACGTGCGGGCGACCCTTTTTAGGGTCGCCCACGATTACGCGTGCGTGGGTCCGTGCGGTCGCGAGATCGCGTGATACACCATCAGCACGATCACGGACCCGATGACAGCGACGAGCAGACTCCACACGTTGAAGCCGGTGACGCCGGTCGACCCCACGGCCTGGAAGATCCATCCGCCGATCAGACCGCCGACGATGCCGAGGATGATGTCGCGGAAGAGACCTTCACCGCTCTTGTTCACGATCAAGCTGCCGATCCACCCGGCGATCGCGCCGAGAACGATCCAACTCAGAAACCCCATGGCTTCCTCCTGTTCTCCTGTTCCAATCGATTACGCCGCTGTCTTTCGAGCTGCCGGCTCGGTTGTCGTTGGATGCGCACGGAACTTGATGACGATGCCGACGGCGAATCCGAGCGCGGCGCCGATGCACGCGCCGATCAGCTGCCAGTGCATCAGGCGTTCCGTCGCATAGCGAATCACTTGGGGAATTTGCACGAGCGCCTGTATCTGCGTGCCCTGCGGCAATCCACCTGGCGCGGTGTACCACGCCAGCGCGGGCGGCACGGCCAACGACGCCACCACAATTCCAAGCAACGCGCCCGTCAGCACGAGAATCAGCGTCGTCTTCATGGTGCCCATGGTGCACAGCCCTCCCGACCAGCCAGCATCTGCTGACGGATGATGTCTACCGCCTCTCGACGCACGAAGACATCCAGCGGACTCCACATGTCGTCAGCGAAGTTCTGCCGCGGGATGACCCTGGCAAACACCACTCAGCAGCGCTCCTGAGAGTGGGTGGTGCAACGCGGTTGCCAGCTACGCCGAAGCACTTCACCTCGGCGGCCGGTACGGCACCGCGATTGATCCGACGTTCAGAGGAGGCCACCATGAGATGGAGCCCCGGCGATCGCAGCAACATCGAGGACGCACGCGGACGCGGCGGATTCGGATTCCGCGGCGGCGCCGTGCCGATCGGCCTCGGCGGGTTCGTCCTGCTCGCGCTTCTCAGCTGGGCGACGGGCACCAACTTTCTCTCACTCCTCAATCCCGCATCGAATGACGACTCGACCGCCGTCGGCCGGTCCGCGCCGGTGAGCTCGTCTCCCGCGGAAGAGCGCGAAGTCGACTTCGTGGACGCCGTGACGAAGGACGTGCAATCGACGTGGACGATGCTCCTGCCGCGCCAGTACCAGCCGACGCGTGTCGTGCTGTTTCGCGACGGCATCGACTCGGCGTGCGGCATGGCGGAATCGGCGACCGGCCCGTTCTACTGTCCGCAGGATGAACGTGTATATCTCGACCTTGGATTTTTCCAGGAGCTGAGCGATCGATTCGGCGCGCCGGGCGAGTTCGCGCGGGCGTATGTGATTGCGCACGAAGTCGGTCATCACGTGCAGCGGCTGACCGGTATCGAGCGTCAGGTCCGCGTCGCGCAGCAGAACAATCCGTCTGCCGCGAACGCGCTCTCCGTGGGTCTCGAGTTGCAAGCCGACTGCTTCGCCGGCGTCTGGGGACACGCGGCATCGCAACCTGGACGTGCCGCGAAGGGCGAGGTCGAGCTTGAAACCGGGGACGTCGAACAGGGACTGCGTGCGGCCGCCGCGATTGGCGACGATCGCCTTCAACGCATGTCCACGGGCCGGGTGATGCCGGATCGCTTCACGCATGGCACGTCGGAGCAGCGTGTCGAGTGGTTCCGCCGGGGGCTCTCGTCAGGAGATCCCAACGCGTGCAACACGTTCGGCGCAGGCGCAACACGCTGAGCCGCACGCAGTGGCATCGCGCTTGATACGTCACGCTGTGAGGAACCACTTCGATGGCTGAGTACGACGAGGGCACATCCATACCGACCTTGATCCGTGGGTTGCTGGACGATGCTCGTGATCTTGTGCGCGGGGAGCTGCAGCTGGCGCGCGCGGAGATCCGCGAGGAGCTGTCGACGGCGCAAACGGCGATGATCGCGTTCGCGAGCGCAGCGGCTGTCGCACTGATCGGCGCGATTTTGCTGAGCGTCGCCATTGGCGGGGCCATCGCGTACTTCCTCCGCTGGCCGACGTGGGTCGGCTACGCGCTGACAGCGGTGCTGTTTCTCGCCGCCGCCTGGGGACTCAGCCTTTACGCGCGCGCACGTCTGAAGACGATTCGCGGAATCCCGGAAACGAAAGGCACGATGAAGGAGAACGTCGCGTGGATTCAGAAGAAGTCCGGGCTGAGATAAGACAGACGCGCGCGTCGATCGATCGCAAGCTGGAGCTCTTGTCGTCGCGAACCTCAGAGCTCGCGGACACGGCGAAGGACACGGCGCGCCGCGCCGCGGCTGCGACGCTGATGTCGGCGGGAGTGGCACTCGTGCTGTCGTGGTGGCGACGGCACGCATGAGCATCAGGCTGAGTCGCGTACAACCCAACCTGCCACACGTTCCTCCCGAACCGCACAGTCTCGTCTGACGCACCGAATCTTGCACCTCGAGCTCCGATGGAGAGCGAAAGACGAGTTCGTCACGTCAACACGAACAACGCATGAGGAGGACACGCGATGAAGCGCTTTTCGACGACATTGGCTCTTGCGTTCGGCTGCGCGGCACTGATGGTGCTGCACGCGCAGGCGCAGTCGACAGAGACGAAGACGAAGACGAAAACCGATCACGCCAGCGTGGTGACCTACACCGGTTGCATCGCGACGGGCGCGCAGGCGCAGTCCTATATCCTGCAGAACGTCGTGCCGACGCAACGAACGACGACGCTCCGTTCGGATGGGACGGCGTCGACGGTGACGACGTACACGCTTGTGCCTGAGGCCACCGTCCAGTTGGCACCGCAGGTCGGTCACAAAGTCGAAGTGGAAGGCATACTCGTCCAGCCGGGTCACGGCGACGCCGAGGTGAAAACCAAGACGGAAGTGAACGGCAAGGATCAGAAGACGAAGACGGAGATCGAGCGCGGGCCGTATCCTCAGCTCCGCGTGACGTCGATGAAGCCGCTCGGCGAAAGCTGCGCGGTCAATTAGCTCGCTTTCACCGGTACGGTCGTATTGCCGCCTCTTCGACGGCTGAGGAGGCGGCAATGCGTCACACGGTTCCCGTCGTAGTCAGACCGTTCCCGGTCGTGAATTGACTGCGAACACCTCAGTGCAAGGCGTTCCGGCCTCAGTGCAGGCCGTTCCCGGTCATTGATCGCGCGTGCCGGGTCGTACGTAACCGTGTACACGCGACACGCAAGCCTATTCCGGTCACACGCACGGCGTTTCCGGTCGATCACAACGTGCTGCCGGGGCATGCGCGAGGCATTTCCGGTCATGCGCAACGACGTTCACGCCATGCGCACGGCGTTTCTAGTTATATGAGCGGCGTTTCCGGTGAGGTGCAAGGCGTTCCCAGTGCGATGCTGCACTCTGCCGAGGACAGTCCGAGGGCTGTTGTAGCGCAGACCTTCAGGTCTGCCGTCGTTCGCAGGCCTAAAGGCCTGCGCTACACGCTGATTCGTACGTAGCGCAGACCTTTAGGTCTGCCGCGCTACTTCTGAGCCGCGATCTCGTCGTAGTAACTCGGGAAACTCGCGAACCACGTCGTCGTGCTGACTGAATTGTCCCAGCCCAGATCGGCCAGTCGCAGCTGCGCGCGTGCCTGATCGAGCGTTTTCAGCTGATCTTTCGTCACGCCCTTTCGAATCAAGGCACGCATCCGATCGTTCATCTCCTGGAAACGCGCGCGATAGGCTCGCGCCTCGTCTTTCGTCATGATGCGACCGTGGCCGGGAATCATCGTGTCGAAGTCGAGCGTCAACAGCTTGTCGATCGTCGCGATGAATTCGAGCGCGCTGCCGCCGCCGGGATAGTCGATGACCGGCATCGCGTCGATGATGAGATCGCCGGCGTGAATCGTCTTCAGATCGGGGAAGTAGATGATGGTGTCGCCGCTCGTGTGACCGCGCCCAAACCAGAACAGCTTCACTTCGACGCCGCCCAGATACACAGCACCTTCGTTCGCGAACGTGATGTTCGGTTCGCCGGCCTGCTTGATGCGGAGAAAATTCTCGCGAATGTTCTTGTGCGCGATGATGTTGACGCCGAGCATTTCGCGGACGTACGCGTTGCCGCTCGCGTGGTCGCCGTGGTGATGGGTGTTGAGGACGTACTTCACCGGAAGAGCGCTCACGGCCTTCACTTGCGCGAACACGTCGGCAGCCTGGCTGGCGAATTTGTCGTCTACGACGATGAGACCTTCGGGCGTCACACGGACTGCGACGTCACCTGACTCGTGAATCAAGCCATCGCCGGTTTGCCCGGGGCGGCAGCCCGTCATGCACGGAAGAAACGGCCCCCGGATGACGTACAGGCCGTCTTTCACTTTGTCGGCCCGCATCGGACCCTGTTTGAGGATCTCGACGTTTTGTTTGAGCCGCTGCTGCGCGATAACGCCAATCGCGCCAGCCGCGGAGAGGACGAGCACGAGTACGCCGATCCGTCGCATCGCGCGGCAGTTTACAATGCGCGGATGTTGCGGCGCGCGACAATTGTCCTTGCGCTCGTGTGCGGCGTGTTCCTGAACGCGCAGACCCGTACGGTCTGGGATGGCGTCTACACCGACGCTCAGGCGGAACGCGCGATGGCGACGTACGACAGCATCTGCTCCAGGTGCCACACGCTGACCGGACAGGGTAAGGGCGCGCTCACCGGCGACGCCTTCTGGACAGCGTTCACGCAGAAATCCGTTGCCGATCTCTTGACGTACGTGAAGACCAACATGCCGAATGGCAACGGGGGATCCCTCCCCGCCGGCACTTACAACGATCTCGTCGCGCTCATTCTGAAGTCGAACGGATTTCCGTCCGGTTCGGCCGATGTCTCGCCCGAGTCCGTCACCGGCGTCCAGATCGTGCCGAAGGATGGCCCGGGCGAACTTCCGGCCAACGTGCTCGCGCGCGTCGTCGGCTGCTTGACGAAGAACGGCAGCGACTGGGTGCTCACGCGCGCGACGGCGCCCGAACGCATCGACAAGTCCGTGGTCGGTCCGCAGGACGCGACGCGCCCGCTCGGCACGCGGTCGATGACCCTCAAGTTCATCCTCACGAGGCTCGACGGGTTTGTCGGTCAGCGTCTGAGCGTGAGCGGGATCCTGATGGGCGCCGGGGGAGCGGAGGGGATCAACGTCACGACGGTTAACCGCGTGGCGGACAGCTGTTTATAGCCGGACCCCGCTCGCGTTCTAGCCGGAAATTTGCGGCCGCCTATTCCTCAACAAGATGTAATATCGCGAAATTAGCCGGACTGGCTGGTGCCGGCCGTGTGCTCGACGTGCGCTATCTGTGGCGCGCCTATTAAAGAGGTGGGCGGGATATGTGGACCTCACGGACCCTTCGCTGGCTGCTGCCAACCACTCTCGCGGCTGGTCTCGCGATTTCCGCCGTCATCGGCTACGCGGCCGCAAGCGATCCTGTCCTCATTACCGCCGCCAAAGATGACGATGTGGCGGCCGTGCGCGCGCAGCTCGCAAAGCACGTCAACGTCAATGAACCTGCGCGCGACGGTTCGACCGCGTTGCTCTGGGCGGTCTATAACGGCAACGCCGAAATGGCGCGCGCGCTTCTCGCCGCGGGCTCGCCGGTGAATGCGCCGAATCACTACGGCGTCACGCCGCTTCTGCAAGCGAGCCGCGTCGGCGACGCCGCGCTTGTCGGCATGCTCGTGAAAGCCGGCGCCGACGTCGCGCTCGCGCATCCGGATGGAGTAACGGCGCTGATGGCCGCCTCGCGCACGGGTCATCTCGACGCCGTGAAGGTCCTCATCGAAAGCGGCGCGAACGTGAACGCCGCCGATGCGTACCAGCAGGAAACACCGCTGATGTGGGCCGCCGTCGAAGGCCACATCGAGGTCGTCGACGTTCTACTCAAAGCCGGCGCCGATCCGAACGCGAAGGCGCACGTCAGCGGTCTCGAGGACCGCAAGCACGGCGATTACCCGTCCGGCGGTTTCACCGCGTTGATGTTCGCCACACGCAACGGTCACGACGACGTGGTGACGGCGCTCCTGAAGGCCGGCGCCGATCCGAAGGCGACGAATGCCGACGGCCTCACCGCCTCGATGGTGGCCATCGTCAACGATCGGTTCGATCTCGCGGCGAAAATGCTCGACCTTGGCGCCGATGCGAACGACGGCTCGCTCTACTTCGCGGTCGACATGCACGATGCGACGACCGACATGCGCGCGCACGACGGTTCGAGGCTCCGCGCGAATTTCCCCAACAAGCTGACGTCGATGGACCTGATCACGCGGCTCCTCGACAAGGGCGCGGATCCAAACAAGCCGTTCCAGGGACAGGTCCATAACACGACGCTCTGCTGCGATCCCGAAGTCAACAGCTCGCCGTTCTATCGTGCGGCGATTGCGGCGGACGTCGACGCACTGAAAGTGATGCTCGCGCACGGCGCGAAAGTCGACTGGAGTCCGGCGGAGATGAAGAAGCCCGGCGCGCCTGCCGGAGCGGCCGGTGCGGCCGCAGGACGCGGCGTCAACGCCAACGTCGGCAAGACGGCCGCGATGATGTCGATGAGCGGTGGCCGCGGCGCGGCGTTTGCCGCCGGCCCGGGATTCGATCGAATCGGTCCGCCGCCATTCCGCGAGCCGGGCGACCGCGATCCCATCGACGCGCTGAAAGTGCTGTTGCAGGCGGGCGCCGATCCGAACGCGAAGACGCCGGACGGCACGACGCTTCTTCATACGGCCGTCACGGTCCGCCGTGTCGACGCCATTCGCGCGCTGGTCGAGAAGGGCGCAAAGCTCGACGCCGTCAACAAAGACAACATGACGCCGCTGCTGCTCGCCGAGAAGCCCGATCCTCCATTGACCGCGGCGCAAATGCAGCAGGACCCGGGCGTCTACAAGCCGCGCCGCGACAAGCGCGAAGACGTCATCGCGACGCTGCGCGAGCTGATGCATCTCAGTGCCGACGAGCCGGCGCCGCAGCCGCCGCCGTTGCCGAAAGACGAGAAGAAGGACGAGAAGAAAGACGCCAAGAAGGCGGCGGACGTCGAACAATGACGAAAACCCTGGCGACCGCCGTCTTGCTGTGCGGAGGCGTGGGCCTCGTGGCGGCGCAGTCTGCCCCTCGACTTCGCTCGGGGCAAGCCCCGGCACTCGCAGTCGGACAAACCGCGACGTCGACGCCCGCACCTGTCGCAGCGCACGCAGCCCCCGCCCCCACCGACAGTGCCAAGTATCGCGAGTGGCTGAACAAGAACTGCGTCGGCTGCCACAGCAGCCGAGTGAAGCAGCCACCGGACGATCCGGTGAATCTCGAAACCGCGAGCGTCGACGACGTGGTGTCGAGCGCCGCGACGTGGGAGCGAGTGCTGCGCAAGCTGGCGGTGCGTGCGATGCCGCCGCAGAACGTGCGGCATCCGGCGGAAGCCGAGTACGTCGCGTTCACCACGTGGCTCGCGAACTCGCTCGATCGTGGCTGGGCGGGCCATGCGACGCCGGGCCGCTTCGTCGTGCACCGGCTGAATCGGACGGAGTACGGCAACGCGATCCGCGATCTGCTCGGACTCGACGTCGACGTGAGCCAGCTGCTGCCGAGCGACGGTGCGGACTTCGGCTTCGACAACATCGCGACGGCCCTCAAGACGTCGCCGCTCCTGCTCGAGCGCTATCTGACGGCGGCGCAGCGGGTGAGCACGTTCGCGATCGGCGACACGACCGTGCCGCCCGGAACGACCGAATATCCGATCAGCCGCGAGTTCACGCAGAGCGGTTACATCGAAGGCCTGCCGCTCGGGACGCGAGGCGGCACGGTGATCAGGCACATCTTCCCGGCGGACGGCGAATACAAACTCTCGGGCCGGCTCGTGCGCGGCGTCGAAGAAGGGTACGCCGGCGTCGAAGGCAACGAGTTCCCGCATACGTTCGTGATCACGATTGACGGCGCCGAAGTGTTCTCGACACAGATCGGCGGCGCGAAGGACCACGAGGTGCAGGCGCGCGACATGAACGAGGCGCGCGCGATCATCGACGCGCGGATGGTGGGCAAGGTCCGCGTCACCGCGGGCGAGCACGAAGTGGGCTATACCTGGCGCGAACGTCCCTTCGAGCGGCAGGACGTCTGGGTGCCGGCTCGCCGCGACAGCCAGGAAGTCCACCTGATCACCGGACTGCCGCGGCTGAAGGCCGTCATGGTCGAAGGGCCGTACAAGGTGACGGGCATCAGCGCCACGCCGAGCCGCGAGAAGATCTTTGTTTGCAGACCGTCAAACGCCGCTGATGAGGGTACCTGTGCAACGAAGATCCTCACCACGCTAACGCGTCATGCGTATCGCCGACCGGTCACCGCGTCAGATGTCGAGGCGCCGATGAAGTTCTATCGCGAGGCGCGCGATCGAGGCGGCAACTTCGACGCGGGCATTCGCTCGGGGCTCGCGCGGATTCTGGCGAGTCCGTCGTTCCTATACCGCATCGAAAAAGATCCGGCAACGCTGCGTGCGGGCGCCGCCCACACGGTCAGCGATGTGGAACTGGCGTCGCGGCTCTCGTTCTTCCTCTGGAGCAGCATTCCGGACGAGAAGCTGCTCAACGCCGCCATTGCCGGTCAGCTTCGCGCGCCGGGAGTGCTCGAGGGCCAGGTGCGTCGCATGGTCGCGGACGACCGTTCCGACGCGCTCGTCAGCAATTTCGCAGGGCAGTGGCTCCAGCTGCGCAACCTCGAGTCGAAGGTCGAACCCGATTTGCTGATGTTCCCCGACTTCGACGACAACACGCGCCGCGCGTTCCGTCGCGAAACGGAGATGCTGTTCGGACACATCCTCCGCGAGAACAAGAGCGTGCTCGAGCTGTTGAACGCCGACTACACGTTCGTCAACGAACGGCTGGCGAAGCACTACGGCATCCCCGGCGTGTACGGCGAGCGCTTCCGTATGGTGAAGATCACCGATCCGAACCGCTACGGGCTGCTCGGTCAGGGCAGCGTCCTGTCGCTGACGGCGGTCGCCACGCGGACATCGCCGGTGTACCGCGGCAAGTACATCCTCGCCAACTTCCTCGACACGCCGCCGATTCCGCCGCCGCCGAACGTCCCCACGCTCGAAGAGAGCAACAAGGCAGGCGCCGTGCAGGCGAAGACGCTGCGTGAACAGGTCGAGCGCCATCGTGCGGTGCAGCCGTGCGCCGGCTGCCACAGCATCATCGACCCGCCGGGTTTCGCGCTCGAGCACTTCAACTCGATCGGCCAGTGGCGCGAGACCGACGAACAGGGACGGGCGATCGATTCAGCCGGTGTGCTCGCGGATGGCACCAAGGTAGACGGGCCGATCGCGTTGCGTAACGCGATCCTGAAGCGGCCCGAGGCGTTCGCGACGGTGATCGCCACGCGGATGATGACTTACGCGCTCGGTCGCGGTCTCGAACCGTCGGATATGCCTGTCGTGCGCAAGATCGTGAAGAAAGCCGCGTTGGACGACTACCGGTTTGCGGCGATAATTTCCGGGATCGTGGAGAGCCCCTTGTTTCAGATGCGGACGCGGCTGGAGCCGTCCGAAACCACCGTCGCACAAGCGAAGGAACGATAACCATGATCATCACGAAGAAGCATCTGTCCCGAAGGACGTTCATTCGCGGCACGTTCGGCGCCGCGATGGCACTACCGCTCCTCGACGCGATGGTGCCCGCGCTGACCGCCGAGTCGAAAACCTCCGCAGGCCCCGCGCCGTTCCGCTTCGGCGCGATTTACATGCCGAACGGCGTCTTTCCGACCACGTGGCATCCGGATGAGCCGGGCGCGAACTTCCAGTTCAAGCCTGTGATGCAGCCGCTCGAGCCGTTCCGCGACCAGCTCGTGACGATCAGCAAGATGCGCGCGCCGTGGGGCGCCTCGGTGCATCTTGGCGCGAGCTCGGCGTTCTTGAACGGCGCAGGGCCGGTGGCGACGCGCGAAGGCACGAGCGACGCCTTCGGCAAGATTCAGTCGAAGAAGACCGCAGACCAGTACATCGCCGACGCCGTGGCCGGCGATACGCCGCTGCGCTCGATCGAGCTCGGCACGGAAGACATGGGCACGGCGGTTGGCGCGTGTGACGGCTTCCCCTGCACCTTCTTCAACACCCTGTCATGGCGCGATGACGCCAGCCCGTTGCCCATCGGCATCAACCCGAGGGTGACCTTCGAGCGCATGTTCGGTGAAACCGGCACGCCCGAGCAGCGCATGGCTCGCCTCAAGGAGCGGCAGTCGCTGCTCGACTCGGTGCTCGAGGAAACGGGAAAGCTACGGTCGTCGCTCGGCGCGCCGGACCGGGTGATCCTCGACGAATACCTGAACAACATCCGCGACGTCGAGCATCAGCTCGATCGGATGGAAACCCGCATGGGCAACATCAAGACGAACGCGGAAGCGCCGCTTGGCATGCCTGAAGCGTTCGACGATCACATGACGGTGAACTACAGCCTGATGCACCTGGCCTTCCAGGGCGACATCAGCCG
>Ga0126381_100009887_pt1 | contig 10721 bp, 8 predicted proteins | sample PanSoiMetPlot_28_FD_96465 | JGI IMG/M metagenome (GOLD analysis project Ga0126381, IMG submission 96465) | Tropical forest soil microbial communities from Panama - MetaG Plot_28 | ecosystem: Environmental > Terrestrial > Soil > Tropical forest > Bulk soil | place: Panama | collected 2016-02-17
GCACCGCCCTTATAGTCACCCGAGTCGCTTCCCGCCTGGGCGATCGAGACGGTGCCGATCAAACCTAAGATCAGTCCGACCGACATTGCGATCAATATCTTCCTGCTGTCCATCGTTGCCTCCTATTCGAGGCCCCGCACGTGACCTAGGTGCCGCGCGCTGGGAGACAATGTCGGGGACATTAAATGGTTGTAACGCGAACCAACTCACACTTCGCACCAGCGGTCGCGCTGACCGATTTGTTGTTGCCGCACGCTTACGATGCGATGATGACGCGAAAGCTGTGCTCGGCTATTGGTTCGGCTATTAGTTAGAAAGCCGCCGGGCCATAGACCCGGCGGCTCATGCGTCGGCGATCGGGTAGGCGGCGGGAAGGTGCGACCGCCTCGCGCTAGCTTGATCGACATGTGGGCAAAATATTCCCTTCGCGCAGCGACGGAGTGTCTCTTGCGCTAGGAGGCCCTCCGGACGCAACTGACGGGTCGCCGAACTAAAGCGGCCGAGCGGTCCACTATGCGAGTTCGGTCCCGACCTTCGGGTCCGCACGAGTCTTGGACGCACGGGGTTGGTCCCTACGTGTGCGTCCAGCAAGCCGGCCCGTTGTCAGACCGCAGGGCCGGGGGCTCGCCCGGCTACCCCAGGGCGGGTCGTGTAACGCAACACGGTTCCCGAGATCCGCAGCTTGTAGGTTTTTGCTCGCTGGATTTCGAGGTCGTGGAGTCCGGGTCGACAGACGGCTTTGGCTCTTCTATGTCTTGGGCCCTGTCCAAGCATCAGAGGGCGCCTTGACCGAGGCGGCGGCCGACTTTCTTTGCGATGCCGTTGTATCTGCCGAATGAGCCGTGCGGTCTCCTCTCGGCTCGGGGCGGACCGATCACGCCGGGCGATCACCCTGGCCGCCTTGTATCCCTGGCGGAAGGAACCTTTGCAGTCATCGATAACCCGTGTCCTCTGCCCCAGGAAAACACTCCGGGAACGAGAAGGTGTAAAACTCTCAACGGATCATTTTACACTTTGGTCAAAATATCCGATCAGCGCCGCTGACCCTTAAGAAAATCCATGCCGGATTTCGACCTTGCGATCGTGGGCGGTGGCATCAACGGCGCCGGCATCGCGCGTGACGCGGCAGGGCGCGGCTTCCGGGTCCTTCTGGTCGAGCAGAACGACCTCGCCTCCGGAACGTCTTCGGCCTCGACCAAGCTCATACATGGCGGCTTGCGGTATCTCGAGCACGGCTGGTTTCGCCTGGTGCGCGAGGCCCTGGCGGAGCGCGAGGTGATGCTGCGGATGGCGCCGCATCTGATCCGCCCGATGCGCTTTGTGCTGCCGATCGAGGCGGGGATGCGGCCGCTGTGGCAGCTGCGGCTCGGGCTCTTCGTTTACGACCATCTCGGCGGCTGGACGAGCCTGCCGTGGACACGCAGCGTCGACCTCAAAGGCGATCCGCATGGCGCGACGCTCAAGGGGCGTTATCGGGGAGGCTTCGAATATTCCGACTGCGTGACCGACGATTCCCGGCTGGTCGTGCTCAGCGCCGTCGATGCGGCGGCCCGCGGCGCTTTGATCCGCACCCGCACGCGCTGCCTGCGCGCGGAGCGCGCCGCGGCGTGGAGCCTCGTGCTCGAATCGCGTGGGCGGCGCGAGGTGGCGAGCGCTCGTGTTCTGGTCAACGCCACCGGGCCGTGGCTCGGGCGCTTCACCGAAAGCGCGCTGCAGCAGCCCCCGCCTGCAGAGCTGCGGCTCGACAAGGGCAGCCATATCGTGGTGCGCCGCCTGTTCGGGCACGACCGCGGCTACATATTTCAGACAGGCGACGGTCGCGTCGTGTTCGTTGTGCCCTACGAGCGCGACTTCACCCTCATCGGTACGACCGACAGCAGCTTTGCGGGCGATCCCGCGACGGTCGCACCGAGCGCCGAGGAGATCGATTACCTCTGCGCCGTGGTCAACAATCATTTCCGCGCGGTCACCTCGCCGGCCGACGTGGTGTGGTCCTTCGCGGGCGTGCGCTCGCTGCACGACGATGGGGCGAGCAAGCCGCAGGATGCGATGCGCGATCACGTGCTCACCCTCGAGGCGCCAAACGGCACGGCGCCGCTGCTGACCGTTTATGGCGGCAAGATCACGACCTTTCGGGCGCTCGCCGAGGCGGCGCTCGACCGTCTTGCGCCGGTGATCGGGGCGCGGCCAGCCTGGACCAGGAGGTCGCGCTTGCCGGGCGGCGATTTCCGCGCTCTCGCCGATCTCACCACGCAGGCGCGTGCCGCCTGGCCATTCCTGAGCGAGTCCCATATCGGGCGCCTGATGCAAGCCTATGGGACACGCGTCAGCACCATTCTGGGTTCGGCCCGGCGGGCCGAGGATCTCGGTCCATGGCTCGGCGCTGATCTCACGGGGGCCGAGGTGCGCTACTTGATGGAGCACGAATGGGCACGCACCGCCGAGGACGTGCTCTGGCGGCGGACCAAGCTTGGGCTTCGCGTGTCGGCGGGCGAGCGAGCGCAGCTGGCAAAGTTCATGGCAGACGCGATCGGCAGCAATGTTTGATACGTTCAATTTTAAAAGGCGGTGCAATCGGAAAATGCAATGAAAATTCGCATCGGATTACCGGCGGGGATTGTGGCGCGCGTAACCTCGAGCGCCGCTTGCCGAGCTTGATGCGATCAAGCACCAGAGCCACCGAAGCCAAGTATGTCGAGGCGGTGATCAGGCCGGCGAGCGTTCACCATGCGCAAGTTCGTGCGCACGCTGCTCCTGGCGATGGGCGTGACCGATGTGCATGACGCCCCCGGCGGCGCGAGTGGGCTCGTCGCAAGCGGCGTGATCGATCCTGATGTCGTGATCCTGGATTGGCAGATGGACGGGGTGAACGGCCCCGCGTGCATGGGCCGGGTGCGCGCAATGAGTTCTCCCACCCCAATGTGCCGATCAACATGCTGACCGGCCATCGCGAGCAGGCGCGCATGGTCGAGGCGATCGGCTGCGACGAGTTCCTGTGTCCGGCCAGGCGCCGCAAGGGCGCCTGGCCTCGGTGCTGCTCAAGCCGCGGATGATGGTGCCGCGGGCCGACTATTACGGGCCGGCAGCGAGGGACAGGCGTGCATTCGACCGGGCGGCCGAAACTGTGATAGTGCTGGAACAGTCGCGGCAGGGGGCGCCGCCGCGCGGCGGGGCATCCGTGAGCTATCTTCTCGCTATCGATCAAGGCACCACCTCGACGCGCGCGATCCTGTTCGACGCTGCTTTGAGGCCGGTTGCGACCGCGCAGCAGGAATTGCGCCAGATCTATCCGGCGCCGGGATGGGTCGAGCACGATCCCGAGGAGATCTGGTTGGCGACGGTTGCGACCGTACGCGCCGCGTTGGCCAAGGCCGGCGCGGCCGCCGCTGACGTGGCCGGCATCGGCATCACCAATCAACGCGAGACCACGATCTTGTGGGACCGTGCGAGCGGCAGGCCCGTCCATAATGCCATCGTCTGGCAGGACCGCCGCACCGCGGACCACTGCGCAAGGCTGCGCGGGGCGGGCCACGAAGCCGCGGTCGCGGCCCGAACCGGATTGCTGCTCGACCCGTATTTCTCGGCGACAAAAATCCGCTGGCTCATCGATCAGGCGCCGGGCGCGCACGTGGACGCGGCGGCTGGGCGGCTCGCCTTCGGCACAGTCGACAGCTTCCTGCTGTGGCGGCTGACCGGTGGGCGCGTGCACGCGACAGACGCCACCAATGCGGCGCGCACGCTGCTGTTCGACATCGCGCGCGGCGAGTGGGACGCGGGCCTGTGCGAGCTCTTTGGCGTGCCGGCCGCGCTGCTGCCGACGGTGTGCGACTGCGCGCATGATTTCGGAACGACAGAGCCCGATCTGTTCGGCGGGCCGATCCGCATTCTCGGTGTCGCCGGCGACCAGCAGGCCGCGACCATCGGCCAAGGCTGCTTTGCGCCCGGCATGGTCAAATCGACTTACGGCACCGGATGCTTTGCGCTGCTCAATACCGGCGACGCGCCAATTGCCTCCAGGCATCGTCTGCTCACGACGGTGACGTATCAGCTCGCGGGCAAGCGCACCTATGCGCTCGAAGGCGCGATCTTCGTCGCGGGCGCGGCGGTGCAGTGGCTACGCGACGGCCTCAAGCTGATCGCCCGCGCTGGAGATGTGAATGCGCTCGCCGCGGCCGCGGACCCCGCCGAGCAGGTCTATCTGGTACCGGCCTTTGTCGGGCTCGGCGCGCCCTATTGGGACGCACAGGCGCGCGCCGCCGTGTTCGGATTGACCCGCAAGTCCGGCGCCGCCGAGCTTGCGCGCGCGGCGCTCGAGGCGGTCGGCTATCAGACGCGCGACTTGTTGGAGGCCATGCGCGCGGATTGGCCGGCAATGCGCGCGGATTCGGTGCTGCGGGTCGATGGCGGCATGGTGGCGAGCGATGCAACCTTGCAGTTCCTCGCCGATATTCTGAGGCTGCCGGTCGACCGCCCGACCGTCATGGAGACGACGGCCCTTGGCGCCGCCTATCTGGCGGGGCTCGCGGCGGGGATCTGCCCCGACCTTGAGGGATTTGCGAAAACCTGGAAGTGCGCGCGCCGCTTCGTGCCGCAGATGGATGAGGCCACTTGCGCCCGCAAATGGGCCGGTTGGCGCGATGCAGTCAGCCGCACATTGACGCAGCATTGAGCAAGTCGAGCATGCCCGCAACATCGATTTCGGCGTCAACGCCGCTGGTGCGGTTCGAGGCCGTCAGCAAGCGCTTCGGCGGCGTCAGCGCGGTCGAGGAGCTGTCGCTTGATATCCTTGCCAGCGAGTTCTTCGCGCTACTTGGTCCCTCGGGCTGCGGCAAAACTACGTTGCTGCGTCTGCTGGCGGGCCTGGAGATGCCGGACGCGGGCCGCATCTTGCTCGACGGCCACGATCTAGCATCGGTGCCGCCGCATCGGCGCGCCGTCAACATGATGTTCCAGAGCTATGCGCTGTTTCCCCATCTCGATGTGGGGCGCAACGTGGCGTTCGGGCTCAAGCAGGATGGCCTACCCAAGGCGGAGATCGCGGCGCGCGTCGCCGAGATGCTGGCGCTGGTCAAGCTCGAAGGCTACGAGCGGCGCAAGCCGCATCAGCTTTCCGGCGGGCAGCGCCAGCGCGTCGCACTCGCCCGCGCGCTGGTCAAGCGGCCGCGTGCGCTGCTGCTCGATGAGCCGCTCGCCGCGCTCGACAAGAAGCTGCGCGGCGAGACACAGTTCGAGCTGATGCATCTGCGGCGCAAGCTCGGCTTGACCTTCGTGATCGTCACTCATGACCAGGAGGAGGCGATGACGGTCGCCGACCGTATCGGTGTGATGGATCAGGGCCGGCTGGTGCAGGTCGCAACGCCCGCGGAAATCTATGAGCAGCCGAGCTCGCGCTGGGTCGCCGATTTCATCGGCGAGGTGAACCTGATCGAGGCGCGCGTGATCGAGGCCTCAGCGGGCGCAATGATGATCATGAGCGGGCAGGCCGGCAGGCTCAAGGCGGCCCCCGCTGGCGATGCGCAGCCCGGTGCAACCGTGTGGTTGGCACTTCGGCCCGAGAAGGTGCGTATCGTGCATGCGCGGCCCGATGGCGCGGAGGAGAACTGCGTCGCCGGGGAGGTTTGCGAGATCGGCTATCTCGGAGACGTCTCAATCTACAAGATGCGTCTCGATAATGGCTTTGAGATGAAGGCGACTGCCCCCAACTTGACGCGCCTGATCGAACGCCCGTTCGCCTGCGGCGAGCGGGTGTGGCTGTCCTGGGCCGCTGAGGCCGGCGTGGTGTTGACCCGATGACCAATGCACAGCGCGCCCGGAAGGCGCCTGATACGCCCGCGCGGCGGCAGGTGATCCTGCTTCCCTATGTCTGGCTTGTCGTCTTCTTCCTGCTGCCGTTCGTGATCGTCCTCAAGATTAGCCTCTCGCAGACCGCCATCGCGCAGCCCCCCTACACACCGCTTCTCGATCCCGCCGAGGGGCTTGCGGGTCTGCGCGATTTTTTCGCCGCGCTCTCGTTCGACAGTTACGCCTTGCTGGTTTCCGACCCGATCTACGTGCTCTCCTATCTGCGCAGCCTCGCCATTGCGGCGCTTTCGACCGCGCTGCTGCTCGTTATCGGCTATCCGATCGCCTACGGCATCACACGAGCGCCGCGCCGGTGGCAGCCGATCCTGTTTATGCTGGTCGTGCTGCCGTTCTGGACGTCGTTCCTCATTCGCATCTATGCCTGGATCAACATTCTCCAGCGCGAGGGCTTGCTCAACCAGGTACTGCTGACGCTCCACGTCGTCGACGCGCCGGTGACCTGGCTCGCCACCGATACCGCGATCTATATCGGGATCGTTTATTCCTATCTGCCGTTCATGGTGCTGCCGATCTATGCGACCCTCGACAAGCTGCCCGAAAGCCTGCTCGAGGCCGCGGCCGATCTCGGCTGCCCGCGCTGGAAGACGTTCTGGCTGGTGACGCTGCCGCTCTCGCTCGCGGGCGTGCTCGCCGGCGTTCTCCTCTGCTTCATCCCAATCGTCGGCGAGTTCGTCATTCCGGACCTCCTGGGCGGCTCCGACTCGTTGATGATCGGGCAGACGCTGTGGGTCGAGTTCTTCGGCAACAAGGATTGGCCCGCGGCATCCGCGGTCACGGTCGTGCTGCTCATCCTTCTGGTGGCGCCGATCCTGCTCTTTCAGTCGCGGCGCGCGCCGCGGTTGGAGCGCTGACATGCGCAGGGCATCCTGGTTCAACATCGTGTCGGTCGCGCTCGGGCTTGCCTTCCTCTATCTGCCGATCGCGATCCTGGTGATCTACTCCTTCAATGCGTCGCGCCTGGTCAGCGTGTGGGGCGGCTGGTCGATGCGCTGGTATGCGGCGCTCCTCGGCGACCGCGACATGCTGGATTCGGCCTGGATCAGCTTGCGCATTGCCGCAGTCTCCGCCAGTGCCGCGACGGTGCTCGGCACGCTCGGCGCCATCGCGCTGGTGCGGGGAGGGCGCTTCCGCGGCCGCCTGGTGTTCAGCGGCATGGTCTACGCGCCGCTGGTGATGCCCGAGGTGATCACCGGCCTATCGCTCTTGCTGCTGTTCGTCGCGCTCGACGTCGACCGCGGCTTCTGGACCATCGCCATCGCCCACACCACCCTCACCATGTGCTTCGTGACGGTCGTTGTGCAGGCGCGCCTGCTCGATTTCGATACGAGCCTCGAGGAAGCCGCCATGGACCTCGGCTGCCCGCCGCTCAAGACTTTTCTGGCGGTGACGCTGCCATTGATTGCACCCGCGATCGTCTCCGGCTGGATGCTCGCCTTCACGCTCTCGTTGGACGACCTGGTGGTCGCAAGCTTCACCACCGGCCCGGGCGCCACCACGCTGCCGATCCGCATCTATTCGGAGGTGCGCCTCGGCGTGAAGCCCGAGATCAATGCTGTCTGCACGCTCATGATTGCCGCAGTGGCGCTCGCGGTGGTGACGGCGTCGCTCGCCTCGAAGTGGCGAGTGGTTAGTGGTGAATAGTGGGGCTAGCGCCCGGGCTGGGGCGAGCAATGGTCCAGGCCGGCAAGCCGCGTGCGGTCCTGCTGGCAATCGTTGTCGTCCGCAGCCGGCGGCGCATGAGCGCGGACCGACTCCCACTCCACCAGCGGTTTGGCTGCTTCCGACCGCTTCATCAACACCTGGACATCCGGCAGCAGCAGCGGATCGTCCCACGGGCCGCGCACCATGAAGGGCAACTCGAAGGCCGGCGGTGCTGCCTCGGCGCCGCCGCCCGCGGTCGTTGCGAGCAGGCTCGCGGTGCCGGTGAGATCGAGGTCACGTGAGGGGATCGAGGCGGAGCCGGCGAGGCCGAGCCGCAGCGCCGGTCCCTCGATGCGCACGTCGTCGACATTCATCGTGCCCTGCTCGATCTTCACGCTGGCGGTGAGCAGGTTGTAAGGCGTCTTGCCGCCGCGCAGCTCGTTGCCGGTGGAGAGCGGGCTCCTGGCCAGGCGCTTGAGCAACTGCTCGACGTTGAGGCCGGTGATCGCACCCTTGCGGCTCGTCAGGCTGGCGGTGCCGTTGAGCATCTGCGTCAAGCCGAAGACGCTATTGCCCTTGCTGTCGACCGCGAAGCCGAGATTGCCCTTGCCCTCGATCCGGCGAACGCCGAACAGCTCCCCGAGGCACTGATCGAGATCGACGTCGGTGAACTGCAACTGCGCCTTGAGGGCCGCGCCGGCGGGCGATTGGCCGAGCCCGAACGAGCCCCTGACCATGCCGCCGAACGCCTCCGATTCGCCGACGGTCACCGTGAAGCGGCCGTCGTGCACATTGGCGGCGACGGCGGTGCGGCCGAGCCGCGCGTTGCCAAGCGTCACCCGCGCGGCCGAAAGGCGCAAATCAACGTCGGCATCGTAGAGACCGTCCAGCGAGATCGGCACGCGCTCCCAACTGCGGTCGCCCGAGGTCAGGAGCCTGATGGCGGAAATGTAGGGCTTGAGATCGAGCCCGTCGGCGGCGAGCGTGCCCTGCACGGTCTGCCGTCCGTCGGAGGCGAAGGTCAGTGCCCCTTCGCCGGCATTGCCGTCGAGCTCGACATTGACGGCGGAGAGCTCGACATTGCCGCCGACGACGTTGGTCTGCGCCTTGAGCGAGAAGCGGCCGAAGCCGCCGTCGCCGGGCAGCGCGCGGTGCGCGGTCCAACGCAGCGTGTCGCGCAGCGACGGGCCGTCGGTGGCGAGCGTGCCTTCCATTCGCAAGGTCGGACGATGGCTGATGTAGCCGTCGAACGCGAGCTTCACCGGCGCGCCGCTGAAGCGGACCTTGAGGCCCGAGCGCTCGCCGGTGAGGGCGGCGACGAAATCGCTGAGGCTGAACGCCCCTTCGATCATCTCGTCACGCCACATGAAGCGCCCAGTCGCCGCAAAAGTCCTCGAGATCGACGGCCAGGCGAGCGCGAATTCCACGTTGCTCAGCGTCTCGGTGATTTGCCGCCCCTCGTCGCGCAGGCTCACCCTGCCATTCTCGATGCGTATCTCGGAGAAGGTCCGGTCGGCCGTGTGTTCGGGATTGGGGCTTAAGGCGCGCGCCAGCCGGTCGACATGGCTCGACCAGTTTGAACTGCCGTCGGGCGCAAACGAGATCGTGATCGCCGGCCGCACCAGGGCGACGTCGGCGATCTCGATGCGGCCGATCAGCAACGGGAAGAAGCGAAGCCGCACCACCAGTTGCTCGACCGTCATGGCGGGCGTGCCGGGGCGGTTATCCCCGAGCGCGACCTTGTCGAATGTCACCGTCCCGCTTGGGAACAATGAGACCGCCACCGTGCCGCCCAGCACCGGGTCGAGCCCGGTGACGGCCCGGATCTCGGCCTTGACCTGGTCGCGCACCGTCTCGGCGGGGATCACCAGCGACAGCGTCACCGGAACTGTCAGCACCGCCGCCACCAGGGCGGCGGCGGCAATTCCCAGGCGCTTGATGCCGATGGCCGCGATCAAGGCTTCAGTCTTTCTGACGGTTGGGCCGCGGGCCCTTGAGTTGAAGGGTGAAAAAGGGGTCCAAAGTGCTTGTGGCGCGGGTCTGTGTCGCTTTCGTGGCCGTAGCTGCGATCCCTTCCGCATTCCTCTATCCAGGCGTCCCAGATCATCCAGGCGTCGCGGATGGCGTCCTGCCTTGATCCTGGTCCGGAAGGAGGGGCCCAAGGGGCGGTCCGCGGTGATTTCCTCTAACTCGGCTTGCCGGCCACCGCGTAGCTCGCCTCGGTCTTGCTGCGAATCTCCTCGAGCGTGACGCCCGGCGCCAACTCGATCAAGGTCATGCCGCCGTCCTTGCGGTCGATGGTGAACACGCCGAGATCGGTTATCACCATGTCGACCACATGCGTTCCGGTGAGCGGCAGGCTGCAGCGGTGCAGGAGCTTCGGCTCGTTCTTGGCCGAATGCTCCATCACCACGACCACCCGCTTGACCCCGGCCACCAGGTCCATGGCGCCGCCCATGCCCTTGATCATCTTGCCGGGGATCATCCAGTTCGCGAGGTCGCCGTTCTCGGCCACCTGCATGGCGCCCAGGATGGCGAGATCGATATGGCCGCCGCGGATCATCCCGAAGGAATCGGCGCTCGAGAAGTAGCTCGTGGTGGGCAGCTCGGTGACGGTCTGCTTGCCGGCGTTGATGAGGTCGGGATCCTCCTCGCCTTCGAACGGGAAGGGGCCGGTCCCCAGCATGCCGTTCTCGCTCTGCAGCTGCACGCTCATGCCGGGCGGGATGTAGTTCGACACCAGCGTCGGGATGCCGATGCCGAGATTGACGTAGAAGCCGTCGCGCAGCTCTTTTGCCGCACGCTCGGCCATTTGCTCGCGGGACCAGGCCATGGAAGCCTCCTCAGGCACGCTTGCGCGTGGTGCGCTGCTCGATGTGCTTCTGCGCATTGAGGACATGCACGATGCGCTGCACGAAAATCCCCGGCGTGATGATGTGGTCCGGATCGATCTGTCCGGGCTCGAGGAGGTGCTCGACCTCGGCGACCGTGACCTTGCCGGCGCTCGCCATGATCGGGTTGAAGTTGCGCGCGGTCTTGCGGTAGACGAGGTTGCCCTCGGTGTCGCCCTTCCAGGCATGCACAATCGAGAGGTCAGCGACGATGCCGCGCTCCATGATGTAGCGCTCGCCGTCGAACTCGCGCTCGTCCTTGCCCTCGGCGATCGCCGTGCCGGCGCCGGTCTTGGTGTAGAAGGCCGGGATGCCGGCGCCGCCGGC
>Ga0126381_100009889_pt1 | contig 10720 bp, 10 predicted proteins | sample PanSoiMetPlot_28_FD_96465 | JGI IMG/M metagenome (GOLD analysis project Ga0126381, IMG submission 96465) | Tropical forest soil microbial communities from Panama - MetaG Plot_28 | ecosystem: Environmental > Terrestrial > Soil > Tropical forest > Bulk soil | place: Panama | collected 2016-02-17
AGCTCGCCGATTGGTACAAGGCGATCGAGGCCACGCCCGCGATGCAGGCCACCAAGCCGCCGGCGGGCTGAGTTCATCCGCCTGCAACAAGGGCGGACCAGGCTTTGTCGACCCAGCGCAGGGGAAGAGCCATGACGATCAAAACCCTTCTTGTGGCGGCGAGCGGCGGCTCGGCGAGTGACGGCGCGATTGAACTGGCCTGCCGCCTCGCGGTGCAATTCAAGGCGCATGTCGAGGCGTATCACGTCATGGTCGACCCGGTGGCGATCTTCGCCGCCACCGGCGCGGGTGACGGCATTGCCGTGTCGCAGGCCCTGATCGACGAGATGACCGCCGACGCCGCGGCGACCGCAGCCAAGACGAAGGCCATATTCGACGGCGCCGCGCAGCGCCACGGGCTACAGGATCGCTCGGAGGGACCTGCCGGCGGCGCCGGTACCCAAGGACCGACCTGCTGCTGGCGTGCGGAGGCTGGGTACGCGCCCGATCTTGTCGCGCGGCGCGCCCGGTTTTTCGATCTGGCGGTGCTCGGTCGTTCGGAGCGCGCCGTGCAGGCACCTTACACCGACACCATCGAGCAGACCTTGGCGGTTTCCGGCCGGCCGATGCTCGTCGCTCCCAGCGCCGCGCCGGCGACGATCGGCCGCTCCGTTGCGCTGGCGTGGAACGGCTCGGACGAATCCGTGCGCGCGCTGGCTGCCGCCCTGCCATTCCTCACGGCGGCCGAGACGGTGACGGTTATCACCGCCGGTGCAGAGAACGGTGTGGCCGACCTCGTCGCCTACCTCGCGTGGCACGGCATTGCGGCCACGCCGCGCGACGTGCCCCTGCACAGCGGCGAAAGCATTGGAAAGGCACTGCTCGAAGCGGCGAGAACGGCGGGCGCCGATCTTCTGGTCATGGGCGGGTACGGCCGCCGGCCGTGGAGCGAGACGCTGTTTGGCGGCGCCACGCGGGGGGTTCTTGCCGCAGATTCCGCGCCGCCGCTGCTCGTCGTTCATTGACCCGACGCCGCGCCGCACAGCCGGGGCGGCGAACGTGTCCTAAATCAGCACGCCCTGGGCGGCCGGGTAGACCAGCGTGCCGTCCGGTCGCGGCTCGACGCCCGGGGTCAAGGTCGCCGGCTCGATCTTGCCCGGCGCCATGATGTGGCGCACCTCGACCCCGCCATTCAGCAGATAGTCGGTGATAATGCGGCGGTGGCAACGCCACCATACCGCCTCGGCGCACATGATCGCCGGAATGTGCTCGGCCGCGAGGCCGAGCAACTCGTCGAGGCCGGCGCGGAAGGCCAGGGTCAGCGCGTAATCGGCGTAATTGCGGAAGGGCTCGCTGCGCCATCCGGTGTTGGGCGATGGCGGCGCGTCTTTCGGGTGATGCCGCAACCCGCCGAGCGCCGCTAGGTGGCGGTAGCCGATCCCCGCCGCGGCAAGGGTCGCGGGAAGCAATTCGGTGTTGAATTGCGGGTTGAACCGCGAGCGCGGCACGGTGCGCACATCGACCAGCAGGTCGACCCCCGCCTCGCGCAACAGCGCGATCAGCTCTTCGGCGCTGCGGGTCGAATGACCGATGGTAAAGATCGTCGCCGTCATGGCGAGCGTAGCGCAGCAATCTCGTGCCGAGCGGGAATTTTCATCGAGGTCGCCTTGTCGCCCAAGCCTGTTGCCCAAGGGCGCCGCGCAATGACCGCGGGCCCGCCTCAATACATATGCTGACCGCCGTTGACCGACAGCGTCGAGCCGGTGATGAAATCGGCGTCGTCGGCGACGAGGAATAAGACGGTGCGGGCGATGTCCTCGGCCTTGCCGAGGCGGCCGACCGGGATGCGCGCGATGATCTTTTCCAAGACGTCGGCCGGCACCGCGCGCACCATGTCGGTATCGACATAGCCGGGCGCGACGGCGTTGACCGTGATGCCGCGCGCCGCACCCTCCTGCGCCAGCGCCTTGGTAAAGCCGTGGATGCCGGATTTTGCCGCCGCGTAGTTGACCTGGCCGTACTGACCGGCCTGGCCGTTGATCGAGCCGACATTGACGATGCGGCCGAAATTCCGCTCGCGCATGCCCTCGATCACCGCCTTCGACATGTTGAAGCACGACGACAGGTTGGTCTGGATCACCGCGTTCCACTGCTCGAACGACATGCGGTGCATCGTCGTGTCGCGGGTGATGCCGGCATTGTTGACCAGCACCTCGATCGGCCCGAGCTCGGCTTCAATGGCGCCGACACCTTCCTGGCAGGAATGGAAATCGCCGACATTGAATTTGAAGACCCGGATCCCGGTCTCGTTCTGAAACCGCTCGGCGGCCGCATCGTCGCTGCCGTAATTGGCGGCGACCTTGTACCCGGACTTCTTTAAAGCGACCGCAATCGCCTTGCCGATACCGCGCGTGCCGCCGGTGACCACCGCCACTCTGGCCATGGTTTCCTCCCTTTCGTACCTGTTGCCCCTTCAACGCTGGGGGCGTCTAAGAGCACCATCCCGGTGAAAGCCGGGACCCATCCATCCGCGGCACGAACAGCTGAAAAATGGGCCCCGGCCTGCGCCGGGGTGGTCCTCAACCTTGCCTCGGTCGAACTAGTCGCGCGCCACGCACATGGCAATTCCCATGCCACCGCCAATGCACAGCGTCGCGAGGCCCTTCCTGAGCTCGCGCTTCTGCATCTCGTAGAGCAGCGTCGTCAGAATGCGCGCGCCGGAGGCGCCGATCGGGTGACCGAGCGCGATCGCGCCGCCGTTCACATTGAGCTTGTCGGGGTCGAAGCCGAGATCCTTGCCGACCGCGCAGGCCTGCGCGGCAAACGCCTCGTTGGCCTCGATCAGGTCGAGATCGTCGACCGACCAGCCGGCTTTCTTCAGGGCCATGCGCGAGGCGGGGATCGGCCCCGACCCCATGATCGCCGGATCGACCCCGGCGGTCGCCCATGAAACGATCCGCGCGAGCGGGGTGACGCCGCGCCTCGCCGCGGCCTCGGCGGTCATCAGCACCACCGCGGCGGCGCCGTCGTTGATGCCCGAGGCGTTGCCGGCGGTCACCGTGCCGTTCTTGTCAAACGCCGGTCGCAAGCCGGAGAGGACCTCGAAGGTGGTGCCGTGCTTGGGATGCTCATCGCTGTCGACGACGGTGTCGCCGCGCCGCCCCTTGATCGTGACCGGGACGATCTCGTCCTTGAACCTGCCCGCCTTCTGCGCCGCCTCCGCCTTCTGCTGCGAGGCGACGGCGAACTGATCCTGCTGCTCGCGGGTGATCTGCCAGCGCTGCGCGACATTCTCGGCGGTGTTGCCCATGTGGTAGCCGTTGAACGCGTCCCACAACCCGTCCCTGATCATCGTGTCGACCATCTCGGCGCTGCCCATTTTGGTGCCGTTGCGCAGATGCAGGCAGTGCGGCGCCTGGCTCATCGACTCCTGGCCGCCGGCGACGACGATGTCGCTGTCGCCGTTGCGGATCGCCTGGTAGCCGAGCGCCACGGTGCGCAGCCCCGATCCGCACAGCTGGTTGACCCCGTAGGCGGTGGCCTCGTAGGGGATGCCGGCGGCGACCGCGGCCTGCCGCGCCGGGTTCTGGCCTTCGCCGGCGGCGAGGATCTGGCCCATGATCACTTCGTCGACCTCGCCCGGCTCGACCTCGGCACGGCGCAGCGCCTCGACGATCGCCGCCTCGCCGAGCTTGTGCGCCGGCAGGTTGGCGAGCCCGCCGTTAAAAGCTCCGACGGGTGTGCGAGCGGCGCTGGCAATGACGATATCGGGCATATGCGATCTCCTCGCGGGCGGGTACCGTCTATGTGGGCTGGCCTGTCCTAGCAAAAAAGGGCGACGGACAGAAGTCCGGCCGGGCGACGCTTCGAAGCCGCCTTCGTCAGCCGCGATCAGCGCCCGGCGGTGCGGTTGGCGCGCCGGGAACGGCGCGGCTTCGACGGGCGCTCGAGCGCGGCGACCCGGCGCTCCAGCGCGTCAACCCGTTGCGCCAACACCGCGATCGCGTCGCCGGGCTCGGCCGACGCGGCGGCTGCGGGAGGGAGTCCGAAGGGGCCGAAGAAGGGCGGCCAAGCGGGAAACGGCGCGCCGGCCGCGTTCGGCGCGCCGGATGCAGGGTAGGAAAACTGGCTGGTGAACGCCATCCAGCGCTGCAGCGTCTCCATCGCCCGCGGATCGGCCAGCAGCGCCGTCAGGTAATTGGTCCAAAGGCCGAGATAGCGCTGGGTCAGCTCGTCGGCATCGCTCATTGCCGCGATTATAGGCCGCGACAACCGGGCTCGCCCAGCCTTCCCCGCCCGATCTTCCCCTGGCTTCCCCTGGCTTCCCCTTGCTTCCCCGGGCCGCGACGCGAATGATCACCAAATGCTGCGGTTTCGCTGTATTGTTGCAAAGCAGCATCATCGCTGCGCAGGGATGGCGCGCACATGAATAGCCAAGGGAGCGAGCAGCCGGCGGATGTGAAACCGGTCGTCGTCAAGAAATACGCCAATCGGCGTCTCTACAATACGGCGACGAGCAGTTACGTGACGCTCGAAGACCTCGCCAAGATGATCAAGGAGGGCGGCGATTTCATCGTCCATGACGCCAAGACCGGCGAGGACATCACCCGTTCGGTGCTGACCCAGATCATCGTCGAGCAGGAGCAGAAGGGACAAAACCTGCTGCCGATCAGCTTTTTGCGCCAGCTGATCAGCTTCTATGGCGACAGCATGCAGTTTCTGGTGCCGGGCTACCTCGAACAGGCGATGGTGTCGTTCGCCCGCAACCAGGACCAGATGCGCGAGACGCTGCGCGCGACATTCGGCCTTTTTCCGTTCGGCCAGTTCGAGGAAATGGGCAAGCAGAACATCGCGCTCTACGAACAGGCGCTGAAGATGCTGTCGCCGTTTGGGCGCGGCGCGGCGGGCGAGAAGCCGGCCGAGCCGCCGAAGCCCGCAGCGGCTGGCGAGGACCCGCGGCTGAAGCGGCTCGAAACCCAGCTCGAAGCGCTAACCAAACAACTCGAAGCGTTGACCAAGAAATCTTAGCCGGCGGACGGCTCCGTCGCTGACGCGCGCAGCCACGGCGGATCGAGGCTGGCTGGGCCGAAGAAATGGCCCTGCAGGTACCCGACCCCCTCGCCGCGGAGGAGCGCCGCCTCTGCCTCGCTCTCGACCCCTTCGGCCACTGTGCTGAAGCCAAAGCCCTGCGCCAGGCCCAGCAGATGGCGCAAAAACACCTGGCTCTCAGCGTTGCTCGTGATGTCGCGGATAAACGACCGGTCGATCTTGACCATGTCGACCGCGAGATTTTGCAGATGCTGCAGCGAGGTGTGCCCGGCGCCGAAATCGTCGAGTGCGACGCGGCAGCCGAAGCGGCGCAAGGCACTGACGAACCGTGCCGATTCCTCGATGTCGTAAAGCGCCGCGGTTTCGGTGATCTCGATGACGAGTTGCCGGGCAAGCCGAGGATTGGCGCGCAGGCGCGCGATCAGCGAGCGCAGCCACGGCCGGTCGGCTGTGGTCAGCGCCGAAATGTTGAAGCCAAAGGTGACGCCGGGATGCCGGCCCGCCTCGACCAGCACCTTGTCGAGGATGTGGCGGTCGATCAGCCGGATATAGCCGAACCGCTCGATCTCCTGAATAAACTCTCCCGCTGCGAGAAATTCGCCCTCGCCATCGCGCAGGCGCAGCAGGCATTCGTAGTAATCGACTTCCCCGGTTGTTGCCGAGACGACCGGCTGGAAGGCGATGGTCACGCGATCCTGGCGGAGCGCCGCCTGCACCGCATCGCCGATTTCCGCACAGCGGCGCTCCCGCTCCTCGCGATCGGCGCTCGACCGGAAATGCACATAGCAGTTGCGGCCGGTGCGCTTGGCGTCGGCGAGAGCCGCTTCGGCCCGCGTGATCGCCTCGTATGAGGTGGCGCCGCGGTTGCAAAACGAAGCGGCGCCGATCGACACGGTCGCGACGATCGGGCCGCGGGCGGTGACGATCGGTTCCGAGCGCATCTTTTCGAGAAGCTTCCCCGCCGCGACCGGCACGTATTCATCGGGACAGTGCGGCAGCAGAATGCCGAAGCGGTCCCCTCCGAGCCGGCCAACAAGGTCGCTGACGCGCACGCAATCGTCGATCCGGCGGCCGATTTCGACCAGCACGGTGTCGGCCGCGGCGCGTCCATGGCGCTCGTTGATCGCGCTCATGTTGTCGATGCCGAGCACCAGCAGCGCGGCCGGCTGCGGTCGTCGCATCGCCGCGGCGATCGTGCGGTCGACCGCCTCGCGCAGCCGCGTGCGATTGTAATGCCCGGTCAATTCATCGTAATTGACGCGGTCCTCGATCCGGCTTTGCCGCTCTTTTGAGGCGATATCATTGACCATAATTCGAGGATCGACTGCCCCGGCATCGCTTGCCGTCGTCAACGCTTTGCTCCCCGCCGGGTAGGTTTCCGCTGCTACCCGAAAAGTAGCGGCCCACCGGTTTAGGAAGACTTAAGCGGTAACGCCGCTCGCCGGCGCCATGTCCGCCGGCGTGTGCGAATTGAGAAACGGTAGCACGGCCTGGTTGAACTCCCGCACCACGACGTGCGGGAACCAATGCCCACCGCGCGGGAAGATCTTGACCTCGGCACCACGGATCAGGCGCGCCAGCTCCTCGGAAAAATAAGCCGGGGTGACAATGTCGTCCTCCGCGCCGACCACCAGGGTCGGGGTCCGGATGCGGGACAGGCTGGCGGTGCGGTCGAACGCGAGGATCGCGTCGATCCGGCTCATCGCGATGTCCAGCGGTGGAAAATGCGCCAGGTTCTGCGCCTCCATATGGCGCAGTTTTTCGTTGTTCTTGGCGATCCACCAGCTCGGGTAGAGAAACAGCGTCGTCGCCTGGACGTACTGGCTGGGACCCAATCGCTGCAGCACTTCCTTGCGCAGGGCATACATGCGGCGGAAATAGGCGTCGGGCTTCGTCCAACTCGCCGACAAGACGATGCTGGCGACGCGGTTCGGGTGATCGACCGCCAGCGCCTGGGCGATCGCGCCGCCGGTCGAATGACCCATCAGATGCGCCCGCTCGATCTCCAGCCGATCCATCAACGCGATGACGTCCCCGGCCATGCGGTCGACGGTATAGCCCCCGCGGATCGGGTCGCTCTCGCCGACCCCGCGGCTGTCATGGGTGATCACCTCGTAGCGCCTGGAGAAGGCCGCGACCTGCTCTTGCCAGAACGAGGCCAGACCGCCCAGCCCCGAGATCATCAAGACCGGGAAGCCGGCGCCGTGCCGTTCGTAATAGAGCGAGCCATCGTTGATCGAGATACGGGGCATCGACTTGTCTGAAAACGCAGGTCAGCGTCGGGTATCACCGCTTGTGGCAGGCTGTCAAAGGGAACGCGCAACACGTTCTTGCAAGGCTGCCTTCCGGGCAAATCGGGGCCCGGTGCACTTCGCAAAAACGCTCGCGTTCTGCCTCAAATTTGACACAGGGTCACCTTTCAATCCGCGCGCAACCGACGGGTGGGCGTCGCGGCAGCAATGTACCGCGGCGCGATGCCAAACCCGATCGGCCAACCGCTCGGGGGTAAAGTGATGACGACGCCGCACCGTACGATCACCGCCAATCACGACGAGTCGCAAGCCATGGGGGTGGAGCCCGATCGGCGGCCGCCGCGCCGCGCCGGCGCGCGCACCCAGGAGATCGACCGCCATGTCGGGGCGCGGGTGCGCGAGCGGCGCATCATGCTCGGCTTCACCCAGCAGCAACTCGCCGACCTGATCGGGGTGACCTACCAGCAAGCCCATAAATACGAGCGCGGGATCAACCGCATCTCGGCCGGGCGGCTGTTCGAGATCGCCCATGTGCTGAATGTGCCGGTCAACTATTTCTTCGAGGGACTGCAGGGAGACGAAGGTCGGCAGGTTACCTCGCGCGAGCGCATGTGCCTCGAACTGGCGCGCAACTTTGCGCAAATCCCGAACGAGCGCTACCAGGAGGCGCTCAGCCAACTCGCCCGGGTGCTGGCCGCGGAATAGCCGCGCCGATCGCGCGTTCCCGCCGGTCTAGAACCGGTAGCCGATGCGGATACCGAGGTCGTTGATGCTTTGGTTCTCCTTGGCCAAACCGCCATTGGAGATGTGGTCGATATAGGCGGAAATCTCCCAGGTGGGGTTGATCTGGTAGCCGAGGTCGAGCGCCTCGCGGAACAAGACGTGCGAGCCCAGCGCCTTGCGGGTGGCGTTGCCGTTGTGCAGTTGGCCGTCATTGAACCCCGGCCCGAAGAAATAGCCGAGCACGATGCCGTCGTCGGGATTGATGAGGTTCCGCGTGAGGAACCATGCCCAGGTCGCACCGAAATAATACTGGTTGGTCAATCCCGCGGTGTTGAACGCTCCGCCAAGCGTCGGCCGCGGCTGCAGTGCCCAGCGCAGCCAGTCGGGCGTGTCGGTGACCATGTCATCGGTGATCGGCGACCACAGCATGTACTCGGGGTTGAAGTCGACGCCCTTCTCGCGGCCGCTGAGCGCCTTCGTGTCGTGATCCCAGATGCCGAATTTGAATTCGGAGTAGGTGATGCTTTGAGCTTGCGCGCGCAGCGGGAGCAGAACGGCGAGAAAAAGAAGGGCCGACACCGCGAGGCCTCGCCAGATCGGCACACGCCAAGACCAAACGTACATCCCCTCCCCCGTTCGGCGAACGGCCGCAAGCTAACCGTTGCGGCGGCAAATCCAAAGCATTGAAAACCCGTGCTATTACGTCGAACGCGCATTGTTGCACAAACGCCACAAATCCACCGGATTCACGCGGCGGGGCGCAGCACCGCCTGCTCGCCCGACCCGTCGATCCACATGCGAAACCACAATTCGAGCATCAACAGCGCCCACAGCCGCGTGTGGTGGTTGCGCCGTCCGGAGGAATGCTCGTCGAGCAGCCGTCGCACGTAATCGGGTCGCAGCAGACCGCGGTCGCGTGCCTGCTGCGACAGCAGCGTGTCGTAGGCGAGCGGCTTTAGCGCGCCGCGCAGCCACGCGTCGATCGGCATGCCGAACCCCTGCTTCTTTCGATAGAGAATCTCGCGCGGCAGATAGGGCTCCATCGCGCGCTTGAAGAGCGCCTTGGTGCGGCCTCCTGCCATCTTCACCTCGGTCGGGATTCCCGCCGCCCATTCGAGCAGCACGTGATCGAGCAGCGGCGAGCGGGCTTCGAGCCCATGCGCCATGCTCGCGACGTCGACCTTCACCATCAAATCGTCCGGCAGATAGGTGTGCAGATCGGCCCAATTGGCGCCCGCCAGCAACCCGCCCGCGGCATCGAAATAAGGCGCCAGCAGATCGAGCGCCGAGCGCTCGAGCTGGGCGCGCATCGCCTCGCCGTAACCGGCCTCCTTGTCGCGGTCGGCGAAGAACACGATGGTGCCGGCGTAGCGATGCTCGGCGCGGCCCGCCGACGCCCCCAGCACATCGCGGATTTGCGGCAGCTTCAACTCGCGCTGCAGCCCGGCGGGCGCGCAGGCGAGGAGTCGCGCGAGCGCCAACCGGCTCCATTGCGGCAGCCGATCGAGACGCCCCAGATGGCGCATCGCACGATACCGGGCATAGCCGAGAAAGGCCTCGTCGCCGCCATCGCCGTTGAGCGCGACGGTGACCTTGCGACGCGCCATCTGCGACACGTAGTAGGTCGGGATCGCCGAGGGATCGGCGAACGGCTCGCCGTAATGCCACACGAGGCGCGGCAGGATCGCCACCGCGTCGGGCTCGACGACGAATTCCTCGTGGTCGGTCGCGTATCGCTCGGCGACCATTCGGGCATAGCGCGTCTCATCAAAACGCGGGTCGCCAAAGCCGATCGTAAAGGTCTTGACCCGACCGCCGCCGACCCGCGCCATCATCGCGACGACGCTTGCCGAATCGATGCCGCCCGACAAAAACGCCCCGAGCGGCACATCGGCGATCAGCCGCAGCCGGACCGCCTCTTCGAGATGCGCGACGAGCTCGCGCGCAAGCTCTTCGACCGGACGTCCCGTGCGCACCGCAGCGGGCTCCGGCAGGCGCCAATAACGCGACAAAGCGGCGTCCGCCCAGCGCCCGTGCGGATCGGGCGACACGACGAGATAATGCGCTGGCGGGACGCGGTGCACGCCGGCAAACGCGGTCTGCGGCGACGGCACGTATTGCAGGCTCAGGTAATGGTCGATCGCCGTCAGGTTTGCGGTGCGCCGCAGCCCGGGCCAGGTCAGCAGCGCCTTGATCTCCGAGCCGAACAGCAGCCCCTGCGGCGTCGGCGCATAGTAGAGCGGCTTCTTGCCCAGCCGATCGCGCGCAAGGACCAATTGGCGTGTCCGCCGGTCCCACAGCGCCAGCGCGAACATGCCGCGCATGCGGTCGAAGACCCGCGGCCCCCAGGCATGCCAGCCATTGGCGATGACCTCGGCATCGCCGCGGCTGCGAAAGATGTAGCCGAGCTTTTCGAGGTCGGCGCGGATCTCGGCGAAATTGTAGATTTCGCCGTTGTAGGTCAGCCAGACCGAGCCGTCCTGGCTGGCGATCGGCTGGTTGGCGGCATCCGACAGGTCGATGATTTTCAATCGGGCCTGAACCAGCCCGCAGAGCCCGTCGGTCCAGACTTGCTGGTCGTCCGGGCCGCGATGCCGCAAGGTGCCGGTCATCGCCCACAGTCGGGCTTCGAATTCCGGGCGCGGCAACCCCGCCTGCGACAGCAGGACGCCGGCTATGCCGCACATTGTCGAGGCCCGGATAACATAGGGCCGGTC
>Ga0126381_100009891_pt1 | contig 10718 bp, 11 predicted proteins | sample PanSoiMetPlot_28_FD_96465 | JGI IMG/M metagenome (GOLD analysis project Ga0126381, IMG submission 96465) | Tropical forest soil microbial communities from Panama - MetaG Plot_28 | ecosystem: Environmental > Terrestrial > Soil > Tropical forest > Bulk soil | place: Panama | collected 2016-02-17
AAGGAGCGCACGATCGAACAAGGAGAGCGGGCGGCGGCTCATGGTGAAGCCCACAGCATCACGTGCTCGACGATGGGACCGAGTGCGAGCGCCGGCACGAACGTCAGCGCCCCCACCAGCAGCACGGTGCCGATCAGCAGGACCACGAAGGTCGGGCCGTGGGTCGGCATGGTGCCATCGGAGACCGGAATGCGTTTCTTGGCCGCCAGCGAGCCCGCCACGGCGAGCACCGCCACGATGGGCCAGAAGCGCCCGAGCCACATGGTGAGCGCGAGCGCGACATTGTAGAAGGGTGTATTGGCCGAAATGCCGCCGAAGGCGCTGCCATTGTTGTTGCCGGCCGAGGAGAAGGCGTAAAGGATCTCGGAGAAGCCGTGCGCCCCGGGATTGCCGACCGCGGTCCTCCCGGCATCGACGCTCACTGCGACCGCCGTGCCGGTCAGCACGATGAACGGCATCACGAGAATCGCGATCGAGCTCATCTTCATCTCGAACGCCTCGATCTTCTTGCCGAGGTACTCGGGCGTGCGCCCGATCATGAGGCCGGCGATGAACACTCCGACGATGGCGAAGATCAACATGGAATAGAGTCCGGTGCCGACGCCACCGAACACGACTTCACCGAGCTGCATCTGGAAGAGCGGTACGAAGCCTCCGAGCGGGGTGAACGCGTCGTGCAGGCTGTTGACGGCACCGCAGGAGGTCGCAGTCGTGACGCTCGCGAACAGGGCCGAAGCGGCGATGCCGAAGCGCGTCTCCTTCCCTTCCATGTTGCCACCCGCCTGGATCGCGCTCGCCGCCTGGTCGACGCCAAGCGCGGGCAGCAGCGGATTGCCGCGCTGCTCGTTGTATACCGAGATGCCGAGCAGCGACACGAACAGGATCACCATGGCAGCGAGCACCGCCCAGCCCTGGCGCGTGTCGCCGACCATTCGGCCGAAGGTATAGGTGAGAGCGGCCGGAATGATCAGGATCGCCAGCATCTCGAGCACGTTCGAGAGCGCGGTGGGGTTCTCGTATGGATGGGCGGAGTTGGCGTTGAGGAATCCGCCGCCATTGGTACCGAGCTCCTTGATCGACTCCTGCGAGGCGATCGGGCCCATGGCCAGCGTTTGTGCCTGGATGGTGAGCGTCTCCACAACCGGGTTGCCCGCGGCGTCCTTCACCGGGTTACCCGCGCTATCGGTTTTCGGCTGCTGGTAGGTGAGCCGCTCGAGTGTGGTCACCTCCTTGTAGGCACTAAAATTCTGGATCACGCCCTGGGATACCAGAGCGAGCGCCAGCACCGTCGCAAGCGGCAGCAGCACGTAGAGCGTCGCGCGGGTCAGGTCCGCCCACAGGTTGCCGATGGTGCTCACGCTGTGCCGTGCCAACCCACGGATGAGGACGATCGCCACGACAATGCCGCTCGCCGCGGACAGGAAGTTCTGCACCGCGAGCGCCGCCATCTGAGTGAGGTAGCTCATGGCGGACTCGCCCGAGTAGCCCTGCCAATTGGTGTTGGTGACGAAGCTCACCGCGGTGTTGAAAGCGGAGTCCGGCGCGAGGTTGGCAAACCTCTGGGGGTTGAGCGGCAGCCACAGCTGGCAGCGCTGCAGCAGATACACGGCGAAAGCGCCCAGGGCATTGAAGAGCAGCAGGCCCACCGCGTATTCGCGCCAGCCCATCTCGCGTGCGGGCTCGACGCCGCACAGGCGGTAGATCGCGCGCTCGAGCGCGGCACCCGCCCGCACCGGCCAGATCGGACGCCCCTCGAAGACGTGCGCCATGTACAGGCCCAGCGGCTTCACGGCCGCAATCACCAGCAGCAGGAAGCCCACGAACAGCGTTACAGCCGCCCCGGTCATCAGAACTTCTCGGGCCGGATCAGCGCATACAACAGGTAGATGAAGAGCGCCACGGTGAGCAGCGCACTCACGGCGTAGATGGCACTCATTCGATCCGTCCGAGCCGCGAGATGGCGGCAATCAGCCAGTGGGTCACCGCGTACAGCACGATCAACCCAAGGATGAAGATAAAATCCACGCGACGCCCCTCGATGGCAGCTGGGGGCGGCTACGCTACTGTGGGCGCTGTGAGCGGCGCGTGAAGAATCCCCACGCGGCCAAGGCGTTCTGTGACGCCTGCACTGTTGTGGCGCGGCGCTTTCGAGCGTGATGCGGGTGATGCGACGATTTGCCCTGATTGCGCTGCGACGTGAGCTCGCCGCACGGTATGCCCGTATCCACCGCCTGTGGGTCGCGGCCCGCAACGCCTACCGCCGAGCGCACCAGGCGCCGGTGCAGGACCTGAACCAGCTGCGCCAGGCTGCCGAGCGACTCGAGGAGCTGGATCGCGGCCGCGCGGCGCTGCGGCGCGATCTGAAGGCGCTGTCCGACTGAACCGGTCAGTGCAACGCGGGCTGCGGTCCCCTCAGCGATGCCCGCCCAGAGCGCGCGCCGGCAGCAGGGTCAGCGCCGTGAGTAGCGCCAACACGCCCGTGACGGTGATACCGATCAGGCGGAACGGCAGCAGCACCAGCCACACGAGCGGATACAGCACTAGGGCGGCGAGCGCCAATGGCCAGCAGAAAACCAAGAGCAGCAGCCACAGCAGAAACCCGATCATTGACGGTCCTTTGACGGCGCGCCTAGAGTCCGCGGCGCATCATTATATGAGCTGGCCCGATTGTCCGATCTCGCGTGCACCCCGGGGGCGGCGTTGACCGCACCGTTGCAACTTCCTGCCGCGCTGCGACCGCAGGACCGCGTGGCCGTGATCGCGCCGGCGAGCGGTTTCGAGCGCGACGCATTCGAGGCGGGACTGGCACTGCTTAAGGCCCGCTATCGCGTCGGATACGGCGGCGGACTGTTCGAGCGGGAGCGCTACCTCGCCGGCAGTGATGCGCGGCGACTCGGCGAGCTGCGCGCGGCCCTCGCCGACCCCGATATCCGGGCGGTGTTCTGCGCCCGTGGCGGCTATGGGGCGACGCGTCTCCTGGCGCGGCTCGCCGGGCACGCGCCGGAAGGTCCACCGAAGCTGCTGGTGGGCTTCTCCGACATCACCGCGCTTCACCTGTGGCTCCAGGCGCACGGCCGCGTCAGCATCCATGGACCAGTGCTGACCCAGCTTCCGCGCCTGTCGTCCGCGACCTGCGCGCGACTGTTCGAGCTGCTGGAGTCTGCCCGGCCTGCGGCGCCCCTGACAGGCACGGCGACCTGCGTCGAAGGTGTGGCCGAGGGGCCGCTGCTGGGTGGCAATCTCTCGGTCTTCACGCGCCTGCTCGGCACCCCGTACATGCCGGCGCTCGATGGCGCGATCCTGCTGCTCGAGGACCAGGGCGAGCGCCCCTACCGTCTCGACCGCATGTGGACGCACATGCAGCTCGCGGGAGTCTTTGCACGCGTGCGCGGCATCGCGCTCGGGTCCTTCACCGCATGCGAGGAGCGCGGAGCGGACTATACGAGTGGCGAGGTGCTGCGCGAGCTCGCCCTGAGCGCCGGGCTCCCTTGCGCAGCGGGCTTTCCCATCGGGCACGGGGATGTGAATGAGCCGGTGCCGCTCGGCGTGCGCGCGCGTCTCGATGCCGCTGCCGCGAGCCTCACGTTTCTCGAACCTGCCGTGAGCGCCTCCGCGTAGATACCTCCTCGGCCAGATAGTTCGGTAGTTACCGAACTATCGCCGGAAGGACCATCATGTCTCGCGGCTGAGGCGGCCGCGGGGTGAAGGGTTCCCCGAAGCTCAAAAGAGCGAGCCGCCGTCGCCCACCATCGCCTTGCGCACCAGCGGGATCGGTGGCCCACCGTACGACAGGAACTTGTCATGGAAGGCCTGCCAGTACTGGCGCGGATCGGCGCTGGCAACCACCCCGGCCTGCCGTGCCACCCAGTCGGTGCGCAGCTTGCGGATCATCAGCTTCCCGAGCGTGTACTCGAGGTACTCCGGATCGTACGTGCCGCGGGCCGCCTGCTGGCGCGCATTGCCGGGGTCGGCGTAGGCGCGCTCACGAAACATCCGGTCGGACTCGGCGAGCGTCATCGCCCGGGTGTGAAGGCCGATGGCCGAGAGGAACCGCACATCGCGCAGCAGCGCCTGGGTGAGCTGACCGATGTGCTGCTCCACATCGCCGCTGCCGAGCCCCTCCTCCCACATCAACTCCTCGCAGTAGTGCGCCCAGCCCTCGGCGTAGGTATTCCCGACCCACAGCGCCGCGACCTTCGAGGGATTGCGGTTCGAATATAGGAACTGCAGGAAGTGCCCGGGCCAGACCTCGTGCACGCTGGTGTAGAGCAGCTCCGCCTTGCCGGGAATGTACTCGGCGCGCTCCTTGGCACTCCAGGAGGGGTCCGGGGGCGCGATCTCGTACGTGTAGGCGACGCCCTTCTCGTAGGGACCTGGAATGTTGATGTAGGCGGCATTCGAGCGGTTGTAGGGTGGGGCCTCGGCGACCTGAGGACGCTCGTCACTCGGGATGCGGGCGATGTTCTTCGCCACGATGAAGTCGCGCAGCTCCGCGAGCTGCGCGCGGGCGCCCTCGACGGCCCCGCCGGTCGGCTTGTTGGCCTGCGTCCGCTCGACGCATGCGCGCAGCGTACCCCCGGGCAGATACCGCGCGCAGGCCGCCTCGAGCGCCTGGGTGTTGCGCTCGAGGTCGGCACGCCCGACCTCGAGGAGCTGCTCTATCGGCACCTCGACGCGTTCGGTCGAGCGCAGCATCTCGAGGAACAGCGGCTCCCCGAGCGCGAAGCCGCCGGTTGCATGTGCACGCTCGCCCTGCAGCCACTTCTTCAACCCCGCCATGGCCTCGGCAGCCGCCGCGCTTGCCTCGGCGAGCTCCTTCTGCGCTGCGCCGTCCTTCACCGCTGCAAAGACCTTAGGTCCATCCTTGCGGAAGAACTCCACGTAGCCACCGAAGTCATCGATGCCGCGCTGCACGAAGCTCGGCGGAAGGGGCGTACGCAGGTTGGCGCGGATGTCCGCTGCGAGGGTCGGGATGGCGCGCAGATAACCGATGTAGCCGCGCATGCGCGTCGCGAGCGGCGCATAGTCGCGATTCAGATAGACCTCGGGGTCGAGCTGGTCGAGGTACCAGCCCGGGTTGGTGAACGGCGACTGCGCCCGTTCGAGCCAGAACAGGTGGTCGTCGACCACGGTGAGGACGATCTCGCGCTCGAACCGTTCGGCCTCAGTGAGCGCAGCCGCGTCGAACGACTGCGCCTCGGTGCGCATGGCGTGCAGGCGCGCCACCTCCGCGGCGATGCCAGCGGCGCTCCAGTCGGACATCTGTCCGTCGAACTCGTGGCGTCCTGCCTGCGCGGCGAAGAAGGGGTTGGCATGGAAGTACCCCTCGATGAACCTCGCAGTAAACTCCGGCCAGCGATCGGGGGCCGCAGCCGGCAGTGGGATCTCCGCTACCGGCGCGACCGGCTTCGGTGCCGGCGCAGACGGGCCGCCACAGGCGGCCAACGCCACGGTCCATACGACAAAAGTACACGACAACCGCATTGGTCTTTCTCCCCCCATGTTCAATCCAGCCGCCGTACTCCGACGGCGACCAGGCCGCCGCCGGCATCGCGCTCGATCTGGAACTCGATCGGGCGGCAGCACACTTCGCAATCTTCTATGTATGACGGCTCCTCAGCGGTCAGATCGACGCGTGTCTGCAACCGCTCGCCGCAATACGGGCAGCGCACGGCAATGAATTCTTCCGGCAACACGCCCGGCGGTCCCGCCCCCGGCTCCCACACCGGCTCGAGTCCATAGAGCTCGTCGATGCTGCGCCCGTCGAGGCGCGTGACACGCCTGCGCAGGCGCTCGAGCTCGGTCGGTGTACGTCGTTTCCTCATTTGCGCGTGGACGCAACGCACTGCGATGCTGCACTCTTGGCGTCCGACGGCCAGCGAGGATACGACAATATGCCGACGGTTCGTGCCACCCTCGTGCTGCTGTGCGCGGCCGCCCTGCTCAGCGGGTGTGCGAGCCATGGCCTCGCCGAGGATGTGCCACCCGGCGTCAACCTGGCCGGCGCCTGGAAACTCGATCACAGCGCGAGCGATGACCCGCAGAAGACCCTCGATCACATGCGCGCGGAGGCAATGAAAATCATCGCCCGACAGGCGCAGCAGCCGATGGTCGCCGCGCCGGCGCGACCCGGAAAACACGGGCAGGGGTCGGCCCAGAATCCGGACGGGGGCGGCGACTCGGAGCCCGCGCAGCCCGTGCCGTTCGGTCCGCACTTCGATCCGCTGCAGCGTTCGCCCATGGCGCACATCCTCACGAACACCGCCGCGCGCGGTGACTTCCTTACCGTGCGGCAGGGACCGGGGGAGTTCGTGCTCGACTACGGCACCTCGCGACGCACCTTCGTGCCCGGTCAGCACAGTGTGGTATCCGCCGAAGGCGGTGTAGGGGACCAGACCTCGGGGTGGAAAGGCCACGCGTACGTGATCGAAGTGAGGGCGCAGCAGGGGCCGGTGGCCACCGAGGAATACAGCCTGTCGCCCGATGGCAAGGAGCTGGTGATGAAGCTCCACATCTCATCCGGCGAGCTGCCCGCCGTCACTGTGACGCGCGTGTACCGACCGACCGATGAGAGTGCGCCGCACCAGCTCCCGACGAGCGACTGACGCGCCGATCATGCGCTCACGCGGCAGCTATCTGACGGCGAGCGTGCTCTTGGTCGTGACCGCGGGTGTGTCGGTGCCTCTGTGGCACGTGTCGCGCGCGGCGGCCCCCGCAACTGTCGCGGCCGGCGCTCCGGAGGGCATGGAGGAGGTCGTGGTCGAGGGCCGGCACGAGGGCCCACGCATGTGGACCGTGCGCAGCGGCGATCACACGCTGTGGATACTCGGCACCATCTCGCCGCTGCCGAAGAAGATGGTCTGGCAGCCGGATGCGGTGGAGGAAGCTCTCAAGTACACGCAGGTGGTGGTGCCGGCCTGGCCCACCTATGGGATCGGCGCCAACCCCATAACGGCACTGCGTGTCTACATCGCCTGGCGACATCTACAGAAGCCTCCCGACAATCTGCCGCTGAGTGAGAGCCTGCCGCCGCACCTGTATGCGCGCGTCGAGGCGTTGCGGATGCGTTATGCGCCGCACGACAACAAGATCGAGCAGATGCGGCCGATGTTGGCCGCGCGTGAGCTGCTCACCCACGTGCTCGATGCGGCGGGCCTCGCACTGCGTAACGAGGTGCAGCAGGAAGTGCTGACACTCGCCGCGCGGCACGGGGTCCGCGTCCACCAGGACAAGCTGCGCATCGACGATCCGGTCGATGTGATCAAGGACGTGGGCGCGACTCCGCTCGCCAGCGAGGTGGCGTGCCTCGACGCCGTCGTGACGCTCCTCGAGACCGACCTCGGCAACATGCAGGCACGCGCCCGCGCCTGGGCATTGGGCGATGTGGATGCGCTGCGCCAGATCCCGCACGCCGACGACCGCGCCGCCTGCATCGCCGCGGTATCGACCTCGGAGCGCGTGCGCAATCTCATCGCGCGCGCCCAGGATGACTGGCTGGTGGCCGTGACCGATAGCCTGGCGCGCAACCGCGGCACGCTCGCGGTGCAATCGATGGATCGGCTGCTCGGCGAGCACGGCACACTGGCGACCCTGCGGGCGCGGGGCTACATCGTCGAAGGACCCTAGCTCGCGAGCGCGCAAGCCCAGGCGATGGCAAGCGAAGCGAGCGCCGCGGCGCCGCTCAGCCACTGCGGCACGCGCTGCAACAGTCGCCGCGCGCGCGGCAAGGCGGCGGTGGCGCCGAGCACCGCGCCGACGGCGAAGCCTGCCAGGTGCGCTACCACGTCCACATCCGTGCCCTCGCCGCCCGCGCCCGTCCAGCCCAGCAGGATCACGCCCGCGATGAGTGGACCCCAGCGGCGCGCCCAGCGCTGCGGCAGCGCGAAACGCTCGCGCCAGGAGTACGCCGACATCGCTCCGAGTGCGCTGAACACCGCGGTGGAAGCGCCCACCGCGCGATGCTCGGGCGGCCCGAGCAGTGCCTCGAGAAGGTTGGCAAGGGCCGCGCCGGTCACGGTGATGAACCAGGCGGTGCCGCTGCCCATCTGGCGGGCGGCGAGATATCCGAACCACGTCCCGGCGCCGAGGTTGGCCGCGAGATGCGGGGCGTCCAGGTGCAGCGTGAGTGCCGTCCACGCGCGCCACCACTCACCCGCCTGCACGCGGGCGGCGTCGAGCTCACCGAGATCGAATGCGTCGAGACGCACGAGACCGTTCGAAAGCACCCAGGCGACGCCGACGAGCACGAGGATGTAGATGGCGCAACCGACCCAGGCATAGTCGTACACCGGTGGCGGTGGTGGGGGCGGTGGCGGCGGCCGATTCTCGGCCTCGTACTGCAACAGGTGTCGGGCCGCGTAGCCGGCATCGCGCGGCGCGACCTGCAGCAGGAATTCGCCGGCTGCAGCGGTGATCACCGCCTCGACGCCGACGGCGGTGAGCACCAGCAGGCGCTCGTTGCACTCGCCGCGCTGCCACGAGCGAAACACGGTGATCAGATCATCTTCGAACACGCGGGAGGGCTCGGGCGGAGCGCTTCAGTGCGAGTGCTGCCGCAGGTGCAGCGCCGCGAACACCTGCCGCGCGAGATCACCGAGAATCTCGTAGAGCGCCGCGGTCGAGTATGCGAGCGCGGTCATGTTGGGTACGAAGTTCTGCGGCCCCATCTCCGGCGGCACGTACAGCCCGACCGGTGCCGGCACGACACTGAAGCCGGCACTGACGAACTCCTGCATCGCGCGCCACTCGTGATCAGCATCCGTCACCAGCACGACGCGGGTGATGCCAAGGGGCGCGAGCAGCTGCGCGCAGAACTGCGCGTTCTCAAACGTGTCGCGCGAGCGGTCTTCTGCCCAGCGCGTCCGGACACCGAAATCGCGCGCCAGCGAGGCGCTCATGGCGATCGCCTCCATGCGCGTGCCGGATACCGTCACCGGCAATCCCGTACGGCGCGCCAGGAAGGCACCGTAGTTGACGCGCTCGAGCAGGCGCTGGGACACCGCCGGCTCACCGCCGTACTCGGGTGCGCCGCGGCGCTCGGCCCCGCCGCCGAGGATGACGATGGCCTGCGCCTGCACCGGCCGGGTGAGATCGAGCGGCGGGCAGCGCTGCGCAGCGCGCCCGAGTGCGTCGGACACCACCGGGATGGCCAGCAGCCAGAGCGTCGCGAGCCCGGCCACGAGCAGCGCCCAGCCGGTACGGCGGGCGCGCACACCGGCGCCGCGTCGGGCGATCAGCCAGGCACCGGCGGTAGCGAGCAGCAGCGGGCCGCCCGGGGGCAGCAGCAGGGTACGCAGCAGCGTCTTGATCGCGATGAGCATGGCCGCGCGGCTCTCTGTGTTCAGAGGTGGATCGACTGCCAGGCGCGTGAGCGCCAGCGCAAAAACAGCGTCGTACCGAGCACGATGATGTAGATGAGCACGGCGATCCAGCCGCCGACAGCGCCCCAGCCGAGTTGCGGCAGGAACCTCACCCAGCCCTGCCCGGGCGCGAAAGTGAGAGCGTGCGCCAGCGGCACGAACAGCAGCAGCGACACCGAGAGCACCAGCAGCGCCGGGACGCGCACGTCACCCGCGCCGCGCAGACACATGCTGCTGCCGAGATTGAGGCCGTCGAAGAACTGGTAGCCGGCGGCGAGCCACAGCAGTCGCATGCCGATCGCGACGGCAGCCGCCGCGTCGACATCGTGCGCGCCGGTGAAGAACGGCAATACCCAGGGGCCGCCGAGCGCAATGAGCACGCCAATCCCTCCCATGTAACAGGCGGCGAGCAGGATGACGCGCTCGCCCACCCGCTGCGCCCAGGCGGGCGCACCGGCGCCAATTGACTGTCCTACGAGAGTGGTGCCGGCGGAAGCGATGCCGTATCCCGGCATGTAGGCGAGCGAAGTCAGGATCACGAGGATCTGCGTGGCAGCGCCGCCTGCGGTGCCGAGGCGCGTCTGCATCATCTGGAAGATCGCAAACCCCATCAGGTCCGCAGCCGGCGACAGCCCCATCGGCACTCCGAGCCGCAGCTGCTGCACGAGACGTGGGCGCTGCAGGCGCCATGTCAGGTGCGAGCGGTAGCGGCGGCGGTAATGGTGACCGAGGAAGAGCGCAAGCGCGAAGGCGAGGCCCGCGAGCTGCGCGACGTTGGTCGCCCACGCCGAGCCGGCGATACCCCAGCCGAGGCGGAAGATGAACACCTGGTTGAGCACGGCATTCGTCACGGTCGTGACGATGCTGATCAGCAGCGTCGTGCGCGGCCGCCCGATGCCGTTGAAGAAGCCGAGCATCGCCCACACCGCTGCGCCGATGCACGCCCCGCCGACCCGGGGAAACCAGAAGGCCGCGGCCAGCTGCTCGACTGCGGGGTCGAAACCGAATGGCGCGAGGATCAGGTGCCGGGCCGCCCCCAGCAACACGAACAGCGGCGCAGCGCACAGCATCGCCCAGAGCGCGGTCCAGACCGCCTGCGCGGCGCGGCTGTAGCGGCGCGCGCCATACGCCTGCGCCACCAGCGTCTGCACCGCGGTGCCGGCGCCGCCGAGCACCAGCACCACTGCGATCACCAGCCATTGCACCGCGCCGACGGCCGCGAGCGCACGGGTAGAGATGCGGCCCATGAACCACATGTCGGTGAGATTGAGGACGATCTGCACCGCGCTGTTGGCCATGAGCGGCAGCGCGAGCGACAGCACCGCGCGCTGATCGACATGCGCACGGCCGGCCGAATCG
>Ga0126381_100009892_pt1 | contig 10718 bp, 5 predicted proteins | sample PanSoiMetPlot_28_FD_96465 | JGI IMG/M metagenome (GOLD analysis project Ga0126381, IMG submission 96465) | Tropical forest soil microbial communities from Panama - MetaG Plot_28 | ecosystem: Environmental > Terrestrial > Soil > Tropical forest > Bulk soil | place: Panama | collected 2016-02-17
CCCAGCCATGGTTCATAGCGTCGCCAGCGGGCAACGGATGTGCGATAGATCGGCTGTCGCGTCTGCCACTTGCTGGGGGTCTTCACCGCCCGCGGATTGCGTTCGTGACGGAGGCACGCGTCGTCCCAGTCCAGACCGCAGGCCGCGATCATCCGCCGGATAACTGGTTCGGGTGCGCGAGTGAGTTCCTCGTAATCGACGTCGAGAAAGCGGTCGCTCGGCAGCACTCTGCGCCAATGCTCGGTGAGCCGCTGGTAGCTGCGGAAATAGGCGACCAGTTCGGCGCCTCCGGTCGGAAACGCCAGGCCTGGATGGAAATGAGTTTGATGGATCGACAGCGCCGTATCGACAGCGTCGCGGCGGCAATGAATAATGGTTGCATTCGGGAAGGCCAGATGGATTAACCCGGCCCACAGGAAGTTGAATGGCATCTTGTCAGTTATCCGCGCTGCCGTCGGCGCGATTCTGTGCAGCACATTGAGATAATCTGTTGCGGCCTTGGCGAGGAATGGCTTCTCGTTCCCGGACGCGCCGGAGTGGTGCCATGCTGCCCCGCGCTCGTTCCAGAAATTCAATTCGCCACCGGCTCCGGCCGCCGGATGCATGGAAACGATCTGCTCGACCAGAGTGGTGCCGGATCGCGGCATGCCGATGATCAGCACCGGGGTCGCATCGCAGTTGCCAACTTCTCGAGCACGCCCGATCAATTCGGGAGTGCACCTGAAGATCAGACGGTCGACCTCTGTGGAAAACGCGTTCGAGTCGAAGACGGTCGAGCTCCGGCGCACGGCGTCGGCTGCGTCGAAGTGCTGCATCGCCAACCCGTAGTCGCCAAGGTCGTCCGCCACCTTTCCGATCGCGAGGTGAAGCCGCAGGCGTTGCGCCGCTTCCAGCCCGGGCGTGGCCACGGCGGCTTCCATCCTTTTTAGCAGACCGTCGTCCTCGCTCGTAACGCGACGACAGCGGACCAGATCGTAGTAGCTTCCCGCCAGCAGCGGCGCGATTGCGACTGCGCGTTGAAAGCATTCGCGAGCTTCGTCGAAGCGGCCGAATTCGGAGAGCAGATTCCCCAGCAGATCATGCGCCATGGCGTTGCCCGGATCCCGCGTCAGCGTCTGTCGCAGCACCTGTTCGGCTTCCTGATTGCGATCCTCGGCCAGCAGCGCTCTCGCGTTGCCAAGGCGCCCGAAGCTGGTCTTACCTCCGGTCGCCGCTGCTCTGCGGAAACAGCCGATCGCCTCCTCGCGATGGCCTAATTCGTAGACCAGGGCGCCAGCGCGGAACCACGCCTCGGTCAGGGATGCGTTGAGTTGCGTGGCGCGGTCGTACGCAACGATTGCCTCACCAAAGTTGCCCTGCTTCTCCAGGGCGATTCCCAAGCGGAAGTATGCATCGGCATATCGTGGGTTATTGGCAACAGCCCACTGCAATGCCGCGATGGCATCTGATACGAAGCCGACCTCGAGGCAGGCCAGGCCGAGATCGTGTTGGATGGTGGGGTTAAAGGGCTCAAGCAGCGCCGCGTCGCGCAGCGGCGCGATCGCGTCGGCTGGTCGCCCGTCTCGGAGCAACTTACTGGCCGCCGCAAGCAGATGCGCCACCGGTCGCGGCGCCGCCCGATTTGGAGAGTGCGACATAGCGCGAATCTAGAAGACTGCTCTCAACGCAAGCTGAATCTCGCGCGGAGTGCCGGAGCCCACAGGGCTAATCGGTGTGGTTGTGTTGACGGTACTGATGATGCTGCCAAACCCGGTGGTGTTCGACGGGTTGAAAGTGGACTGCGGCGGACCTAACTGCGGGTGATTGCAGATGTTGAAGAACTCGGCGCGAAACTTGAGGCTCGCGCGCTCCATGATGGGGATGTGTTTACCGAGGCCGAGATCCACCTGCCAGGTGCCCGGCCCGCGTACCAGATCGCGTGGGGCGGTACCGAATTCCCCAGCCGGGGTCGCAAACGCTGCGCGATTGATCCACCCCGCCACAGCTTTGCCCCCTGGGGGAGTGAGAGAAACGCCAGGAACCAGATCAGGACGCTGTGAGCCGGAGGCTCCGTCTGGCGCGGTGTAACTACTGGGCATCAGCACATCGACCGGGAAGCCCGTCCGAGCCAAGGCGGTCGTCGTCAGTTCCCAATTGCCTAGAATCGTGGTTGCGATCCCGCCATCACTCAGCAGCGCCTTGCCGCGCCCAATCGGAAGTTCGTAGACCGCATTTCCGTTGACCACATGCCGAGCATCCCAGACGCCGCTGGCGCGATCACAAGCCAGGCACAACGGATTCTGGGGCGATATCTCGTCGCCATCGCCGCTGCCGTTAGAGCCGTTGTCGATCTCATGGGACCAGGTGTAATTGGCTGTCAGCAGAAGGCCGCGCGAGAACGAACGGCGTAATCCCACCGAAAGAGCGTGGTACGAACTCATGCCGGCGGTGCCACGCCACGGGATAGAAGGAGCGAAAGCTGCATATTGCACATCTCCCGAGGCCGGGTCGATCAGATTCACTACGTTCGTATCCAGAAGATGCACGCCGTGGCTCCCCAAATAGTAGACGGTGCCCACAAAATTCGCGGGCAGCTCGCGCTGTGCCGAGAGGCTCCACTGTTCGACGTACGAATCCTTGCGATTCCGTTGTTCGGCGTTCGGTGAGAGGGTTCCGGGGCCCGCAAAAAACTGCTCGACCGGATAGGTGAGCTGCAGGCTTGAATTGCTTGTCGCCGAATAGGAGGGAACTTCGTTTTTGGCAGGGAGATTCTGATCGTCCAGTTGCCCGTCTTCATGGTAGATACCGAATCCGCCGCGAACCACCGTCCGGCCGTCTTTCCGTGGCGTCCAGGCAAAAGCGACGCGGGGATCGACGTCGCCGTAATTTTGCTGGCCGAAGCTAGTGCCCACGCCACAGAATCCCTGCGGCCCGCAAGTCGCGAAATCGAACGGGTTGGCCAGCCCGTTCACTTCGTGAAAGAGATTGAAGACGGTGTAGCGCACGCCCACGTTCAGGGTGAAGTTGCGGCTTACCTTGTATTCGTCCTGCGCGTAGCCGGAGTAGTCGTTCTTGCGCAGATGGTTGGCCGGCAAGGCGCCGGACAGGGTGGCTTTTTTCGCGAGATTCGCCGCCAGTTGCTCCACCGTGGAAAACGTTATTTTCCCGTGTTCCACAGATTCCTGGTTCAATTGAATGTGGCGGATCTCGCCGCCAAACTTGAAGGTGTGCCGGCCATGAACCCAAGTTAAATTGTCGATCCCCGAAAATGAGTTGCCCGCGTAAATGCTGTCCCCATCGTAATTCTGGGCGATGAAGCCCGGCCCGGGGCCGGTGGAGATCGCGATCTGATAACGGATGCCGTTCGCACTGCGGTTATAAGTGTTGGAGGTGGCGCGATTGAATCCAAACTTGGCCTCGTTCACCAGGTTGGGACTGAAGATGTGCAGCAATTCGAGCGCACCATTGACCGGAGTCGAGACCCTCTGCTGCAAGTCCGTAGCGGCAGCCGAAACCGGCTGCGTGTCGACGGACCGGTCGTAATTAAATCGCAGGAAAGCCGTGGTGGTTGCCGAGAAGTTTTGGTCGAGGCGCAGCATCACCGAACTCTCGTTGACCACCTGCGTGCATGCGCAGGTCAGCAGGTCATAGTCGGCGTAATTCGGGTCGCCCGGGTCGTTGGCCGGTGTCCACGGAGTCAGAATTGTCCTTGGGCTTGCCCCGGGATAAGAGTTAATAATCCCGTAGATCGGCGACGCGGTGGGAACTGTAGCAATCAGCGCCGCGCTTGGTACGTCACCGCTCACCGGATAGCCCCAGTTTTGCCGATAGGCTTCCGATGCAAGAAAGAAGAAAGTCTTATCGCGCTTGATCGGCCCACCCAAAACTCCGCCGAACTGATTGAGACGCAGGGGTTGCTGCTTTTGGCCGTGGGAGGCCCACTGAGGCACGGGAGCGTCAAAAATGTCATTTCGCAAGAACTCGAAGAGTCGGCCGTGGAAGCGGTTTGTACCTGAAGGCGAGGTGACGGCCAGTTGCGGCCCGCCGGTTCCGCCCTCGTCGGCGGATGTCATTAGTGAATCGACGCGGAACTCCTGAATCGCGTCCAGCGGAATTGCGAGCCGTACCCAGGGGCGTTGCGTCTGATTCACAATGCTGGTTGCGTCTATGCCATCGTAGGTCCAATTGCTGTCGTCGAGGCCTCGTCCGGCGAATCGAATCGTCCGCTGATTACTTCCTCCGGTGTCCACCGCGCCGGGGACGAAAGCTGCCAGGGAGGCCCAGTTGCGGCCGTTCAGCGGCAATTCATTCGGCTGCTGCCTCTCGATCAAACCGGTCACGGCGCTCGTGTTGCGGTCCATCAGTGCCGAGCCGGCGGAAACTGCCACGTGTTCATCGTGCCCAGAGACTTGTAGCGTCGCATCCAGAGTTCGCGTGCGTCCCACCACTTCCTCGACTTCGACCAACGTGAGCGTCTTGAACCCTTCGTGCTCAAACGTGATCGTGTAATTTCCAACCGGCAACGCAGGGATGTCATAGGTGCCGATGGCAGAGGAAACCGTCGTGCGTTGCAGCGTGGTGGCAATTTGCACGGCGGTGACGCGCGTCTGCGGCAGAACGCGGCCTGCGGAGTCCGTAACTGTGCCGCTCAACCCCGCGCGGTCGATTTGCGCACGAGAAAACGGTGCCAGGCATGGAAACATGCCGATCAGAAGAAATGTGCATCGAATTGTCTCACGAATGTTCCAGCCAGCGCGTTCGAGGGTCCATTTTCTCCTGCGTCGCATGCATTCCCTCAAGAGTGCGATTGTTTCCTTCGATTACGAATTTGTAAGGTTAGGTATGGGGTGTTACGTCGCTGTGAAAGGCAAGTGAAGATTTAGTGAATCTGCAGAGTTGACAGAGTCGCCCAATTCTTATCAGCACCAGCCGCAGCTACGAGCGGTGTGTGCCCTCATTTTCATTGCGCGTTAATGCTGGCGTCATGCCGGTGTAACAATGGCGCACTATCCTCCAGATTCCAGAAAGTACAGTTGACGTCATGGGCTTGTAATTCTTGGATTTAGGCGAGTTCTGGGTGCTAATCGATTGAGCTCAATTCTCAGGTTCGGTAGCAGTCGCGACCACTCGGAGTACGCTGCGAAATGAGAGTCCTGGTCGTTGAAGACGAAATCAAGACCGCCAAGTTCCTGAAAAAGGGACTCACCGAAGCCGGTTTCGTCGTGGATGTCGCGAGCGATGGTTTAGAGGGCTTGCAAGTGGCGCAGGAGATCGAGTTCGATCTCATCATCCTGGATGTAATGCTCCCCGGATTGGACGGTTGGCAGGTTCTCGCACGCTTGCGCGAGGCGGGATGTAGTGCGCCTGTCTTGTTCCTGACAGCTCGCGACGCCATCCACGAGCGGGTGCGTGGATTCGAGTTGGGAGCCGACGACTATCTCATTAAGCCGTTCGCCTTCCCCGAATTGTTGGCGCGCGTCCGATCGCTGCTGCGGCGAGGACCGGTTCGACCGCAAGAAAACATTCACCTGGCGGATCTGGAGATCGACCTGTTACGTCAGCGTGTTACGCGTGCCGGGCAACGGCTCGATCTGACCTCAAAGGAGTTTCTGCTGCTGTCGCTGCTGGCGCGGCGGGCAGGAGAAGTACTCTCGCGAACGCAGATCGCTGAAGCCGTGTGGGACATGAATTTCGACAGCGACACCAACGTTGTCGACGTCAACGTCCGGCGACTACGCAGCAAGGTCGATGATCCTTTCCCTCTGAAGTTGATACACACCGTTCGGGGCGCCGGGTATGTCTTGGAATCTGAGGGATAGAGCCGCGCCGCTCTTACGGTTCGGAGGCACTCTCGCTTTCCGGCTGACTGCATGGTATGTGCTGGCCGGCCTGGGTCTGGTGGTTTTCGTCAGTGCCTGCCTGTATTTCGTGCTGGTCGCGGAGCTCGAAAAAAGCACAGACTTGTTTCTCGCCGACAAGCAGCACGTCATCCGAACCATGCTGCGCGAGCGACCCGACGATTGGGATGCGCTGCGCGAGGAAATCGAACTCGAGTCGGCTGCCCGACGATATCAGCAATTTTATATTCGTCTGCTGGATGAGCGCTCCGCTCCGCTGTTGACCACTCCCGGCATGGCTGAGCAATTAGACCTGTCGCAACTTACCGCTCAAACACAAAGTCATTCGGAACGCACGATTCGAATGAGGGGCCGCACCGGACGGCAGTTTTCTGTGACCGGCGCGATGGCCCCGGTCGGCGCCAATGGCGTACAAAGTGATACGGTCCAGATTGCCATCGACATCTCGCAACAAGAGCAATTGCTGGCGCTGTATCGTCGCCGGTTCCTGGTGATTCTCCTCGGTACGCTCGCCATTTTTCCCTTAGCCGGCTATCAAATCGCACGCCATGGGATCCGTCCGGTAAGAGAAATGGCCATGACGGCGCGCCACATCAGTTCGACGAACCTGCGTGAGCGAATTCGCGCCGAAGGATACCCGGTCGAACTGGCGTCGCTGGCTTCTACTTTCAATAAAATGCTCGATCGCCTGGAAGATTCCTTCGAGAGAATCTCCAGATTCTCCGCCGACATCGCCCACGACTTGCGAACGCCCGTGAACAATATCCGGGGAGAGGCAGAGGTGGCGCTCGCCCGTGCACGGACCATCGACGAATACCGGGAGGTTCTGGACTCCTGCCTCGAAGAAACCGTGCGCCTGTCGAAGTTGATCAGCGATCTGCTTTTCCTGGCGCGCGCGGAAAGCCCGCTGACGCACTTGCGCCGTGAACGCGTTGACGTCACCGAATTATTAGGCGGCGTGCAGGAATACTATGAGGCGTCGGCGGCCGACGCGGGCATCTCGCTCACGACCCTCTCCGCGGCCCAACCGGTAATTGCGGATTTGGATCGCGGGTTGATGCAGAGGGCGGTCAGCAATCTGGTTTCAAATGCAGTCGCCCACACTCCTCCGGGAGGTTCGGTGGTGTTGGAAGCTAATTCCGATACCGCAATGATCTGCATCCAGGTCTCCGACACCGGTGTCGGCATTCCGCCGGAATCACTGCCAAGAGTCTTTGATCGCTTCTTCCGTGTGGACACTTCACGCGCCCAAACTTCGGGCGGCACTGGCCTCGGTTTAGCCATTGTGCAGAGCATCATGCTGCTACATGGTGGCGACGTTCAGATCGCCAGTCAATTGGGCCAAGGCACGCGCGTCACACTGCATATGCCGCTTTCGGTCGAAAGATAGTTTCGCCCCCGAGCTGGCTTCCCGCATAAGTTTGGCATGCTGGCCGAGGCAGCCACATACAGTGATGCGGGTCGAACGGTCGACGGGTGAGGTAGGTCCAAGCCCGCGACTCTATGAGGAGGCGCAGGGGAATGGGCATCGCCGGCCACAAGGAAGGCGATCCCCGCAACCCACAGCAAGCCCATGCGCATCGAATCTTAGTTGATGCATTATTCACGATCGGAGCCTAAGATTCGCTTTGCCCGCCGCCCCGCATGTCCAGCAAGCGTCTCAATCAGTTCTCGTTCTCACGCATGCTCGCGCTGTTGCTTTGCGGCGTCACTCTCGCTGCGCCGAACACTCGGGCATATTCGGTTCTCACTCACGAAGAGCTGATTGACTTGGCGTGGAATGACTCCATCCGGCCGTTGCTTTTGGCAAAATTTCCCGGTGCGACCGAAGAACAGTTGCGCGAGGCTCACGCGTATGCCTACGGCGGTTCCGCCATTCAGGACATGGGCTACTACCCTTTCGGAAAGCAGTTCTTCAGCAATCTAACCCACTACGTGCGCAGCGGCGACTTTGTTGCCTGGCTCCTGAGCGATGCACGTTCGCTCAATGAGTACGCCTTCGCTATTGGCGCCTTGTCGCATTACGTCGGAGACTCCATCGGTCACTCCGAGGCGATCAATCGGGGAACCCGCATTGAGTTTCCTAAGCTGGCAAAAACGTACGGGCCGTCGGTTACCTACGACGAAAGCCCGCACGGCCATATCCGTACCGAGTTCGCCTTCGACGTCGCCGAACTCTCCGATCGTGACTTCCCCTCGTCAGCCTATCTGCGTTACATCGGCTTCAAGGTTCCGCGGAAGTTTCTCGAGGAAGCTTTCCAGAAAACCTACGGCTTCGATATCCACGAAGTGCTGGGGCGATCACGTCCGGCGCTGCGCAGCTACCGGACGTCCGTGCGTAGTTTCATCCCGGCGTTTGCCGATGCGGAGGTGGTGTTGCATCGCCACCAGTTCCCGCCACATACCGATTCCGAAGCGGATCGGGTTTTTCGGGAGCGTCTGGCCAGAACGGCTTTTGAGCGAAAGTGGAAGCACACGCAGAAAGGACCGGGAGTCAAGGCGCATTTGTTGGCGGTTCTGGTCTTCATTGTTCCGAAGATCGGGCCGGCTTCGGATCTGGCCATCAAGATTCCCAATCCACAGACGTACGAGATGTACCAGAGCAGCGTGAATCACACCGTGGACATTTTTCGCGACACGCTGCACAAGCTGAACAGCGGCGGAGATGACGTAAAGCTAGTCAATATTGATCTTGATACAGGAGATCATGTGAAGCGAGGTGACTATCCGCTCGCCGATGCCACCTATGCACAATTGCTGGAGCGCCTGATCTCGAAACCGGACCGCGTCATCCCCGCAGACACGAAACGAAATATCCTGACCTACTATGGAACGATGTCTGTTACCGACAAGCCGAACCCCAAGCGAGACGAACAACTCTCCACGCTTCGAGTGATGAAAGCCAGCGATTGACGGACAGCAATAGGCACGTTTCTTATCCTGTGGAAACGAATTGGGAGTGTCACCATTCCTGCCTTGATTCCTTCCAACTCTTTGTGGCATTGTAAGCCCCATCCGTTGGGGGGGTGTCCTGTGGGGAAAAGCAATCGCGCGTTCAGGCTGGCGTATTTAATCGTTTCACTACTCGCCTTTAGCGCTATCGTGGCGCGTGCGGATGTGACTGGCTCAATCAATGGGGTTGTTCGTGATCGTGCCCAAGCCGTCGTTGTCGGCGCCAAGGTCACGATCATCAACGTACAGACCAATCTCAGCCAGGAAGTCACTTCGTCTGCCGATGGCACATTCCACTTCTTAGCCTTGCCTGCCGGACACTACAAGGTCACCGCAAACGCCGCAGGCTTCCGGCCCTATACGGGGACGGACATTACGGTGCAGGTAAACGACCAGCTCCACCTTGACATTACGCTGGATGTTGGCGCTGTGTCGGAGCATGTGGACGTTGCTGCGGACGTTACGCGCGTGGAAACCGAGAGTACGCAATTAGGGGATGTCGTCGATTCGAAGAAGATGCTGGCCCTGCCGCTAAACGGCCGCAGCTACCTTGACCTGCTTGGCCTCCAGGCTGGCGTGGCGCCCGATACCGCTGGCACGATCGGCGGCGACCGGCCAGTCTCCGGTTACATCTCAAATGCAGGCAATATCTCAGTGAATGGCCAGCGCGAGACCGCGAATGCATTCTTAGTCAACGGTGGCGATGTCAGCGAGGGACGCAACCTGGGCGCTGGGCTGGTTCCGAACCTTGATTCGGTCGAGGAGTTTCGGCTGATCACCAACAGCTTCGATGCCGAATATGGAAAGTTCAGCGGCGCGGTGATGAACGCCATTACCAAGTCGGGTTCGAACGGCTTCCATGGGGATGCGTTCGAGTTCTGGCGCAACGACAAGTTGGATTCCAAGAACTATTTCTTCACCAGCCAGCCTAAGTCTGAACTGCGGCGCCATCAGTTCGGGTTCACAGCCGGAGGTCCATTCTGGAAAGACAGGCTTTTCTGGTTCACGGATTACCAAGGAACTCGACAGGTGCAGGGCGCGGAAACCGGCATTCTTACTCTGGCTAGCGCATCAAACCTTCAGGGCAACTTTGATCCTTCCCTTTTCGGCGCGTACGATAGCAATAACGTATTTCAACCGAACCTGGTGGATGGTGGTCAGAACAGCGCGTGTTCCACTTGCATCGGATGGCCGGAAAGGCTCTCAAATCGTTTAAAATACACGGTATCGAACGGCGAACCATATAGTTTCCCCGGCTGCGCTAACACCTCGCAGTGCGTGTTCCCCGGTGGTGTAATTCCGCCGACAGCGTGGTCGCCAGCGGCGAGCGGTACGATCAAGTACATCCCGCAACCGAATATTAATCCCGTACTCGGTACGTACTCTGACAACAGCCAAAGGGATACTATTACCGACAACAAGATCGGAGAGCGGGTCGATTTCAACAATCGCAAGACCGGGAACTGGTCGTTCTATTACCACTTCGACGATGCGACAGCTTTAAGCGCCCTGCCCAATATTGAACAAAATAATGGAAACACGCCTCCGGGCTTCCCCGCGACGTCGCCGACCCGCGCTCAAGAATTCGTGATCAGTAATACCAAGAACATCGGACCCACCGCCGTGAACGAGGCGAGAGTGACCTTCTTCCGTACCTCTACCCACCTTGACAACCCGACGGGGGGCCAGGCGTCGCTTTCCTCTCTCGGTTTCGTGACTGGTGCCGGTAGCCTCGGCATCATCCCTGATGCCACGCCCGGATTTCCGCAGTATGTACCGCAAATCTATTTCAACAATTTTCTCCTCGGCACACCCCCTCTGATCACGTTCCAACCCAATAACACCTACATGGCATCGGAAGGGCTTTCAAAGGTGTTAGGCAGACATACGCTAAAGTTCGGAGGAGAATTCCGCTACCTCCAAGTCAAC
>Ga0126381_100009893_pt1 | contig 10717 bp, 4 predicted proteins | sample PanSoiMetPlot_28_FD_96465 | JGI IMG/M metagenome (GOLD analysis project Ga0126381, IMG submission 96465) | Tropical forest soil microbial communities from Panama - MetaG Plot_28 | ecosystem: Environmental > Terrestrial > Soil > Tropical forest > Bulk soil | place: Panama | collected 2016-02-17
CGCGCCAGTGACGGCTTTCATCGGGCGGCCGGTATTCGAGGGGAACAACTACGATCTCGGTCTGTTGAAGGCCGGCCATACCATGGCCAGTGTCTGCTCCGCCATGTTCTCCCACGGCGTCGCCGACTGCAAGATCGCCATGGATTACATGTCGGCACGCCAGGCGGTGGATTTTATGCACGTGGTTGCGGGCAACGTAGTTCGCAACCCCGTCACCCAGCGTTTGTCCGCGGCTTTCAACATCAATAACCCTATCGTCAACGATCTGGGTTCGCGCGGCGCGGCGCCGACCGTCTCCGACCGTTTTGCCATCGCCGAACTCGCCGTTCGTTTGACCGCGAAGGGAAGATTCAACAAGGTGGCCTGGGATGGCGCGTCGAATGGTCCTAGCGAGCCGATCGTGGGTACGCAACTCACCCGCACACAATTGCTGACGGTGGTCCATGCCGCCCACGAGCGAGGGTTGGAGACCTACATCTCCGCAGGCATGGATGGCGGGCACATGCGGGATGCCGTCTGCATTGGAGTTGGCGGTGTCGGTATAGGAACCAAACTGCATTTCCGGGACGAGGTGACCAAGGCCATTGGCGAAATCGATCCCAAGAAAGTGCGCGACGCGCTTGATATCAGGAAAAAAGCTGCCGCGTCAGTGGAAGGCCTGGCTGCCGCCCAACTTGCCCGGCTCGATTGGCGCTACGCCGAGCGAACCCTTCCCCCGAATGCCAATGCGTTGCGCGGCGAGTTGTTTCAGGCAATCTCATCCGTCCTCGACATTATGGATCGACCTTCGACATTCAAGAATATTCCAGAGCCGACCCTCGATAATCTGAAGCAACTGACTGCCAATGCGGAAGCCGCATTGGCGGACCACCAAAGGCCTGTCATCCCGTCCGATGCCGAGCGTTCGCGCAAGACCGGCGTTCCCTCCAAGGTGGATAGTGTCGAATCGGCCAAGCCATCCCGCGCCACAATCCGGTCCACCGAGTTGGTGGAAGCGTGGGGTCGGCGTGCCTTGGCGGCCTCCGCATCCGCCGGTGGGATTACAGGCAACGGTTTGGTCAGCCCCGCTGTGCTGAATAGCATAAAGACCTTTTTGGATTTGGGCGATCGCGATGGCCTCCGACGCCTTTACCTCACGTTTACCGGCCATGGCACAAGCGAATCTGACTGACGATTTCCGTCTCGCCGATGGCGTCACCGCAGCGTTGCAGTTGAGAACTCTGCGCACGCTGTTACGGCATGTGGCAGCCCGGGCAGGCGTGGCCGGCAGCACGCCGCTAGTCGAAGTGGATCTCGACCTCACGGCAGTGATGCCGGTTTATCGCACGCGCCAGGCGCTCATCGAGGCGGGAAAAGTCGTAGCAGTGGAACAGTTCTTGCACCCGGAGCGATTGCCAATCCTGCCTGGCTACTCGGATGAGGCTTGGGTGGAATTCGTCCTGCGTCTTCGGTTGCCATCGCTTTATCCGGCGATCCCATGGGTTAATGCCGACGGTGGTCCGGATTCCACTGCCGGGGGTCCATTCGCCACGTTTCATGAAGCCTACTGGAACCCCAAATTCATCATCGACGATACGCCGACCCCCGGCCTCGGGAGCTTTGTTTACCGCGTCTGCGAGGCCGGGGGTGAAGTGGTCTTTCTTTCCGGACGTTGGCTTCCCGAGCACATTCCGGCAACCCTCGCTACTCTCCGCCGCGCCGGGATTGTGGAGCCGAAACTCGTAATCGGTAACGACCGTCACCCTTCGCGCGTCGCCGCCGACCAGGCCCTTTCCGATGCACAAGTGAAGGCCCTCCACCAGGACGAGGTCCTGAAATTCGGCACGCCGGTGGCGATCATTGACGATCGAGTGACCAATCGGACCGCCGTGATCAATCGCGCGGGCACCGGCGTCTTGGGCATTGCGGCGTGCATACCAGGTTTCACGCACGACCCCGCCAGCAATGGCGAGGTGCTCCGCATTTCGACATTCGAGACCTTCGATTGCGTGGTCGGGGATTCACCGAGGCGCCCGTTCATGACCCGCCGTTACCCCCGCTTGGGTGCGGGGGACGCGTGGAATGGCACATACGAAGGGCTGGGCCTGAACAAACTGCCCTATGTACTGCCTCGCCTCTGCCGCGAATTGCAATTGGACCGTCCATTTGAAGCTCTCACCCGCGGCGCCAGGCACGCTTCGCTCGAAGAGGAAGAGTTCCTGGACTTGTGCGCCCGGACTTTGCCAGCCGGTGTTCTCGATGAGATCGACATCTGCCTCGAACAAGCACGGGCCATGTCCGCTGATGGAATGGCTGCGCCTTTCCCGGTATCCGAGCTGGACAGACGCCGCCTTCGCTGGAGCATCGTCGCGAGTTGGCTCCATTCTCGTGATATTCAACAGTTGATGGCCGCCCTCGGATATATGCTGCCGGCAGCCGGCGTTCATGATATTCATGAGTTCGTTCCCGCTGACGATCTCAAGGTCCGCATCGGCGCCGCTGCCGGTAACCGTACTGGCTATAGCGAGTGGGTGTTGAAATGGGTCGATTCGCTCTCGCGGGAAGCGGATGTCGATGTCGGTTGCATGAATCCGGCGTTGGCGGTTGGGATGTGGCGTTGGACACCGCATGATATCCGGCAAGACGCGATGGATATACATCGTCTTTCCAGCCACCATACGGGCGATGGCTTCGAGCGGTACGACCCCGTTGAAGCCGCGGTCAATAACGTCCTGCATCAACGTGAAGGCTACCTCGGGATTCGCAAAGAGGCCGTGGTGTCGTGGGAAAACATACTAATGTCAACCGAACGTGATTCTCATGCCGAGGCGTTTGGAAAGAGTTCCGTCGCCTGCCGCGTTCTGCGCGATGCAGTCTTGGCAGGCATCGATCTCGAAGCGCGCGGGTGTATCACGCCTTGGGGCTTGCTTGGCACCCTGCTCTAAGTGATGTCGACGGTTTTCACATTCTTGTGGGTCCTCAAAACTCTGTCCGACGGCGTATGAGCAACTATGGTGCAATCGGCCGGAGTTTAGGTGGAGTCTAAACGCGTTAAGTACTCGGCAGGTTTAACTTTCGTTCTCAAGACTCGTACTATCGGTGAATCACCAACATACGGCTGCAGTCGCAGGACGGTGAAGCCGGGTTTTTAACGGTCGGCCTGTCTGCGCATTAAAAGTTCGGCTGACCGGAAACCGGCGTGCCGGGAAATCCCGGCGGATTACTCCTCATAAACATGCAACTGGCGTAGGCCAGACAGAATGGCAATTGCCTTGGCAGGCAAGGACGTAAACGGCCAGGGACACGTGGTCACCCGCGATTCGCGAGCGCCCTTTTTAAACGTAGGAACGGAAACAAGCGTTGATCTCGAAATGCCGACCTATGGCTAGCATTCCGGCCAAATTTCGACGAACGCCGTGTCGATCGGTCCATCGAAACTTTGAACGTAGATAGGCGGACCCTCGCGCGTTTATCGTTCCTAATCTTGTTCGGATGGTACTTCAACGTAGGACTCGAGATCGACCTCTGTCCGAGCCGCCGATCCACTCCTAAACTGGCGATGAGCATACTGGAGCCAGAAATTGCGAGAGAGCCATTTTTTGCACCGGCGCTGACGTTGTGGTACGTTGACCGCTGGGTTTTCGCTCAGGTTTGCGCATACGCCAGTAGAAAGCGGGCTTCCGAGTAGTTCTCGATCTCGGGCCGCTCCGAGGAGGGTCCGGCACCGTGCTTACTGAACAGGTGAAGTCTTTAATGGCAGGAGGATTTGCCGCGTTGCAGGTACTGGGCGTGATTCTAACCCTTCTTACTGGAACAACCTTGAGCCGCGCGCAAGCTCTTCCACCCTACGTCATTGTTGCCGGCACCGCCCAGGCATGCGGCGGCGCAGATAGCATCAACCAGGACGCCTGGGGATGCACGCAGTCATTAACCAGTACGAGCGGTACGGTGTCGTATCAAATCCAAGGTAAATCCTCGGGAACGACGATCAACCAAACCATCACTGCCACCTATACCAACGACGACAGGGCAGGGACGGGGAGCGTGGGCATTTCTGTTCCAATCTACATCTATGTCCTTAACACGAACGCATACGATCTTTCGGTTTCGGGCGAGACCGATGCCAAATCAGATGGCGCCCAATCCGATTCCGGCGTCACATTCTCATGGACGCTTAGCGCCTGGAGTACCTCAGGGAACGGTTCCGTTTCGCGGCCGGCCCTACAACCAACCCTTCATGGGGATAGCGCCCTGGCGAAAACCTTCTTTGGCGCAAAATACGATCAACTCGCTTCGATCGCACCCACGTCCGTCGTCAGATTTGGCGGAATCGGATCGACTGACAGCGCAACCACTTCGGTGACCATCACCATTCAGCCCAATTGGCTCTCAGCGCACGCTGGCCGCTGGATAGATCCATCAGGAACCGACACTGAGAGCATTCTCTGTGCAGGAAAAGCCAAGTCTGCCTTTGCGCAGGTCAACAAGAATACGGGAGGTAGTCAGGTGAAGAGCACTGACCCGATCGCCACGCGCGGGTACCCTCTCGCCACAGTCCTTTACGTGAATTCGCAGAGCAAGTTTTCCACTCTTGTAACACCCATTGGGCTCGGCGGAGCGTTCACCTATGGCATCGCCCTGCGAACCGGATCAGACGGTGTTCGCTACATCATTGGTGAGGATGGATCCGAATTCTCGTTTGGCTCGGCGCGGCTTCGGGTCCCTCCGTCTCCGGAGCCTGGTGTCTTCTCTCAGTTGGTTGCCACCAGCAAAGGCTGGGCCCTGATCAATGCCGGCCCGCCGGCATCTCTCCACCGCTCCGGAAACTTCCGTTACGATTTTGCTGCAAACGGGAAACTCCTCAGAGTCACCGACCCTTCCGGTAACATCCAGCAGGTTACCTACGACCCCTCAGGGAGGAATCCGGTTCAGGTCACGGACCTGAGCACTGGTAAAGTCGTGACCTTCGAATACGGTTCAGGAGGACTTATCTCGCGAGTGGTCGAAAACGGGGTCGCGGCTCGCGTCTTGACCTACTCCAACAACCGGCTCGTCGCGATTGTGCTCACCGATCAAAACGGAATAGCCGTGACGCGAAACGACATTGTCTACGATAGCCAGGGCAGGCTCTCGAGTCTCAGCGCGGACAACAATCCCGCCACGAGCATCTCCTGGAATTACACCAACGCCGGAGGCGGAATTAGCCTCGCTAACATGACTTGGGGTACCGGACCAACTGCTGGTTCGACGGGGCTGAACTATTTCGCTCAGCCGGCGGCTGGCGCCACGTTTCGAGTCGCAAAAGCCAACCTAAAAGGCGGGATCACAAACTTCGACTACGACAGCGTCGGGAATCTGGTGGGCGTTCATTCACCGATTCCGAACGGAGCCACATCATCCCCGACGACGACGATTACCTACTATGAAAACCGGACGATTCAATCGATTTCAAACGGCGCAACCAGATTCACCTACACGTACAACGCCCAAGGCAATCCGGCCAAGATCTCAAACAACGCCGGCCAGTCCTGGACCATGCTTTATCAGCAAAACGGCATCGACCTCAAGAGCATGAGGGATTCGGTCGGCTCGCTTCTGGCGCTTGATTACGCCGACGCGGCAAACCCACACAGCCCGACGACGCTTACTGACGCGGCAAACCACACTTGGACCAAAAGCTACAACGCACATGGGCAGATCCTGACAGTAACGCCTCCCCCAAACTCGCCAACTGGGCCAATCACGTTCGTCTACGATGAGTCCCCGGCGTCCTCCACATTCGGTTATCTGAAACAGGTGACAAACGGAGCGCTGGATACGGTTTCCGTCGATAACTATTCCGCCTTGGGCGACCCCACCTCGATCAGAACCTCCCCGCGAAGTGGAATAACGAACACGACGCAGTACCAACGTGACGCTGCTCAGCGGCTCATCAAGCTCACGCGGCCGGACGGAAAAACGGTGCAGCTCACCTATGACGGCCGCGACCTGTCGAAGATCGTCGATGAGAATGGAGAAATCACGGCGTTCGACTACTGCCCGTCGTGCGGCGCCCTGGAAGCGGTCCACGCACCCCTCTCGAAGAACATACAAACACCCCACGATGGCGATCACGATGTCGCGGAGTTTATCGACGCTCGCGGCATGGCCACGAACTTCGTCTACGGCGAGGGACGCGAACTGAAGCAAACGCAATTCCTGGACGGCCAGAGCCTCACCCAGACATTCGACAATTTCAATCGGATAAAAACGATTGCAGATAGCCGCGGGCAGATCACGACGGTCGTCTACGATTCAGCCGGGCGAATCTCCCAGCGTCAATTCTCCGGCGGACCCACACAGACGAGCATCACGTATCTGTATTACCCCGACAATCGCCTGCAGAAGGTTACCGATGAGGCGGGAACGACGACTTATACCTACACACCGAACCGGCTGATTGACACGGTGACCTACAGCTTTACCGGACTTCCGAGCGCACAGGTCCTCAAGTACACGTATAATCCAGACAACACCATAGCGTCTCTGGACTGGTCAAACGGCTCCCCCGTGGTCGCCACTTGGAGCTATACCTACGATGGCGCGGGACGCATTACGAAGGTGTCCGACAACTCTGGAAACTCTTCATCATATTCCTACGATCACGAAGGGAAGGTCACAACGCAGGTGAACTCGAACGGCACGGCGGTGGGCTACTCATATAACGAAGCTCGCGGCTGGCCGGCGCAGATCACCTGGAATCGCGGCAGCACGGTCTTTTCCTCGTATCGTCTGACCTATGATAATGGCTCCAACACCGTCGGAAATCTTTCCAACGTTATCGAGTCAAGCGGTTCACAGGCGACCTACGGCTACGACGCGCTTTACCGGCTCACGTCGGAAGCGCGCTCCGGCACCGGAGCTTATTCGACAACTACGGGCTACGATCTCGCGAACAACGTCATCACGCGGAACGGCGTCACGTTTGCGGCCTATGATAATGCAAACAAAATCACGGGCTTGACCGGCGGGGGCGTGACTTACGATGGCGCCGGGAATGTCCTGACCATCTCCGGAGCCGGTGTTCCCGCGACGACCCTTACCTGGGACACGCGCAACAAACTCCATTCGCAAGCGCAGGGCGTCTCTACGACCACTTACAAGTACAACGGATTTGGCCAGCGCGTCGTTCGCACGCTGAGTTCTGGCGCAACCACTTACTACCTTTTTGCCGGGAGTACTCTCATCGGCGAGGTGACTGCCGGCGTACCGAGCGTCGCTTATATGTGGGGTGCAGACGGTATCTCCTGCGAACGGATATTGGTGGCTAACCGGACGCTCTTTTATCACTTTGGCCCCCAGGGCGAGACTAGACAGCTCACCGATGCTTCGGGGAGCCTTGCCGATAGCTACTCCTACGACGCATACGGAAAACTTCTCCAAAGTGCTGGGGCCGATTTCAATCCTTTCCGTTACGGCGGCAAGTTCGGGTACTACGCCGATGGCGGGAGCGGCCTTATGCTCGCCGGCGCGCGGTGGTACAGCCCGCATCTGATGCGGTGGCTTAGCCGTGACCCGATTGGGTATGAGGGAGGCGAAAATCAGTACGCGTATGTCCGAGCCAATCCGGTTAGGTTTGACGACGCGGCTGGCCTAGCTGATGAAGCGGCTGATCCAACGCCGCCGTTGAAACTCTTGCATCCCGAGACTACGATCAATTCGAGCAATCAAAGCGCCGTTGACTATTGGAGCAAACAGAGCACTGAGTCCATAGTTGAGTCACTCAGACCTGGCGCCAGTCAGCCGTTGGTAGTTAAGCCCGATGGTACCGTCGTCGAGGGCAACACTCGAATTAGCATTCTAGAACAAAGAGGTGTTGATGTGAATATTCTCCCGAGAACCCCATACGAATCGGAAGTTATTGTGGAGCCGCCCGTCGAAGCACCCGGCACTCGGGGGATCGGTTGCGTAGTCAACGCGCTAAATGTAATCGACATAATAGTAAACGCCTATAGGCAACGTGAGTGTGAAAAGGATTGGGCGTGTCAGTGCCTGAGCGGGCCTGGCTGTATTTAGATGTCAGATGTCAATCGACCGAATAAACAGAGGTTTCGACATGGCAACTGAGGATGACGAGGTGGTGTTCTATTCGATGCGAGTCAGTCCGAGCGCAAATGTTTTGGTCCACCTCACGCCGAATCGTAGATGGTTCTTCGTGTAGCTGGTCGCGTGATACTGCACGCCGGAACACCGCATCCCGCGTGACGTCTCCCCCTCCACGCCTTGATCGTTGAAGGCATGAAAAGCGATCACCGGCACCGGGCAGATGGAAGGCGGTGGGATCAGACTAACTAAGCCCGGACGCGGAGAATTCCGTTTGCCTTTCTTCACTGCCTCGGCTATAGTCTACAAATGATTCGCACCCTGTCAAGGCCGCTGCTTTTGTTAGTGTTCGCGATTCTCGCATCTGGCAACTCCGGTCCTACCGTGCAAATAAGCAGTCTGCCGGTGACTTTTGAGGCAATCTCTTCGAGCGGAGCAGACTCCGGAATCCGGTTTATATCGCGAGGCGCCGGAGGCACTCTGCTGTTTGCGCATGACCAGGTTCACGTCGATCTTCCCTCGAAGGCCGATGACCGCCTCCGACGCGTGACCATGCAGTTCGTTGGGATCAGCGGCACCGCGGAACCGCAGGGCGAGTCAGCCGTCTCCACAAAGAGCCACTATTATTTCGGATCCGATTCGACCAGGTGGATCCGGGAAGCTGCGCACTTCTCTAAGCTGCGCTACTCGAATCTATACCCGGGCGTCGACCTTGTTTTCTATGGCAATCCGACAAAGCTTGAATATGACTGGATCGTCGCGCCAGGTCAGGACCCGGGCGTGATTCACCTGCGAATTCAGGGTGCCAACTCCGTCCGGCTCGATCGCGGCGCGCTCCTGGTGTCGGCGGGAGGAGGAAGAGACCTGGTTTGTCAACCGCCGGTAATCTATCAGGTCGTAGATGGAGTGCGACGCCAGGTGACTGGCGGGTACGTTTTGAGAGGCCAGGAAGTGGGCTTCAATATTGGTCCGTACGACCGAACCCATGAACTCGTCATTGATCCGGTTCTTAGCTGGCTTTCTTACCTCGGTGGTACCGGAGATGACACCGGGGCCGATATAAAAATCGATTCCAAAGGAAGGGCTGTCTTGCTGCTTTCCGTCGCCTCGACAAAGTTTAACTTCCCAGTGGGCGGGGGACTGGTTGACAAATCGGGCAAAGGGAGTGTGGCCGCAGTTATCCGCCTCAACCAGGCGGGCACTGCGATCGAGGACTACGTCTTTCTTGGTAAGGGAGTCAAAACGGGTGTCTACGGAAACCCGTACTTCGGAGGCGCAGTTGTAGCAGCTTTCGACTCAACTGCGGTCGGCCTGAGCCTGGATGCCTCAGACAATGTGTACCTGACCGGCTTCACGAAGGATCCGGATTTTCCACTTTTGAATGCGTCTCGCGTCAAACTCAGCGGGGAGGAGGTTTTCGTCTCAAAGCTGGATTCGAAATTGAATCTCGTCTACTCCACTTTTTTCGGGGGAAGCGGCGATGATGAGGCGACATCGATTGCCGTCGACGCCACGGGCAGCGCATGGATTGCGGGCTCGACTCACTCCTCGGATTTTCCCTTGTTGAAACCCATCAGAACAGTCTCGGCAGCCCCCGCTTACGCAAACACAGGATTCGTCTTCAAACTCGGTCCGGACGGCCAACCGCAGTTCTCGACTTTGTGGGGAAACTATGGCGCCACTCGAATAGTTGTTCGACTGGACTCTTCCGGCTCAGCTTACGTCTCGGTGGCCTATCAAGACCCGCAAATCGGAGTCTGGTTCAACCAGTACGCATCTTTGGGTAAGATCAACCCTGACTTCTCGCTGGCCTATTTCAAGCTGCTCAGCAGCCTGGCTGCGGAGTTCATGGCCGATTCAACAGGCCAGGAAATAGGTGATTTCGCGATCGATTCGAAAGACCGTATTTATATTCCAGTCAGTCCCGCTGTTTCGGGACAGATCTTCTCGTATGTATACGATCTGAGGGTATTTGTGACCGACAGCAATCTTACAAACCTCACAAAGCTGTCAACGGGGATTAACCGAGGCGAGCCGCACAGAATACTTGTTGACCGGAGCGGTAACATCTACCTTCTGGGAGTCGGGAGGTCCGGCACCGCGCTGCAGTCTCCCTTCCAGAGCACCGGAACCGACAACAATACATTTCTTACTAAAGTGGATCCCAGTGGGAAAGTCATCTGGAGCAGTTATCTGGGAGGCAACTCATCGGACTTTCCCCGCGGCATGGCGGTAGATGGCGCCGGAGCCTTCTATTTCATCGGAACGACCAGTTCTTCGGATTTTCCGGCCATTGGAGGCGCCGGTCAGCAGACGTTAGGCGGCGGAACTGACGCCTACTTTGGCAAGATCGAGGACTCGTCCGCTGCGTGCGTGTTTGGCGCAAATCCGCCGAATGCTACGGGCAGCGAAACCGGGGGAACCTTGAGTCTGCGAGTCACGGTGAACCGGGACGGCTGCGCCTGGAATATCACCACCAGCGATTCGTGGATTATTCCGACGCCACCGATTTCCGGCTCCCTGAACGGCTCCCTTTCGTACCGGCTTGAAGGGAACTTCGGACTGCCGCGGACTGGTTACATACTAGCCGATGGGCAGCGAATCCAGACGATCTACCAAGGATCGTCGCAATGCACTCCGACGTTGGATACCAGTA
>Ga0126381_100009894_pt1 | contig 10717 bp, 14 predicted proteins | sample PanSoiMetPlot_28_FD_96465 | JGI IMG/M metagenome (GOLD analysis project Ga0126381, IMG submission 96465) | Tropical forest soil microbial communities from Panama - MetaG Plot_28 | ecosystem: Environmental > Terrestrial > Soil > Tropical forest > Bulk soil | place: Panama | collected 2016-02-17
AATACCGGCGCATTCGCCGCACCGACTACCAAAAGTACCGACTGAGCTGAATCAATAAAGTGTTCTCCAGCTGCATCTCGTGTGATTGCTGTGTGATAGACGATCGTATTGGTCGGCAGGTGCTTGAGCCGCTGAAGCAGAGTGGGCATGGTCAAGTCGGTAAGATATGTAAATTCGAGCTTCGATTCGTAGTTGCGGAAAGCCTGCTTAGCACTGGCTTCGAATCCATCGTCAAACTGGCCCGTACCTCCCACGACCACTACGTGCTTGGTGCCGGGTAGCAAGCGCAGCGCCGCATGCAAAGTCTCCTCCGGGTGCAGCCTGCCCAAAACGCCCGTAACGTGCGTGTCGGTCTTCAGCTGGTCCGGAATCTCTCCCAGAATTGCACAGAAAATAATTGGGGTGTCCCGGAGGAACTTTTCGCGCGACTCGGCGATGAACTTGAGGGATGCCGACCCGGCGGCGATGACCACATCGGGTTCGCGGTGTGAATACTTCCGAATGAACTCTTCACGAAACCGGCGTTGGGAAACTTCGTCGGGAAACAAAGTGAGTTCTAGGCTCTCATGATAAAGCTCGATCTGGTAAGGCGATTTTTGTAGACCAGTGAAAACAGCTTGATCGACTTCTGAGAAGCCGGGCGACGAGATGATGCCAAGATCATTAAGAATGATCACTCGCCGGACTTCTTTGACTTGAGCCTCGACAACCCCTTGATTGAGGAATATGCAAAGAAGAAAAAGAAGAAGTAAAGCTGCCGCTTCCGCCGGCCGCCGTTGGAGAGACTCTCCGAAAAGACGCTGTACGACTCGCTTATGACCACAGGACCTCCTGGTCAGCCATCGTGGGTCCGGGAGGACACCTCGCCCCACTCTCTTGCCCGTCGATTGAGAGGGAAAGTTGAGTCCCCTGAGCTGGTTGGGAGGGACCCGCATAGAGCTTTTCTAGCCCGCCACTGCTCCGACTCCACACTGTCAGGTTTAACAGGTCCTTTGCGTCGTCAAAAGCGACTAGAGACACATATTACCGCTCAAACGTTTTGGTGCCAAGTTTAGCCCAGAAGATTCAGACGATTCAGAAGATTGAAGATTGCCGTATGCAAGCAACTGAATGGTAGGGTCAAGGAATGGCGCCATACCCGTAGGTGCGGTCTGCCATTCGTTTGGAGCTCAAAAGCGAGCGGGAACAGTTCGTCACAGCGGAGGCCGCTTCAGCGTTTGTTCCGCAGACCGCCCAATACGTCTCCGGGAGCGATCGACGCCTGGGCATCCTTTGCATTCTGGATTGTTCGGCAAAAACCCAAGCGCCAGGCCTGGTTGAGAACGACATCTTCCTTGTCCCTGTTCCACCGCCTGGCGGTGCCGGCGCGCCGGTTCTCATCGCCGTGGTGATCATCCGAGGCAACCTTCCGAAACCGAGTGATCTTTCGCGATAGGTAAAAGACAAGCCGCAACCACTCACCAAATGCGGTGCCCGCCTTCCGTTCAGCGAAGGTAGATGGCAAATGGGTCTTGCCGCCCCAGAGTCAGGAACCACTCTCGTCGCGGTAGAACTGGAAGGGTCCCGGGCCATGTAAATTTTTCTTACGCAAAAGTTTTTTGAGATTACGCGACCATTTTTGCCGACTCGATGGGCATTAGTAGATATAGAGGGCTAAGTTCGGAAGCCGATCCGGGAAACGAGGAAGGCATCCGGTGGCAGACCAGGGTTTTTCTCGGAGGTAACGCGCTCACTTTTGCCGGGTTGATGTGCATTAGGAGATTTGAGGCTCGCCTTGTAACCCGACCGGATCGGCGCGGACGGGTAGCTCAGGGACCGGCCCGAAAAAATATTTTAGGCGAGGCGCAAACTTTTGCCGACTTGATGGGCATTAGTACATATAGGGAGGAGCGTGTACCTGTCGGCGAGCCAGTGGTGGAAAACGGACAGACTGACTCGCGAATGTTGAAAGGTTCCGCCAGAGGTGGCCGACCATTTTCACGGCCCCGATGGCCATTGGTAGATATCGGGAGGAGTCTAGCCAAAGCCCAACGACTGGCGCAAGTCGGACGGCTCGCTGGCAGACGGCGAATCTCTCTGCTCCAGGGCAACTACTTTCACCGCGGATCGAGGGATGGGATAGGGGGCGGGGACGGCTGAGGATGTTAGAGCGATTAGGGTTTCTCCGGCGGGTAAGCAAATGCTCTGTTGTCTATCAGGTCAAGGAGGCCACGACTCGAATGCTCGTATGGGATTCGAGCATTCGCCGCCGGCACACTCGCGAAGGCTCAGGCGCGACTGTTGGGAAGTCCTCGAAGTTCCAAACTATCGCTGATGCAACCTTCTGCTTGTAGCCAACGTCTAAAGAAGCAAACCACAATCCCACCACGAAGCACGTATTTTAGCCACACCATTTAGCCCCCAAAACTTCGGTATTGCACAAACGGCTCCTTCCACCTCTCGGAATCCACTCCAAATTCTTCGTTCAGAGGTGAAATCCGTGAACATTTTTCGTTTTCGCGACCGCGCCGCGATTCTCGACGAGCGGTCGCAGCGTTTCCTGAAGACTGTGGCTTGGCTCGGCGGCTACGTCACGCCAGAACAAGCGCGAGAACTGGGGATCAGGGACTCGACGACCAGAGTCCATGTCCAACTGAAGGACCTGGAGTCCTGGCGCTTTATCAAACCAATCGCCACGTACCCGGCGGTCTATCAAGTCACCAAGTCAGTGACCCGGCTGCTGGGAGCTGACTTGGCGGCCCGGCGTCAGCACACTCTTGAGACCATTCGAACCCGCCTGCTGATGGTGAACTTCTACCTGGAAGCGATCCGCTGGCCAGCTGAATTCGTGTTCGACCACCAGCAGAAAGTCTCCAAGCTTTGTCAACTCGTTGGTGAACCCTTCTTGCTGCCGCATCGCGGCGGTAGGCCATATCTTTGGCAGGACATCGTTTTTCAGCGCCCGTCCGGAGATGGGCGAGCAAATGCACTTGGTACCCGCCGATCAGGAGGGAACAGCGTTGAGTCGGCTAGCGGCGAGTCTCCTATTGATCTGGCTTTTACTACTAGTCGCGATTCCGGCAGGTGCCTGCTCGCTGGCCGGATGCATGGACAGAGGCATCGAAATGCGCAGGGACTTCGCCGTAAAGATCCGTCATGCAGATAAACCTCTTCCAGGTGCAACCGTCGAGATCATAGGGCCGCAAGGCACAAACGATGCGAAGAAGTTTACCGTCACGACTGACAAGGACGGCGTCGCTCGCATTACGAATCTTGCGCCGGGCGATTATTGGTTGAATGCTGAGCACCTCGGCGTCGGCGCGGCTTACCATTGCTTCCATGTCAACGAAAAGCCCTCCAGAAAAGCAAAACGCAACCTTGCTTACGATTGGGGCGATCTAGCTCCCGGAACCCGCCGCATTGCAGGCAAGCTGGTGGATTCACAGCCGGGCAAAGGCGGTACTCCTATTTGGAATCTTCTGCACCGCTTTGATGTGTCAATTGCCGACGCAAAGCTCACACTGGACAACGCGACCACGGGAGCTGTGTACCACACGACATCGGACGCAAGCGGCGCTTTCGCCTTCGATGGAATTCCAAACGGCACATACGTACTGCACATTGATGCCGGGAAGGTTGAGCCTGACCGCGAGTACGAAGCAAGCGACCACTTGATAGCTCTCGGTCCGACCGCAAGACGCGACTCACTCTTATTGAAACGACGGGAGGCAAGTGGCGGCAGTTGCGGCGGAACGATTTTGGAACTGCAGGACAATACCGAGCAAGGACCTACGAGACCGCCAGAGCAGCACTAATCGTGCTCACAAGTGCGCCCCTAAGCCACAAACAAGAGTAGCGAGCACTGAGCCAAGACGAATAAGCCACCCTTACGCCTGCGGCGGGCGGCAGCCCGCCGCAGGCGGGGCAATCCCACAGGGCGGACTCCATTCCCCTTAATCCATTTCCCCTTACCCAATCGCTAATTTCCATTCTCCTTTTCCACTTCCCTCATCCATTGCCTTTCGCACCCACATAGACAACTTGATCTTTGTGAGGGGAAATGCCGAAGACACAGACGCCCTGTGATGATATTGTTTCGACGACGCCCGGGCGACGGCGGAGAGGCAAGAACGTGGATCGTCGCCGTGGACAAAAAGGACAAGTCTTTCAGAAAGGATGGTGTCATGGAAAGAAGTGGGACCCGGAAGCATCCGCTTACCTTCGATATTTGGTAGATGTGCCGGGCCAGGAAGAAAGAAAACTGAAATGCGTAACCCTAGGAAGATTTCGGACGCTAACGCTTGCCGAGCAAGCAGCGCGAGAGTACGTGCAAGCTATTGGCGTTAACGACAGGCAGGCGCAGGAACAATCGATCATCTCTCTGACGTTCCGCCAGCAGGCGGATCGGTTCTTGACTGCCTCGATTGACCCCGCCCGACGCGGAGGGCCTGTTGCACAGGCAACCTACGACTTTTGGAGGGGAGCAATCGATACATGGCTGAACCCGCATCTCGGGGATTTACGGCTAGCCGATGTGGGCAACGGTCAGGCCAAGAAGCTGTTAGACGCCATGCGTACTGCCAAACGCTCGGATAAAACCATCGTGGAGTATGTCTGCATTATGAAATCCATCGTGGCTTCCGCTGTGGATAGTGAGGGAGAGCAATTGTTCCCGCGTCACTGGAACCACGACTTCATGCGGCTTCCCATCGTGGACAAGGCAAAACAGAGGCGTCCAAAAGTCACGGACAAGGAAGTGGCGACAATCGTAGCTGAAGCGAAGCCAAAGTACGGTCTCATGTACGCGCTGATGGCCGGGTGCTCGCTCCGCATCGGTGAAGTAACCGCCATTCGCGTCGAGCCGTATTCTGACGCTCACTCAGCGATCTCTCCTGATTGCCGGACGATTTACGTCAGAAAATCCGTGCGTCATGGGGTGGAACAGGACCCGAAGACGGTGAACGCAGTTCGTGACATCGACGTGGCTCCTGAACTAGCGAACGCGGTCAAACGCTTCATCGCAGGTCAGGACTTCAAGAAGTCGAATTACCTCTTTCAGACATCGCGTGGCGAACCGTTGTCGCAGAGGAATGTTCTGCGCGACAGTCTCCATCCGATTTTGAAAAAGATGGGTAGAGAAAAATGCGGTTTCCACATCTTTCGCCGCTTTCGTGCATCTTGGCTTCGTAGGAATCGTGTGCCGTGGGATTTGGAAAAAATGTGGATGGGACACGCGCACAAGGACCTCACGGACCAGTATGCAGAACAGCTACGCGAGGACGTGAAATACCGCCGCGAATGGTGCGAAAAGATTGGCCTTGGTTTCGTCCTGCCAACCAATGTTTCGCAACCTTCGCAACCGAAACGCGGTGCAGTCGCTTCGAGGAAAGCAGCATGAAGTTGCTGAATTTGAGGGGGTATAAAGTGGTCGGGGCGAATGGATTTGAACCATCGACCTCCTGGTCCCGAACTAGAAAATCAAAAATTCATAAGTGCCGCACCTGGTGTCGCTTACGGGATCACTGGCCACTTATTCCCGCTCTTGAATTAACGGAAGTTGGACGGAAATTCGTCAATTGGACCGAAAAAAGACCGCTAGCTAGCTAAGCTAGGCAGCCTATAACGTCGGCAGGTTCGCGCGTTCACTGCAATCTTGCCAAGGCTTGAAGCACGGTCCTTTCCAGAGAGGAGGATTGTCGGCGGGGATATTGAAATCGGCTTCGATAAAGGGTTCGTCGGTGGATCGCAACAGACTAACGATCGCAACCACTGGGATTTCCTTTCGAAACCGCGTAACGAGGTATTGGCGCTCACTCCGCAGCGCTCCGTGCCCAATGACTATCACTCCGATGCGTGAGGCTCCGTATCTGGCCGCAGCCCAAAACCGAAATGACGCGGCAGCCGGATTGGCTCAGAACGGACTCTCGGTCCTCTAAGAGACTGGGGAGAATTCGACTTGCAATAACGCCGTTCAAGACAGCCCCGAACAAGCCCGTCAAGCCTTGACGCCGGCCTTGCGAAGGATGGTCATCATCGGGCACCAGTTCGTGAAGGCTGACTGGAACAAATTCAGTCCCACGAACGCAGTGAACAAATACCAATCCGGACTCACCCAGTATCCCAAGGCCAGAGAAGCCATGACAAAAGCTCCGGCGATCATTCGAAGGTAGCGATCGACATTCATGATTTTTCCTCCATCGGAAAATCAAACTTCCGCATGCACCATCTCGTTTTCCATTTGCTGCGAAGCCGCATCGTTGCGGCCGCGTTGGCTGAGGTAATAGAGAACGGGAACAGTCATGCGGGAAAGAACCGTGGAAGCCACTTCGCCGGCCATCAACGAAATGGCCAAGCCCTGAAAAATCGGGTCGAACAGGATTACGCTTGCGCCGACAACTACAGCGGCGGCGGTCAGCAACATGGGCCGGAAGCGCACGGCGCCGGCGTCGACAACGGCTTCTTCGAGCGACATGCCGTGAGAGCGGCGCAGTTCGATGAAATCCACGAGAATGATGGAGTTTCGAACGATAATGCCCGCGCCGGCAATGAATCCGATCATCGACGTGGCTGTGAAGAATGCGCCCATCAACGCATGGGCTGGCAAAATGCCCACAAGTGTCAGGGGAATAGGCGCCATGATAACCAGTGGCGTCTTGAACGATTTGAACCATCCGACCACCAATACGTAAATCAGCACTAGCACTGTCGCGAAAGCGAGCCCGAGATCGCGAAATACCTCGACGGTGATGTGCCACTCGCCGTCCCATTTCATCGAGTACTGATTCGTGTCAGCGGGTATGGCTGTGCCCATGTACTGCTTCAAGTGGTAGCCATCCGATAGTTGGATTTTGGTGATGGCGTCGCTCATCTCGAAAATTGCATAAATGGGACTTTCCACGACGCCAGCAACGTCTCCGGTGACATAGACCACGGGCCGCAAGTTTTTGCGATAAACGCTGGTGTCTATCGTGGTCTTCTCCACGTTGCTGACCTCGCGCAGGGACACTTGTCGGCCAGAGGGGTCGGGCAGCTTCAAATTCTGGAGTTCTTCGATGCTCGACCGATCGGGTCGCGACAGCCGCACTTCAATCGGAATGTCTTCGCGCGACGTCGGATCGTGGAGTAGTCCAGCGGAGGCGCCGCTCAAGGCGATTTGCACGGTGCGCGTCACCTCTGCGGCGGACACGCCTTGCAAGGCGGCCTTGTCCAGATTCACTCTCATGTCGTATTTCGTTTGGGGATCTTCGACATACCAATCCACGTCCACGACGCCAGGAGTTTGCTGAAATACCTTTTTGATTCTTGCGGCCAGCTCCTGCTGCTTCTTGTAGTCGGGGCCATAAACTTCGGTGACCAACGTTTCCAGCACGGGCGGGCCGGGCGGAACTTCGGCGACCTTAATACGCGCTCCGAAAGGAGCGGCGATTTTGTCCAATTCAGGCCGCAGCTTGCGCGCGATATCGTGGCTCTGTGCTTTGCGTTCGTGGCGCGAAAGAAGGTTGACCTGGATGTCGGCTTGGTTCGACTGATGCCGCAAGAAGTAGTGCCGCACGAGCCCGTTGAAATTGTATGGCCCCGAAGTGCCCGCGTAGATTTGGTAGTTGACGACTTCCGGTTGTTCGCCCAAGGAACGTCCCAGGGCTTGTGCCACGTGCGTGGTCTGTTCGAGCGGCGTTCCGTCGGGCATATCGATAATCACCTGGAATTCGCTCTTGTTGTCGAAGGGCAGCATCTTCACTTGCACCCATTTAAAGGGAACGAACGCTACGGCTGCCAGAAGCAGAACGAGAATGGCACCGAGAAACGCCCAACGCCGCGCGGGCCTTTGGATCAGCGGATTCATGACGAGTCGATAGAAGCGCGTAGTCCATCCCTCCGCTTCGTGTTCATACTCAGGGCGATTGGCGTAATTGTGCAGCAACCGCAGAGCCGCCCATGGCGATACAACAAAAGCCACAAGGAGTGAAAACATCATTGCCGCGGAAGCGCCTACTGGAATCGGCCGCATGTACGGCCCCATCAAGCCGCGCACAAAGGCCATCGGAAGGATGGCGGCGATCACGGTGAAGGTCGCCAGGATGGTGGGATTTCCGACTTCGTCTACGGCCTCAACGGCGACATCAGCGAGAGAGCGGCCACGATTTTCGGGAAGACGGAAGTGGCGGACAATGTTTTCGACCACGACGATTGCATCGTCCACGAGGATGCCGATGGAGAAGATCAGAGCAAACAGCGTCACGCGGTTGAGCGTGTAGCCATAGAAATAGAAGATGGCCAGCGTGAGAGCGAGGGTCACTGGGATGGCGAGCAACACGACGCCTGATTCGCGCCAGCCCAATGCAAGAGCGATCAGGACCGTTACCGAAAGCGTCGCGATGAACAGATGCTTGAGCAGTTCGTCGGACTTGTCCTTGGCGGTTTCGCCGTAATTCCGTGTGACGCTGATGTTCAAGTCCTTTGGCAAGGTATTCCCGCGCAGGGAATCGATCTTGTGCAAGACGCTGTTAGCAATCAGCGTGGCGTTCGCGCCTTTGCGCTTCGCCACCGTGATGGTTACCGCTGGATATTCCGGGTTTGCGGAACTTCCGCTGGTTCCCTTGGCGTTCGCAAACAAGACATAGTTGTCAGGCTCAGCGGGTCCGTCTTCGATTTTTTCGGCCACATCGCGCAAATAAACGGGCCGCCCGGAGTGAACTCCCACAACGACTTGCTGCAGCTCCTCCGGCCGCATGAAGAAGTTTCCCGCTTCCACCTGAAATTCCTGATTATTTCGCGCAAAGCTGCCAGCTTGGGTCCGCTCGTTCGCGGCGCCAAGCTGCGCGACTACGGAGCCGGGAGTCAGGCCATAGGCAGCAAGACGCTGCGTATCCAAGATGACGCGCATCTTCCGTGTCTGCCCACCGATGATGGTCGCCTCAGAAACGTCATCGGATTGCTTGATGTAGTGTTCCAATTCCGCAGCAATTCTTCGCAGCATGTAAGCGTCGTAGTTCTTGCCCCACAGCGTCAGCGCAAGAATCGGCACATCGTCGATGGAGCGCACTTTGATAATCGGCTGAGAGACGCCTTGAGGAATGAGATCGAAGTTGGAATAGAGCTTGTTGTATGTCTTGACGATGGCGTCTTCTTCTTTTGTGCCGACGTAGAAACGCACGATCACGAGGCTCAAACCCGGATGGCTGATGGAGTAGAGGTATTCCACGCCGGGCACTTCGCGGAGCAGCTTCTCCATCGGGACGGTGGCGCGCTGTGCCACTTCTTCAGCGGAGGCACCCGGCATTTGGACGAAAACGTCCAGCATGGGAACCACGATTTGTGGCTCTTCTTCGCGCGGAGTTTGCAGAATGCTGAAGGCACCCAGCAGCAGAGCCGCGCCAATAGCCAGAGGAGTCAACTTCGATTGAATAAAGATCTGCGCGACGCGGCCCGCTCCGCGCAACGCGTGTGTGACGAAGCCCGAATTGAAAGCGGAATCGTTCATGGCCGTGCAATGATGCGCTTGCCGCCCAATTCACGTTCACCGGGCGCGGCAATGATTTTTTCTCCGCCTCCCAGCCCCGAGAGAACTTCTACTTCCTGTCCAGAGGTGTGCCCCAACGTGACATAGTGCAAGCTAGCGATCTGTTCGGCATCGAGGACGTAGACCCCTTGCAGTTGGCCGCGCTCGACTATCGAAGAGCGTGGAATGAGCAGAGCGGACCGCTGGCCGCGTGCAAACTGCGCGCGGCCAAACAGTCCCGAGCGCAGATGGGCCCCTTTGGGTAGCTCGATTTTCACGAGGAAGCTTCGGCTTCCCGGATCCGCTGCCGGAACAACTTGCACGACCTTGCCGATGATTTCGGTGCTTCTCAGAGCGTCAATTCTTGCCGCCGTGGATAGACCGACGCGCACTAAGCCGAGGTCGCTCTCATCCACCGTGACTTCCAGCCGATAATTTCGCGTGTCTTCGAGAGTGAGAATAGGCATGCCGGGCGAAGCCAATGTTCCTGAGTCAGCCTTTCTTTCCGTCACAACTCCTGCGAACGGAGCACGAACGCGCGTGTACCCGAGCGAAGTTCGAGCCTGTGCCAGCGCTGCGTTGGCTTGCGCGACAGCGGCTTTGGCCATATCACGCCGTGCTTCCGCTGATTGTGCGCGCGTTTTGACTTCGTCGAATGTCTGCGCGCTCACCGTCTGCCTTTCATAGAGGGGTTGGTAGCGCTTCAACGTAATCGCAGCTAGCGCATACTCTGATTCAGCGGCGGAAAGATCCTTTTGTGACGCCAACTCAGCCGCGGTCGCCTGCTCGACAGACGCGCGTGGCTGCGCATCGTCAATCACCGCCAACACCTGGCCGCGCTCGACGCGGTCCCCTTCGTGCACCTGGACGGTGACGATGTTCCCCATGATTTGACTGGCGAGCTGGCTACTCTGGGCGGCGCGCACCGTTCCCACGGCTTCCAGCCAGTCCGGCACAGACATCCTCCGCGCCACTATAGTCTGTACATTACTCACGGGCTCTGGCGATGACGCTTCAGCCTTTCGCTCGTGTGAGCATCCGCTCAGGCTGCTCACTGCCGCCCAAGCCATGAGCCATAAAATTCTTAGTATTTGCTGTCGATGTTTCATGACGTCACCACTGTAGATTGCGGATTCAACACATCGCCGGCTCATTGCGTTTCTTCCTCACGCTTGAACCTCCAATAAGGTCCGCGACAACCACGGGGTTTTCTCTTCCACAATTTCGTAGGTTGTTTTG
>Ga0126381_100009895_pt1 | contig 10717 bp, 10 predicted proteins | sample PanSoiMetPlot_28_FD_96465 | JGI IMG/M metagenome (GOLD analysis project Ga0126381, IMG submission 96465) | Tropical forest soil microbial communities from Panama - MetaG Plot_28 | ecosystem: Environmental > Terrestrial > Soil > Tropical forest > Bulk soil | place: Panama | collected 2016-02-17
CTTGTCACCTTTCACCCTATCTCTTTGACGCAAGAGAGCTTATCCGGTCATCCGTAAATGAGAAACTCGCCTCCTCCGCAGCATTGAGGTACCCAGTCGGCAGAACCATTTTGGCGTCACCGAGAGGTGCACGTCATGATGGCGAAGACGTTTACTAAGGAGCTTCGGCTTGCAATCGTTCTATCGCTTTTGCCAACGGCCACGAGCCTTTGGGGCAAGGCTTCCGGGAGCAGGGCGGAAGGCGCCCCAGGAAGGGCTCGGCTGGCGATTTCTGTCTACAACGACGTGAAGGTGCCTTCGGAGGTGTTAAGCCAAGCGGAGCTCGAGGCAGAGCGAGTCTTTCAGTCTGCGGGAATCGAGGTGGTCTGGCTGAATTGCGAGGTTCCGGCCGTGAGCGAGGAAGCGTCGCAAGCGTGCCGAGAGGCGGTCTTTCCGAAGCATCTGCATTTGCGGATTGTGCGAAAGTCGGCTGGCCTGAAAGGAGAAACGATGGGGATTTCGTTTCAAGCGCACGATGGAAGCGGATGCTACGCCGACCTATTTTACGAGCCGATGGAGCAATTGCACAAAAGCGATGGAACGGACATTGCGAATTTGCTGGGGCACGTGGCGGCGCACGAGATCGGGCATCTCCTTCTTGGCAGAAATTCGCATGCTTTCGCAGGAATCATGCATGCCCACTGGACCGCCGAGGAACTGGCATGCGCGAAGGCAGGCAAGCTGGTTTTCTCGGAAGAGGAGTCTCGGAAAATGAAGGAAAAACTAGCGACCCCGATGAAGACTGCAGAAGAAAGACGATTGACTCCAGCAAATGCAATTTCAGCCCGAACCCGTGACTAGGGGAGTCAAGTTTCGCTGAGATAAGTGCTTTTGTGGGAACTGTACTAAGGGGCAGTACTGGTTAGGACTCAGGTACGGCGCGTGGGTCAAAACAGTCATCTAAGCTTGGGAAATGCGAAACCGCCCCCTTTCCGCACTTGGGCTATGCGCGGCGGCTCTGCTGGGACAGGTGTCGGTGACACCGGCGGAAGGAGTGCAAGGCTCGCGGGCGCAAGCTTCGGGGCAGCAAGGCCCGCAAACTTCCGGACAAACTGCCAGGCGGCAGAATCAGCAAACGGGGCAGCCGACCGCGACGCGGCAAAGTCAACCAACGGGGAAACCGGCTCCGGGCCAAACGGCGAAGCAGGGTTCCGATCAAAAGGCGCAAGCGGCGCCGCCGCCAACGATACCGCCAGGCTTTCGGCTCCTTACGTTGAAAGAAGGACAGACCATCGTTGAGGAAATGTCGTGGGCGGACGACGAAGAGGGCCTGGCGCCAGATTGTTCCCATCTGGTGCACAAATTATACGAGCAAGCCGGACATCCATATCCGTATGCCAGTTCCCTGGATCTTTATCGCGGAACAGGGCCGTTCCTTCGAGTGCGGTTCGCGCACCCAGGCGATTTAGTCGTGTGGCAAGGACATGTGGGCTTGGTGGTGGATCCCAAAGGGCACACTTTCTTCAGCTCGGTCACCGCGGGAACGCGGATGCAGAATTATCGTTCGGCATACTGGCAGGCGCGAGGCTATCCGCGATTTTACCGGTACTTGACGAAGAGTCCCCTAAAGGGTGGCGGGACGAGCGAGGCATCAAACCGGTCGCCGGGTTTGCCGCCCAAAGAGCAGTCTGTCCCGGGGAGTGGAGAGAATCGGCCGGGTCTTCAGGTAGTGAAGGCCGCCCCTGTGCTGACAGCACGAGCCGCGGACAAGTCGCGGAGTGACACTGCCGCGGGCAAACCACATGAGGAAGCTCCGCCTGCGAGCACAGCACGAGCTGAGAATCCTTCCCGGACATCGTCCGCGACAGTCTTGCAGATTCCGCTGCGAACGGCAGGGCACGCGCCGCAAGCAGCGGACGTAACTTCGGCGTTGCAGGCGGCGAATCTCGAGGCAGGTGAAATTTTGCGCGCGGGAACTCTGGGGCGACTGGAGAGGCCGGTTGTGGTCTACCGGCAATTGCAGGTGAGCGGGGTCGAGATGAAAGGGAGACGCGGTCTGGCGCGGATCCGAGTCGAGACGGTCGCGGCCGTCAGTGCTGAGCGGATGGAATCGCAGTTAGGATGGGAAGATCACCAGCTGGAATTGCAGCTCACAAACAAGGGCTGGGTGATGATGCAGGGAAACGAGATTGCGTACGTGCCGCGGGATGGGGCGATGCGCATCCTCTCTGGGCGGCTCGCCGCGCTAACACAAAGCACGGAGCGCAGCACGGCGAAAGACCGTGAACGTGAGCAGGCAGACATCGTGCGATTCATGAATTTGTTGGTTGAGTAAGTCCGGAGATTCTCCCCTCCATCAATTCAATTCGACAAACAAGACAGAACGGCACCTGGCGTTGATACGTTATGGCCGCCTACTCGTTGGTTCAGAAAGTCGAGGGCCGCCACCTGATCCCGAGGCCACATCTCCTCGCAACGCACGGGGCACGCACTGAGTGGCGTGACAATCAGGAAAAAGTAGCGATGCGGTACATGGCGATACCGCTGAGGAGCTTGGGATAAAAATCGGTGGACTTCTGGGGCATGACTTCTCCCGCGGTAGCGATTTTCATGACCTGATCAACGCCGCAAGGATTCAGGAGGAAGGAGATTTGCGCGCGGCCGGAGTCCACGGCGTCGAGAGCGACGGTGGCCTCACGTTCATAGGTGAGATGGGCCTCGGATGTGACGGCTTGTGGAGTGATGCCGAGAGCGGGTTCGAGGATTCCTTCGTGAAGGAGGACGACGTCGAGTTCGCGCTGAAGCGGCGAAACGTTGGGCAGAAGTTGCGCGAGATTGACGCCGTCGCGAAGCGTCAAGACGTAGAAAGCTGGCTTTCCTGAATCAGCGGCAGGATAGATGCCGATGCCGCGGCGCGCGCGGGCGCTGGCAAGGCATGAGAGAAATGTTTTGCGCGCTTCAGCGCTTTGTGCGTCATTCGAAAAAGGAAATTCTTCGGCGGCGAACCAAGGCTCGAAATGGCCACGCACCGCTGACCAGGAGAAATCGTGAATGTGCGAGGCGACGCGATGCGTGGGGAGAATGGTGAGGCCTTCGCTGTACGTGTTGATCACCGTCATCATGACGCGTTCGAACGGGGCGTCGGGATCAAGCTTTCCCGCACGAGAGCGGCATTCGTCGCGATACGCGAGCGCCGTTTCGTAACGGTGATGGCCGTCAGCGATAACCAGGTTTTGGTCTCGCATGGCTTTCTGAATCGCAGCAACATGATGGGGGCGAGAGATGACCCACAGGCGGTGAGCGACGCCGTATTCATCACGAAGTTCCGTTTCCGGAGTGGACTCTTCGGCTTCCGCGAGAATTTCATCTACGCGACGCTGCGGATCGGAATAGAGCATAAAAAGCTGCCCGGTGTGCGTTTGCGTGTGACGTAGAAGTTCGAGGCGGTCCGCTTTGGGGCCGGAGAGCGTTTGTTCGTGACGGAAGACGACGCCAGCGGAATAATCTTCGAGCTTGCCGGCACTAATGAAACCGCGACGCGTGCTGCGCTGCTCGGTGCCAGGAACCGTATATTCCTGAGAGTAAGCGTAGAAGGAAGGAGCAGGATCCTGCTGTACGATGCCCATGCCCATCCAGGCTTCGAGGCTTGCGGCGGCTCGCGTGTAGACGTTGTTCTGCGGAGTGTCGCCGGGATTAGTCCGGCCCTTTTCGACGGCGATCAAATTGTGAGGATCGCAGGCATAGTATTTTTCCTGCATCGCAGGGGAGATTTTGTCGTAAGGCTGGGTGAGGACGCGATCGAATGGGGCGCGGACCGGATTGTACCGGAAGGCACGAAAGGGAAAAACCTGAGACATGGGCTCTCCGGAAATGTAAATTCGCTGCCGGCGAAGCCTTCCAGTTTACGCGAACAGAAGGGGAATTTCGAAATGGCGGCTGCTCACGCTGACCAGGTTAACAGCTCCGAGATCGTCCCGGAACACCTTTTCCTTGTCCCCACGCATGGCTAGGTCGTCTTGTCCCCAAGATGTCCCCAACAAGCCACGTAGACGCCGCAGTGGAATCGTGTACCGCGAATACTCCGGTCGCATCTCCGGCCCTCGTCTACTCGTACCTCAGAGCGACCATAGGATCGACCTTCATCGCCCTCTGTGCCGGCACATAACATGCCAGCAAGGCGATGCTCGTGAGAAGAGCAGTTAATCCCCCATAGGTCGCGGGATCGAACGCACTTACCCCAAAAAGCAGGTCGTAACTGCCAGGAAAAATTAGAATCGCGCGCAGCACGCCCGAGATGGCGGTAGAGACCATGAGACCACAAACCGCACCGAGGATCACCGGCAGCATTCCCTGGCGAACCATCAATTGCAGCACGTCGGTTTTTGACGCGCCGAAGGCCAAGCGGATTCCTACTTCTCGCCTGCGCTGCGCAACGAGGTAAGCCATGACGCCGTAAATACCGACCGCAGCCAAACAGAGAGCGAGGGACGCCAAAATTGCCGCGAAGATTGCAGCACACTGTGGGAGCAGTTGCTGCGTTTGCATGAAGCGATCGAGGCTGACGAAGCCCAGCTTCGGCAACAAGGTTTGATCGAGCGCTCCCAAGGAGGCACGAACAGCCGCGAGAGTGTCCCGAGGGCTCCTGGCAGCGCGAATCAGCATGCTGTTGTATTCAGACGCATTGGTCGGGAGACAGACATACGCGGGATCTATTCTCGTAAGGTTGAAAAATCGGACGTCCTTAGCTACGCCTACCACTTGGTACTCTTCCCAGGCGCCTCTATCCCGGAACGCCTGAGCTAGTTTGAGGTGTCTTCCTACCGGATCTTCGCCCGGCCAAGCCTGGCGGGCGGTGGACTCACTGACAATCGCAACGGGAAGCAGTTCCTCCGCTTCTTGGGGAGTGAAGCCGCGGCCGCGGACGATGGGAATACCCAAAGTTGAGAAATAGCTCGGCGAGACATAATTAACGAGAGTCTGGCCGGGCAGGCTTTTGGGAGACGCCTTGCTTCCCTCTACTTGAAGTAAGAACGTCATCGTGCCCAAGTAAGGCAAGCGATCGGTAAGCGCGACATCGGCAACTTCGGGAAGCGTTTGGAGACGAGCCACCGCTTCCCTTTTTGTGGTTGTCGCCTTGGCCTTATCGTTTCCCCAATCGAGACTCAAAAGGAATGTATTCTTCGTTTCAAATCCGGGATTCGCCACTTGAGACCTGAGCAGAGCCCGCAACAGCAATCCCGCGCTGATGAGCAAGACTACCGAAACAGCGACCTGCCCGCCGACTAGGAAGCTGCGGAAGCGCGACTGACTCAGTCGCTGTCCGCAAGCGCTTCCTTCGGACTTCAATGCATCGGTAATATCCGCTTTAGATGACTGAAGCGCGGGCCAGAGACCAAACAAGATTCCGGTGATCAGAGACAGGCCGAAGGTATATAGAAAAACGCGAAGATCTGGAGTCAGCGGCGCGACGAAGGTCCTGCTTCCCAGAAGCGCTTGGATGAGCCGGACCAAACCGAGCCACGTCAACTTCGTCGTCCACAAAGAGAAAAGAAAGCCAGCCATTCCGCCTAACATGGCGAGTAAAACACTTTCTGCCAACAATTGCCGGATGAGCCGCCCGCGGCTGGCCCCGAGCGCCAGGCGAGTAGCGATTTCCTTTTGGCGAATCGCGGCGCGCGCAAGCAACATGTTCGCCAGGTTGACGCAGGCGACAAGCAGAACCAGGCCTACTATCGCCATTAGGCCAGCAACAAAAGCTTTAAACCAAAGCTCATCTGTCTCTCCGAAGTACGTGGCGCGGTGAAGGGTCAATGCGATCGTCTGGTCGGGCACTGGGTGCGCCTGCACAAACTGACGGGTCAAAACTTCCATTTCGGCCTGGGCTTCGCTAACGTCCGTTCCGATGGCGACGCGGCCGAGGACCTGGAGCCGACGATTCATCGTTTCGTGGAGCCAATCATTCTTTGGAATCAACTGGGCTTGCATCGGGAGGGGTGCCCAGAAATCGGGCACTTGCGGCGGATTCCCTGTGCCGATGAAATCCGGAGGCGTAACTCCAATGATTGTGAAAGTTGCGCCGTTTATTTCCAGCGTTTTACCTGAAATCTGTAAGTCCGAGTCAAATTGGCGCTGCCAAAAAGAATGGCTGAGAACAATGACAGCATTCGCCCCGGGAGCTTGACTTTCTTCCACACCAAAAACTCGGCCAACCGCAGCTCTGATTCCTAAGACAGAAAAGTAATTTGCAGAAACAAGCTGGCATTGCAAGGGCAGAGGCTCGCGCGACGCGTTCCGGTCAGCAGGGGATTCAGCCGCAAGCGTGGCAAGAATCTGTGTAGGCCAGCTCGCAGCGATCACGCCGGAGAAGACATGATTCCCATCGCGGTAATACAAGTACTCTGGGTAAGAAAAGGCGTGTTGAATATCTCCGGTTGCCCCGCTGCCAAACCATCGCTTGAATTTCACAACTTTGACCGGGTCTTTAACCGGCAGAGGTTTCAAGGCCACAGAATCAAATGCGGAGAACAAGGTCGTGTTCACGCCGAGCCCCAGACCCAGGGTCAGCACGGCCACCGCGGTGAAGGCGGGAGACTTGCGCAGGATGCGGAGGCCGAAGCGCAAATCCTGAATCAGGTCTTGAATCCAATGTACGCGACGTGCATCGCGGCATTTCTCTTTGGTCTGCTCGATACCACCCAGGTCCAGCCGCGCGCGACGGCGCGCCCCTTCTTGCGGCATCCCTTGTGCGATGTATTCCTCCGTTTTTCGTTCGACGTGGTCGCGCAGCTCGTCGTCCAATTCCTCATCCGCCTGTGCGGTGCGAAGCAACGACCGCAGCCGTAGAGGAATCGTGTACAGCCAATGCTCCGGTCGCATATTCAACCTCCGTTTCGCGCAGCGCGCCGCCCACGCCTGTTTGAGCTTAATAACCCGCGAGACGGCGCTCGAAAGCCTGCTCCAGTTATCTGCTTCTATTTCGAGCTGTCGCCGCCCGAGCCGCGTGAGCGAATAATATTTGGCGCGCCGCCCATACCCGGAGGTTTTCCACTCGGCGGTAATTCAGCACTCCTGCTCCAACTTGTGCAGAGCCGGGTAGGGCGATCTGTCGCTCACCTGCAAAACCCGCCCGACACTTGTTTCAGGCGCTGACTAACTGCGAACCCGTTCATCGGCTCGAGTGCAAGAATTTTCAGCAGCAACATGTCCAACGTTCCCTGCACGAGGTCCGAAGGTTTGCTCATGTCTATGTCCTCGGTAACCGAGACTAGCACCTCCGCCCTCGGTAAGCAAGGGGAGGAGACTACTTTCGTGGCACCAAACGGGCAGTTTGCGCAGCATCACTGGCCGTTCTCAACGTGCAAGTCGTAACGAGCTTCTCGCAACTTTCGCTCCAAGGCGGACGACTGTGGCTGTTTCGGCGCGGCCTGATTTTGAGCGTATGCTGAGAGTCCGAAAAGCAGGCAGACGGTCAAGCGAACACAACGAGCGATGGACACGCGAGCACCCATATTTTGCTTCGAGTCCTTAGGTCCCGTGCAGCTCCCCATCAGATACGCTCTTTCAACCCGAGAGCGAGTCTGAGAGTTTGTGCGTCTCGCTTCAGCGTGAGCGGGATCGTGCTTCCGGCTTGTTGGAGGATTTCGTCGATCTTTTCCAAGTCCAGCTCATTCGCAGGCCGGCCGTTGATCACGGTGAGGACGTCGCCCCTTTTCACACCGGCAAATTCAGCGGGGGAACCCTTCTCGACATCGTCCACTTCGAAGCGGTGGAAGTCCGCTCCTTTGGCGACTAACGAGAGGCCGCTTTCGTTGGTACGAAAAGGATCGGAGAAACGGCTATTCGGCTCAAGCAGGATGCGGTGATGTGGATAATCGAATGTGACTGTGAATCGCTTCAGGATTCTGCCACCAATCAGAGCGCCGATCTCGGGGCTGGCTAGAAGGCCCTCCCCCTCAGTCGTTGAAAAAGCAGCAACTGGATCGCCGAGCATGTACGGCCCAAGCTGCAAGCCCGCAATGCGGCCTGCGAATTCCTTTGTCCCGCCTCCGGCACCGACGGACGAAGTCGAAATGGTCCTCCCGACTGATTCGAGCACATGATTTGCGTTTGCGAAGGGCGTTGTCAGGTGAAAGCCGTCTGCGCCTGAATCGATTGCACATTCGGTCTCTACAGGAGCGCGACCCGGAAGCACAATCTTCGCACGCACCAGCGGCAGGTTCCCCAGAAAAGTTACAGCAAGAGCCGTGGCTCGATCATCAGCGACGAAAGTGGATGGGTCATACAAAGTGACCTGCTTGTGCTCATAATCGACGCGAACCACAAGCCGGCTAATCACATCGTAACCAAGCAAACCATCCCAGTGACGGCCCAGCGCCGGCTGGATGGGCGAAAAGTCCCAGACGGCGACCGTAGTCGGCGGAACCTGCGCTCCCGGGAGATCCAGTATGACTTTCTTCGCCATTCCGATTCTGGCTGAACCTGCGCCCGTACCTTGCCCTCTGACCGTGCCTCCGAGCGACAGCCCGGCCCTTTGCGCCAAGGAATTGCTGACAACGGACATCCCGGCGCCACTATCGAGGAAGAACCAAGCAGGACTCCTGCCGTTCACACGAACGGGAACGAAGATGTGGTCCCCGTACACCTCAGCTGGAACGACTGCTTGACGGGTGCCAAAGGCGAAACGAATCTGCTCAGCAACGTTGCCTGGCCTTTCAAATAGCTGTGCGACGATCGGAAGATTGATCTCAACTTTCTCTATGGTGATGACGGCATCAAACCTTGCGTCGCCGGCGGATTGCCGAACCGCACAGGGAAATTTGATGCCGCCAAAGTCGCGCCAATCAGAAAAGTGGATGACGCGCTTGCCCATCGGCCCGCCGGTTTCCTCGCGGCTGGGCAGAAACGTCTTCTTATTGAGATATACCGTCACCGTAGTGCCTTTCTCTGGCTCCAAGCGGAAAATGTATTCAGCTTGATCCGCGACCTCGCTCACGAAATCGACATGACCCGGAACACGGCCGGAGAAGAGGAACGAGTAGCTCGCCTCGTAAGACGCGCTGACCACGCTTTTGAAGGTGTCGCCGGAGAGTTCGTGAACCGTTCCGTTCGTGTCCAGAAGCCATCCCTTTTGACCGTCGAAAACACTTGTCTGGCGGAATGCGCCGGAAAGGTCGACTGCGGTGCGAAACTCGCCGCGCGAGGTTGTCCAGCGGTCATATATCCCGTTCAAGCCACCCGTTTCAATGCTTCCTCGGAGATGAACGGCACGCACGGCTCTAAGGTTCTCGCGGCCGCCGAGAGCCGCCGCCCACCCAGCCAGCACTTCCTCCTTTGAAACGGCAGCCGAGTCTCTTGACGCATCTTGTTGTTGTCGCCCTGCAGTACTAGCGGCACAAAACACGGCCATTGCGAGAACCTGGCAAATCGCGTATTTCATGTCTCTTCCTCCAGGTCGCAGTTCTTGTGGCCAGTTGAGGCCTCACTTGCTGGTACGGCTGAACGTCAGCGCAAGCGATCCGCCGCCTTGTTTCCATTCGCCTGCAATCTCTGCGTTAGCTTTGTCGATCTTTCCGTCGTAGCTCGCCCCGATGCGCTGGATCTCGAAGTGCAGATCAGGCTGTTTGAAGGTGATGGCTGAGATGGCGATGCCTGTCGCGCCTTGATCCGGGCTGTCCAGAGTTGCGTTCAGATTGCCCTCCTTGTCCTGCGAAACATGAAGCACAACTCGCAGCGAGCTATTGCCCGTGTTCAATGCGCCTTGCCAGTCACCGACGACCGCCGGAGCTGGTGCCGCAAGCGCGGCAGTGAGCCCAAAGGTAAAGGCCAGCCAAGCTGGCAAGGCCGCACGCCTAAAGAACTTTCGCGTTTGATGTTTTTTCATTTTCGTTTCCTTTCGATTTGGATCCAAGAACCCGCAGCCAGGCGAGCAGTTTGCGCACATTGCGCAGCCGGCGAACTCTCCTTCTTCCTGTTCCTCGCGCACAGAGGAGCATCTCACGCCTCCCGTAATTCCTTTCGCCGCCGGTAGCGCCCAATCCACCACTGCGCAATCCGGTCGGTCACATGCCGGATGGCCCAGCCGACGAGCACGGCAATCGGGACGAGCCACCACCCCAGTAACTCGCGCGCTCCGGCTGGTGGGTTGCCGCTTGTGACCAGAGTCAACGACCAGATCTCGCCCGGTACGTACCAGAGGCCCGCACGCGTAGGTGCGAACAGCTTGTCGATCGCGGCAGCCCACAGGGTCAGCACATTGATGTAACCCAACGCATAGAGCGCGGTCGCTGTGACGCGTCCTAGCCTGCTTCGGCTGGCATGTCGCAGACCCTGTAAAATAACGAGAGGCGAACCACTGCATTCCGCTCGCACCATCTGGTTTTCGGCCCGGTAGGTTTTGGCCAGCTCTACCGGATCCCCGAGCGACTCCAGTGCCACCTCAATGCCCTGTCCTTTTTTCTCCGACAATTCAACAACGTGACTGCGAAGCTCCTGGAGAATGTCGTCAATCTCTCTCCCGGGCAGGCCGTGCAATGCGACGCGCAATCGAGCGAGATAGCTATCGATTTTCGACTCGACACCGGTCGCGGTTGTCATCGAACGCTCTCCTTCAAAAGTGGAGACAGCAAGTCTTTCAGGGTGGTTGAAAACCGGGACCACATCCGTGCCATCTGTAAGGCGCGGCGTCGCCCCGCGGCTGTGAGCCGGTAATACTTGCGCGGGTGACCGGCCTCGGCCTCCA
>Ga0126381_100009896_pt1 | contig 10717 bp, 8 predicted proteins | sample PanSoiMetPlot_28_FD_96465 | JGI IMG/M metagenome (GOLD analysis project Ga0126381, IMG submission 96465) | Tropical forest soil microbial communities from Panama - MetaG Plot_28 | ecosystem: Environmental > Terrestrial > Soil > Tropical forest > Bulk soil | place: Panama | collected 2016-02-17
CCTTTTCCTCAACCGTATCGCGTGCAATCAAACGGTACGCGAACACCTGCCGCGTCTGTCCGATGCGGTGCGCGCGGTCGACAGCCTGAGCTTCCACCGCCGGATTCCACCAGGGATCGAGCAGAAACACATACTCCGCGGCCGTCAGGTTCAAACCCAGCCCGCCGGCCTTGAGGCTCACCAGGAACAGGCGGCAATCGGTTTCGTTCTGAAACCGCTCCACGCACGTTTGCCGGTCGCGTGTCTGACCGTCGAGATATTCGTACGTGACTCCCTCGGCATCGAGTTGCTCGCGCACGATCGCCAGCAGGCTGGTGAATTGAGAGAACACCAGTGCCTTGTGGCCCTCCTCGGTCACCTCGCGCAGTTGCGCCAATAGCGTGTCGAGCTTCGCGCTCGCGTCGCCCTTCCGCTTCTGGTCCAGCAGGCCGGGATGGCACGCCGCCTGGCGCAGCCGCAGCAGTGCTTCCAGTACCTGGATCTTCGATTTTGCGATGCCGTCCGTCTCGACGCGCCGCAACAGCGAATCGCGATAGTGCTGCCGCAGCTCGTTGTACAGCTTGCGCTGCGCCGGCTTCAGCTCGCAGTAGATAGTCTGCTCGGTCTTGGGCGGCAGCTCACGCGCCACCTGTTCCTTGGTGCGGCGCAGGATGAACGGCCGCAGACCGTGCGCCAGCAGCTTGCGCGTTTCTTCGTCCGGATTGCGCCCCAGGCCGCCGGCCAGCTTGAACACGCTTGCCGCGCCCAGCATCCCCGGATTGAGGAACTCGAACAGCGACCATAACTCTCCCAGGTGGTTCTCTACCGGCGTTCCGCTGAGCGCCAGCCGGTGCCCGCCGCGCAGCAGCCGCACCGCCTTGGCCGACTCGGTGGCCGCGTTCTTGATCGCCTGCGCCTCGTCCAGCACGATGTAATCGAATTCGTAATCCTTCAGCCGCACGATGTCGCGCCGCAGCGTGCCATAAGTCGTGAGCACGAAGTCGTATGCGCCGAAGTCGCCGCCATCGCGCTCCGCGCCGGTGTAGTCGAGGACGCGCAGCCGCGGCGTGAACCGCTCCGCCTCCTGCTGCCAGTTGAAGACCAGCGACCGCGGCACCACCACCAGCGACGGCGCAATCGCCTCGCCCGCCTCGCGCAGCGCGCGCCGCATCTCGAACAGCGCCAGCACCTGCGCCGTCTTGCCGACACCCATGTCGTCCGCCAGGCAGCCGCCGAACGAGAAACGGCGGAGAAACTCGATCCAGCCGAGCCCTTCGCGCTGGTATTCGCGCAACTGCCCCACGAATCCTTCCGGCTGCGCCGCCGCCTCGACTCCCTGAAACTGGCGCAGCTCGTCGCGAACCTTCGTGAACACCTCATCGCAGGTCGCCTCTGGAGCGGCCGCCAGAAGCGCATCCAGTAGTCCCGCCTGGCTGCGCCGGAAGCGGATGTGCCCGTCTTCAGCCGCGCCCATCGACGCCAGCACGCCGATCCGGTTGAGCCATTCCTCCGGCAGCACCCCGTAGGTGCCGTCGTCCAGCCGGACCATCTTGTCGCCCCGCCGCAGCGCTTCGAGCAGCACGGGAAGGCGCGCCTTCGTTTCACCGTAGTCGATGTCGCCGTGTAGCTCGAACCAATCCACGCCGGACGAAACCTGCATTCGGAATTCGCCGGGCCGGCGGAATACCTTGCCCTCCGCTTCAATGTGCCAGCCCGCCTCGACCAGCGCACGCACAATGCGCGGCAGCTTCGTCGGAGCAATCTCCCAAGCCGGCTCGGGCTGATAGTAGCTCCACCCGTTCTTCAGGCCGAGATTCTCCAGCGTGTCCTTGGCGGCCTTCTCCGCCGCATGGTCGCGCTTCAGGTAGCAGTGTTGTTCGCCATCGTAGAAACCGGTGCTGGAGTCGCGATCCGGAAAAATGTGGCCGCCATAGTCGAACAGGAGTTCCCCCCGCAGTTTGGCGCCGCGCATGGAAGCGTCACCCGGCTTGATGCGGAGCGCTACTTTCGGCGGAGCACTCACCTCGCGATAGGGAATCTCTTCCGGGCCTTCGAGCGGCGGCGCACCGGGCGCGCAGAGCAGGGTGGCCAGCATAGCCTCGCCATCGCGCTCCGGCGCTTGAATCGCGCCGCCCTGCCGGAGCTGCTCGACCCACGCGAAGTCCACATTTGCCGCCAGCGGCGCCACGAGACTCTTCGCGAAAACAAAACCTTCGGTGATCAGCGCCGCATCAGCCAATTTCATCCGCTCGGCGCCGCGCCGCAGCACACCTACCGCTTCCCAACCCGTGCGCTCGCGCGGCCGCATCTGCAGTGCGAACTCCCAGGCGCCGCCGTTGTCCCACCCCAACGGCTCAGTGGTACCGGCGCCAGCCGCCGGCGGAGCCTCCAGATAGCAGCGGCCCGTAGCGATCATCTCCGGCACGATCCGCTCGGCCAGCGGCCTCCGGATTTCAATCGATTGAGGCAGCGCTCCTGAGGTGTACCCGCCGCCCCATCCGTAATGCTGGACGCCGCCGCCGAGCGCGCCCAGAATCTCGCGGTCCGGCGCCTCCGGCAGCTGCGCGATCTGGCTGCGCTGCACAGTCGGAGCGCTTGGACCGCCCCAACTGCCGTCCATCTTCCGGTCGCGTGCATGCAGGCGTACCACCACACATCCCGCGGTTCGGCTGCCGTGGACGTCGACGACGTAGAGTAGCTGCCGCTTGGCCGGCCATGTATCATTCGACCGCGCCGTCGAAAGGCCGCGATTCGCCACTCCCTCGATCTGCGTGAGCCACTCCGGCTTCATCGGCTTCGGCGGCGGTGGCGGCGTGCGCCCGGGCAGATCCAACCCGGGCGTTACTTTGACATTCGCAAGATAGCCTTTGGCGTCGGCCGCCAGGATGGTCGCCCAGATATGCTTGCACGGCCCCATATCGGCAGCCGGGCAATCGCAGAAGGTCTCCAGCTCTTCGCCGTTCCAATCGAGATCCACGGAGTAAGTGCCGTACGAACCGCGAACTTCGGCTTCCACTTCGTCCGGCCCGCCGTGGAGAATGCGGACGCGGCCTTCGCGAAAGTAGTTTTCGCCGCGCTTCCTGCTGATGGCGCTGAAATCGCGCCCAATCTGAGTAGAGAGACTCACGCTGTGGGTCCGGTTTGGGGGAGCAACTTCATTTTAACGCGTACGACCCCGGGATGCCGCTCCACACCGCCGCGCCGGCGGCAAAACCGCCGATGCTACCGAACCCAAAAATTTTTCCGCCCCGTTGTCGATTCCCGAAAACTCGAGCGTCGTTCTGCCGGAGGGTAAGAACGATGTCTCGAAACACCATTCGCAAGTCATTGCCGCTGTTCCTGATCGCGCTGGGCGCCGCCGCCCAGACTCCCGCGGAGCGGGCTCACGCGGTGCAATATCTCAGCGAAACGCGCAACGGAGTGGCCGCTGCTGTCCAGGGCTTGTCCGACGCCCAATGGAACTTCAAACCGGCGCCCGACAAGTGGTCGATCGCGCAAATAGTGGAGCACCTGGCGATTACCGAGGACTTGATCTCGAAGAAGGTTCTGGTGGAGATCAAGACCGCGCCCGCCGGAGCGGCGGACCGCGATGCCAAACAGGTAGATGCGACTGTCGTCGCGAAGATGACGGACCGCACGACCAAGTACCAGGCGCCCGAACCGATCCAACCCACCGGCCGCTGGACGCACGCGGAAGCCTTGCAGCATCTGCTCGATAGCCGCGCGCAGACGATCTCCCTGGTGGAATCGACGCCTGGCCTGCGTGACCACGTCATCAGTCATCCGGCCTTCGGCCCGCTGGACGGCTATGAGTGGGCGCTGGCCGCGGCCGGCCACAGCGCGCGCCACACGCAGCAGATCCTGGAAGTGAAAGCCGACCCCAATTTTCCGGTAAAGTGAGGAAGACCGAAATGCTATACGCTTTACTCATCTACGACAACGAGCAGCGCTGGAAGAACGGCTACGACCCAACCGAAATGGACAAATACCGTAAATTCAGCCAGGAGTTCGCGAGTGCCATCAAGGGCGGTAACGCCCTGCAGCCCACCGCTACCGCAAGTACGGTGCGGGTGCGCGATGGCAAACCCGTAACCACCGACGGTCCTTTTGCGGAAACCAAGGAGCAGCTTGCCGGTTTTTATCTGGTGGACGCGAAAGACGCGGCCGAAGCTCAAACCATAGCCGCGAAAATCCCTGGCGCGCAGACCGGCTCCATCGAAGTCCGGCCGGTGATAGTGTTCAACCAACCTTAGAGAGGCCACGAATGCAATACATGTTTCTGATCTACTCCGAAGAGCGGCCCGAAGGCCCCCCTCCCGAGGAGATCGAACGCATCATGAGCGGCCACTGGGCGGTCATGCAGGATGCCCGGCAAAAGGGCGTCCTGCGCGCCGTAGAGCGTCTGAAGCCGTCATCGGTCGCCACCACAGTGCGCACGCAAAACGGCGGGCCGGTCACACTCGACGGTCCGTTCGCCGAGACCAAGGAGCAACTGGCAGGCTACTACATTCTCGAATGTAAGGACCTGGACGAGGCCATCGAATGGGCGAAGCGAATTCCCAGCAATTGCAAGGGACTGGAGGGCGGGATCGAGATCCGGCCGGTGGCGGATATACCGCAGTTGCCCTGAACGCCGACGCGCGAGCCGCGGTGGAAGCGGTGTTCCGCCAGGAATCGGGCCGGATCATCGCGACGCTCATCCGGCTTGCGCGCTCTTTCGATCGCGCCGAGGAGGCGATGCAGGAAGCCTTCGCCGCCGCGCTCGTCGCGTGGCCGGAAAAGGGCATTCCGCAGAACCCCGCGGCGTGGATTACGGCCGCGGCGCATCGGAAGCTGATCGACCGGAGCCGGCGCGAACGTACCAGGGTGGAGAAGCAGGAGGCGCTGCGCTACGAGAGCCCTTCGGCCGCGCTGCCGGAGGACTGGACAGGCGACGATTCAGCCATGCACTTTCCCGATGACCGCCTGCGGCTCATCTTCACCTGCTGCCACCCGGCGCTCAACCAGGAAGGGCAGGTTGCGCTCACGCTGCGAACGCTCGGCGGCCTTACCACGGGCGAGATCGCACGGGCCTTCCTGCTGCCCGAACCTACGCTGGCGCAGCGGTTGGTGCGCGCCAAACGCAAGATCCAGGAAGCCGGCATTCCGTATGAGGTCCCGCCGCCCGAGCGGTTGGAGGAGCGGCTCGCGCCGGTTCGCGCCGTCATCTATCTCATCTTCAATGAAGGCTATGTTGCCACCGCCGGCGACCAGTTGGTGCGCCGCGACCTCTGTGCCGAAGGCATCCGGCTGGCACGTGTCCTTTGCGATCTGCTGGCCGGCGATTCCGAAAACCTGGGCCTGCTGGCGCTGATGCTGCTGCACGATTCGCGCCGCGATGCGCGAATGCGCAGTGGCGCGCTGGTGACGCTGGAAGAGCAGGATCGTTCGCTTTGGGACCGGCCACAGATCGAGGAGGGCATCTACACTCTGCGGCACGCCATGCGTTCCGGTCCCCCGGGGCCCTACCAGTTACAAGCCGCAATCGCGGCGCTCCATGCCGAGGCAGCGACGCCTGCCGATACCGACTGGGCGCAGATCGGGCTTCTCTACGGGGGCCTGCTCGAGTTCACTAACACGCCCGTAATCGCGCTGAACCAGGCCGTCGCCATCGCGATGAGTTCGGGGTTCCAGGAAGGCCTGAAGCGCATCGACGCCCTGAGCGCTTCCGGCGGACTGGAGCAATATTACCTGCTCCACGCGGCCCGGGCCGACATCCTGCGGCGCATGGGACGCGCCCGGGAGGCAGCGGCGGCCTATCGCCGCGCCTTGGAGCTGACCGGCAATCAGATAGAGCGCGAGTTTCTGCGGCGGAGACTGGCGGAGGTTGCCGCGGAATAACCGCGCCATTCCATACGGTTTCGTTAGTCCTCTAACTCGCTCGTCTCAACCGGGTACCTGCACACACCAACGTCCAATTCCCTGTGTGCGGGCACTCACCGGCAGACCGTTGGGATCACCCTGAAGAACGTCGAACGGCCGCTACACTGATGGTCAGGGACACGATCAGTACTGGAGGCATCCGTAATGGGCAACAACGAGTGGGGAAATCAAACCACGAAGATCTGGCTGGGCATCGCCATTGGCGCTGCCATTGGAGTGGGAATCGCGCTATCGCGCCGCAAGCCGCAATCGCGCTGGGATTCGGCGCGTGAAATCGGCCGCCGTATGGCCAGCAGATCGGAAGATTTGTCCGATTCGGCGCGTGACATCATGGAGCGCGTACGGAATATCTACGAAGAAGGCCGCAAGGTGGTGGAAGAAGCCGGCGAGCTCTGGTCGCACGGGCGGAAGCTGGTCAGCGCCCGATAGCACCAGGCAATTTGTCGCAAGCGATAACTGAAGAATACTCCGGCCCGCGATGCCGTTCGGACTTGCGGGCCCCCCAAACCTTCGAAGCACAATCCGCCCGTGAAGGGGCCAGATGGGTCCCTCTTGGATTTTGCACTCCCTTTCTCAAGCATAAACAACCTAAAATCATTGGTTTACGTGCAACCAGATCTCTGCCGTCCGGATGCTACAATGTTTATAGGTTCGTTTCCCCCCAGAAGTTCAGGTGAGACCGATGCGCATACCCAGGTTTTGGCCACTCGATGATCCGGAAGATCCGATATATGACAGCGTGGCGTGGGATCTGCCCGGTTACCGCAAGACACAAAAGAGAAGCTTTGGCAGCGGCCGCAGCCCGCAGCCTTCTCAACACAAAAAGACCCGCTTATAAGTCGGCCACTCAATTACCGCCGCCCGATGCCGCGATACCCCACGGTAGAAAACGCACACGTGCGTAAACGTTACATTCCGTGGCGCGGACTTATCGGGCGAACTTATTGATCCACCGTATCCTGCTTACACTGGCCGCCAGATTGCTGAATCGGGCGTGAGGTTTTTGAAACTATGAAAGCTTTCCTTACGACAGCGTGCATCTTGACGGGTGCCATGCTCGCCGGTGGATGCGCCACGCATAAATACGTCCGCAATACCACCGCCCCCATTCAAGCCAAGGTTGATCAGGTAGGGGAGCAGACTACCCAGAACTCACAACAAATCAAGAATACCCAGGACCAGGTAAAACAGGTCGACGACCGCGCCCAGAGCGGTATTAACGGCGCCAACGAGAAGGCGGGCACGGCCGATCAGCATGCCGGGGAAGCCATGAACAAGGCGAACCAGGCCGACCAGAACGCTACACAGGCGAACCAGAAGTCCGACCAGAACTCGCAAGCGCTCGCCAGCCTGCGCAGCACGGTAGCGAATATTGACGATTACAAGCTCCAGACGTCAGCCACCGTGCCGTTCGCCTTCAACCGGTGGTCCTTGACGCCTCAGGCGCAGCAGGATTTGGACAATCTTGCGTCGCAGGTGACGAGCGACAAGCGTTTCTTCATCGCCGTGGAAGGCTATACCGACAAGACCGGCTCCCGCGAATACAATGAAGCTCTCAGCCGTAAGCGGGCCGATTCGGTGGTGACATATTTGGTGGCCAAGCACGATATTCCGGTCTACCGCATTCACACGATCGGACTGGGTGAAGAAAAGCCGGTGGACGAAGGGCGCAATCGCGCTGCCCGCGCGAAGAACCGCCGCGTCGAGGTGAAGGTGTTCAGCGCCGACGCCGTTACACAGTCGTTGGGTGATTCGCCCAGCCGGACGGCCCAGCAGGATCACTAAAAAAGAACATCAGCTTTTGAGCCTTGAGCTTTGAGATGTGAGCTCTGCGTTCTCGCCGACGCCGGGTGCTCAGATCTCAGCGCTCATGGCTCATAAGTGCATTCCGGGAGCCGCCTGGCGAGCTGGCGGCTCCCCTTTTGTTTTGTGCTTGATTCGCAATGCCTGCCACCACACGTAGAAGAAGAAAATATTCGCCAGCATGATGATGACGTTGCCGGTGAGGGAAATCGGCCGGGAGTGGCTGCGGGTGGCAAGCTGGCGAACGGATTCCCCGATCGACTCGCCGGCGAACTTTATGCCCAGGGCACCGCTTAGCAGCAGCACCTGCTGATCGCGAGCGCGAGAGCCGATCAACAGGGCCCACAATCCCAGATCTAAAATGGCAGAGCAGAAATTCAGGTCGCGTGTCCACGGCGTCATGAACGCACCCTTGACCATGCCGGGGTGATAGTGCATGGCGAACGAGATGCCCGCGATCAGCACAGCTCCCCCAATCACAGACAGGCGCAGGATTCTACGGGACCGTAATTGGCGCGTGGCGCCGTAGATGAGGCTCATGACTACCGCGTAAATGAGCACCTGCAGGATGACTTCGTCGACCCAGTAAAGCCACGCATAGTCAACCGCGCTCTGGCTGCCGCCGCGTACGTAGCCAGCGTTCGCGGGCATCTCCAGAACGGTTGTGACGAAGTCACAGACGATATACGCAAAGATGAAGGGAAAGCGCCGGTATCCGCCGCGCAGAAGCACGGCGATGATCAGAATTTCCAGCGGCAACCCAAAAGCCCAGCCGGCGACCTGTAGCGCGAATCGCATTGGTCTTTCCTTCTAAAGGCCGGGCCATAGCGGACGTCCGATATGGGGAAAAATCAGGCCGCAGATATATTACCATCCCACGGATCAGGTGGCATATTGGGACCATGCTTGGCTGCGAGGTTCCCATCCCACGGATCGGGTGGCATGTTCGGACCGTGCTTGGCTGCCAGGTTCCCATCCCACGGATCGGGCGGCATGTTCGCACCGTGGTTGGCCGCAAGATTCCCATCCCAAGGATCGGGCGGCATATTCGGACCGTGCTTGGCTGCGAGATTCCCATCCCACGGATCGGGTGGCATGTTCGGACCGTGTGCCAGGGTCACGAGGGGATCAATTAACAGATCTCCGGCTGGCGGAAGCGCGCCTTGGCTGCTGTTCCATAGGAAAGCAGCAATAAATAAAACGAAGATCGTGCCAAAGGCGAATTTACTCTCAAAAAATTTGCGCATTTTCAGACTCCCTATGTTGATCACGCTCTCCCCGGGTTGTCCCGGTTCGATGCGCGGCGCTCGATTTTACAAAGCGAACAAAAGATCGAGATAACACCGCAATACTCTCAATCGAAAGTTTAACCTACGTCCTTGTTTAGTTGTTGTCAATAGTTGGGGGCTCTCTAGTACTTTTAGTGGCTATTAAGCCGCTCCGGTATAGGGTAAATACTGGATATCGAGTCTACCCAGTACCTCCCCGGTTCACCCTTGAGTGACTGCGTGGAGGCAGAAATCGGTTGCATGGATGACAAAGTTTGCGGTCGTGCGAAAGTGAGCATCCGTATAGAGCGGAAACGGCTGGAACCATATTCGAACTGAGACCAGACAACCGCAATCGAAAGCGATATGCTAGCCTAAACGAGATAATAATATCTGTTTATCTAGATAGGGAGGTCTTTAGGTATGAGAAGGTTCTTCCAGATCCCCGGCGTGCTGTTGATGCTGTTCATTGCCGTATTCGTCAACAGTGCATCGGCCGATCGCCGGCCATCCAAGAAGGCCGTAGATTTCTCCGCCAAGATCAACGGCACCACGTCGTCCCTCGGTCACACCGGCGTCGTGGTGAAGATCCGAAGCGCGGCGATTGCCAACGACGGCACCATCACCGTCCGTGCCACGATTGTGGACTCCGACGGAAACCCTCTCGACAGATTGGGTGTTGCGACAGCGGGGCCGGTCTCGATGAGCTTCATTTGCGCCACAATTCCAGCTGGGCAGAGCCAGTTTGTGGCATATACGACCACGGTTCTTAAACCTACGCTAAACCTGAACATGCCGCCGCAGACGCAGGCGGCGAACGACTCGGGCGGAACATTCACCACCAACGCAATCGGCGACTACACCTATACGTTCAAGACGAAGGCCCCGGCCAACTTCGACAGCTCGGCCACTCACGCCATCGGCGTCTCGGCGCAGCGGAGCCTCGCCGAGTATGGCACGTTCGATGAATGGAGCGAGACCTCCAACGACGTATTCAATTTTGTCCCGAACGGAGCGAAGGTTACGGTGACGCGATCGGTAGCCAGCACGGCCGCGTGCAACCAGTGCCACGATCCACTCATCGGTCACGGCGGATCAAGGCTCACGGTGGAATTGTGCATCATGTGCCACACGCCTCAAACCATCAATCCGGATACAGGGCTCACGCAGGACATGAAGGTGCTGATTCACAAGATCCACATGGGATCGAGCCTGCCAAGCGTCAAGGCGGGAACACCGTATCGTATCTGGCATCGGGGCGCATGGTCAGATTTTTCGACCGTCGTATTTCCGCAGGACGTCCGCAACTGCACTACGTGCCATACCGGCGCAACGCAGGCGGACAACTGGAAGACCAATCCGAGTATGGAGGCATGCGGATCATGCCATGATGACGTGAACTTCAAGACCGGCCAAAACCACGTCAGCCAGCCGCAGGTGGATAACAAGCAGTGCGCTAACTGCCACACCTCGAAGGCCACCCTGGACTTCGACGCCTCAGTTCCGGGAGCGCATGTGATTCCGGAGAAATCGAACTCGCTGCCGGGCATTGTCACGAAGATCATCAAGGTGGACAACACCACTCCGGGCAGCGCGCCCACGGTGACGTTCAGCGTGGCGGATAAATCCGGCAACCCGGTGGACATCAGCAAAATCGCCTCGATTCGCGTGATTCTCGGCGGGCCGAACACCGACTACGGCACTGGGCCGGCCGGAATGAGGGTCTCCGAAGATCCGAGCAAGAC
>Ga0126381_100009897_pt1 | contig 10717 bp, 6 predicted proteins | sample PanSoiMetPlot_28_FD_96465 | JGI IMG/M metagenome (GOLD analysis project Ga0126381, IMG submission 96465) | Tropical forest soil microbial communities from Panama - MetaG Plot_28 | ecosystem: Environmental > Terrestrial > Soil > Tropical forest > Bulk soil | place: Panama | collected 2016-02-17
AGCATAGAAGAACGCGCGAGTGAGCCCGAGGACGCCTTCCCCATTCATTAATTTCCCCAGTCCAGTGCTACACGCCGAGAGGGTGACAATATCCGCGTTGAGTTTGAGGCGCATAATCTCACCGGTTTGCAGGATTCCATCTTCGTTAGAGTCGGGCGCCCGCGACAATAGGATGCCGGAGCGGCCGGGGTGTAACTCATCTAGAAATCCATGCGTTGCAAAGTGGATGTATTGAAAATCATCTAGCTTTTCGCTCTTAACTGTCTCTTCTCGCGCATCAGCGCCGAGATAAAGCTGGCGTAGAGGGGACGGGAACAACTTACCAATGTTTATAACTTCGTCGCGCGTATAAGGAAGGCGCGCAAGGGAAAAGCCTCGCTCCGCATAGTCTTCGACTCTGGATGCGCTGCGGACCTTTGAGACAGGCTTGCCCTGTTCCGACGCCATCTTCGACGAGCCGGCAAGCGTGATCACCGGATCGCCGAACGCCAGCAGTATCCGGCGAGACGTGACGCGGCGATTCATTTCCTGCACGGTCACCAGAGCTGAAGCCGACGGGCCATAAACTATTGCGAACTTCTCTGCCAAATAGGCATTTCTGCCGTGTCCGAAAGCCGTCGCAAGCGCTTCGAATGGCAGATAATCCAAAGAGCAGTCCGGCACGACAATTAGAACCTTGGTGGTGCGAAGACTCTTCTCAATCGGCTTGAATAGCAAATCGTATAGTTCCCCACCGAGGGCATTGATTCTCGTCAGTGATTGATCAAGCGTAAGCGCCGACACTCGCTCGCCAAGAAGTTTGCGATACGCGGCTACGCGTTCCTCGATTCTAGCCCGTGCAGGCAGAATTGAAGTTGTAACTCTGTCCTTAGTCACGACCCACACCAGCGAACGCTTCTCGCCAAGGAGGTACTCGATCAATGCGGTGTGCTCATCCAGCAGCTTACTCTGAATCGCCTGGACATTGATCGGCTCGGGATATTGCAGGTTTGCATAACGCGGATCAGTTTCCCGGATCTGCAAGTGAAGTTTCTCCAGATCGGCCTCGGCGTCGTTCAGCTCCGCTTCATTCTTTCTTCTCTCGTCGGAAGAGATATTCTGATTCCACAACGTTTTCTGCGCGCCAGAAATGCGAGAGAGGATGGCGTTTTCCTGTTTGCGCTGCTCAGGAGTAAGCTCGTCGGCTACTCCCACACGAGCCTCTGTGAGCATATCCAGGAATGCTCGGGCGCGAGCGCGTTCCGTCATCTGCAGAGCTTCATTTTCGCGATGCAGGTCGATTAAGAGATCTGCGGTTTCGGCGTATGTGGACCGGCTCCTCTCAACAACGCCGGCTCGTCCTTCTTCGGTATTCAGAGCCACCGATCGAAGCAGTTCAATTCCGCTGATGGACTTTCCGTAATGTTCCAGCGCTTGCTCGTTGTTTCCCAGGGCACGCTCGATATGTGCAATACGGCTCTCGACCTGCCATTCCGAATCCGGATCACCGCCGGCGTCGTGCATGAGCACAAGCGCCCTATTTTCGCTTGCCAGCGCTGCACCAAGATTTCCGAGTTTTTCCTGGTTTACTCCCAGCGCGCTCAGGAGGTAGCGGTATTCGTGGCCGCTCGCGGCCTTCTCAGCAATCGGGATTGCCTGATCGAGAAACTCAATTGCTTTTTGTGACTCACCTAGTTGTTCATACGACGACGCCATACCTTGTAACGCCGAGACCAGCCACAGTGAACTCTCGGGTTTACTCACATAGACTTGTTGGTAATAGTTAAGCGCCTCGCGGTAGTGTTGGCGAGCCATTTCCATGCTGCCAAAATTTAGCAGCGCCATTTCCGTTGCTTTCTTCGCTGGATTGCTGGCACGAAGATTCGGCTTGAGCTGGCGTGCGATACGAAGCGACTCCTGAAGCGGCAACTCGGCGTTGTCCGGATCATCCGAACGAACATACGCCTCTCCAATGTTTAGCAGTGACATGTATTGCATGGTGGGGTCGTTGATCTCGCGGGCAAGATCCAGCAATTCGTAAAAAATACCGAGCGCTTCTTCGTAGCGGCCCAGCCCACCAGTGATGCTAGCTAGGCTGTTCAGAGCTTGTTCTAGAACTTTCTTGTCGCCGGATTCGCGCGCAACTAGCACGTTCTTCTGCGCAATTTGAAGCGCCTCGGACAAGCGGCCCTGGTAGGCAATTGCAGATTCGAGGTAAACCATGGCTGTCGCCGCACGGGTCTTGTCCCCCAACTTCTCACTAAGCTCGAGCGCTTGCTGAGCCAGTTCCTCGGACCGCTGGAACTGCACTTTGATGTTCATTGCCTCATTGGATTGCTGGATCAGCGCATCAATTTGCGATCCAACGTCTTCGGTCGTCTGGGGCGGTGTCGAGTTGTTGAAACCCGCTGCGGTTTGTGAAGCAGGACTGGGGGTGGCGGATGATTGAGAAGTCCTGGTCGAAGCGGAAGACGTGCTCTGGCTGCGGCCTTGAATTGCCAGAAGGCAGAGAGAGACACCAGCCCCACAGAGAAAAAGACCCCAACGATTGCCGTGGCGTGGCACGAGTCACCTCCGCCTGGCGCGCTTAAGGTCGATAAATCTGCAAGCGATATTCGCCGACTAGCGCCGCAGGAGGCGGGTTCCGGCCCGTAAGTGTAATGCGGAAACTCCCGGCTGGCAATTGCTTTGTGGGAAGGCTTGCGGCAAGTGCGCCGTATCGGCTCAATCGCAGATGATCTACAGTTGCGATCAGATGATTGCCGGACGAGAAGACTTCTAGCCGAAAATCGCGGTAGCGTGAGGGGCCGGGCTCAATCCAGAGCATCAGTTGCTTGTCGTCACGTTTCAAAACCACGCTGGCCGCTTCCTCTCTTCCGCGGGAGGCCTGCAACATGACCAACGGCACGTTCGCTTCCGTCTGCTCTTCGGGAAGTGCCTGTTCAGTCGGCGTCCGCGATTGTTGTTCGGCCTTAAGCTGTGCCGCGGTTTGGCGCAGTTCACCGCGCAGGCGGGGCAACTGCTCGAAATAGGCCCATCCAGCCAGTCCCGCCAAGATCAGCGCGATGCAGGCGGTTGCGGCCAACGTCCAAGCAAACCATCCAGGAATTGCTACTGGCGGTGCCGATTGTGCCTCCAGGATTCCACGCTCGGCCGCATCCCGCATTCCGGTGGCGAATTGCTCTGCGGCTTGCAGCTTCTCGAAGCATTCGTCGCAGCCGAGGAAGTGCTCCTCAAAAGCCTGGCGCTCGGTCGGCCCGAGTTGGTTCCGGACGTAGCGCTCTATGATCTCTGCTTTCTCGATTTCCGCGTGCATCATATGAAGTGAGTTTTCGTGCTTCCTTGTATCAAAAACCTTTTCGCGACTTGACCCGATCGTGCAACTCCCGAAAATGCTTCAATGCCCGCGACTTCACCAGGCGCACACGTTCAGGAGCAATGCTCATGCGCTTTGCGATTTCCTCAGTGGGGAGTTCCTCGTAAAAGCACATGTGAAGTATGGTCCGTTCTCGCGCCTTCAACCTCTGGATGGTTTTCTCAATTGCGAGTCGTACCTCATGATCCAGGAACAAACGTTCATGGGATGCCGTGATCAAGTGGGCAGCGGCGCTCGAAATGTCATCTCTGGCCTGCCTGCGCCGCACATACAGTTCGCGTAACACATTTCGAGTCACACCAAGAATGAACGCGGGCAGCGCTTCCGCTGACCGGACCTCATTTCCGCGGACGGCCTGAATCACGCGAAGAAATGTCTCGGAGCGAACATCTTCCGCGTCGTGGGATGACTTCGATTCCCGCAGAGCCAGATAGTAGACCTTGGCGGAATACTTCTCGTATAGTGCGGATTCCGCTCCGATCTGCCCATTCTGGATGTTGTTAACTAGCTCCGTGTCCGTTGGCGAAAGCAAGCTCAGCTCCGATGTGCTGGAATCGTCTCTCTCTCTCTCTCTCTCTCTGACGGTGGATGATTTTATCAGTCCGCACTTCGACCCTGTATGCGTTGAGACCGCTAATTCGCGCTGCCAATATTGTCCGGGCCATGCCCCAAATGTGAACATGCGACTGTCAATGGCACTTGGGTGCTCACGGCCCACACATCTTCGTCCCAAGCTGCATCAATCGCACCAGCCGACCTAGCTTTTCCTATATTTCCAGACGCTTACGAAATCTGGGCGTTACATTCGGTGGCGTTCGGATGCGTCCTTTCTTGAATGCCGTATCGACAGTGCTCCGAAGGTGGAAGTTAGGTGAGGGAAAGTGGTGGTGGTGCGGAGCAGTGTGTGGATACTGATTTGTAGTAAGAAACCGTACCCTGGACCAAAAAAATATTCTTGATACATTTTGCGATCTCTCCTCACTTCATTGCACGCACGGAGGGTGTACGTCTTTACATCATGAGCAATTGACAATTGACGCTGAGGAATATAAATCTCGCCGCCGAACTTGGAGGGCGCCATGAAGAGAGGCCGAGCTAGCGTTTCGCTGTTGTGCGTTTTTGTCGTGACTCTTGCGGTCTCCGCAGGAGCGAATACGATAACAATATTTCAAGAGAACTTCTCGGGAGCTACACCGGGGCCAAATAACAGCCTTGCCGGTACACAATTTCAGGTCACTTCAGGAGCAGTGGACATCATAGGAGTGCTTAACGGGAGTTTCTTTGTGTGCGTGAATAATCCCACGGGGAACTGCCTCGACATGGTAGGCTCTCCTGGTAATGGCGCAATCGCCAGCGTCCCTACATTAAACCTCATTGCGGGAGATTCCTACACGATCACCTTCGGATACATTCTGCAGGGATTTGCTACCGGTAACACACCGACGAGCCAATTCACTGTCGGGTTGGGCACGTTTTCAAATGTGCTGACCGCAATTCCCGCCGTACAGGATGCATCGCTCAGCTTTATGGCAAGTACTAATCAGACTGGTGTTCGACTTATCTTTGTGACCGATACCGCACCTGACAGTGTTCATGGTGCAGTTCTTGATCACATTATGATGACCCAGACATCAGGGCCTACCACCGTACCCGAACCCGGAACCCTTTCATTCCTTGCGCTTGGCGCAGGGTCGATTGCAATGCGATACCGACACAAGTTCCACAATTAGTGGAATAAAACTTAAATCCCGGGGCAAGGCCCCTTAGTCCACTTACAAATGGAGGTGTGCGTCATGGATCGTCTCCCTGGTTCCGCAAAGAGTGCAAGCTTGTGCTGTATCCTGTGCCTTTTCCTGTCCCCAACCCTGTTTGCAACCACGTACGATTTGCAGAGCGACTGGAACACGATTAACCCGAATGGAACGTGGTCCTTTCTTCAGGGCTCAACTCTTCTTCCGTACCACAGTGCATGTGGGTTCTTTTCGCCCGCTTGCCCCCCCTCCCCCAATCCCCCGGGGTATCTACCGATTTGGGCACAGTGGACTGCCACGCCCAATCCACCTTATATCCTGCCCGGAGACATCTGGACGCACAGCGTGGATTCATTTAACGGCAATCCGAACCTGGGCGAATCAACCCTGCGGTGGACAGCCCCATCTGCGGGCATCATCAGCATCAGCGGCGACACCTGGTACTCACACGGAGTGTGTCCTACTGGCTGTTTCAGCCGAAGCAATGATTTTTCCCTCTCTCTCAATGGCACGATTCTCGCCACCGGGACTGTCAGCGGCCCGCTGGGTGCAAACTACCACGATCTGACCAATCCCCTCACTTTCTCCGCGAGTGGTTTGACGGTCCACTCAGGCGATATAGTTTCTATGGTATTCGTCCGGTCGGTTGGGCAAGCTGCCGGTATGGAGGAGGGTTTAAATCTAACGATCACTGAGTCAGCACCGGGCGTGCCGGAACCCTCCAGCCTGCTCCTACTGGCCACCGGGTTGACAGGGGTTGGCGGCCTAATCGGTAGGAAACTTCGCGGCTAGATTGCGACGATCACCGAATACCTGAGACGGCCCGGCACAACCCTGCTTAACGAACGCATAAAGGTATCTCCTTGCGTAGGCGCGGGCCGCCTGTAAAGATTTGGGAAAGGCCGCCCCCACCCCGAACCCATCCTTCATTGCTTTTTAGGACATCTGGAAAATGGGTTTTCGTGGCTTGACTAGCCTCGGTTCTTACCAGCTACTGGAGAATTTCTCTAGAATCGTCGCCGAACTTACGAACCGTCACGAACTTGCTTTCTCCCGAGGGAAGCAGCATATCGCATTCTGCTCCTCAAGAGATGCATTACCTCCGAGCCGCACTAGCGAGTCACACCCAACCACACATACTGTTCAAACGAAAAATTTCTGATACATTTTGCAGCTTCTTCTCACTTCATGGCACGCACGGGTTGGCGTTGAACTCGTGCACAGCCGGCAATGTTCGATGAGGTGCCGGAGTTAGTTCATCCTTCTCTCAGGAGCCGAAGGCCATGATGCGCATGGGGCGATCAATTGCACAATCCTTTCTGTCATTCGTAGGCGTCCTCGCTGTATTAGCATTTTTTCCGGCTTCGGCCACAGCGCAGCAGGGCTGTTATCCTCCGCTGGTCTTCCCTACGCCCATACTTTCAACCCCAGCGGGCTGCCCGTCTTATCTGACCTACTTCAATGACTGGCCTCAGGACACCAAGTCCGGCAATACCGCGCTTGCGGTCGGGGATTTCAACAATGACGGAAAGCTAGATGCAGTTGTGGCTCTCTCCGGCGGCGGCTATGCAGGTGTCGGACTCGCGGTGATGTTGGGCAATGGAGATGGCACTTTTCAGGGTCCCATCTATGCTTTGCCGTGCTGTAGTCCGGACTTGCGGAACGAAACCTGGGTTGCGGTCGGGGATTTCAATAATGACGGAAAACTGGATATCGTCGGGGGGACCAACTACGGCGGTGGCGGGTATGTTTACATTGCTCTGGGCAACGGCGACGGAACGTTCAAACCTCCGTTCTACATCAGCCTGAACGCGGCAGCCGGCGGCGCAGTGGGAGATTTTAACGGCGATGGCAAGCTCGACGTGGTGGTGACGAACTCCACCAGTAATCCTGCCGCGGCGCTCGTCTTTTTTGGTAATGGCGACGGTACTCTGAACCCGAGCTCAACGCTTGTCACCCTGCCAAGCGGCGACAACCCCCATGGTGTTGTAGTGGGCGACTTCAACCATGATGGGAAACTCGATTTCGCGACCGCAAATAACACCACTTACTACGGCACGGTGTCGGTGGTCTTCGGTAACGGGGATGGATCGTTTCAGGCACCGGTTGACTACTTGACGTGGAGTCAAAACCCATACAATCCAGGATCTAATGCCGTCTCAATTGTGGCCGCCGATTTCAACAACGACGGCTATCTCGATCTGGCTACGCTCGACAGGGACAGCAGCGAAATCTCCGTCTTCATCAACAGCGGTAGCGGCACGTTCAGCGGGCCCTCTTTCTATGGTGGCTGGGCTGGCAATAATGGCGACGGCGAAAATCCGCAGCAAATCGCCGCCGCAGACTTCAATCACGATGGAAAAATGGACTTGGTTGTCACGGCCAGTTCGTACTACGGGGCGGGCACAGCCATACTTTTCGGGAATGGCGATGGTACTTTTCAGCAGCCAGCCGTCTCATACGCCACAGACATTCACTTGTCCTCCGTCGCGGTGGGCGACTTCAACGGAGACGGCGTTCCTGACGTGGTGGCGAGCAGTGATCCCCTAGACACATTAACCGTCCTGCTAAACAAAGGCGACGGAAGCTTCAAAGGCGCGAGGGATTACGAGCCGTTCATAATCAGCACCACAAATATTCGTGGCGGATTTCCGAACAATTTTCCGCAACCCGTCTCAGTGGCCTTTGGTGATTTCAATGGTGACGGAAAGCCGGATCTGGCGGTATCTGATAACGCCAACATTGATGTGGCTATCTATCTGAACAACGGTGACGGCACATTCACGGAAAATGCCAACTACCGGACGGATCCGACTCAGTACAGTTATGGGCCCAACAACGTTACCGTGGCCGACTTGAATGGGGATGGAAAACTCGATCTGGTTGTGGGCGGAAGCAGCGGTACCAGCTTCAGCACTTTGCTGGGCAATGGCGATGGCACATTCCAGCCAGCTGTCGTTTACCAACAAAATCTCGGGGGCTCAACCACGCTCGCGGTTGCCGATGTCAATGGCGACGGCATTCCGGATGTAGTTTTCAATGGAACGAACACATACCTTGGTGCGAACCCCAACGTTTTGTATGTGGCGCTCGGCAATGGCGATGGGACCTTCAAGGCTCCTGTTGCCACTTCGGACATTTGCTCGAACTCCGGATTCGGACCGATCCTCTATGTCGCTGTCGCTGATGTGAATGGAGACGGCAAACCCGACACTCTGGCTTCCTGCAACAGCAACGCCGGAACATATCCGCAGAATATCTTTCTCCTGCTCGGGAATGGCGATGGCACCTTCGGTTCGGCAACTGCGGTTTTGGCTGGAACCACACCTAGCGTCATTGCTGTCGGCGATTTCAATGGAGATGGTAAGTCGGATTTGGCGGTTGGCAACAACTATAACGGCCCCGCTCCAACGCTCTCTGTCCTCCTAGGGAACGGCGACGGGACCTTCCAGAGTCCGATCGCCTACTCCGTCGTCGATTCGCCATTTTGGACTAACTGGATGACCACCGGCGGGCCGCCTCCGAACGGCAATCCAGGGCCTACACCGTGGCCGCAGTCGATTGCGGTCGCGGATTTCAACAAGGATGGCCACCTGGATCTTTTGGTCGCCGACGTTGGCGGTCAAATCGGTGGCGGCAACAACGGTGGGTATTGGAACAACGGCGTTCAGCTATTCACGGGAAATGGTGATGGCACATTCCAGCCGGAGCAGTCTTATCTCGCCTGCTGGCATGGCCAGTCCGTCGCGGCCGCTGACCTGACTGGCGGTGGCGCCCCCAGCGCTGCGGTGGCCTGCCCATCCGATGGTGTGGTTACCGTGCTGAGCAATCAGTTGGGATTGGGACAGTCGAAAACTTCGACAACGACAGCACTACAGTCCTCATTGAATCCGTCTGCCTTCGGGCAGTCAGTGACGTTCACGGCGACGGTAACGCCAACCAGCGGTACCGGCACGGCGAGTGGAACGGTTACGTTCATGGACGGCAGCTCCACGCTGGGTAGTAGGACCTTGGACAGCAGCGGCCAGGCTGCTTACTCCACGTCCTCGCTGGCGGTGGGACCGCATTCGATCACGGCCGCCTATGGCGGCGACTCGAATTACAAGGGAAGTACCTCGCCATCTCTAAGTCAGGTGGTTAACCAGTCGTCAACTACTACGTCCGTGACCTCATCGGCGAATCCATCCACGTTCGGCCAAAGCGTGACTTTTACCGCCACAGTTAATTGGAGCGGCGCCGGTACACCCACAGGAAGCGTCACCTTCATGGACGGCGGCACGACACTCGGGACGAGTCCGCTCAATGGCAGCGGTCAAGCCACGTACACGACATCCTCGCTCGCTGTTGGGACACACTCGATCACGGCGTCCTATGGTGGCGACAGCAACTTCAGCGGCAGCACCTCGCCAGCGCTGAGCCAGGTGGTCTCGAAGATTTCGACGACCACATCGTTGCAGTCTTCGCTGAATCCGTCGCGCTTTGGGCAATCCGTGACCTTCACAGCGACGATCGCCTGGAGCGGCCCCGGCACGCCTACGGGAACGGTCAGCTTCTCTGATGGCGCGGTGCAACTGTGCATTTCGCCAGTGGACAACACGGCCCGCGCAACCTGCGCCGTATCCACGCTTGCCGCTCGGTCGCATTCGATCACAGCCTCCTACAGCGGTGATTCCAATTTCCAGAGCAGCACATCCGCTGGGCTCAATCAGATCGTCAATCAAGCCTCCACCACCACGTCTGTGGCGTCGTCACTCAATCCTTCTGTTTACCTGCAATCAGTAACGTTCACCGCGACGGTAGCTCCGCAGTTCGGAGGCGTGCCAACCGGCACCGTCAATTTCAAGGATGGCGCTATGTTGCTCTGCGCAAGTCCGGTCAGCAATTCAGGCCAGGCAAGTTGCACGACTTCCACGCTGACCGCCGGTTCGCATTCGATCACCGCCTCTTATCTGGGAGATTCGAATTTCATCGGCAGCACGTCAAGCACGCTTACTCAAACGGTGAATAAATCGAATACCGTAACCACACTTACATCCAGCTTGAATCCTGCAAAGGCTAGGCAAGTCGTAACCTTCACCGCCGCAGTGACGCCTGGGGTCCCTACGGGCAACGTACAGTTCTTCGACGGGAAGAAACTGCTGGGAAGGCAGTCGCTGGTGAACGGCGTGGCAAATTTCGGCACGTCTTCGCTGAATAAAGGAACACACTCGATCAATGCAGTGTATGGCGGAGACTCGAACTTCAACGGTAGCACTTCCACAGTGCTGAGCCAGGTCGTGCAGTGAAATACAGGCACTGGTTCCCCTTCAGGATAGGGGCCACAGTCGGAACACGCGTGGCAAGACACGCGGACGATCCGAAAAGCGGCAGGTACAAACGTGAAGCACTTCGGCTGATCCTGGATGGACTTCCAGGGTCACCCATTCAGGGTGAGAGTCAGCCCGATCGCTCTCAGGAGAGGTGCGAGGACACCGCAAGTCCCAATATACGGGAGGAGTATGCCTTTACCGTGTTTGAGAGGCTGTTTCAGGAGCGCGGCCTGCCGGCCAACATCCGCAGCGATAACGGCGTTCCCTTTGCTTCCGCCCACGCCCTGTTCAACCTGAGCAAA
>Ga0126381_100009898_pt1 | contig 10714 bp, 9 predicted proteins | sample PanSoiMetPlot_28_FD_96465 | JGI IMG/M metagenome (GOLD analysis project Ga0126381, IMG submission 96465) | Tropical forest soil microbial communities from Panama - MetaG Plot_28 | ecosystem: Environmental > Terrestrial > Soil > Tropical forest > Bulk soil | place: Panama | collected 2016-02-17
CACGCGATCGTGCGCATCTTTCAGCAATAGCTTCTCGTCGAGTTCCAGATGCTGCTCCACGTGCAACCGTCCTCCAAAATCCTGCACGCTGACGTCATGGACATTCAGGTTGTGGCGCGTCGCCACAGCGCGGATCCGGTCAAAAATATTCTCGGTCCGATCCGCGCGCGGCACGGAATGCACCGTGACATCCGCATCCGGCAGCACCCGGCGCACCGCCGCGGTCACTTCGTCCGACACTTGCCCAGACCTTTGGAACGTGACCGTCCTGGCGAGCCCGATCGCCAAATCCGCAAAGTAACGATTCCCTGCCCTTCGAATCCGGGCACGGTCCACCTCGAGCACGCCATCCACCGTTTCGACCGCCGCGATGATCTGGTTTCGCACTCCCCCGGGAGCCGCATCCAGCAGAGCGTCGACCGTCTGCCGCGCCAGCCGCCAGCTCACGTGCACCACGATGACCGCAACAATCAATGCCGCGATCGGATCGGCGTCTCGCAGCCACTCCATGTGGTAGGCGCGGCCGAGCAAGACGAAAATCAGGCCCAGGATCACCACGCTGCTCGACCAGACGTCCGTCGAAAAATGCAGCGCGTCGGCTTCAAGCGCCTGGCTGTCATACTTCTCCGCGATCCGTGCCAGCGCCTTCGATCGCCACACGTCCACCGCGATCGATGCAAACATCACGACAAACGCCCAGACACTCGGCTCGATGTCTACCCTTCGAAAGAAAAGCCGCTCAATCGCCTCGTAGACGATCCACAAGCACGTCAGCAACAACAGGCCGGTCTCAATGAACGCGGAAAAGTTCTCCACTTTTCCGTGACCATACTGGTGATCCGCGTCTGCAGGCTTGTCAGACACGCGCACAGAAAAAAACGTAATGATCGCCGCCACCAGATCGAGCCCGGAGTGAGCCGCCTCCGAAAGAATTCCCAAGCTGCCCGTCGTGACGCCGACCACGATCTTCAGGCTGGTGATGAGCACCGCGGCCAGCACGGAATTTCCCGCGACCGCACGCTTTTCGGCTCGCATCGTCGCCGACGAATAAGCTATAGGAGATTCCGCCATCGCCGTCGATTATCGCCGCTCGCTCGCGATTGCGCCAAATGTCATTCCGTGAACTTCGCAGGTTCACGACCGCGGGCGCTTACATTTCGTGTGCTACGATTTCGTGAAGCTTTCTGATACTTGCGGAGGAGTGTTTAATGCGTAGGTCGTCGCTCGCTCTTTTGCTGCTGGTCACGGCAACAGCAGCTACATACGCCATCGCCCAGGCAGCATCGGCGCCGCCCCAGCAGCACCAAGCTCGGCCCGCCGAATCGGAAGAGCGCGAAGAACAGGAGCGCGCCGCCGCGCCAGAAACCGCGAGCACCCTGCCTCCCGACACGCCCGTCATCACCATTCACGGAGTGTGTGACAAAGATCAGCCCGCTACCAATGGCTCGGCTGCCGAATGCAAGACCGTCGTCACTCGCGACCAGTTCGAAAAGCTCGCCGACACCTTGCAACCCAAAATGCCGCCGCAAGTGAAAAGGCAACTCGGCAATCAGTATCCACAGATCCTGTACATGGCGCAGGAGGCGCAAAAGCGCGGGCTGGAAAACGATCCGCACTATCAGGCGCTGCTCGCCTTCACGAAGATGGAACTCCTGCGCCTGGAACTCGACCGCTGGCTGCAAACCGACGCCGACAAGATCTCCGATTCAGAAATTCAGGACTATTACGAAAAGAATTCCAAGAACTTCGAGCAGGCTTCGTTCCAGCGCATCTTCGTTCCAAAGGCACGCCAAACCGACACTCCAAAAGACGGCGCCACTCCCGAGGAAATGCAAAAGCAACGGGAAGCCTCGACTGCAGCCATGAAAAGAGTGGCCGACGACCTGCGAGCCCGTGCCGAGAAAGGCGAAGAATTCGACAAACTTCAGAAGGACGCCTACGACCAGGCAGGCGTGAAGGCGACTCCCCCCCCGACCGCGAATCCGAAAGTTCGCCGCACCGGACTGCCGCCGTCGCTGGCCAGCGTCTTTGATCTCAAAGGAGGCGAATTGTCGCCCGTGATCGACGACGTGCAGGGATACTTCATCTACCGTCTCCAAAGCAAAACCACGCCGCCCCTCGCCGACGTCAAAGACGAAATTCGCAACACGATCCGCAGCCAGCGTCTGCAGGATTCTCGCGCGAAACTCCAGAACGCCGTCTCCGCCGATTTGAACCAGGACTATTTCGGCGTGACGCCGCAAGAGGCGAGGCCACCGCTTCCAATGCCGAGTAAACGGCCCAGACCAGCACCAGCGATCAATCAGCCGAAACAATGACCACGGGTAAGCCAACTGTCGTCGTCACCGGAGTCTCGGGAAATCTCGGATCGCGACTTCTTCCCTTGCTCTCCGACTTCTCGGTCATCGGCATCGACATCAATCCGCCGAAAACCGATCTTCCGATCCGATTCGTTCGTCTGGATCTTGGGATCGAAGAATCTACGCGCACGCTCTATAACCTGCTGAAGGAGAATCGGCCCTTTTCCGTCGTTCACCTCGCTTTCGTGATCGACCCGGTGCGGACTGGAGTTCTTGACATCGATCGCATGTGGCAGATCAACGTTGCTGGGACCGCGCGCGTGATGGAAGCGATCACCGAAGCCAATCGCAATGACGACAGTGGCGTCCGCCAATTCATTTTCCCTAGCAGCGTCTCCGCCTATGGGCCTGACCTCCCCGGCCCCGTTCTCGAAGACTTCGCCTTGGCCGCACACACGCTACCGTACGCTGTTCACAAGCGCGAATCCGACGAGGTTGTTCAACAGCGCGCACCTGCCCTTCGTGGTTGCAGCGCTTACGTCCTGAGGCCGCATATCTTCGCGGGCGCCAGTGTGGAAAATTACATGCTCGGCTGTTTTCGCGGGACCCCCAATGGCAAAGGCAAACGCGCCGCGCAGATGCGAAAGGAAGGTCGCCATCTCCCTTGCATGTTGCCTTACGGGCAGAAGTATCTCGACAACCGGATTCAATTCGTTCACGTCGACGACATGGCTCGTCTTATCGTGTGGATGCTCAAGCGCGAACCCGAGGCTCGGCGCTTAACGATCCTCAATGTCGCGGGGCGAGGCGAGCCACTCACCTTCGGCAAATGCATCGACATGGCTCGCAACAAACTGGTTCGTGTCCCCGGAAAGATGGGTATGCAACTGGTGCTGAAATTCCTGTGGAAGCGTGGTATTTCCGCGATACCGCCAGAGGCCGTACCTTATATGACGGGCGAATACATCATGAACACTGACCGCCTGAAGAAATTTTTGGGGGAAGACTACGAGAAAGTGATGCGCTATTCGATCGCTGACGCCTTCGCCGATTCCTTCAAGGCGCCCGCGCCGGTCAGCGCCGTACAGCGCGTGGCTTCGACCTGATCAATCGATCTGGTCGGCTTCATTTTTGCCCAACATAAAATGCGGCCGTTCCTAACGTGTACGGCGTCCACTGCGCCTCGCGAAATCCGGCACTCTTCATGCGTTCAGTCATCTCCGCGGGTGCGGGAAATCTGCTGACCGAAGCGGGCAGATAGCAATAAGGACCCTTCACACCGGATATTGCTGTCCCAATTGCGGGCAACACCCGCTGGAAATAGACGCCGTAAAGCTTGCCTACCACTCCGTCGGGCTCACTGAATTCGAGAATCCCGCATTGGCCCCCCGGTCGCAGTACCCGTGCAATCTCACGCAAGCCTGCATCGTAGTCAGCCAGGTTCCGGAATCCGAAGGCCGACGTCACCACGTCGAAAGTTCCGTCCGAGAACGGCAAACTCAGTGCATCCCCTTCCACCCAGCGCGGGGACCGTCCATCCGACTTCCCCAATGCGCGTTGCAGCATCGGATGCGCAAAGTCTGCTCCGATGATCGTCGCGCCGTTTGCTCCCGCGCGGCGTTGCAGCGCAAATGCCATATCGCCCGTTCCGCAACATAGATCGAGAGCGACTGCGTCTGACCGCTCCAGAATGTCTGAGAACGTTCGTGCCGCTCGCCACCACCACCAGCGGTCGATGTTGAAGGACAGTACGTGATTGAGCAGGTCATAGCGCGGCGCAATCGTCGAGAACATATCCTGCACAGCACGCGATACGGATGCCGCATCCGTCGCACCTTCAGGTGCCGCGCCCACCACCATCGACCTTTTGGAATCGTTCATTTCCGCAAAAACCCTGGGCAAGGCTTGAGTGCCTTGTCTTCGACGCTGCTGGCTAATCACGCACGCGAGAGGCTGCGAATCTCATTAACCGCCGCTAGAACCACTTCTGTTGGAACATTATTTACGATGTCGACTTTCCCGATCTCGACAGGAAGCACGAAATGGACTTTGCCGTTCTTGGTTTTCTTGTCCGCCTGCAACCGTCGAACAATGTTTTGCCCTCGCACTTCGAGTTTGGGTAGACGGGCAAGCGCGAGCGTCGCTTCCGTGATTCGCGATGTCGACTTGTTATCCAAAGTACCGACCATCGCCGCAATGCGTGACGCGGCAACCATCCCCCACGCCACCGCCTCTCCGTGCAACAGGCTTTTGTAATTGGTCTCGGCTTCGAGCGCATGACCGACGGTGTGCCCAAAATTCAAAATCCGGCGCAACCCATTTTCTTTTTCGTCGACCGACACGACATGCGCTTTCAGTTTCACTGACTCGGTAATCAGAAACTCGACCGTCGCCCGATCGCGATTCTCGATCTTGTCCTGCTGCTTCTCAAATACGGCAAACAAATCCGGATTCCCGATGACTCCGCACTTCAAAGCTTCGTATAGGCCAGAGCGATACTCACGATCCGGTAACGTCGACAGCACTTCGGGATCGATCAACACGGCCCGCGGCTGATGAAATGCCCCGATCAGGTTCTTGCCCGCTTTGAGATTGACCCCGGTCTTGCCACCGATCGATGCATCGACCTGTGCAAGCACCGTCGTGGGAATCTGAACCACGTCGACTCCACGCATGAACATTGACGCAAGAAACCCACCTACATCGCCTGCCACTCCGCCGCCGAACGCCACAACCGCGGAGTTGCGGTCGGCGCCCAACTTCACCAGTTTCTCGGCAAGAGCTTCGACCGTGGCCAGGCGCTTGAACCGCTCGCCTTCCGGCATCTCGATCAGCTTCGCATCGAATCCAGCCGCCGCTAACGATGGCCCGAGCTTCTTTACCCACTTTCGACGCATTGCCGCCACAGTAACGACGAACAATTTGTTCGTCGCCGGCAGCAGAGGTCGCAAAATCTCCCCCGCTTTGCTCAGTAAACCGCTCTCGATGTGTACCTCGTAGGGCCGAGGCTGCACTTCCACTCGCACCGTTGTCATCTATGTTCATCATAGCGCAGGGTCGGAAGACAATCGTAGGCACACACTCGCTATCCCCGGGCGAAAGCCCACATGGCCCGAAGGCTTGCGAAAGGTCCTATTCGCTTTCCCGGTTCTTCCTCGGAAAAATGAGAGAAGCCGCCACCGAGATAGCCAGGACCCCGATCACAGTGCCGAGGGCGATGGGGGTGGGAATCTTGTAGTAATGCGACATCAGCATTTTTGTGCCAATGAAGATCAAAACCGCCGACAAGCCATAGTGCAGGTACTCGAAGTATTCCATGACTCCGGCCAATGCGAAATACATCGAGCGCAGACCCATGATGGCAAACACATTCGACGTATAAACAATGAACGCGTTCAATGTGATCGCCAGGACCGCCGGAATTGAATCGACCGCAAAGAGAATGTCCGTCGTCTCTACCACGAGCAAGACCACGACGAGCGGCGTGGCGTGCAAGTTGGGCTGCCTCACCCAGAACTTATTCCCAACGTAATCGTCAGTGACCGGCATCCATTTGCGGAACACCTTGAGGATCAAGTTTTTCTCGGGATCGATCTCCGCGTCACCCTGGTGCATCAGCTTGATCCCGCTCCACACTAGCAGTGCGCCGAAGATATAAATGATCCAGTCGAAGCGCCGGATCAGGCCCACGCCCGCCACAATAAAAAACCCACGCGTGATCAGAGCTCCCAGAATTCCCCAGAACAGTACCCGATGCTGAAGTTCGCTGGGTACGCGGAAAAACCGGAAGATGACGAGGAACACAAAGAGATTGTCGACGCTTAGCGACAGCTCAATCAGGTACCCGGTCGCGAATTCCAGGCTGACTGTCCGCCCCTGCCAGAAATACAAAACAACGGCGAACGACAGTGCCAGCCCGATCCACATCGCGCTCCAGATCACGGCCTCGCGGAAGCTGACCGTGTGTGCATGCCGGTTGAACACGCCCAGGTCGAGCGCCAGCATCACCACCACAAACACATTGAAAAGGATCCAGAACCAGATCAACGGTCGCCCCGACAGGATGGCAAATCTGTTATTCCCACACTATCTGAATCGCGCAATTACTGCCGCCCTCGTTTTCCGCTCGTCCACTCCGTCCAGATGCCCAGCGCCTTCAACTGCTCATCGACATGGGTATCGCGCAGCGTCTTTTCAATCTGTATCCGGTTCAGCCGCGGACCGATCCGGTCCTTCGCATTCGCAACTCCAAACGTCACCACCGTCATCTCGGCGGTGTGCTTCTTCAACTGAGGGATGTCTACCTTATCGAATGTGTCCGACACCGCGTGATAGTTGACGAGATAATTCCCTTCCTCCTGATTCGCCACCAGCGTCGGCACGCCTTCCAGCAGGAAATCGAAATTGTCCGTACCCCACTCGATGTCCTCCGTCGTCAGCTTGTTCGCGTTGAACTGCTTCAGCGGTTCGACGATCGTACCAACGGGCCCAGCCATATCCTTGCGCCCGCCAAGGGTGAAGCCCGTCACGCGCCCGATGCCCGCATCGATCACCGCCACGCCTGCGACTTTGTCGAGTTCGTTACGATGCGCCGTCACGTAGGCCCGCGATCCCATCATTCCCTGCTCTTCGCCCGAGAAAAGAATGAACCGGATCGATCTTCTTGGCCGCAGCCCTGCCGCCTTGATCGTGCGCACCGCATCGATCACCAGCGCGGCATTGCATCCGTTGTCGAGCGCGCCCGTGCCAAGCTCCCATGAATCCAGGTGCGCCCCCAACACTACATACTCATCCGGCTTCTCGCTGCCTTTGATCTCCGCGACCACGTTCGTGGACTTGATCGGACCGCCAATCTTGTTCGGGATCGACAAATCCGCCCACACCGGATGCCCCGATGTCACCAGCCTTCCCACGCGTTCGCCGTCCTCGCGCGCTACCAGGATCATCGGGATCTTATCGATCTCCCCGGCAACCGCGTTCGTGTGCCGATAGAGAATGTCGTGTTCTCGCGTCGCCAGAAACGCAATCGCCTTCGCTTTCCCCTTCACCGCCAGATCGATCACCGGCGGCGCCTTCATGTATTCGTTGAAGAGGTCTTCCCAAGTCTTCAGGACATCCGTGTGCACCAGTACCAGCTTGCCCGAGATATCACCGGCCTTTTTGAAATCTGCCGCCGATCCTCCTCCCACATCGACTACGGGCACATGCTTTGCCGTCAACGGCGGAGCCCATGCAATCGAAACGGCCCGCAGTTTGAAATCAACGGCGGATCCCATCCCAGCTTTTGGATCGAGCGCCGTGCCAATCGCCGACACGCGAATCTCGGTGTCGCCCTCCGTCCACGACGCCGGCATCCGGAAGTCTTCTGTGTGAACGCTGTCCGCTCCAGCGGCCTTGAAAGCAGCTATACCCCACGCGATTGCTTTCTCCATGGCCGGAGTGCCAGGAACGCGTCCACCAATCTCATCCGTCAGGTGACGCAGATTCTGCTCAATCGGAGACGACTTCAGAGCCTCCTCCGTGAGCCGATCGGCGTCCGTGTTCGCCTGCGCAGGCGCAATGGAAGAAACACCCAAAACAAACACGAGTCCGAGGACCACTGCAATTCGGGGCTTCATATGCGCCGTCATTAGAAATCAAATGGGAGAAAACCGGAAGGGGCTGGAGTCAGTCGGAGGTTCTGCTTAAAGTCGTCTTGACGTTTCGGGCGGACTTATCGCCCGGCGGTCATCTACAATCCGAAAATCTGCAATCTCAAACCTGCAATCTAAATTTCGTCACTTTGCATCGATCATCCACACCGTCTCAAGAATCACATCCCCGGCAATCTGCAGGCTCTTGGGACTCAGCTTGTCCATCGTATCTTCGACTGAATGATGGAAGACGTTGTTATACCCGTAATCCAGATCGATGATGTCCGCACACGGAACACCCAATTTCACAAATGGCAGATGATCGTCTTCGACATCGAGTGTGCGTGCGAAAAAGTGCGACTGATACCCGAGCTTCGTCGCCGCCTGATAAACCAGATCCTCGAGCCACGGGGTCGAGTTGCCCTCTCTGTCGATGTTCAGGTCGGCATCACCGATCATGTCCGCCAGCAGGAATGCCCTGATCTTCTTGATCGTTCCATCCTGCTGCCATTTCGCCGCGACGTGTTTCGTGCCGTACAGACTGTCGGTATCGCTCCATTGCCGCACGGCTTCTTCGGCGTCGGTCCACAACAGCCACACGCTATAGCCGTCGCGTTTTTTTCCGCGCAGCTGGTTCGCGATCTCTAACAAAATCGCCGTCGACGATCCGCCGTCGTTGGCACCCACGAAATTCGTATTCCGCAGCGAATACACGGTGTCGTAATGGCCGGCGATCACGATGATCCCGTCCTTGTTGCCCGCAAATTTCGAAATGATGTTCCGAACCGGAAATGTGCCCTCGACCGTGTCGGCCGTGAAGGCGTCATCCACGACCTCGTCGCCTTTCAGATGGGCGACGATATACTCCTCGAGCTTTTTGTGATTTTTGCTGCCGATCGGCCTCGGCCCAAACGCCGTAACTTCCTTCGTGTACTGCATCGCGCGCGTCGCATCGATTTTCGGCGCGATCACGTCGGCCGGGACGCTCCCGGTCGCAGCAGAACCTGAAGACGCAGTCGCGCTCGTCGGCTCCGCCGCCGGCGTCTCCGGCTTGCTCTTATTGCACGCGACACACGCCCCCGACAGAAACACCACAGCCATCAGGGCAGCCAGGCTACCCAGCATTCTCACGCTTGCTTTCATTTTGCCTGCTTTTCGCGCCGCGCCTTGCGCTGCTTGGGATGGAATGCCCATGCGATCGCAATACTGACCACGTATAAGGCGATCATGGGTGCCGCGAAAATACACATGTTGAGGATGTCGGTGGTCGGCGTCACGATCGCTGCAATGATGAAGATCACCAGAATCGAATAGCGCAGGTTGCGCCACATCCACCCCGCACTCACGATACCCATCAGCGAGAGGAAGAAAATCAGAATGGGCATCTCGAAGATCAATCCCATCCCGACTATGATCGCCAGGAACAGGTTCGTGTACTCGCTGATCGTGATCATCGGCTGGAACTGCTTCGAGTAGCTGATCAGGAAATCGAGCGCTGCCGGAAAGACGATTTTGTAACCAAAGACTCCGCCCGAACAAAACAGCAGTACGGTCGAGATGATGAACGGCACTACGTACCGCTTCTCACGTCGGTACAGGCCCGGCGCAATAAATGCCCACACCTGGTAGAGCACGAACGGGGACGCCACGAACAATCCGGCCACAAAGGCCGTCTTCAAGTAGAGGTTGAACCCTTCCGTCGGGTTCAGATAGACCAGTTTTTGCGCCAGCCCATTGTTCTTGAGCGCTGTCATAATCGGCGCCTGTACCACGTCGTAGATTTTCTCCACGTACGCCCAGCACGCGAAAAACCCGATCACCACCGCAATCAGCGCATAGATAATCCGCCGCCGGAGCTCCTCGAGGTGCTCGAGGAACCCCATCGCCGTCATGGTTTCAGGTTCATTGCCCCCAGAGGGAACGTCGGTGGCCAACTCAGACATCGGGAGCCTTAACGACTGGTTCAGACGAAGTCAGCTGTGCGGGAACGTGCTCCGCCGGTGGAAGGTCTAGGAGCGTCCCGCTTGCGATCACGCCCCGCGGAGGCTCCGCGGGCGGCAGGATTTGCGGCTGGGTATCTCGCTCAAGATTGGCGATTTCCGATTCAATCTGCGAGCGGAACTCGTTGGACGCCCGTTTGAACTCGTTCATGGCCTTCCCGATCTGCCGCGCAATTTCCGGCAGCTTCTTTGGTCCAAACACCAGCAGGGCCAGCACGAACAGGAAGGTCATCTCCCCAAAACTAAACATGCAGCCATCATACTGCCGGACTCCAATCGCAGCAACGCAAGCGGGCGACGCTGGTTATTGCTGTCATCCTGAGCGAGGCGAAGCCGAACGCAGTCGAAAGCCTGCCCTGAGCGAAGTCGAAGGGGACCCCTCGCTCCTGAAAGCCACCACTGGCCCAGACCGGAATTCCCTGTCGCAGTCACACGACGGTACCCCGGATTCGCGTCCGCCCTATGGACGCCAACCTGGGATCTCGGACCACTACTAGGCCCAGTGCCCAAGGACGCGTCCCGTTTTCCACCAACCCCCCTCGGTTCTCTTCCCGCCTTCGCGGCCATCCGAAAAAATGAAAGCATGGGCAAACACCCCGACTCACCCTGGAATCTTGCCTGTCTGCTGACCCTCATTTTCCTGATTGCCTTCACCGCCTGCACCGGCGGCACGAACATGGCAGGCTCAAGCGGCGGCTCCGGATCGAACTCTGGTGGCTCCGGTTCCGGTGGTTCCGGAGGTTCGGGCGGATCATGGTCTGGTGGCTCCGGCTCCTCCGGC
>Ga0126381_100009899_pt1 | contig 10714 bp, 10 predicted proteins | sample PanSoiMetPlot_28_FD_96465 | JGI IMG/M metagenome (GOLD analysis project Ga0126381, IMG submission 96465) | Tropical forest soil microbial communities from Panama - MetaG Plot_28 | ecosystem: Environmental > Terrestrial > Soil > Tropical forest > Bulk soil | place: Panama | collected 2016-02-17
AAACGGCGCCAGGTGATTGACCGCGACGGTCAGCTCGTAGCCCTCGGCCGACACCGCGTACCGCTGGGAGATCAGTCCGGCATTGTTGACCAGCACATCGATCCGGTCGTGTTTGCCGAGGAGGTCCGCCGCGAGCGCGCGCACCTCGTCGAGGCTGGAGAAATCTGCGAGCGCGGTGTCGAGTATCGCACCGGGCACTTGTGTCGCGACCGCATGCCGGGCGTCTTCGATGCGTTTCGGGTCGCGACCGACCAGCAAGATCCGCATCCCGGCCCGCGCTAGGCCAACCGCGGTGTGGAGCCCAATCCCCGCGCTGGCGCCGGTGACGACGGCGGTGCGGCTGTCGCTAGCTGCCATCGCCGGGGATGAGCCCCTTCGATTTGACGACGTCTTCCCCGGCCGGGCTCACCAATAGCTTGATGAGCGCGGCGCCCGCCTCGCGGTTGCCGCCTTTGCTCGGCAGGCCAGCCGCATAGGTGAGGTCGGGCGTTTGCAAAGGCTCGGGGATCGGGCCGACAATGTCGATCCCGGGGATATTCTTCAGCTCGCTGATCGGCTGCAGTCCGATCTCGGCTTCGCCGCGCGCGATGGCGTCGCCCACCGCCGGCGGCGCGCCGGGCTTGCCGGAGATGAGCTTGGTCTTCGACTTGATCTCGTCGGCGATCCCGAGATCGCGCATCACCTGCGTCATGTGGATGCCGCTGGTGCCGCCGCTGGCCGGGTCGGTATAGGCGATCGACTTGGCGGCGAGCATCGCCTTCGTGAAGGCGTCGACCGAGCCGATATCGGGCTTGGCCGAACCGGCACGTACCGCGAGCGCCAGCGGCGAGCGGCCGACCACGACGACGCTGCCCGGCACGATGGTCGCTGTCGACTCAAGCTTGCGAAGCCGCGGCTTTGTCGCCACAGCGACATCGAACACCTCGCCGGCTTCCAGCCGTTTCTCGACATCACCGGCCGTGCCGTAGGTGACGGCGACGTGGTTGCCTGTGTTGCTCTCGAACGATGGCATGAGCTCCTGCAGCACCGAGCGCATGGCGCCGGCGCTGACGACGGTGATCTCGGCCGCCGAGGCGGGCGCCGGGGTGAGGACCGGGCCGGCGAATGCCAGCGCGAGGACGAAAAGGAGGCGCCGCATCGCCGCTACTCGGCGGCAAGCTCGTAGCGGGCGGGCTGCGCCGTTGTCAGCACGCCGCCGTTGACCGTGGTGCGCCGCATGAGGCGCTTGTGGCCAGAGGTGTCGTAGGCGGTCGCGCGGTGCAACACTGCGCGATTGTCCCAGATCACCAGATCGCCCCGGCGCCACGCGTGGCTGTAGACGAATTGTGGCCGGGTCGCGAATTCATTGAGCCAGCCGATAAAGGCGCGGCCTTCCTCGCGCGACCAGCCGATCACGTGCGAAGCGTGGGCACCGGCATAAATCGCCTTGCGATGGGTGACCGGGTTCTCGCGCACCATCGCCTGCCAGGCGCCGGTCAGTTCCGCCTTCATCTCCTCGGTTAGCGCGCCCATCGGGGTCACGGTGCCGCGCGAGTAGACGAGGCTGTGCTCGGCGACGCGGCCTTCGAGCTTTGCCTTTAACTCGTCGGGCAGTGCGTCATAGGCAGCTGTCATCGTCGCGAATTCGGTATTGCCGCCGACCGGCGGGACGATCCGCGCCGACAACAGCGAGCAGAGAGACGGCACCGGCTTGAACGAGCTATCGGTATGCCAGAGGTAATTGCCCTTTTGGTAGATCATCCGGCGATCTTCGGAGGGGATCACCTCGCCGCTGTTGATGTCGAGGTTTGACTGGCGGGCGAACGGCGTTCCCTTGCCCGGGTTGGCCAGCCCCGAATTTTCCAGCGGGCCGAAGCGGCTGCTGAAGGCGACTTGGCGCTCGTCGTCAAGGCCCTGATCGTGAAACACCAGCACCGAATATTCGTCGAGCGCGGCGCGGATTGCCGCGAACGTCGTGTCATCCATCGGCGCGCCGGTGTCGATCCCGGCGATCTCGGCGACGAACAACGGGTGCAGTTTTTTGATGGTGATGGACATGCGTTCTTCCTTCCTCGCCCCTCACCCGGGCTCGCACCGGCGAGCAGTGCTCGCCACCCTCTCCCGCAATGCGGGAAGGGGTCCACGCCGTCGGGCGCTGAGAAGGGTGACGGTCGTTGTTCAAATCTCATCGAGCCGGTTCGACCAACGGCGGCAGAGATGATGTGCGATCGCCAAGGGCTGCGGCAACGAGACCTTGCCCGGGTCGTCCTCACCCGCCGCAGCCCGCGCTACCATCTCGCGGATTTCATCGCGCGCGAACCAGCGCGCCTCGGCCAGTTCCTCGGGGTCGATGGTGATCTCCTCGCTCAGCCCCTCGGCGAGAAAGCCCATCATCAAGGTCGAGGGGAACGGCCAGGGTTGCGCGGCAAGGTATTTGACCCGACCGACGCGGATACCGCTTTCCTCGCGCACCTCGCGGCGTACCGCCTCTTCCGGTGTTTCGCCCGGCTCCATAAAGCCGGCAAGGCACGAGAAGCGCTGGCCTGGCCGCCGCTTGTTGCGACCCAGCAGCGCCCGCTCGCCGCGGATGACGAGCATGATCGTCACCGGGTCGGAGCGCGGATAGTGGTGCGCCCGGCAACTCGGGCAGCGCCGGGTCCAGCCGGCTTGCGACACCTCGGTCGCCGTGCCGCACTGGGCGCAAAAACGGTGGCGCGCATGCCAATCGATAAGCGAGCGCCCCTCGGCGAGGATCGCCGCATCGCCTGCCGGGATCAGCGGCGCCAGGGTCCGCACATCGATGTTCTCGGCAGCATCGTCGCCGGCATTGCCGGCGCGGGTCGCGTCGACCGCGAAATGAGCGCACCCATCCTCCGCGATTCCGAGGAAAATGCATGTCGCGCCCGCCTCGATCACCGAGCGCCACGGCGCGATCGGCTGCCAGGCGAGGGCGGGGCGCAGCATGTCGGCGATCGCCGGCTTCAGCTCGTAGAGCGGCAGGATACGGCTCCGCGGATCGGCCAGCAGCGCGGCAACCCATTCCTTATCGCGCCGGCGCTCGCTGACCCGGTCGAGCGGATTGCCGGCAAAGCAGTAGATTTCTTCCATAGCCGGGATGCTAACGCATTTCGCGACCGCGGCAAGCCGCGGCCTATTGCGCCTTCGGCGTCCCCGAGGCCTCGGCGAGCAGCGAGACCTTGGCGAAACCGGCGGTGTTTACCAGACCGAGCAGGTCCATCAGCGTACCGTATTGGATCGCGCGGTCGCCGCGGACATAGACGATGCGCGTCGGGTCCTGCGCGGCGAGCTCGGCGAGCTGCGTCTTCAGACTGTCGCCCGATGCCGGGTTGTCGCCGATAAAGGTTTCGCCGACGGCATTGATCGAGACGATCAGAGGCTGCTGCGGCGCCATTACCTGCGCGGCACTGGTCTTCGGCAGGGTGATCGGCACGCCGACCGTCAGCAGCGGCGCTGCTACCATGAAGATCACCAGCAGCACCAGCATGACGTCGACCATCGGCGTCACGTTGATCTCGGCGAGCGGCGTGTAGCTCTCCTCGCCGCTATCGCCGGAAGGCGGCAGCCGCGCCATCACTCGCCCTCCACCGCGGCGCGGCTCAAGAGGCCGCTGCTGCGGCCGATCAGGCCTTGCATCGTGCCGGCAAACCGCCCGATCTCGACGGTGAATTTATTGTAGGCGACAACCGCTGGGATCGCCGCCGCGAGCCCCATCGCCGTGGCGAACAGCGCATCGGCGATGCCGGGGGCGACGACGGCGAGGCTGGTGTTGTTGGCGGCGGCGATCGCGTTGAAGCTGCGCATGATCCCCCAGACCGTGCCGAACAGGCCGACAAACGGCGCGGCCGAGCCGAGCGTGGCGAGAAACGGCAGGCGTACCTCCAGCTGACGCAGCTGCGCGCTCAACGCCAGGCGCATCGCGCGATCGATGCGCTCACGGCGCTCGGCCATCGACTCGGCGGAATCGTCGGCAAAGGCGACGCATTCCTCGACCCCGGCGGCCAGCACGGCGCCCGCGGGGTGATTTGCCTCGGCGCCGTAGCGCTCACCGACCAGCTCCTCGGCGCTGCGCGCCTCGGCCGCGCGCACGGCCCAGCCGCGCGCCGACCGCCGCGCCGCGCGCAAGCGCAAAACCTTGTCGACGATGACGGCCCAGCTCCAGATCGAGCCGGCGAGCAGCAGCAGCAGCACGACCTTGACGACGATGTCGGCGTTCACGAACAGCGCGATAACCGACAAGGGGGTGGATGGATTCACGGCGGGGGTCGTCCCTCAAGCGCGGAGCGGCGCAACATATCTCAGTCACGCATAGTTTGCAGCGGCGGAGAGGATCATCCCTCGCGGCCAAGCGCCACCGCGATTTATCGATTTGGCGTCCGCTGACGTCGTTGCTCGGGCCGGCCCAGATTAGAGATCATCCCGACTGAAAAGATCCCGTCTCAGTTGTCGAGCCAAGCATCCTCGAAGCGCCAGCCGTTGAAGATGCTGTTGATCATCGTGGTGATCCCGTGCACCCGCGGGTAATGACACGTCGCCAGCGCGTAGCGGTAGATGATCGGGCGCGCGCCATCCTCGGTTAGCTTGCGGTCGATCTCCCAGACGAGCTTCTTGCGCTTTTCCGGATCGGCTTCCTCGGACTGCTTGACGAAGAGCTTTTCCAGCTCTGGGTTGCAGTAATTGGTGTAGTTACGCTCCGAGCCACAGGCGTAATGCTCGAAGAAATAGGCGTCCGGATCGTCGACCCCGCTGCCCGTCAAATTGCCCGCCACCGTGTAATCCTTTCGGGCGATGCGCGGGAACCAGTTCGCGGTTTCGACCACGTCGAGCTCGCCGTCGATATAGATCTGCTTGAGCTGGTCGATGAGGATCACCGCCGGGTCGCGGTATTGCGCGATATTGCGGGTCTGCACCTTGACCGCGAGCCGGTTGTTTGGCCCGTAGCCGTGCTTTTCCATGAGCTTGCGCGCTTCGGTGCGGCTTTTCTCGACATCGGGGCTGTAGCCCGGGAGCGTCGCCAGCTGGTCGGCCGGCAACCCCCACAGCCCGGCCGGGGGCACCTGCATCGCGCCACCGATCTCGCCTTTGCCTTCGGAGATAATGTCGAGGAAGGCCTTGCGGTCCATCGTCAGCATCATCGCCATGCGGATATCGGGGTCGTCGAAGGGCGGTTTGTCGCGATTCACCAGCAGGTTCATTGACACCATCGTCGGATCGGTCTCGCAGATCGCTGTCGGCGCCTCCTTGGTGATGTCGTGCACCATCTGCACCGTGACCTCGTAGGGGAAGGTCATGTCGAACTTCCCGGCGATAAAGGCGAGGCTTTGCGTCGCGCGGTTGGGCACGATGTCCCACTCGATGCCGTCGAGGTAGGGGCGGCCGGCTTTCCAGTACTCCGTGTTTTTGGTGAGCTTGATGTATTCGTTGGGCTTGTATTCAACGAATTTGAACGGGCCGGTGCCGATCGGGTGGGTGCGCATCTGCGCCGCCGGGACATGGCACGGGTAGACCGGGGAATCCCCCGACGCGAGCAGCATCAGGAATGCCGGCTGCGGCCGTTTCAGGGCGAAGGTGACGGCATCGTCGCCCTCGACCTGGACCTGATCGAGGTTCTGGTACCAGACCTTGCGCGGGTTAAGCCGCAGCTTATCGGTCGATTTTCCGGTCAGCAAATCCCAGGTGCATTTGACGTCCTTGGCGGTGAACGGCTGCCCGTCATGCCATTTGACCCCGTGATGAAGCTTGAAGCTGAGGCGGGTGTGATCCTCGTTCCACGACCAACTGTCGGCCAGCTCGGGCAGAATGAATTCCGGCCGGTTCTGCTTTTCGTGTTGATTGAAGATGACGAGATTGTTGAAGATCGCCATCGCTGGCGCGATCGCCGAGATCGTCGCCTCCTCGTGGGTCGACAGGCTGGCTGGGCTGTCGCGGTGATAGAGCCTGAGGATGCCGCCCGATTTCTGCGCGACCGCCTGACCCGCGCCCGACAGCAAAACGGCGCCGCAGAGCAGCGCCACAAGGCGTGAAACCCCCCGCATGTTCTTTCCTTCCTGTTCAACCGGCCGCCCTGTCGTGGCTTGGGTCGGTCGGGTACTACCAACCGGGGCGCCGGGGGCCTCGCGTCGGAGGTCCCGGCCAACCCACGGTTTAATCTATCGTCTATTTGCCGTCGCGGTCGAGTGCCGCCTTGATATCTGCCGGGTCGACCTTAATGGTGACGGCAGCGCGCTCTTTTTGCAGGTTCATTGCGACGCGCGAGTCGCGGCCGTCCCATCCGCGGTTGAGCGCCGAAGTGAGCTCCATGAGCGCGAGATTGGCCATCGGCATCGGCACCTTCAATTCGCGGGCGAGTTCGGTGGCCAGCGTCACGTCCTTGTGCGCGAGGCGCAGCGCGAAATCGGGCGGATCGTAGCTGTCGGTGAGGAAATGGTCGCCGAGCGAGTCGAATGTCCGGCGGCGGCCGCCAGCGCCTTGCCGCACCGCCTCCCACAGCGCCAAGGGCTCGACCCCGGCCTTGACCCCCATCGTGAAGACTTCGGCGAGGCAGGTCTGGACTGCGTAGCCGGCGCAATTGTGCACCAGCTTGGCGACCGAGCCGGCGCCGATCGGGCCGATATAGCGCGCCGCGTCGCCGATCGCATCGAGTACCTTCTTGTGTCGGTTGAAGATCTGCTCGTCGCCGCCGATCCAGAGCGCAAGTCGGCCGGAGGCTGCGCCTCGCGGACCGCCGCTGACCGGCGCATCGAGCATGTAGACGTTCTTTTCGGCGAACTTGGCGTTGATCTGCCGCACCAGGGTCGGGGAGTTCGTCGACAAATCGAAATATGCGGCGTCGGGCTTCATGCCGGCGAGCAGACCGTTGTCGGCGAGCGCTACCGCCGCGACTTCGGGCGGTCCGGGGAGCGAGGTGAAGATGACGTCGCACTGCTCGGCGAGCGCCTTGGGGCTGTCGGCCCAGACCGCTCCCGCCGCCAGATGCCGTTCGGCCGCGGCCCGGCGGATGTCGTGCACGACCAGTTCGTAGCCGGCCTTTTGCAGATTTGCCGCCATGCTGGCGCCCATCGTGCCAAGCCCGATAAATCCGACTTTCATTGCAATTTTCTCCTTTTCGATCGTCGAAGGATTTGCCCTCACCCGCCTTGCGCGGCCAGAGCCGCGCTCCGGCGCCCCTCTCCCGCAACGCGGGACGGCGGACCACGGCGCGCAAGCGGCATGGTGGGTGAGGGTAGGACGACCCGGTCGGTCAGTTCTTCTCGAACACCTCCTTGGCGACCAACGCCGCGGTCATCGCCGCCGGCCAACCGGCATAGAATGCGAGATGGGTGATAACCTCGCTCAATTCCGTCTTGCTGAGCCCGTTGTTGAGCGCGCGCTCGAGATGGCCGACGAGCTGCTTTTCCCGGCCGAGCGCGATCAAGGTCGCCACGACGATCAGGCTGCGGTCGCGCTTCGACAGTTGCGGACGCTCCCAAACTTCGCCGAACAGCCATTTCTCGGTGTAGCCGATCAGGTCGGGAACGACGTTGCGAACCGCATCGCGCGCGGAAGTCGGTTGCGACTGAGCCATGGAATCCTCCGGATTTTGGTTGGAGTAAGGCGGTAATCGGCCGGAACGCTAGCACGCGTCCGCTTGCGACGGCTACGCCCAACCCGGCATGATGGCCGCCGTCAACTGCATCCCAGCCCGCGTCTACCGTCTTGGGATTGCCATAGTCTGAGCGGAAATGGTGAGTTTACCAAAGGTAGAGACGCGTGATGAGAAAGGTTGCTGAACTCGTAGTCTTCTTTGTGATTGTCGCTGGCGCGGCCACCACCTCATCCACCGCAAACGCCCAAGGCGGCCCGGATGCAATCTGCGCTGACGCCAGACGGTTGATGGCGCGCGACAGCTCCATCGACGTCCCGAATTTCAAGGCGCTGCTGCTGCGGTATGCCGATGTGGCATCCGCCACCGCTCAAGTAAAAGCGCTTGATAAGAGCTGCCAGGACGCACCGCCGGGAAACACGGCCAGAAATACTTACGCAGTCGGAAGCGTCCAGATCACCGGGTCTGTCGTGAACCAAGCCGGCGAGTGTCGGGTCGCGGGCGTTACTTTGGGTGGGTGCCCGACCACTGCCTCCGTAAAGCCCTCCGCGCCTATATCGGCGCCGGCGATGGCGCCTGAGCCGGTACCAGCGGCCGCAAACCCGCCGCCGCCTGCGTCGGCGAGTGCGCCGCAGGGCAAGCCGGCGGAACCGGGCAAACCCGTAGAACTTGCCGACGGCCTCAAATACACCGACACCAAGGTTGGCGACGGCGCCGCAGCGCAAAAAGGCTACATCGTCTCACTACAATACACCGGCTGGATCTACCGAAACGGCACCAAAGGCGCGAAATTCGACAGCTCGCTGGATCGCGGCAAGCCGTTCACCTTCACCCTCGGCCAGAAACAGGTCATCGCCGGCTGGGACGAGGGGATCAGCGGCATGAAGATCGGCGGCCAGCGCACGCTGATCATCCCACCGGGCCTGGCCTATGGCGCCAGCGGGAACGGAATGATCCCGCCCAACTCAACCCTGATCTTCGAGGTGGAACTGGTCAGCGTACGCTAGCCTCTTCTCGCCATTCGCGCTCGCGTGCCGGTGACGAGCAGTATCGCAGGATGGGTAGAGCGTAGCGAAACCGATCGCTCCGGCCGGCTGACGCTGGGGTCGCGCCGGTCAACCAACCCTATGCCGCCAGCGCCTCGTCGAGGTCGCGGATCAAATCGTCGGCGGTCTCCAACCCGATCGACAGGCGGATCACATCGTCGGCTGCGCCGGCCGCGACGCGCTGCGCGTCGGTCAGCTGGCGGTGCGTCGTCGATGCCGGGTGCAGGATCAAGCTGCGGGTGTCGCCGATATTCGCGAGATGCGAGAACAGGCGGACGCTCTCGACCAGCTTGACCCCGGCCGCGAACCCGCCCTTGACCCCAAAGGTGAATACCGCACCGGCGCCCTTGGGCAGGTATTTCCGCGCCAGCTCGTAATACGGGCTGTCCTTGAGCGAGGCGTAGGAGACCCACGCGACCTTCGGGTGCACGGCGAGAAACTCGGCGACCTTCCTGGCATTTTCGACATGGCGGTCCATCCGCACGTGCAGGCTTTCGATGCCGGTGATGGTAAGGAACGCGTTCATCGGCGACAGCGACGGGCCGAAATCGCGCAACGCCACGGCGCGCGCCTTTGTCGTGAACGCGAAGTCGCCAAAATTCTCGAAGAATTTGAGGCCGTGATAGGCGGGCTCGGGCTCCGTCAGCGACGGGAAGCGGCCACCCTGCGACCAATCAAACTTGCCGCTTTCGACGACCACGCCGCCGAGCGCATTGCCGTGGCCCGAGAGGAATTTTGTCGTCGAATGGCAGACGATGTCGGCCCCGAAATCGATCGGCCGGCACAGATAGGGGGTCGCCAGCGTGTTGTCGACGACGAGCGGGATCCCGGCCGCGTGCGCTATGTCGGCGACGCGTTGGATATCGACGACGATGCCGCCGGGATTGGCGAGATTTTCGAGGAAGATCGCCTTGGTCTCGGGGGTGATCGCCCGGCGGAAATTTTCCGGCGCGGTCGGGTCGACGAAGTGGCAGGTCCAGCCGAGCTTCTTGAACGATAGGCCGAATTGCGTCAGCGACCCGCCGTAGAGATTACGCGAGGCGACGAATTCGTCACCCGGTCCCAGCAGCGTAAAGAAGATGAGAAATTGGGCCGCGTGCCCCGACGCCGCGGCGACCGCGGCCCGGCCACCTTCGAGGCTGGCAACGCGCTCTTCGAGGACCGCGACCGTGGGGTTGGTCAGCCGCGAATAGATGTAGCCGAAATTGTGCAGGTTGAAGAGGGAAGCGGCGTGATCGACATCGTCGAAAACATAGGCGGTGGTCTGGTAGATCGGCGTCGAGCGGGCGCCGGTCGTCGGGTCGGGCGCCGCGCCGGCATGGATCGCACGCGTCTCGAAGCCGTAGGTCAGGTTGGCTGAACCGGTAGGCCGGTCCTTGATCCGGCGCGGCAGCGGCGCGACAGGCGCGCGGTTCTGGATGATGCCGGAATTGACCCCGCTCCACGACAATTCGCCGCCGAGCCGGCCGAACTCGATCTTGGGGCAGCGGTTCATGATGACTTCGAGGCCTGCCGCTTCCCCGGCTGCCGCCGCCTCGTCGTTGCGGATGCCGAGCTGCATCCACACCACCTTTGCGCCGATCGCGATGGCGTCGGCGACGACGCCGGGCGCCTCGCTGGCGGCGCGGAACATGTCGACCATGTCGACCTTGTCGGTGATGTCCCTGAGTGAGGCGCAGACCGTCTCGCCGAGCAAGGTCTGCCCCGCAGCGGTCGGGTTGACCGGGATCACCCGGTAACCCTTGCCCTGCAGGTATTTCATCACAAAGTACGACGGCCGGTTCCAGTTGGTCGACGCGCCGACCATCGCGATCGTCCGCACCGTCTCCAAAATGCGGCGGATTTGCTGGTCGGAATAGGGGATCGGCTCCAGATCGGCCATGGCGCGCTCCATAATGCGTGCGCTTCACCTTACTGCAAAAGCGTGCCGCCCTGATACCGAGGGCGTTCTCACCGCGATTGTGGATTTGACTTTTGGATATGGCCTCCGTCAAGGCGGCGGTCAAAGCCGCCACGCCCACGGCGGACGTCGCGGAAGCGACCACTCCAACCGCAGCGGCGGCCGCCGTCCCTGCCCCGGTAAAGGCCG
>Ga0126381_100009900_pt1 | contig 10714 bp, 10 predicted proteins | sample PanSoiMetPlot_28_FD_96465 | JGI IMG/M metagenome (GOLD analysis project Ga0126381, IMG submission 96465) | Tropical forest soil microbial communities from Panama - MetaG Plot_28 | ecosystem: Environmental > Terrestrial > Soil > Tropical forest > Bulk soil | place: Panama | collected 2016-02-17
AAGTGGTCGTACGGCCGCGCAAAGGTTCGGCCGCAGTCTGCTCGCGCTGTCTTTGCCGGCGCCCGGGTACGACCAACTCGGCGAGTGGCGCTTTGAGTTCATCCCCCTGTGGGGGTTTCTTGTCTTCCTCCTGTACACCATGCGACCGGTCGACTGTCGCCGCTGCTGCGTTGTCACCGTCGAAGAAGTTCCCTGGGGCGACGGCAAGCGCACACTAACCAAAGCCCACAGGCTCTTCCTAGCCCGTTTGGGCGCGTCGGCTGTCATGGAAAGAGACGGCCGAAGCCTTTCGTACATCCTGGGACAAGGTGTTCGACGCAGTTGAACATGTCGTCCCCTGGGGACTGGAACATCAGACGTTCGGCCAGATCGACGCCATTGGCGTCGATTGGTCCTGGCTGGTAACCATGCGCCGCACTATTTCTTCCCCGTCGAATCAATAACATCCGGCCGCGCACGATCCTCGGCCGTGTCTCCGCTCATTAACCTTGTACTAGGAACACCAGAAGTGTCGCCCTCGCGACACCCCACTCTGGAAACGAACGGAAATGCACAAATTTGCACAAAATTCATCGTACCCGAGAATCGGGTTCGTTTTTTCAAATGGTCCCGCTACCGCGACACGGGAGTTTCCAATCCGTCACCGACCAGGCCAGACGCGCCGATTGGCTTCGTTTCGCAAAACCAACTCCGGGAATCCGCACGCGCGAATTGGGTTCGTTTTTTCAAATGGTCGATGCTACCGCGACACGGGAGTCTTCGATCCGTCCCCGGGCCAAGTCAAGACGCGCCAATTGGCTTCGTTTCGCAAAACCGGCGCCAGGAATCCGCACCGGCGAATCGGGTTCGTTTTTTCAAATGGTCCCGCGCTACCGCGATACGGGAGTTTTCCGATCCGTCCCCGGTCTAGGTCAATCGCGCCGACTGGCTTCGTTTCGAAAAGCCAACTCCGGGAATCCGCACCGGCGAATCGGGTTCGTTTTTTCAAATGGTCTCGCGCTACCGCGACACGGGAGTTTTCCAATCCGTCACCGACCAGGTCAATCGCGCCGACTGGCTTCGTTTCGCAAAACCAACTCCGGGAATCCGCACCGGCGAATCGGGTTCGTTTTTTCAAATGGTCCCGCGCTACCGCGATACGAGAGTTTTCCGATCCGTCCCCGGTCCGGGTCAAGCCCGCCGATTGGCTTCATTTCGCAAAACCGGCGCCAGGAATCCGCACCGGCGAATCGGGTTCGTTTTTTCAAATGGTCTCGCGCTACCGCGATACGGGAGTTTTCCAATCCGTCACCGATCCAGGTCAAGCCCCGCCGATCGGCTTCGTTTCGCAAAACCAGAGCCGGGAATCCGCCCCCGCGAATCGGGTTCGTTTTTTCAAAACACCGATTCAACCCAACCGGCAATTTTTCCTACAAAATCGCCGGATCTGTCACGCGCCGCCTACCCCACGTACGCGATGCAGTCGATCTCGACCTTCAGGTCCGCCATCGCAAACTGGCACGCCACCGTCGTTCGCGCCGGCTTGTCCTGCCCAAAAAACTCTGCGTACACCTCGTTCATCGCCGAGAAATCCGAACCGTGCGCCAGGTACACGTGGCACTTCACCACCTGCGCCAAACTCGCCCCGGCGCCTTCCAGGATCCTCTTGATGTTGTTCAAAATGATGCGTGTCTCGTGCTTTACATCCCCCAACATCACCTGGTTCGTCGCCGGATCCACCGGTACCTGGCCGGACACAAAGATAAATCCGCCGGCCTTCACCGCCGGCGAATACGGGCCGCGCGGCATCGGAACGCCCGGCGGACTCAGTCTCTCGATCATCTCCTAATGTCCCTCCGCTTCCAGAAATCTCTCGGCTTCGATCGCCGCCATGCAGCCCGCGCCCGCTGCCGTGATTGCCTGTTTATAAACCCGGTCCTGTACGTCGCCGGCGTGGAACACGCCCGGAATATTCGTCCGCGCGCCGCCCTGCGAGAGGATGTAGCCCTCCTCGTCGGTCAGTATCTGCCCGCGAAACACCGCCGTGTTGGGAACGTGGCCGATCGCCACGAAGAACCCGTCCACGTTCTGCTCCCACGCGTGGTTCGTCACCACATTGCGCAGCCGCACCCCCGTGACGTGGCCCTTCTCGACATCGTGAATCTCGTCCACCACCGTATCGGTGATGAACTTGATCTTCGGATTCGCCCGCGCGCGATCCAGCATGATCTTGGACGCCCGGAATGTGTCCCGCCGGTGCACCAGCGCCACTTCGGAACCGAACCGCGTCAGGAAGTTCGCCTCTTCCATCGCCGAATCGCCGCCGCCGATCACCATGATCTTCTTGCCGCGATAAAAGAATCCGTCGCACGTGGCGCACGAACTCACGCCCTTGCCGATCAGCTTCTGTTCGTTCGGCAGCCCGATCCACCGTGCGGAAGCGCCGGACGCAATGATCAGCGTCTTCGTTTCCACCCATTCGTCTTCAATCCGCAAACGAAACGGCCGCTTCGAAAGATCGGCTTCGAGCACCGCGCCATCCACGAACTCCGCGCCGAACCGCTCCGCCTGCTTCTTCATGTTTTCCACCAATTCAGGTCCGAGAATCCCCTCCGGAAAACCGGGGAAATTCTCCACTTCACTGGTGATGGATAGCTGTCCGCCCGCTTCGTGGCCCTTAACGACCAGGGGGTTCAGGTTGGCGCGTCCCGTATAGATGGCGGCCGTGTTGCCCGCGCATCCGGAACCTACAATCACAACGTTTCGCATGACTTAGGATTTCTTAGCGTAGCACGCTGCCGCGGCAAGGCAGATCCGCCGCGAACAACTGGTACGGCCCGATCGTGAACCGGTCGCCGCGCGCGACCGGTGTGAAGACAAAATAGCTGTCGTCCTCGGCTCCCGGAATCGAAAGCAGCCTCTGCCGTATGCGGTTATCGTTCAGGAGCCACGCTCCCTCTTCACACGCCGGCATCGCGACCGGCCGTCCCGGCGCTGTTTCCTGGATCACGCGCCGCCCTTTGACAAGCCACGCCAGTCCCACTCCGGAGGACGTCTCTCTTTCGCTCGGAAGCACCAGCAGCGGCGTCCCCGGATAGTAGTAAAGCAGAATTCGCCAGCTGACCTTCGAGCCGTAGCTGACCAGCGTGGCTGGATGCCGGGCCACCATCCAGTCGATCCGCTCGAGCGTGGATTCGTTTACACCGGCAACCTCCTGAATCCACGGATAACTGCTCTCCCGGATCGCGGCGACCGGAGGCCGGAAAAAGAGGAAAAGATTCACCGCGCAGGCCGCGATCGCGGCCGGAACAAACCATCGCACGCGGCTCAGCACCATGCCGCCAAGGAGACAAAGAACCGGGATAAACGCCAGTGCGTGCCCCGGTGCCGCAATATGAACCGCAATGCTGAAGAAGAACAGAGGAAGAAACCATGCGATCAGAAACCAGGCGCCCGGAATCGGCGCACGCACGAATGGCGCCGCCCAAATCCAGGCAGCAATCGACACCGCCGCCCATGTCAGCGCGTACAGAAACATTCCCCAGGCGGCAGCAACCTCTGCGCCGAACACCAGCGAACTCCCGCCCGCCTGAACGCTCGCGTAGGTTCGTGTCACATCCCAGAAGACGTGCGGCCCGCCCATTTTCCAGATCATGGGAACGATCCAGACTCCTATTCCCAGAGCCAGGCCGGCCGCGCCGGCTATGCACTGCCGCATCTTTACACTCCGCCGGACTTCCGCGAAGAAGACCAGCGGCGTCATCGATATCACCATTTCGGGCCGGAAACCCGCCAGCAACCCGAGAAAGGCAGCCGTTACGGGAAGGGATCGGCCATTCCAGACCATCAGCGCCACGGCAACCGAGATCAACGCCAGATAGACGCGAACCTGGTCGGTCATCCCTGCTTTCCAGAGAACCGGATTTGTCAACAGCAGGATTCCCGCCAGAATGCCCGCCCGCAATCCATAGATCCGTGCGCCCAGGATAGTCAGCAGAAGTACCGAAACAGCCGCCCCGATCACGCCCGTGATGACAAATGTCGTCGCCACGTCCGGCTCGAAGAAATGGACCAAACGGGTCAATGCAACATACAGCGGGTACCCCGGTGGTTGGGGCTGATGGCGGGCAGGATTGAAATCATCGAGCGCCAGGGCGAAATTGGCGGCATCGAAATCGAAAAGACGGGAGGGAGCCAGGGGGATCCACACCGCGGCCAGAGCCGCCGCAATCAGAACAAAAGCGATCCCAATCCTGAGACGTTCCCTCAATGCGAGGTCATGTTAACACAACCTTTACGATTTATCGCGCAGCCCCAGTGGGGCGGGTTGGTAACCCGCGGCCGATTGGAAATCGGCCTTTTCAAGTTCGCCGGACTCAGTACACTAGGGCGAGACCACCAGTTCCCACTTCGAGTCACCGTAAACGTAAAGCCGGGAACGTGCGCCCGCACGGCGATCGGTTTGGTTGGCGCCTTCGCCAAGAACCTGTGGATACCACCCGACCCCGCTCAAAATCTTCGTTGGCGCCTGCCAGTGGGACGGAGCCAGATCCGGAGAGATGCTCATGTACACTCCCTCCTGCGGCCAATAAGGACCGCAGCAGGCATGGTTCAGCAGCATCACGTACTTCTTCAGCGCCGTATTCCAGTGGATCGACGGACCCCAGAAAGCATCCACCTGGGCGCTGGCCCACCCGACCTTTGCCGGATAAATCGGGGTGACCTTGCCTCCGAGGCCCGGCTCCGTAAAGCCGTTTTTGTAGTACTTCGTCAATGCGCCGACGGGGCTGGAACGGCTCGCGAACGGCATCCGCGCCACGGCGACGCCTTGAGACGCGAGGTCCCCGCCGTAGTTGCTGAAGAAGAAGTAGAAGTACGTTTTGCTGCCATCCAGAAGTACGTCGAAGTCGCCATTGCCGCCGGCGAAGTAGCCGTTTTCTGCTTTGCAATTGATCGGTTCTCCGGAAACCAGTACAAATCCGAGGTCCTGAAAGGACAGGCCGCCGTCGTGAGAGATCAGGGCGCCGATCTTCGGAGCCGTCAGCGAGGTGCCCGGGCAGAGCCCCGGCGGTTCGTGGTGATACCAGGCGAAAATGGTTCCATCGCTATCCACCCACGCCGCTTCGATCCACAGCGGGGTCGGTTGCCCCGGCCCGAAATTGACTTGCGTGGTGCCACCAAGATTGAACTGGTCCGATCCATGGCTCCGGAAAGGCGTGCCCATTGCGTTAAAGAGAATTAACTGGCCGCCCTTCCAGATGGCCGGACTGTTGGAATCGGTGACTGAGGGAAATTTCACCTCCGGCGCGGGTAAGATCTGTATAGTTTGTGCTTTCAAAGACATCGGAACGCACACTGCTATCAGAACGGTAAAAAGTGTCCCGATCCGCGATCTTGTGAAGTACGTCACCACTACATATAACGGACAAAATGGGGTAAAGTTTCTATGTACTTAATTAACTTAATGTTTCCGTTCCTTCGAAGAGCTCCGCAAAATGCCGCCCCGCTGCCGTCCTGCGTTCGTGAGTGCCTCGGTGAAGCACCCGATAGGATGGAACTCGCGGCATGATGAATCCGGCGGAATACGCCAACATCGAACGGTGTGAGCGCGGGTTTTGGTGGTTCCAGGGCATGGAACGGATCCTGTTCGAAATGCTGGACCCGTTCGTTGCGAATCGCGGCAAATTGCGCGCCGTCGAGACCGGGTGTGGCACCGGTCATTTGTCGACCCGGTTTCGGGAACGCTACGGATGGCAGGTATACCCGACGGACCTGCAGTTTGGGGGCTTGTCCTACGGTTTGCAGCACGGCGTCCCCCGCATGGTGCAGGCCGACATGCTCTCGCTTCCTTTTCCGGATGCACAATTCGACGTTTCGTTATGCATTGACGTGATCGCGCACCTGCCGCACGGCATGGAACAGGAGGCAATCGAGGGGCTGGTGCGGGTGCTGAAGCCGGGAGGGTTGCTCGTGATGCGGACGTCGGCGCTCGACATCCTGCGCAGCAACCATTCGGCGTTTACCACGGAACGCCAGCGCTTCACCCGCGATCGTTTTGTTAGTCTCGTCGAGGGCCACGGGATCAGAGTCCTGCGCTGCAGTTACGTGAACTCGCTCCTCATGCCGGTGGCGCTCGTGAAGTTCCGCCTGGTCGAGCCTCTGTTACGATCACAGGTGGAGAGCGGGGTTCAGCCGGTATCGCCCTGGCTCAATCGCTTGCTTTCGGGCTTTCTGAAAACGGAAGCGAAGTGGCTCGCAACGGGACGCAACTTCCCGCTGGGTCAATCTTTAGTTCTGATCGGAGAACGTTGCGCGTGAACCAGGCCGGGTTGCCTCTAAGCGTGTTTTTTCCGGCGTACAACGACGAAGCGTCGTTGCCGTCTCTGATCGGCAAGACTATGGACGTGGTCTCGCGCATCACCAGCGATTACGAGGTGATCGTCGTCGACGACGGCAGCTACGATGGGACCGCCGCGGTCCTCGAAACCCTGCGGTGGAAGTATGCGCCGCACCTCTCCGTGATCACCCATCCGGAAAATCGGGGCTACGGAGCCGCGTTGCGCAGCGGGTTTGCGGCGTCCACCAAGCGGTTCGTTTTCTATACCGATGGAGACGGCCAGTACGACGTCGGCGAACTCCCGAGCCTCGTCGACTTAATGAGCGGAGATGTCGGGCTGGTAAACGGCTATAAGCTCGAACGCCATGACCCTTGGCACCGTATCCTGCTCGGCTTCCTTTATAACCGGTTCGCGCGCTGGCTGTTTGGCGTTCAGCTTCGCGATATCGATTGTGACTTCCGCCTGATCCGCCGGGAAGCGCTTGCCGATGCCCATCTCACGTCGACCAGCGGGACGATTTGCGTGGAACTGGTTCGCATGATCGAACTCAGCCCCTGGAACGTGGTCGAGACCGGAGTGCATCATTATCCGCGGCTGTACGGGCGATCGCAGTTCTTTCGGATGAAGGCGCTGTTTACGACCTTCCATCAGCTGATGAAGCTTTATTGCAAAGTGGTGCTCTTTGCGCCGCGCCATTCCCGCGCCCGCGAAACGGCGTGACCCAGAGCTCAAATATGGGAATGGCCGGAAACGTGCGTAGAATGTAATTGGCCGTATTCGGCTACGGTACATTGCTCTAATGCCCCTCGTTCTTCTCCACGCGTTTCCCGTCGACAGCCGGATGTGGACGCCCCAGGCACGGGCCTTTGAAGTGCTCACTCCGGAGATTCTCGGGATCGGTCCGATCGACCTGGCGGCGGATCAGGTCGTTCGCCTGCTGGACAAGCGACGGATTGAGCGGGCTGTTGTGGGAGGACTTTCGCGCGGAGGCTACGTGGCGCTCGCGTTCGCGCGCCGGCACGCTTCGCGGTTGAGCGGGCTGATTCTCTGCGACACCAACGCGGCGGTTGATGACGAAGCCACGCGGCAGGGACGCCTTCAGATGGCCGAGCGTTTGAACCGGGAGGGCATCGGCTTTCTTCCCGAAGTGATGCTTCCCCGGCTGCTCGGCGATACCACTTGGAAAGAGCGCGCGGAACTGGTGGAAGAGGTTCGGAAGTGGATTCTGCAGCAGGACCCGGGCGCGGTGATGGCTGCCGCGATCGGCATGGCCGAGCGGGCGGACTCGCGGCCGCTCCTGGCGGAGATCGCGGTGCCCGTGCTGGCGATCGCGGGTGAAGAGGATGCCGCATACGGTGCCACTCGATCGATTGCGGAGCACGTGCCGGGCGCACAATTTGTTTCGGTCCCCCAGGCCGGGCATTTGAGCAACCTGGAGCAACCCGAACTGTTCAACTCGGCGGTCCGCGAATTCCTCCGGGAGCATCATTTGTGACTGCGTTGCTCGCGGATACGATTGCCAAACGCCATGAACCCGGCGCCGGTCATCCCGAATCGCCGGCGCGCTTCGATGCCGTGCTGCGCGGGCTCGCGGAGTACCAGTTGACGCCGTTCACGCCGCGGGCGGCAACAGAGGACGAACTTGGGCTGTGCCATACGCGTCCGTACATCCGGATGGCGCGCCGGGAAGTCGAAGAAGGTTTTTCGCAGCTTTCTACCGGTGATACGAGCGTCTGCCACAACTCTTACGAGGTAGCGCTACGGGCGACGGGCACTGTCCTGCATGCCGTGGACCTGCTTTGCACTGGCCAGGCGGCTAACGCTTTCTGCGTGGTACGGCCTCCCGGCCATCATGCAACCACCGATCGGGGCATGGGCTTCTGTCTGTTTAATAATGTCGCCGTCGGGGCGCGTTATGCGCAGAAGAAGCATGGACTGGAGCGGGTCCTGATTGTCGATTGGGATGTTCACCACGGCAACGGCACGCAGGATATCTTTTACGAGGACGGCTCGGTGCTGTTTTTCAGCACGCACCAGTATCCGTGGTATCCGGGGACGGGCGCGGCGGATGAGACGGGCGAGGGCAAAGGAGCAGGTCTGACGATTAACTGCCCGCTGCCTTCCGGTTCGGGCAGGCCCGAGGTGTGGTCGGCGTTTCAGGAGAAACTGATTCTCGCGGCCGAAGCCTTCCGCCCCGATCTGATAATGGTATCGTGCGGGTTCGATTCGCGCGTGGGAGATCCTCTGGGGCAGTTTCTGTTGGAAGACGGGGATTTCGCCGACCTCACCCGCGTTCTGCGCGATATTGCAGCGAAGCACGCCGGGGGCAGGCTGGTGTCGGTGCTCGAAGGCGGCTATAATCCGTTTGGCTTGATGCGTGCGGCCAAGGCTCACGCGTCGGTACTCGAGGAGTAAATATCAAACCTCTCATCACTGATCTCGTCCAGATCGAGCGGCTTGGGGAAAAGGGCCGTGCCGAAAATGAACGTTTCCGCAAGCACTTGAAAACACGTGACTACAACGAGCGGAAGCTGCGCAAGATAGCGGAAGGGATCGAGGAGGAGATCGATTGTACCCAGTGCGCGAACTGCTGCCGTGTGGCTTCGATCGAACTGAACGACCGGGATGTCGAGCGGCTGACCGCCTTTCTCAAAATCAAGCGGGCCGTGTTCCTGGAACAGTACACGGTTGAAAACACGGAGGATGGGACTACCGACCTGCGCCGGACCGAATCCGGGTGCGTTTTCCTTTCGGGCAACGATTGCCTGGTCTACGAGGCACGGCCGGATGGATGCCGGTATTTTCCGCACTTGGTCCGGGGTCAGGGGCCGATCAGCACGCGGATGTGGCAATTCATCGATCGAGCCTGTTATTGTCCGATTGTTTACAATGCGTTAGAGGCGTTTAAGGAAGAGACGCACTTCCGGCGGTGACCTCCGCCGTTGTACCATACGAATTTACTTCATGAAGGCATTACTCGAGTCGCTCAAGCCGGGAGATACCGACCTCGAGCTGGCTCAATCTCTCGATCCTGACCGTTTGCCGCGGCACATCGCGATCATCATGGATGGCAATGGGCGTTGGGCGAAGAAGCGGAGCCTGCCCCGAATCGCGGGGCACAAGGCGGGGGTGGGGTCGGTCCGCACGACGGTAGAAACCTGCGCCCAGTTGGGTATCGAAGCGCTGACGCTCTACGCGTTTTCGGCTGAAAACTGGAAACGGCCGAGGACCGAGGTGGACATGCTCTGGCGTTTGCTGCGGTTCTATCTGCGCAAAGAGCTCGCGGATCTCGATCGGAACGGTATCCGGCTCCAGGCGCTGGGCCGGATCGACGCTCTGCCCGAAAGAGTGCGGGACGAACTGGCGTACGTCGAGGAAGCCACGTCGGGGAATACCGGGCTGCGGTTGAACCTGGCGATCAACTACAGCGGTCGGGCCGAGATTGTGGATGCGGTGAACGCGGCGATCGACCGGGCGCGACTCGAAGGAAGTCTCGGTTCGCTGCGGATCGACGAGGAGACGATCTCGGCAAATCTCTATTCGCCGGCGCTGCATGATCCCGACCTGCTGATCCGCACGTCGTGCGAGATGCGCATCAGCAATTTCCTGCTTTGGGAAATCGCTTATGCGGAGCTTTTCGTGACCGAGACGTTGTGGCCGGATTTCAACCGGACCGAACTGCTGACCGCGCTGGTCGATTATCAGAGGCGGGACCGGCGGTACGGCGGCCTGAGCGCGAGCGAGCCGGAGACGTTTACGCCGGATGACGAGATCGATGCGGAGGAGATCGTCGTCTCGTCTCAATGAAAAGAATCCTGACCGCGTCGATCATGATCCCGGTGGTGCTTTACGCAGTGCTGGGAGGAATCGACTGGGTCTTTCTTCTGGTCCTCGCCGCAGTGGCCTTAATCTGTTTCGACGAATACCTGACGATCACCGCCTCGTCGCGCGAGCCGGTGGCGTACGCCGCGGGGTTGTTCGTTCTGTTGGCGCCGGCGCAGCATCTGGGGCTGTTCATGGTGCTTTTCTCGCTGCTGATGCTGACGCTCGCGATGCGGGCGGCGGACCTGGCGGCGGGATTTGGGCGCGCGTCGGCGATCGTCATCGGGGTGATTTATGTTTTCGGTTCGTGGCGCACGGCGGCTTTGCTGCGCGCGATGAATCCGTGGTGGTTGGTATTCGGGCTGGTGGTGAACTGGATCGGGGATACGGGCGCCTACTACGTGGGGCGGCGATGGGGGCGGCACAAACTGGCTCCCCGCGTCAGTCCGAATAAGACGTGGGAGGGGGCAGTGGCCAGCGCCGTGGTGTCGGTGGCGACGGGGGTAGTGGCCTTGCCGAGACTGATTCCCGGTGTGGGTTATGGCGAAGCACTGCTGCTCGGGCTGGTGGCGAAT
>Ga0126381_100009901_pt1 | contig 10712 bp, 11 predicted proteins | sample PanSoiMetPlot_28_FD_96465 | JGI IMG/M metagenome (GOLD analysis project Ga0126381, IMG submission 96465) | Tropical forest soil microbial communities from Panama - MetaG Plot_28 | ecosystem: Environmental > Terrestrial > Soil > Tropical forest > Bulk soil | place: Panama | collected 2016-02-17
GCGTTCCATACCGATCGGCGGGCAGCGAGTGGTGTCGAGGATAGGCTTTCCAACGCAGCGGCGAGGCGACCGTTTATCAGTTTTATGTTGCACTGCATGAGTCCGCTTTTGGCACAAAGCAGACATCCCAACACCCTCAATCAATGTCCGCTTTTGGGGGTAAAGCGGACATTGTCTGACGGGCTGCCCGGTCGGCATTGGCCGGCAATTTCCTCAGGGGACCCATCCTTCCCGGAGCCTTCCCAGTTCCGTTTTCTGGGAACGTTCTGACTTGAAGAATTTGAGCAGACCTTTGATTTTGTTAATGTATTTTCTGTGGCGCCAAGCCTATGTCAATTGTTCACCAATCAGTTCGTGGAGTAGCTCGCGCTACGCGCTCGTCATTGCGAAGCGAAGCAATCCAGCCGTGACAAGCTGCCCTGGATTGCGTCGTCGAGGAGCGTGTCACTGCCGGACAGTTCGGTCCGGACCCGTTGGCTCCTCGTCATGAAAGACGACTGTCACTTCCGATAGCTGTCGGTGCCTTGCCAGCCGTTCTTGGAAATGTCGAAGATCACGCCGTCGGGATCCTTGAACTTGCGCTCGAAATTACCGTGCCGCTCCTCGCCGAGGTCGAAGAAGAATTTGCCGCCATTGGCTTCGATGCGCTTTTGCGTATCGGCAAGATCGTCTACTTGAAATCCGAAATGGTGGGCGCCGACATGCCCGCCCGGGTCTTTGAGATCGGACGCCTTGCTGCCGGCGGCGCCGGTAAAATTCAACAAAGCGAGATTGATCACGCCGTCGCTCATATAAATCGCCGAACCGATATCCAAATCCTCGCGGCCGATGCGCTTGAGCTCGAACACGTTCTCATAGAATTTGGCGGCCTTCTCGAGGTCCTTCACGCAAACGGCAAAATGGCGCAATCGGGCCATGGGCCACTCCTTGGCTGGCGATCGGCATCGCGATCGGTCGATAAATCATAAGGGAATGACTTGCTTGCGTCACTGGCGTCATCCTGAGGTCGCGCAGCGGCCCTCGAAGGATGACATCAGTATCGGCCGTCATCCTTCGAAGCTCGCTTTGCTCGCACCTCAGCACGACGGCTTGAAGCCCTTAAATAGCTAAGTCAGTCTGCGCATCATGAGCCGACGTCACGCCGAAATCGCGGGAGCCGGATTCGCTGGACTGACCGCCGCTTGCGCGCTCGCGCAGCGGGGCTGGAGCGTGCGTGTGCACGAGCGCGCGGATCGGCTTCGCACTACCGGCGCCGGTATTTACATCTATGAAAACGGTCTGCGCGTTCTCGAAGCGGTTGGGGCCTATGACGCCGCGGTGAAGGGCGCGCCGTTCGCCCATACCCGTGAGGTGCGCGACGGCCGCGGACGGCTGATCTCGAGCCATAGCTGGAAAGGCAGCCGCGTCTTCAGCATCCTGCGGCAAAACGTGATCAATGCGCTGGCCGAAGCGGCACGGCGCGCCGGCGTTGAGATCGTGACGAATTCCGCGGCGGCCGGCGCCAACGCCGATGGGCAACTGATCCTGGCCGACGGCACAAGCTGCAAGGCCGATCTCGTGGTCGCCGCCGACGGCAGCAATTCGCGGCTGCGCGATAATCTCGGGCTTCTCGCCAAACGCAAATATCTGGTCGACGGCTGCACCCGGCTATTACTCGACAAGACAGCGGCGGAGCGCGCAGCCGGCGATGGCAAGACGATCGAATATTGGTCCGGTACCCGACGAATTCTCTACACGCCGTGCAGCGAGACCGACATCTACATCGCCCTGACAATGCTCGATAGCGACGAAATCGCCAAGGCGGTGCCGGTGCGCAAGGACGATTGGAAGCGCTGGTTTCCGCCGTTGGCGGCTTTGATTGATCGCATCGGCGCGCAAGGCCGTTACGATCGCTTCGAGCTGATCAAACTCAAAAGCTGGTCGGCCGGACACATTGCTTTTCTTGGCGATGCCGCGCATGCGCTGCCGCCCAATATCGGTCAGGGCGGTGGCTGCGCCATGATGAATGCGCTGTCGCTTGCGGTTTATCTGGAGCGAGATACCGATATCGTCGCCGCGCTGCAAACCTGGGAGCGCGACGAGCGCCCGATCACCGAGCACACGCAGCGCGTTTCCTATTTGGTCGGCCTGCCGACAACCTGGCCGCCCGCGCTGCGCGCCGCGGCGCTCGGCCTAGCCGGCCGCTCGAAGTGGCTCACCGCGCAGCGCACCCGCACCGCCTTACATCGGCCGACGGGGACGTAGCCGTTTGCGCGGACTCAAACTCAAAACGGAATGGTGATGCCGTCGAGCGGCGCGTCGCAATTGACCAGATCGACGCGTTTCCAGGCGATCATGATGCGGCCGCCCGCCTGCACCAGCCGGTGCAAAGCGGTGCCGGCGAAGATGCGCTGCTGCTCGCGCCGATATTCGATCATCATGAATTTCGAGCGTGTCGTGCAAGCATTGCGGTCGCTGGTCTCGATCGTGACATTGCCGACGATCCGGCTCGTGCGCGAGCGCGGCTCCTGCGAATACATGCGCGGGCTGGCGAGCCGGCGGACGCGCGTTTCCAGGAGCCGGCGGTCGTCGTAAATCAGCGAAACGGTTTCGAGCGGGTCCGGCTGACCGGGCTCGCTCGGCACCCAATACCACGCATCTGGCGCGAACAGCGCGAGCCAATCCTCGAATTTGCCATCGTCGAGCAGGCGCGCTTCGTGGATCAAGAATTGCTCGCAGCGATGCAGGTCGAGTCCTGCCCCCAATGGCGGCGTGCTCCGCAGCCGCCGCGCAATCGGCCGGCGCGCGCGGATCGCCGGCGATCGCGGTGGACGTTTTGGCTTTTTCGTCATTGTTTTTCAGGACGCCGCACGCATCGCAGGCTGTCCATCGGTCATGTAGTGCAGCCAGGCCTCGAACATGTTGCGGATATAGACTTCGCTGGTCGAGTTCTTGCCGCGCCGGCCGCCATGCGCGTCGGGGGCGTCGCTTTGGATACCGCGACCGATCTCGATCCATTCCGCGCCCTCGCTTGAGAGCCCCATGCCGATGCGGTTGTAAATTTCAAGATCGTCGGTGAGCACGAGCGAGGCGGTGCCGTTCACGGTGTTGGCGAAACTGACGGTGTTGCGGAACATCCGCTCCGGTGCGCCTTTGAGCCGGAAATTGTAGGTCTGGACCACGGTGCGATCGACCGCAATTGGATGCACGACGCGCAACTGCTGAAATTGACTCATGAACGAAAGGTTCGGATAGATGTTGCTGTTCCAACGCCGCACTTCGAGCACGCGGCGCGTTTCCGCCTTGCCTCGCTTCTTCTCCATCGCGGCGATGTAATCGCGAAATACGGGGTCTTCGAGCGCCGCGACCAGTTTGGCATCGTCATGATAGTCGCCGAGATAGGAATGACCGTTCGGATAGGTCCAGATGCCGACCTGCGACTCCCAGAAGCTGTATGGTGCGCCGTTCTGGCGCATTTGCCGGATCGCGATTTCTCCTGAGCCGTCGGAATGGACCGCGTCCGACTGCTGTTGCGCTGCATCGATCGAGGAGCGGTGCGTGAACAGAGGATGCGCGGCGTCGCAGAGGTTTTCCAGATAAAGCTTCCAGTTCGCCTCGTAAGAATGTTTGAACGTCCCGCCGGCAACTTCGATCTCACCGTCGGGCGCGCGATCGACCATGTCGTCGAATGAGGATGCCATATGGCCGAGGAATTCCTCGAGGCTCGCCCCGTCGCTCGCCTCGCAGGCAAACACGAAGCCGCGGTAGCTTTTCACGCGCGCCACCGAAACCATCGCGGTCTTCGGATTGTTCGGATCGAAATCGCGGGGATAGCCGTGCTGTAGCGGCACCGCTTTGAGCCGGCCGTCGAGATGATACGTCCAGCCGTGATAGCAGCACTGAAATTCGTCGGTATTGCCTTTGTCGTTGGCAACGACCAGCGAACCGCGATGCGCGCATTGGTTATGGATGACGCGAACTTCGCCTTCGGCATCGCGAACAAGAACGACGGGCTTGCGGCCGATGAAGGTGCGTAGATAGTCGCCCGGCTTACGGATTTGGCTTTCGTGGCCGACATAGATCCACGCGGTTCCGAAGATCCTATCCATCTCCGCTGCGAAGATTGCCAGATCGGTATAAAGCCGGCGATGCACGCGGCCCGGCTGCACGAGCGAGCGGAATGTCTCGGGCGATGTCATAATGATGGTCCCAAGCGCTGATGGGCAGGGTTTCCTGGCGCGTTTACTTGCCCTCGTTCCAGATATCGGTGGCAAGTTTCCAATCCTTTCCGACTTTCTGCCAAATCACGACGTATTTGCCAGTCATTTCTTTTGGCGCCGACCCCTTGGTCTTCAAGCTGAAAGTGCCGATCTCGCGCGCCGCAGCCGGCCCTAGGCGCTTGACGTCAAGCGTCGTCACCTTCGGGTCGGTTATTTGGTCCGCCATGCCTTTCCACATCGCGCCGATCGCAGCCCTGCCCTTGACCATTCCCGAACCGGGCGGAAACGCCATGGCGTCGGCGGTGTAGAGCGAGGCGACGCCGTCGAAATCGCCCTTGTTGAAGAACGCCATCCATTTGCCATTGGCCGCTTCAATCTCGGCCTTTTGCGCCGCCGCCGGCGTCATAAGGCCAATCAGAACAGCAATCGCAAGTACAATGCCGCGCATCGATTGACTCCGGCCTGTTTATCCTGTCCGCGATAAGCCTAGCACATTCCCGAGCGGCATCAGTGCGATCCCGGCGATTTCCGCGGTTTTACCGCTGGCGAAGGAATTTCTTTGCCGGTAAGCTGTTTGTAACGGTCGAAGGGTGGGGAGACCGTGTTGTGCGCATGACATTCACGAAGCGGCCATTTCGGCAGCGCGTTATCGCGCTCGTCGCCGCTTACGCGATTGCGCTCGCCGGCCTGATTGCAAGCTTTGGCGCCGCCCAAGCGGCGGCCGGCGCGGTTGACGGTGGAAGTGGCGTCATTTGCCACAGCGACGTCGCCGAGGGAGGGCCAGCAACCGGCTCGCACGAGAGCGACGGCACGATCTGCTTTAAATCCTGTATCGGCTGCATGACTTCGCTGGCGACGGTCATTCCGCCAACCGTCGCCGCAGCCGGGCCGCCGCAGCTCTCGTTCAAGCGGCTTGATCTACCCGCGCTTTCGATCCGCCTCGCCGGCGCCAAGTCCAAGGCTCATCGCTCGCGAGGCCCTCCCCCAGCGCTGTGAAAGCTGGCGGCCGCAGGCGGCCGCGATCTATTCCGGCGTCAATGGAGGTTATTCATGCTTCGCTCTTCGAGCTGCTCGCGCGCGTTCGCGCTTGCAATCATCCTCGTTGCGCTCTCGGCCGCGGAGGCCCTGGCGCACTGCTTTGTCGGTCCGCGTTTTTTTCCCGCGACGCTGGCCACCGACGATCCCTGCGTCGCCGATGAAATGTCCTTGCCGACGGTGGCCTGGTCGAAAACCGGCGATGTGCCGGCGGCGGCCGAGTGGGACATTTCGGCAGAACTATCGAAACGGATTACCGAGGATCTCGGCATTTCGATCGGCGACACGTGGTCGAACATTCACCAGCCGGGCGGCTTTACCCACGCCGGTTTCAGCAATCTCGAGACCACGCTGCAGTACCAGCTTCTCAAGGACGGGCCGCATGAGCTCGCCCTTTTGCTCGGGCTGATCGTCGATTGGGGCGGCACCGGCGCCGTCGATTCCGGATTGGCGACGCCATGGTCGACGCTCACGCCGACGTTCTATTTCGGCAAAGGCTTTGGCGATCTGCCCGACTCGTTCGGTTGGGTGCGCGCCTTCGCCGTGACCGGGCAGATCGGCTATCAAATCCCGACGCGTTCGTTCGACATCGATTCCGGCAGTTTCATCCCGCAGGTGCTGGTCTATGGGGCATCGCTCCAATACAGCATGCCCTACCTGAAGTCGGAAATTCACGACTATCAGCTGCCCGATTTCATCAACCACCTCATTCCGCTCGTCGAGATGCAGCTTTCAACACCGGTGGCCAACAATTTCGGCAACAGCGGTCTGACCACTGGAACGATCAATCCAGGCGTGATCTGGGTCGGTACCTATTTCCAGGTGGGTGCCGAGGCGGTGCTTCCGGTGAATCATGCCAGCGGCACGGGCGTCGGCTTCCTCGGTCAGCTGCATCTTTATCTCGATGATATGTTCCCGACCACGATCGGCCGGCCGCTGCTCGGCGGCAGCTCGGCTCCTCCGCAACAACTGAAATTCTGAGGCATAGAAATGCGAAGATTCGTCATTCCATCATTGCTTTTTGCGGCGTTGAGCAGTGCCGTCGCACATGCCCACGCGTTCCTCGATCACGCCAATCCTCTGGTGGGCAGTACCGTGGCGAGCGCGCCGCGCGAGGTTTCGCTGACCTTTACGCAGAACCTTGAAGCAGCTTTCAGCTCCGTCCAGGTGACGGACGCCAACGGCGCGCAAGTCGACCAGGGCAAAGCTCAAGTCAGCGGCAACACCATGCGCATTGGCCTGAAATCCCTCTCGCCGGGTACCTACCGGGTGCGCTGGCACGCCCTGTCGGTTGACACGCATAAGACGGAAGGAAGTTTCACCTTCACCGTCGGTGGCCGATAGCTTTGGGCGATCCGCTCGCTTACGTCCGGGCCGCTCACTTTGCCGCGACAATCATCGCGGCGGGTGCGGTGATTTTTGACGTCACTATCGCCGCACCGGCCTTCGCGGTTGCGGTAGGCGCGCCCAATGCGGCGATGGAGCGCTTGCGCAACCGGTGGTCTTGGCTGGTTTGGGCGAGCCTCGGCGTGGCGGCGGTGTCCGGTGCGATCTGGCTAGTCCTGCTCGCGACCGACATTTACGGCGCATCGCTTGCCGAAGTCTGGCGCGAGGGCGGCTTCTGGACCGTCGCCAGCGAAACGCGGTTCGGTCAAGTGTCGCTGGCGCGACTGGCGGCAGCCGTGCTCCTCGCGGCTTCGTTGCCGCTGCGCCGACGCACGAGCGATCGAGGCGCTTGGAGCACCGGCGCCGTCGTACTCGCAATTGCCGTGCTGATCGGATCCGCCTGGAGCGGACATGCCGGCGCCACGCCCGGGGTCGCCGGCGAGTTACCCCTGGCCGCTGACGCGCTGCATTTATTGGCCGCCGGAGCCTGGCTCGGCGGCTTGCCGCCGCTTACCATGCTGCTCGCTGTCGCCTGGCGGCAGAAAAAGCCGCGACTTGCCGCTGTGACGGCGACCGCGGTGCAGAGATTCTCGGTCCTCGGCGTTATCAGCGTCGGCACACTGTTGGCTTCCGGAATCGCCAATAGCTGGTACGAAGTCGGAACCATCGAGAATCTTTTTGCGACATCATACGGTCAGCTCGTTCTGGTCAAGATCGTCCTGTTTGCGGCGATGATCGGCCTTGCTTCCATCAATCATTTCTATTTGACGCCGCGGCTCGCAACCGCCGGCATTGTTCGCCGCCTGTGCCATACCAGCTTGGCCGAAACCGGATTGGGCTTCGCCGCGATCGTCGTGGTCGGTTTTCTCGGGGCAATGGCGCCGGCGAGCCACACGCACCACAATGCAGCGATTCCCGAGGGCGCCGCCTTCGTTCACATCCACTCCAACGCGGGCATGGCTGACGTCACCATTATGCCCGGACGTGTTGGCACGGCGCACGCCATCATTCGGCTGTGGAACGACGACTTTCAACCCCTCGCAGCCGAGCGATTGACATTTACACTGACACCGCCAGACGGCCAACCAATCACGTGGTCCGCGGCGCCGGGTCAAGACGGCAGCTGGCAAGTCGACGTCATCCCGCTGTCGCAACCCGGCAACTGGAAGGCTGTGATTGATGCCGGACTCGACGCCAAGCGACGTCTGACGCTCGACGCGCCGATCGTGATCGAGCCCGCCCCTTAACGGCGCCATTGCCAGTCGTCGGCTCGCACCCGCGGGAATCCAGCACCTGGATTCCCGCTTACGAAGGAATGAGCGGAAGACGTAACGTGTCGTCCGACAATCTCGGTGTCAGGTCCCGGAGCCCGACATCACGTCGCCGAACAGCTGCCAGGTCGTACCGTCAAACTTCTGCAGCTGCATCTGTTTGATCGGATCGAAGTCGTTGGCGCTGGTGTTGAGCGTTATGCCCGGCAACATCAGCGGCAGCTGCAGATTGTGCAGGCTCGCCGCCTGTTTCATCACGTTCTCGCGGGTGAGATTGTCGCCGCACATTTTGAGGACTTCGGCCATGGTCTGAGCATAAGAATAACCGATCGCGGCCTGGACATCGGTGATACTGCCTGAAAGGCCGTGGCTGTTCATGAAGGCGAGCCACTCTTTATATCCCGGCGTGCCCTGCCACTGCGGATCGGTCGGATCCATGATGGAGGTGGCCGAAATTGTTCCGATCCCTTTCTCCAAACCAGCCGGCTTCATCACCGTGCCGACCGAATTGCCGACCGAATTGAGAAAGTGCGTGGGCTTCCAGCCGATGTCATAAACTTTGCGAACGGTCTGCGCGGCAAATTTCGGAGTTGCCGCCGTAAGCAGCACGTCGGCGCCGCTCCCTTCCAGCGCGACGACCTGCTGGTCGACCGTAGGATCGGTGGTCTCATAGGACTGAGTCGCGACGATCATCTTGGCGGCCTTGTCGCCGAGCCCGGCGCGTAGCCCGTTGAGATAATCCTTGCCATAGTCGTCGTTCTGGTAGAGCACGGCGATTTTGGCGTTCGGCAGGTTCTTGAGGACGTAATTCGCGTAGATGTGCGATTCGATGCCGTAGCTCGGCAGCCACATCATGGTCCATGGAAAGTGCTTGGGATCGTTCCACTGATCGGCGCCGGTCGCGATGAACAGTTGTGGCACCTTGTTTTCGTTCATATAGCCGTGGATCGCCATGTTCGACGGCGTGCCTAGCGAAGCGAATATCAAAAACACCTGGTCTTGCTCGACCATCTGTCGCACCAGCTCGACAGTCTTGGGCGGGCTGTAACTGTCGTCGCGGGTGATGTAATTAATTTTGCGGCCATTAATGCCACCCTTTTCATTGATCATGGCGAAATAGGCAGCGTGGACTTTGCCGTTGATTCCGTAAGCCGAGGCTGGCCCGCTATACGGATTGGTATTGCCGATCTTGATTTCGGTATCGGTAACGCCAGGTCCATATTGGCCCGCGGCGTAAACCGCGTTGCCGGCGAGCATCAAGCAAGCCATGCACAGGCCAGCCACGATTGTCTGTTTTGCTCTCATCACAAACCTCCCTTTACGTTTGTGTCATTTGGCGGCGCGGCGCGCCGATCAAGGCTTGGTATCGCATGCCCGAGCCAAGGGCCGAGCGTGCCTACGACGCCACGCGGCATGACGTACATGAACAGCAACATCGTCAGTCCATAAATTGCCCAAGGCGCGGCATCGGAAATATCATTGGCGAAATTCGGCACGAACTCGATGAAGAAACCGCCGACGATGGCGCCGCCGATCGTGGCGATGCCGCCGACTGCCGAGCCTATCAGGAACGACAGCGACAGGAAGAGGGTGAAGCTTTCGGGAGCGACAAAGCCGATCACGATTGCGGCAAGCGCGCCGGCGACCCCGGTGAACAATGTGCTGGTGCCGAAGGCCAGTGTCTTGTAGCGGGCCGTATTGATGCCCATGGCGGCGGCCGCGATCGGGTGATCGCGGATGGCAACGAAGGCGCGGCCGGTGCGGCCGTTGAGCAGGTTTGCGGCGACGCGGATCGCCACCAAAAGGACCACGAGAACGAATAAATAGAGCCAACGATCGCGGTCGATGCCGAGCCCTGGCGGCGGCATCGGCTTGGTCAGGACGAGCCCCTGCTTGCCGCCGGTCCAATTGTCGAAATATTTCAAGAGTTGCGGCATGGCGAATGCCATCGCCAAGGTGACAAGCGCAAGGTACGGTCCCTCGAAGCGCAACGCCGGCAGACCGAACAGCACGCCAAGCGCGAAACAGACCAGCGCGGCCGGCAAGAGCGTTGCCCAATAGGGCACGCCATAACGATGCATCAGGATTGCGGCGGTATAGGCGCCGGCGGCAAAAAAGCCGCCATGACCGAGCGAGATCTGCCCGTTATAGCCGGTCAGAATGTTAAGCCCGAGCACGGCGATGGCATAGATCATCACCTGCGTCAGTTGGAACACGTGATAGTTGCTCAGCGTGAACGGCAGCACCACGGCAACCGCGATCAATGCGGCGGTGCCGGCCCAGCGCCACACGGAAATGCCCGCTCCAGAGTGACGCTCTAGCGCGAGCTTTGCCCTGCTGCCGTCGACTGGGAAGGTTTCGGCCATACTCAGACTCGCCGCACCACAGCAGTGCCGAACAAACCGTTCGGCCGGAACACGAGCACAATGATGATCAACAACAGCGCCACAGTCAGCTTGAGCTGGCTGGCGATCAGATAGGTGCCGACCAGATTTTCGGTTACGCCGACGATCAAGCCCCCGATCACGGCGCCAACAGGACTGGTGATGCCGCCGAGCAACGCGCCGGTAAAGGCATAGAGCAGCACGCCGCCCATCATGTTTGGATCAAGAAACAAGACCGGCGCGACCATGATGCCGGCAACCGCACCGATCGCCGCCGCGAAGCCCCATCCCAGCGCCAGCATGCGGCCGACACGAACGCCGCATAGTCGGGCCGAGTCCGGATTTTGGGCGGCAGCGCGCATCGCCAGTCCGGTTGCGGTGAAGCGGAAAAAGCAGAACAACGCGACAAGCATCACCAGTGTCACCGCGATCACGCC
>Ga0126381_100009902_pt1 | contig 10712 bp, 8 predicted proteins | sample PanSoiMetPlot_28_FD_96465 | JGI IMG/M metagenome (GOLD analysis project Ga0126381, IMG submission 96465) | Tropical forest soil microbial communities from Panama - MetaG Plot_28 | ecosystem: Environmental > Terrestrial > Soil > Tropical forest > Bulk soil | place: Panama | collected 2016-02-17
ATCCAGGGCTCTTCAAACGCGCGCCGCCCGCTTGCACTTTGGCGCCGTGCTGCTGCGCGTCCGCAATGAAGCCTTCAATCGCCGCGAGCCTCCGTGCGTGAACGAGCGGCCCCATCTTATTTTTCTCTTCAAGCCCATTTCCGACCGGCCAGCCCTTCGCGCGCTCCGCAAATCCCTGCACGAATCGGTTGTAAACTCTTTCGTGAACGTAGTAGCGCGTGGGCGAGACACAGACCTGCCCCGCATTGCGGAATTTCGCTGTTGCCGACGCATCCAGCACTTTTTCGACATCGACGTCATCGAAAACCAGCACCGGCGCATGCCCGCCCAATTCCATCGTGGTGCGCTTCATGCCATCCGCCGCGAGCTTCATAAGGTGCTTGCCTACGGGAATCGAGCCGGTAAACGAAATCGCGCGAATGATCGGTGAAGCGAGGAGATGCGTCGAAATTTCCGACGGCACACCATAAATGATCGCCAGCACTTTTGGTGGCAGCCCCGCATCGACGAGGCATTTCGCGACGGCCAATCCAGAAGCCGGCGCCTCTTCGGCGGGCTTCAGGATCACCGAGCATCCCGCGCCCAGCGCTGCGCCTATTTTTCGCGCCGGATTGCCTAGGGGAAAATTCCACGGCGCAAACGCGGCGACTGGCCCCACCGGCTCCTTCACAATCGTCATCCGCGTGCCAGGCGCCCGCTGCGGCAGCACGCGTCCATACGCGCGACGTCCTTCTTCCGCGTACCACTCGAAGATATTCGCGGACATCATCACCTCGATCCGAGTCTCGTGAATCACTTTCCCGGACTCGGTCGTCGCGATGCGCGCAATTTCCTCCTTGCGCTCGCGCAGCAATTCCGCCGCGCGCTTCAAGATTCGGCCGCGCTCATCGGGGAAAATTGCGCGCCATGTTTTGAATCCCTGCTGCGCGGCGGTCAGCGCGCGGTCGAGATCCGCAGTAGATGCATGAGGCACATGCCCGATCACTTCCTCGGTCGCCGGATTGATAACCGGCGAAGTTTTGCGCCCTTCCGCCGTCAGCCCTTCGCCGCCGATGAAAAGCGCCAAATCCGCGTACGTTGCTGCCAATTGTGTCGCCATGGTGCAGTTCTCCTCTGTGGGTTCGGGCATCGTTTCACGTCTCCGCGACACACGTCAAGATGCGTCGAAGCTGTAAGAGCCTGCGCTACGAAAACACGACTGATTTAGAATGATTGGCTTGCTCACACCTGCCGAATCCGATCGACTGCGCGTACTTATGGTTTCGACGCGCAATCCTCTGAATATCGGCGCAGCGGCGCGCGCGATGAGTAATTTCGGATTTCGCTATCTGCGCGTGGTGAATCCGTACGCGCCGGGATTCCAGGAAGCCCGCTCGGCCGTAGGCGCCTCGTCCGTGCTTGCACGTGCCGAGAAGTTCAGGACGGTCGCTGAAGCTGTCGCTGATTGCACGCTGATCGTCGGCACGACAGCTGTCCGCACTCGCCATCTGCATCACACCGTGCGCCGCTCCGAAGACGCAGCGCGCCTGATCGGTCGACAACTGCATACAAGCAATGTCGCGCTGCTCTTCGGCTCCGAAAAATTCGGTCTAACGAATGACGATCTCAGCCACTGCCATTGGCTGCTGCGCATCCCTACGCACGAGAACAACATCTCGATGAATCTCGGCCAGGCGGTTGCCGTCTGCCTGTACGAGTTGATTCGCAATGCAAGAGTCGCGCGCGAAGCCGACAAACCGTCGTACGCTTCTGCCGCAGAGATCGACCGCATCACTCGTATGCTCTTCGACGCGCTGCAACTCAGCGGCTTTCTCGATCTTCGCCGCGTTGCTGACTCCGAGCAGCGCATCCGCCGCCTCGTCCGCCGCCTGCATCTGCCCGCACGCGACGCGGTCATCTGGCTTGGCATCTTCCGCCAAATCGTTTGGAAACTACGCTCTGGCGAAACCAACCGGGACTAGTCTCGTCGCGATTCTGGCTGGGCCGCTTCGGCTTGGCCTTTTTTCGCTCGCGCTGGTGCGGAAAAGGCAACCCCTCTTTTACCGAAAAGCTCATATACTCTTGTACGGCGGTATTCAAACCTTGGACCTCGGAACGTGCGACAACGTATCTCCATATTTCTAACGAAAAGAGCAACGTTCACCCTGCCGATCGCTTTCCTGCTCCTCGCGCTTGCGGTGTCCGCTCGCCCCGTGCTGGCACAAGAAGAAACAGGACCAATGGGCGGTGCCGCTCCGGTTTGGGAGCCTGCTCCCCGCCCGTCACCAACGAGAGCACCCCGGCCGAACGCCATACCGAAAGCTCCTCCGGCCGCAACACATCAATCGTCAGGCATAAAGAAGGACCCGCCGCCATCGGTGCCGCCCGATCAAATCATCCAGCAATTCGCGCAGCATGAAGCCGAATTCAAGGCCGAGCGCGACAACTTTACTTACACCCAGACGTTCATCATCCAGACCATCGACGATGGCGGACAGCCCGACGGCGAATATCGCATGACCAGTGACATCACCTTCACTCCCGCCGGCAAGCGCTACGAGTACATTACGAATGCGCCGCAGCCGACACTCGAGCGCATCACGCTCTCCGAGCAGGACCTCGACGACCTGCGCAACATCCAGCCCTTTGTTCTCACGACCCAGGATCTGCCCAAATACAACGTCACCTATGTTGGCCGCGAGCAGGTGGACGAACTCGGCACCTACGTTTTCGACGTAGCCCCCAAAACGATCGAAAAGAATCAACGCTACTTTCAGGGGCGCGTCTGGGTCGAGGACCGGGATCTCGAAATCGTGAAGACCTACGGGAAAGCCGTCCCCGACATCATCAAGAAAAATAACGAAAACATATTCCCGCACTTCGAGACGTTCCGCGAAAATATCGAAGGCCATTACTGGTTTCCCACCTATACGCACGCTGACGACGTGCTGAACTTCAAGACGGGCGGGGTGCACATCCGCATGATCGTTCGCTACGCCGATTACAAGCGGTTCCGCTCCTCCGGCCGCATCGTCCCCGGTACCGCCACTCCGACCGACGCTCCGAAGATCAAGGCGCCGCCTCCCGACAATCCGCCGAACGGCGATTCTCAGCCGAAACAGTAGGTAGCGAGCCTAGCCCCCTTCGATTTTGCAGATCGTGCTTGACAGGGACAATCCGTAACCATATAGTTACGCATTATGCGTCACCGAACGGTTACATATTTCGCGGACGCGGACGCAGCCTTCAGCGCCCTCGCGGATCCTACTCGCCGAGCCGTGCTGGACCTCCTGCGACGTGAAAGGCTCCCTGCCGGCCGCATCGCTCGGCCCTTTTCTATTTCGCGCCCAGCGATCTCGAAGCATCTGCGTTTGCTGCGCCGCGCTCGCTTGGTGCGAGAGCACCGCTCGGGCCGCAATCGGATTTACGAGTTGGATCCCGCCCCCTTACGCGCCGTCGATTCCTGGCTCAGCCGCTATCGCGCATTCTGGGAGACCGGTCTGGCCAATTTGAAGAAATTCGTCGAGGCGCAGCACGCCCTCGAAATCTCTAAAGCCCGCACCAAGAAACGCAGAAAGAAATCGATGGAGGACTCACAATGGCCGAACCGCAAGTAGCGCCCAATCCTGACGAGATCGTCAGCGAGATCTACGTCGCCGCGCCGCGCGAGCGTGTATTTCAGGCGCTCGTCGATCCCGCACAAGTCCCGCAGTGGTGGGGACAGAAAGGCATCTACAGCTGCGCGAAATTCGAGTGTGACCTGCGCCCCGGCGGAAAATGGCGCAGCATTGGCGTGAGTGGCGACGGCAAGAATTTCGAAGTCAGTGGTGAATATCTGGAAGTCACGCCGCCCAGTCTCATCGTCACCACGTGGATGGCCACTTGGACCGGCGATCTAAAGACGACCGTCCGCTGGGAGTTGGAGCCCGCGCGGGATGGGACGCTCGTGCGAATCCGCCACAGCGGACTCGCGGCGCATCCGCAGCTTGCCCAAAGTTACCGCGGCTGGCCTCGAATGCTGGGATGGCTGCAGGCTCTTGTCGAGCGCGGCGAAACCGCTGCGCAGCGCCCCACTGCGTCCTGGAGTTGAGGCGAGACGCGTTTCACCCGGCGATGCGCTCGCCTTCGCGCACGAAACTATTGTTTCGACGCAGGCGGTGCCGGAGTTGTGCTCGACGATGCTGCCGCACGCGGCGGAAGATCATCGAAAATTTCGCGCTTGAGAAATTTCCAGCGGCCGTCCTCGCGCTTCAGCACATCTTCATAGTGCCCAGCGCCCTCCACAACGGACTTGCAGTCCGTCGTACCGATCGTCTGCCAGTAGGCCTGGTCCGTCGCCGTATCTCCGTCGATATGGAGACTTAGATTGCTGACGATGTGCATGAATCGCGGCACCCCCGGCGTTGCGGGACACGCCGACGAAGGTGCTGGTGCCTGGAATTGCCGCATCAGATTCGTGAAATACTCTTCGATCGCAGCCGGCCCGGTCTTCTTGGTCGCACCGCCGCCCATGATCAGCGTGCCGTCTTTGGCGAAGAGCGCCGCGTAGGCCTTCCAGTTAAACGCATCAAGCGCTCGCGGGTAATCTCCCATCAGCAACTGCTCGATCGCCTGACGGTCCTCGACCTGGCGGAGCCTAGCCTCGAGCGAATCCGCACTCTTCGCTTGGCCGAATGTGCTGCCGGCCGTTACGCCGATAAACAGTGCAGCAAAGCCGATCATCGCAGCAAATTTGCCCACGCCTCTCTGGTTGGTCTGGCAGTTCATGCTGCACCCCTTTTCGTTTCCTAACAGCCTGGCTTCAAAGCCTGTGCGCCAGACAATATTCTAAGCAACGTGAATTGCAAATGAGTTTCTCGCCGCAAGACAGCCCTTCCGAGGTTGACTCGCATCCGGCACGCCCATAACATCTTCGTCCAAACTGGAGAACGCAGCGTGGTCGGAGAAACAATCTCGCACTACCGAATCGTCGAGAAGCTCGGCAGCGGCGGCATGGGTGTGGTCTACAAAGCCGAGGATCTTCGTTTACGTCGTTTCGTCGCACTGAAATTTCTGCCGGAAGATATCGCCCGCGATCGCATCGCGCTTGAACGCTTCGAACGCGAGGCCCAAACCGCCTCGGCCCTCGATCATCCCAACATCTGCACGATTTTTGAGATTGGCGAACACGATGGGCGGCCGTTCATGGCCATGCAGCTTCTGGAAGGCGAGACGCTCGATCGAATCATGGGCGGCCGCTCCCTTCCGCTCGCCGAACTCCTCAACCTTGGCATCGAGATCGCCGATGCACTCGACGCCGCGCATTCTCGCGGCATCGTTCATCGGGATATCAAACCTGCGAATATTTTCGTCACGCGCCGCGGCCGTCCGGTGATCCTCGATTTCGGCTTGGCAAAGCTGTCCGCGAAAAATAGTCCTAGCCGAATGACAGCTACGACTGAAGGCGCGGGCCTGACTGTCGATCTGCTCACCAGCCCCGGTACGGCTCTCGGCACCGTCGCGTATATGTCTCCTGAGCAGGCCCGCGGCGCCGAACTCGATCCTCGGAGCGATCTTTTCTCGTTTGGCGTCGTGCTCTACCAAATGGCCACGGGCGTTCTGCCGTTTCGCGGCGATACTTCCGCGGTCATATTCGACGGCATCCTGAATCGCGCCCCCGTTCCTCCGATTCGACTCAATCCCGAGTTGCCAGTCAAGCTCGAGGAGCTGATCAACAAGTCGCTTGAAAAAGATCCGCGGCTGCGCTGCCAGAGTGCCGCCGAAATGCGCGCCGATCTCGAACGCCTGAAGCGGGACACAACTTCCGCTCGCGTTGCCGCCTCGACACAAGACGCAGGAGCGGCATCCGCCTCAGCTTCTTCATCGTTTGCCAGCGTCGCGCCAACTCTCGAATCGAGTCGCGCGTCAGTTGCCGTGACCTCCGCGCCTGCGTCCGGGAGTGCAGCCGCTACATCTGCATCCCGCGCCCAAAAAATCCGGATACCGGCCGTTGCGACTCTGGGGACTCTGGCGGTCCTCGCCGCGATTCTGTATTGGCGCGGATTCTTTCGCTCGGGCCTCGCCGAAAACGGTTTCAAGAACTTGTCGATCACCAGCCTCACATCTACCGGCGACGTCACGCTCGGCCGCTTATCGCCCGACGGCAAATGGCTCGCTTATGTCTCGCGCCGCAACGGAAAATACAGCCTCTGGGTGCGCCAGCTTGCCGTTCCGAGCGCGGTGCAACTCATTTCACCGACCAGCGACAACATTTACGAAGCCTCGTTCACGCCGGACGGCGATTTCGTAGACTATATCGCCCAACCCGCCACGGCAGACCATAGCGCCGCATTCCAGGTGCCCGCGCTCGGCGGCACTCCCCGCCCTTTGATCGATCACGCCGACTCAGGCCTTTCTTTTTCGCCTGACGGCAAGCAGCTCGCCTACGCAACGGAGAATTCCGAGGAAACGGAAGTTCAGCTCATGATCGCCAATTCAGACGGCACGGGCGCCAGGAAGATTGCGAGCAGGCCGTCCGACGCCGAGTATGGCGAGTACGGCATCGTCCGCTGGTCTCCCGTTGGCCAGCGCATCGTCGTCACCACGAGCGATCCTAAAGGCCCCGGCGACCTCACCGGCCTCGACACGATCGACGTTACCACCGGCAAGGAAATCTCGATGCCGGGCCGTCGCTGGCACGCGATCAATGACGCGACCTGGCTCCCCGATGGTAGCGGCTTGCTCCTTGTTGCCCAGGAGAGGACTGCCGTCCCGCCACAGCTCTGGATCCTCGCTTATCCGTCGGGTGAAGTGCGGCGCCTCTCCAACGATCTCGCTTGGTATAGGTCCGCGGCAATCTCGGCCGACGGCAAGACCATCGCCAGCGTCCAGCGAAACAGGTCGAGCGCCATCTGGATAGGTGCCGCCGACGCGCCCGACAAAATCCGCCAGGTCACGTCCGCGCCACTCGACGGATACGAAGGTCTCGCTTTCATGCCGGATCACCGCATCGTTTACACCGGCGACCATTCGCGCAATTGGGATCTTTTCATCTCCGACCCGGACGGCTCCAATTCCCGCCAGCTCAGTTTCGACGGCCATTACCACGGTTACCCTACCGTGTGTGACAGCGGCAAAACGGTCGCTTACGAAACCGACTTTGACGGCCTCAGCCACATCTGGAAGCTCGACTTACAGAGCGGTGCCACGACGAAGGTAACCAATGGACCCGGTGAGTTCACCCCGAAGTGCGCAGGGGATTCCGGCTGGATTTTCTATTTGGGCAAGAAGCAGAAAGGAGGGTCCTACATCTTCAAGGTGAGGTCGTCTGGGGGAGATGCTGTTCCCGTCTCTCAGGAGCCATCACTGGGACCTCCCGTCTTGACGCTCGACGGACATCTGCTCGCCTTCGCTTCCCCGACCGCCAGCGGCGAATTCGTCGCGAAGATTGTTGTGCCGGACACCGGCGCTATCGCCGGGCAGAGAATGCTGCAAGCGACGATCGACGCCGCCAATCGCTTCGGCACCTGGATGCCCGGGAACGCTTCGATGGCTACCACCGACATCCGCACAGGTGTGTCGAATCTGTGGTCCATTCCGTTTGTTGGCGAAGGTACCGAGAAACAATTGACGCAATTCACCTCGGGCGTGGTTTTTCGAGCGACCTATTCTCCCGACGGCAAGCTCATCGCGGTCGTCCATGGCTCCGACGACTCCGACGCCGTCCTCTTCACCTCAATGAAGTGACAATCCGACGAAACAGGGCTCACAGGTCGACGGTTCGTCGAGCCTGAGAGATCAGTCGTCATCGCGAGCGTAGCGAGGGATCTGCCTCTGGTATTTGTTTTCCACCGTTGTCCCGGGTGAAGCTCGAGCGCTTGGGCAATTCTCGCCACTAGCCACCGTTTTCCAGTCCACAGACTCTCGTGCTTGCAATCGCCTTGCGGTTTACTAAGATGACCGAGTGAAGAGCGCGTCCAGTTTTCGCGAACGACACGGCATTGGAAGCGCACCTCTTCACAGGGAGGAGAAACTCCATGCCACGAAAATATGGCAAGGCGTCGAGCAAGAGCGTCGAGCGTGCCCTGCGCCGCGAGAAGACCGGGAAACTTCGATCGGGCAAAGGCGGCAAGGGGGGCAAGGTCACCAGCCGCAAGCGAGCAATCGCCATAGGCCTCTCCGAGGCGCGCAAACGGGGCGCCAAGGTGCCAAAGAAGCCCTAGCGAATCTCCAATTTCAACTCATCATTTTCGGCGCCGCGAGTCCTCAGCCCCGCTCGCCGCATCGGATCCTTTCATGGGAGCAGACATATGGGATTGAACGAGTACACCACGCTTGGCCGCACGGGTTTGCGGGTTAGCCCGCTTTGTCTCGGAGCCATGGGCTTCGGTACCGGCTGGGGCTGGGGGGCTGACGAAAAGATTTCGTTCCAAATGCTCAACCACTATTTGGAAGGCGGCGGCAACTTCATCGACACCGCCGATGGCTATCAGATGGGCCAGAGCGAGGAAATCGTCGGCAAGTATGTTACCGAGCGCAACCTTCGCGATAAGGCTGTCATCGCAACAAAGTTTACGTTCAACTTTGTCAATCCCGGCGATCCGAACGCGGGCGGCAACGGCCGGAAGAATATTTATCGCGCGCTCGAAGGCTCCCTCCGCCGCCTCAAAACCGATTACATCGATCTCTACTACCTGCACGCATGGGACCTCATCACGCCGGTGGAGGAAGTTGTCTCAACTCTTAGTGATCTCATCCGTGAAGGGAAAATTCGCTACTATGGGCTTTCGGACACGCCCGCATGGTATTGCACCCGCCTCCAAACCATCGCCGAACGGGATGGCCTCGAGCGTTGCGCCACATTGCAACTCGAATACTCGCTCGCCGAACGCAACATCGAGCGCGAGCACATACCTGCGGCGCAGGAGCTCGGTATTGGCCTCTGCCCGTGGAGCCCGCTTGCCGGCGGCCTCCTCACCGGAAAGTACCGGAGGGAAGGAAGCACAGCTGTTGGGGAAGGCCGGCTGATTTCCAACCCGATTTTCAACAAATTCACGGAACATAACTGGCGCGTCCTCGATACGCTTCTCGATGTGTCGAAGCAGATTGGCAAGCCTGCCGCGCAGGTCGCGATCAACTGGCTCGCAACGCAGCCGGGCGTCACCTCTGTGATTCTCGGTGCCACGAAGCCCGCGCAGCTGGCGGGCAATCTCGGCTCGCTGGATTTCTCAATTCCAACGGAACTGCGCAAGCGCCTCGATGATGTGGGAAGGCCCGAACCCGTTCACCCATACAATTTCTACGAGCCGTCCATACAGGCGCGGATTAGCGGCAACACGACTGTTCGCGAGTGGCGGCGCGACTATTTGTACGACGGCGCAATAGCGCCGCCAGCGGAGAAAAAAGCAACTGCCGACTGACAAGCCGTTTTGTTGGTTGTCACCTGCTTGTGCTAAAATCCGCAGCCGCTCGGGACGCGCAGTCGAGGGATCTCTCTTCGGCGCTGTTTCATTGCCGACGAATCATTTTCCCGTCGCCGGAACGCTTACCTGGCCTTCGATTGACGTTAGTTGGTCGGCATTGCGCAGCTCGGGGAACATCCAGGCCCACAGCGTCGTCACAACGATCGCGCCAGCGCCGCCGATCACGCAGGCCGGCACAAGTCCGAACCAGCTTGAGGTGACGCCGGATTCGAAAGCTCCGAGCTCGTTCGACGCGCCGATGAAAATCATGTCGACCGCGTTCACGCGGCCGCGCATTTCGTCTGGTGTCGCGAGCTGAATCAGCACCCCGCGCACGACGACGCTGACCATGTCCGTCGCGCCCACCATCACGAGCGCGAGCATCGAAAAAACCAAACTGCGCGAAAGAGCGAAAACGATCGTAAACGCACCGAACGCAGCGACGCACCAGAGCATTTTCACTCCGATGCGTCTTCGCAACGGCCGGTACGCGAGCAGGATGGCCATCCCCGCCGCGCCAATCGCGGGAGAGCAGCGTAAAAGACCGAGGCCCCATGGACCTGTCTTCAGGATTTCGCGCGCGTAGGCCGGAAGCAGCGCGATCGCTCCCCCGAGCAGCACAGCGAAAAGGTCGAGTGAAATCGACCCGAGAACGAGCTTCTCGCGCCAGATGTAGCGCATCCCGGCGACAACAGCCTGCCAGCTAAAAGGAGCGCGCGGCCGCAGCCGGAAACGCGGCTTGACGCCGAGCATGGAAAACGACGCGATCGTGGCGGTGGTCATCGCGGCGGCGTAGACCAGACCGGGGCCGCGGAACGCGGCATAGATCAACCCTCCGACAGCCGGGCCCAAAATTGTGGCTGCCTGGAAAATCGTTGCGCCCCAGGCGAACGCGCTGTGAAAGTCCTCTTCAGGGACGAGCGCCGGCAGAATCGCGCGGCTCGCAGGCGCATTGAACGAACGCACCACCCCGACGAGCACGCTCACGCCGTAAATTGGATAGACCGAACGCGTGCCCCAAACCGTGATCGCCAGCAGGAGCGCGGAACAACTCGCGAAACCCGCATAGCCGAGCGTGAGAACTCGGCGCCGGTCGAATCGATCGGCAGTGTGCCCGGAGACAAGAAAGAGCAAGACTCCGGGAAGAAATTGCGCGAGGCCGATCAGGCCGATATCGAGGGAGCGTCTCGTGATGTCGTAAACCTGCCAGCCGATCGCCACCGCCTGCATCTCGGTCGCCAGCACAATGAAGAAACGCGCGACCTGATAGAGAACGAAGGAGGGATAGGTGAA
>Ga0126381_100009903_pt1 | contig 10709 bp, 9 predicted proteins | sample PanSoiMetPlot_28_FD_96465 | JGI IMG/M metagenome (GOLD analysis project Ga0126381, IMG submission 96465) | Tropical forest soil microbial communities from Panama - MetaG Plot_28 | ecosystem: Environmental > Terrestrial > Soil > Tropical forest > Bulk soil | place: Panama | collected 2016-02-17
GCACCCGCACGATGTCGGAGAGCGCGGCACCTGCTTCGGCGAGGGCCGTCTCGATATTGCGGAATGCCTGGCGCGCTTGCTCGGCCGGGTCTTCGGCAATCGTCATTTGCGCATAGTCGAACCCCGTCGTGCCGGCGACAAAGATCCATTCGCCGTCAACGACGGCACGGCTGTAGCCAGCCTCCGCCTCAAACCGCGACCCGGAGGAGACCAGGCGGCGCATCACGCGGTTTCGGTGAAAATTTCGCGGCCGATCAGCATCCGGCGGATCTCCGACGTGCCGGCACCGATCTCATAGAGTTTCGCGTCGCGCAATAGCCGCCCGGTCGGGAAGTCGTTGATGTAGCCGTTGCCGCCGAGGATCTGCACCGCGTCGAGCGCGATCGCCGTCGCCTTTTCGGCGGCGTAGAGGATCGCGCCGGCCGCATCCTTGCGGGTCGTCTGACCGCGGTCACAGGCTCCGGCTACAGCGTAGACATAGGAGCGACACGCATTCATCGTTGTGTACATGTCGGCGATCTTGCCCTGGATGAGCTGGAACTCGCCGATTGATTGCCCGAACTGCTTGCGGTCGTGAATATAGGGGATCACGACATCGAGACAGGCCTGCATGATGCCGAGCGGTCCCGCAGCCAAGATCGCACGCTCAAAATCGAGGCCGCTCATCAATACGTTAACACCTTCGTCCACCTTGCCGAGGACGTTCTCAGCCGGCACTTCGCAATCCTCAAAGACGAGCTCAGAAGTCGGCGATCCGCGCATCCCGAGCTTGTCGAGCTTTTGCGCCGGCTGGAATCCCGGCAAACCCTTTTCGATCAAAAACGCCGTGATGCCGCGCGGTCCGGCGTCGGGTCGGGTCTTCGCATAAACGACGAGGGTATCGGCATAGTGGCCGTTGGTGATCCACATTTTGCTGCCGTTCAAGATATAACGGTCGCCCTTTTTATCGGCGCGCAGCCGCATCGAGACGACATCCGAGCCGGCTTCCGGCTCGCTCATCGCGAGCGCGCCGACATGCTCGCCCGAGATCAGCTTTGGCAGATACTTTCGTTTTTGCGCTTCGGTCCCATTGCGCCGGATCTGATTGACGCAGAGGTTCGAGTGGGCACCGTAGGAGAGCCCAACCGAGGCGGAACCGCGGCTGACTTCCTCCATTGCGACGCAATGCGCAAGATAGCCCATTCCGGCGCCGCCATATTCTTCTTCGACAGTGATCCCGTGCAGGCCGAGCGCCCCCATCTCCGGCCACAGCTCGCCCGGAAACCGGTCGGTGCGGTCGATTTCCGCGGCGAGCGGCGCGATCCTATCATCGGCAAAGCTGCGAACCGTCGTCCGCACCATGTCGATCTCAGCACCGAGATCAAAATCGAGGGACGGAAGCCGCGTGTTTTGCATGGGTCAGGCGGTGCGGCTTGGTGCGGTCGAGAAGACTCGAACTTCCACGGAGTTTCCCCCACAGCGACCTCAACGCTGCGCGTCTACCAATTCCGCCACGACCGCATGACAGGGCCGGCGTGATTAGCAAATCCGGCATACTATATCAAGCCGCATGGGTTTTGAGATGGGTATCGAATCGGTCGGGATCGAGTGGCAAACTGATACAAAGCCAGTCGATTACCAAGACGCGGTTGACGCGATGGAACGGCGGGTCGCAGCGATCCGGGCCCGGGGCTCCGCCGAGCTTGTTTGGCTACTCGAGCACCCGCCGCTTTATACCGCCGGCACGAGCGCACGCGCGGAGGACCTCCTCGATCCCTATCGCCTGCCCATCTATCGCACCGGACGCGGCGGTCGTTACACCTATCATGGGCCTGGACAGCGTATCGCCTACGTCATGCTGGATCTGCGGCAGCGCGGAAAGGATGCCCGCTGCTATGTGCACCAGCTCGAGGAGTGGGTCATTCTCACATTGTCTTGCTTTGGTGTCACCGGTGAACGACGCGAGGGGCGCGTCGGCATCTGGGTGCAGCGGCCGGGCGCCCGGGAAGAAAAGGTTGCCGCCATCGGTGTTCGTGTGCGGCAATGGGTGACCTATCACGGCCTTGCGCTCAATGTCGATCCCGAGCTCGATCATTACCGTGGTATCGTGCCTTGCGGCATCGCCGATCATGGCGTGACTTCACTCGCGCACCTGGGGATTGACGCGACGATGGCAGAGGTCGATCTCGCGTTGCGTGAGACCTTCCTCGCGGCATTTGCCGATGCGCATATTTGCGCTGCCGGGGTGGTCGAGCGATGAGCACCTTATTCGAGAGCCAGGCGCCCCACCCGCTCGCTGACCGGCTTCGCCCGCACAGCCTCGGCGACGTCGTCGGTCAGGACCATCTGATCGGCCCCGATGGTCCGATCGGCCGCATGGTCGCGAACCGGCAGCTTTCCTCGATGATTCTGTGGGGCCCGCCGGGCTCTGGGAAGACGACGATCGCCCGTCTGCTGGCAGAAGGCACCGAGCTCGTCTTCGAGCCGCTGTCAGCCGTGTTTTCGGGTGTCGCGGATTTGCGCAAAGTGTTCGATGCGGCGAGGAAACGCCGCGAACTGGGGCGCGGCACGTTACTCTTCGTCGACGAGATCCATCGGTTCAATCGTGCACAGCAGGATGCCTTCCTGCCGGTCGTCGAGGACGGAACGGTGGTTCTTGTCGGCGCGACGACCGAAAATCCGTCTTTCGAATTGATCGGCGCGCTGTTGTCACGCGCGCAAGTCTTCGTACTGCGGCGCCTCGACGATAACGGCCTCGAAACGCTCCTGCGACGTGCCGAGCGGAATCTCGGAGCGCCGCTGCCGTTGACCGAGGACGGCCGCGTGGCGTTACGCGCGATGGCCGATGGCGACGGGCGCTTTTTGCTTAATCTCGTCGAGGAAATTGCCCGCTCGGGCATCCAAGATCCGCTGGGGCCGCACGAGCTCGCCCAACTCGTGCAGCGCCGCGCGCCGCTTTACGATAAGGCCCAGGAAGGCCATTACAATCTGATTAGCGCGTTGCACAAATCGCTGCGCGGCTCCGATACCGACGCGTCGCTCTATTGGTTGGCACGAATGCTCGCCGGCGGCGAGCATCCGATCTACATTCTGCGGCGTCTGACCCGTGCGGCCGTCGAGGACATCGGCCTTGCCGATCCGCAGGCCGTCGTACAAGCGCTCGCGGCCTGGGACACCTATGATCGCCTCGGCTCGCCGGAGGGCGAACTCGCGATTGCGCAATGCGTAATCTATCTGGCCACGGCGCCAAAGTCGAATGCTGCCCATGAAGCTTTTGGCGAAGCGCAGCAGATGGCCAAGGAAACCGGCTCGCTGATGCCGCCGATGCACATTCTCAACGCTCCGACGCGGTTGATGCGCAATCTCGGTTACGGGAAGGGATACGTTTACGACCATGCGACTGAGGGGGGATTTTCCGGCCAGAACTACTTCCCAGACGGGGTATCGCGGCGGAGTTTCTATCGGCCTGGGGAGCGCGGATTTGAGCGCGAGATCCGAAAACGGCTTGATTATTGGAATAAGCTCCGCCAACGGGCGGCTGAACCAGCGCAATGACCGGCCCATATGAAACGGTAATGGTGGAGAGCCAGGAACTGTCACTGCGCCTGGATCGCTGGTTCAAGAGGCACTATCCCGCTCTGCCGCATGGGCAGCTCGAAAAGTTGCTGCGGACGGGTCGAATTCGCGTTGACGGCAAACGCGCCCGCTCAGGCGACCGAGTCGTGCCCGGTCAAGCCATTCAAGTTCCGGCGTTGGGCGAAGCGAAGACCAGCCGCCGGCCGAGCACGGGTCAGCTGCGACCCGCCGACGAGGCGATGCTGCAAGGGGCAATCCTGCACCGCGACGACGCCCTTATCGTCTTGAATAAACCGCCGGGGCTGGCTGTGCAGGGCGGCACGGCGACCGAGCGGCACCTCGATGGGCTCTTGGACGGCTTGCGTTTTGGGAGTGACGAGCGCCCCCGACTCGTCCACCGTCTCGATAAGGAGACGAGCGGCGTCCTGGTAATTGCCCGGACCCGTGCTGCAGCAGGTCTTCTCACCCGGTCATTTCGCGAGAAGACGACACGCAAGACGTACTGGGCGCTCGTTGTCGGCCTGCCAAAGCCGCAGCAGGGCCGAATTGCGCTGCCACTTGCGAAAACCCCCGGACCCGGCGGCGAACGCGTCCGGCCTGCCGTCGAGGCGGGCAAACCTGCGGTTACCTATTACCAAGCCGTCGACAGTGCCTGGGCTCGCGTAACTTGGCTTGCTCTGACACCGGTCACTGGCCGGACCCATCAGCTCCGAGCCCATTGCGCCGCGATCGGCACACCGATTCTGGGCGACTCGAAATATGGAGGCGCTGCAGCGCATCTCGCGGGCGTGCCGGGATCACATCGCCTTCACCTTCACGCGCGCACTCTTGTAATCCCGCACCCGCTGGGTGGAAATTTGGAGATCACCGCGCCGCTTCCCGAGCATATGCGGGGTAGCTGGGAATTCCTTGGGTTCCAGGACGATATTGCCGATCCCTTCGCCAATCTCGAACTCTCGACATGAAGCGGTTCTACAACCGGGCTCATGCGGAGCAGCAGGAGGGGGGCTACGGCATCGCCCTTGACGGCCGTTCGGTCAAGACGCCCGGCAAGCGCCACTTGATCGTGCCGAACGAAGCGCTCGCCATGGCGATTGCCGGCGAATGGGACGCGCAGGAGAGCGAAATTCGGCCGGCTACGATGCCGCTGACCCGGTTGGCAACGACGACAGCAGACCGCGTTGCAACACAGCGCGAAGCCATCGTTCAGCAGACGGCACAATATGCCGCGACAGACCTCGTCTGTTACCGCGCGACGCATCCGCCGGCGCTCGCCGCCCGTCAGCACGCTATATGGCAGCCGCTGATAGACTGGGCGGAGTCACGTTATGACGCTTCGCTCACGGTGACGACCGGCGTCATCCCGAGGAGCCAGTCCGCGACGAGCCTCCGGGCGCTCACGGCAGCGGTAGCCGAGTTGGACGATTTCAGTTTGACCGCTTTACGTGCGGCAACGGCCGCTTCCGGCTCTTTAGTCGTCGCACTCGCCTTGCTCGAAGGCCGACTCGATGCGCAGGATGCGTTCGCCGCCTCGCAACTCGACGAGAGTTTCCAGATTAAAGCATGGGGGGAAGATGCCGAGCAAGCCGAGCGGCGCCGCGCGCTCGCCGCTGACATAGACGCAGCGGTGCGGTTCGTGTCGCTGTTGCGAGCTTGAACTCACCCGGCATCGAGGAGATGAAACACTGAGCGGCAATGTTCCGTGAACTCTCTCGTCATAATCGTCCACCCACTCTCGCGCAGTCGGCTCTCCCAACTGCTCAGCGAGAGGCCCCGATAACCGACCTCCCATTGGTGCCCGCCGGGCGGCTCGGCCACGAAATTCTTATGCGACAGTAATTTCTTCATCGAGAAATATTGTCGAAAGATTTTACTATTCAAATAAACCTCCAGGAACATCTGGAATCCCATATAAGGAACAGAAACAATCAGATGCCTCGCCCCGCTCCCTCGGAACGTGGAAAGAACGGGCGCGACGCGGTGCCATTCGATGTGCTCGAGGGTCTCGCAGCAGAGGATCGTGTCAAATCCAGCGATCTCAGTACCTCGCAAACTGCAGATGTCTCGCACGTGGTGCGGAACATTGGGATAAGCGAAGGCGCGCGGCGACCGGTCGAGGGTGTTGACATCGTACCCGATGTTGACGAGGAGGCTGGTGACGAGCCCGAGACCGGGGCCGATCTCGAGAACTTTGAGGCAATCGACCTTCCCCAGCAAATGAACTTGCGTCCATTGGTGGACAATTCGCTTTCGCGAATAATATTCGAGCCAATCCTTTTTCCTGACGGCATTGGCCCATAATGGATCAGAAGAAGCCATACAACGGGTGAACGTCGACTGCCGACTGACCGTCTCAGGCGTTGAGCGGCCGCTCCGCCGCTTTTTCGGCGCGGTATTCGGCGAAGGTCTTGCTCGCGACCATCATCGACTCGCGGATAATTGGCACGCCGACATAGCCGGAGAGGTGCAATAATACTTCCGTCAATTCCTCTTCGGTCCATCCCTGCCGCAGCGCCATGCGCAGATGGAGGCCGAGTTCGGGCTCGCGACCCGTAGCGGCGTCGGAAACAACACAAACGAGGGCGCGGGTCTTCAGATCGAGGCCGGGTCGTGTCCATAAGGCTCCGAATACCGTTTCGGTTGCCATATCGATAAATTTCTTCATGACAGGGTCGCTGTAGATTTCGCGGCGTGACCGTTCCACTGCCGCGTCACCCATAAGCTGACGGCGCATCGCCGCTCCTTTTCCGTAAAGCTCACTATCTGGCATCCGATTGTCCTTGCCCCCGGGTTGAACCAAAACTTGGCGATTGTGCCTGCCGTGTCCAGATCGGACAAGCCGAGAGGCACCTCCGTTCGCCATATTGATAAAATAGCATTGCCATGTTATATTCGAAATGCCAGGCTCGCGGTCTCGTGGCTTGACGCGCGTGCGCTACCATCGACATGACGTGAGAAACGGTGCGCGCGATTTGTCATTGGCTGAAAATTCCCTGCGGAAAACAGCGAAAACAGCGAGGTCGATAAAAGGCCCTGGATCTGGCGCCGCCGCAATCGCGATGCTATCTCGCGCACGTTCACAGCGAGGCGATATGCACGACGTTCTTACTCGGCTTGAGGCAAAACGGGAAGCTGCCCGGGCAGGCGGCGGGTCGCGTCGTATCGAAGCCCAGCACCGCCGCGGCAAACTCACCGCTCGCGAACGACTCGAGCTGCTGCTCGACCCGGGGTCGTTCGAGGAATGGGACATGTTCGTCGAGCACCGCAGCCATGATTTCGGGATCGACGAGCACAAGATCCCAGGCGATGGTGTCGTCACCGGGTGCGGGACGGTCAACGGCCGTCTCGTCTTTGTGTTCAGTCAGGATTTCACGGTATTCGGCGGCTCGCTGAGCGAGGCGCATGCCGAAAAAATCTGCAAGATCATGGATCAGGCGATGAATGTCGGGGCGCCGGTCATCGGGCTTAACGATTCCGGCGGCGCGCGCATACAGGATGGGGTGGCCTCTCTGGCCGGCTACGCCGAGGTCTTCGAGCGCAATGTGTTGGCTTCCGGTGTCGTGCCGCAGGTGTCGATGATCATGGGCCCATGTGCGGGCGGGGCCGTCTATTCGCCGGCGATGACCGATTTCATCTTCATGGTCAAAGACACCTCCTACCTGTTTGTAACCGGCCCTGAGGTCATCAAGACCGTCACGCATGAGAGCGTCACACAAGAGGAATTGGGCGGCGCGCTGACTCACACGACGCGCTCGGGTGTTGCCGATCTCGCCTTTGAAAACGATGTCGAGGCGCTGATCGAACTGCGCCGGTTCATCGACTTCCTGCCTTCCTCGAACCGGGCCCCGCCGCCCTCGCGGCCAACCCCCGACCCCGCCGACCGCGACGAACCGTCGCTCGACACGCTCGTCCCGAGCAGCCCCAACAAGCCGTACGACATGAAGGAACTGATCGAGAAGGTCGTCGATGAGGGCGATTTTTTTGAGATCCAGCCGGATTTTGCGCGCAACATCCTGATCGGCTTTGCGCGGATGCAGGGTTCGACGATTGGCATCGTCGCCAACCAGCCGATGGTGCTCGCCGGCTGCCTGGACATCGACAGTTCCCGCAAGGCCGCCCGCTTTGTGCGGTTCTGCGATTGCTTCAACATCCCGATTGTAACCTTCGTCGATGTGCCAGGCTTCTTACCGGGGACGGCTCAAGAGCACGGCGGCATCATCAAGCACGGCGCGAAACTGTTGTTCGCATTTGCCGAGGCGACCGTTCCGAAGGTCACATTGATCACCCGCAAGGCCTATGGTGGCGCGTATGACGTGATGAGTTCCAAACATCTGCGCGGGGATGTTAATTTTGCGTGGCCTTCGGCCGAGATCGCGGTGATGGGGCCGAAGGGCGCCGTCGAAATCATCTTCCGCAGCGATCTCGTCGACACGGCCGCAATTGAGGCGCGTGCCGCGGAATACCGGGAGAAATTCGCCAATCCATTCGTCGCAGCGAGCCGCGGCTTTATCGATGACGTGATTTTGCCGCAAAGCACCCGGCGCCGCCTCTGCCGCGCGCTCGCGATGCTGCGCGGCAAGCAGCTCGCCAACCCGTCCAAGAAGCACGACAACATTCCACTATAACCCGTGTGTTCGCCTATAGCTACCCGATCGTGGGTTGGTAGGATCCGCGCTGTGGTGATGACGGGAAGCCGCAAGACAGTCATGGCCGGGCTAGCCCCGGCCATCCACGGATCAACCGAGCCGATCGTACGGGTCTGTCCAATCCGGATTCATCGCGAGTATGATTCGCACTCTCCACGCTCGCGGCCAATGCTTCATATTGCGCTCACGCAGGATTGCAGATCGAATATCTGTGTGTCGTTCTGCGAAGACCAGCCGCTTCAACCCATATCGCTTTGTGAAGCCATCGGCCACGCCCTCCCGATGCTCCCACACGCGGCGTGCCAGGTTACACGTCACGCCCGTATAGAGCGTGCCGTTGGGGCGATTGGTAATGGGTAAACCTACCCGCCGTCCATTACCGAGCTTTCGCATATTTGACGCGGTCACCAACGGTCGCGTGGACGGCCGGTGCAAGGCCGACCGTGACCGAAGGCAGAGCGATTGCCTTCCTCGTAGGACGCGATGTTTAGGAAAATTCTGATCGCCAATCGTGGCGAGATTGCTTGTCGCATCATCCGTACGGCACGGAGGATGGGAATTGCGACGGTTGCGGTCTATTCCGATGCGGATGCTGAAGCTTTGCATGTGCGAATGGCTGACGAAGCGATCCGGATTGGGCCCGCACCGTCCGCCGAGAGTTATCTAAAGGTTGAGCGGATCGTCGAAGCGTGCCTCCAAAGCGGTGCCGAGGCGGTTCACCCGGGTTACGGTTTCCTGTCGGAAAATCCGCGCTTCGCTCGCGCGCTCGCAGCGGCAGGCGTCAGATTCATCGGGCCGGGGCCTGACGCGATTGCAGCAATGGGCGACAAGATCGAATCGAAAAAATTGGCGCGCGCCGCAGGCGTATCGAGTGTGCCTGGCCACATCGATGTCGTTCCCGACGCCGATGCGGCGGTGGCGATCGCACGCGACATCGGCTACCCGGTCATGATCAAGGCGTCGGCAGGGGGCGGTGGCAAGGGGATGCGTATCGCCGCAAATGACGCCGAGGTCCGCGACGGCTTCCGGTCGGCGGCGAGCGAAGCAAAGTCGAGCTTTGCCGACGACCGGATCTTTATCGAGAAATATGTCGAGCAGCCGCGGCACATCGAAATCCAAGTGCTCGGCGACAATTTCGGCAACATTGTCTATCTCGGCGAGCGAGAGTGTTCGATACAGCGGCGCCACCAAAAGGTCATCGAAGAGGCGCCGAGCCCATTTCTCGACCCCGCCACTAGAAAGGCGATGGGCGAGCAGGCCGTCGCGCTGGCGCGGGCCGTCAATTATCGTTCGGCCGGAACGGTGGAGTTCATCGTCGATCCTGAGCGGAACTTCTATTTCCTTGAGATGAACACTCGGTTGCAAGTCGAACACCCGGTGACCGAGCTCGTTACCGGCCTCGATCTCGTGGAGCTGATGATCCGTATTGCGGCGGGAGAGTCGCTGCCAGTGAATCAAGACGATATCCGGCTCTCCGGTTGGGCGATTGAGGCGCGGGTCTATGCCGAGGACCCGACGCGCAATTTTCTGCCTTCGATTGGCCGCCTTGTGCGGTACCAGGCTCCAACAGGCGACGGGATCAGGCTCGACACCGGTGTTTTCGAGGGAAGCGAGATTAGCGTGTTTTACGATCCATTGATCGCCAAGCTCATCGCCTCTGGTGCCGACCGTGATATGGTGATCGACCGGCTCTCGAGCGCGTTGGACGAATTCTACGTCGCCGGCGTGCAGCACAATATTCCGTTTCTGGCAGCGGTCGCGGCCAAGCCGAGATTTCGTTCCGGCGCATTATCGACGGATTTCATTGCCGAGGAGTTCCCGCGGGGGTTCGCATCACCCTCCGGTATTGACGAGCCGGACAAGGAGATATTGCTCGCGGCCGCTCTGGCGCATCGGCGCTTGCGCGAACGCGAAACAGCAATCGGCGGTAAGCTCGATGGGGCGCAAGTCGACATCCCCGAAGACTACACAATCCTCGTTGAGGACCACCCTCACCCGGTCTCGGTGCGACCGGAAGACGGGGTCTACCAAGTTCGGATCGACGGGCAGAGCCAGACCGTTGCGACCGACTGGCAGCCGGGCCAACGGTTGTTGCGTCTGCGTGTCGAACAGCAGCACGTTGCGACCGTTCAACTAGAGCGCTTACCGGGAGCAACATTTCGGCTGACCCATCGCGGCGGCGTCCGGCGTGCCCGAGTGCTGTCGCCGCGGGCCGCCGAGCTGCTCGCGCTGATGCCGGAGAAGAAGGCGGCTGATACCTCCCGCCTGTTGCTGTCGCCGATGCCGGGCCTGCTTTCCTCGATTACCGTCGAGCAAGGCCAGGAGGTGAAAGCCGGCGAGCCGCTCGCTATTGTCGAGGCGATGAAGATGGAGAATGTGCTGCGCGCCGAACGCGACGGCCGCGTCGCGCGCATCCGCGCCAACCCGGGCGACAGTCTCGCCGTCGACCAGGTCATCCTCGAATTCGAGTAAGGCTCGCATCGGATGACCGCGCCGCTCGAAACAGTA
>Ga0126381_100009904_pt1 | contig 10709 bp, 6 predicted proteins | sample PanSoiMetPlot_28_FD_96465 | JGI IMG/M metagenome (GOLD analysis project Ga0126381, IMG submission 96465) | Tropical forest soil microbial communities from Panama - MetaG Plot_28 | ecosystem: Environmental > Terrestrial > Soil > Tropical forest > Bulk soil | place: Panama | collected 2016-02-17
CTTCAGCCGCGATGGCACGATGCTTGTGGCCGCCGGAGGCCGCGGCGTGCAATCGGGTAAGGCCGTGTTGTTCGACGTGAAGACCGGCCGGCGCATCGCGGAGGCCGGCAAGGAAACGGACATTGTGCTTGCCGCTGACGTGAGCGCCGACGGCAAACTGATCGCGCTCGGCGGGCCCGGCAAGATCGTGAAGGTCTTTGCCGCTGCCGACGGAAAGCAGCTTTACGAAATCAAGAAGCACACTGACTGGATCACCGCGCTCGAGTTCAGCCCCGACGGAAGCAAGCTGGCTACAGCCGACCGCAGCGGAGGTATCTGGGTGTGGGAGAGCGCGAGCGGAGGTAACCTTGGCAACCTCGCTGAGCACAAGGATTCCGTGGCTTCGCTGAGTTGGCGCGGCGACGGCCAGTTGCTCGCGTCCGGCAGCGAGGACGGACAAATCATCGTCTGGAACGTGGCCGATGGCTTCCCCTTCGCGACGATTGCCAAAGCGCACACGGCTAAGGCCGCGCCGGGCACGTACGGCGTCATTCAGGGCGGCATTCTCAGCGTCCAGTTTGCGCGCGATGGCACGCTGGTCTCGGTCGGGCGGGACAACGCCATCCGGCTCTGGAGCGCCGACGGCAAACCAAAGGGCGCCAGCCAGCCCGCCTCGGCTCTGCTCACCAAAGTGGCGGCGTCATTCGATTCAAAATATTTCATCGCGGGCGACTTTGAAGGCAAGCTGATTCTGTTCGACGGCAAAGCCTCGAAGACCGTGGACCCGCGTACAGCGGTTACCTCAGCGCAGCGTTAGACTAAAAACGCTTGACCGATTCGCTGCGCGCGCTGGTTTCCAACCTGATCGATTACGCGGGCTTGTATCCCCCCGCCGCGCTGCCCTTGGACCAGGTGCTCGACCATTACCGGAGCTACCGCGAATCGGCAGACCGTTGGATGCTGAACCGTCTTGTGCTTCCGGCGGCGAAGCTCTCAGAGACACCCGTGGAGGACGGTTGGCGCATTTCGCTCCTGGCCGATTCCGACCCCGGCTCGCTGCCTCCCCAAGTGGAGACGATCGAGACGAAGCAGTCGTCCCGCACGCCGCTCCCCACGTACGCCGAAGTCCCGCTCGATCGGATCGACGGTACATTCGTCAAGCTCCGTACAGGTGGCGTTACGCCCGAAGCGATCCAATGCTCGCGGCAGATCGCCGAATTCCTGCACACCGCCGCCGCACGCCGCATCCCGTTCAAAGCCACGGCGGGCTTGCATCATCCCATCAGCGCCGAGTATCCGCTCACCTATGAGCCCGACGCGCCGCGCGCTGTGATGCATGGCTTCGTCAACGTGTTTGCCGCCGCGTGTTTCGCCTGGACGGGGGCTCCGGGATTCATGCTGGAGGAAATTCTGAACGAGCGCGACGCTCGCGCTTTCGAATTTTCCGACCGTGAGATGCTATGGCGGGGGCGGCCCGTCATCACCGGCCTGATCCGCGCGGCGCGGCTCGAGTTCGCACATTCGTTCGGGTCGTGTTCGTTCGAAGAGCCGGTCGCCGGCCTGCGCGAACTGGGACTGCTCCCATGACCGACCATACGCACGATCCCGCGCTGAAGAGCTGGGTGGAATCGGCCAACGTGCCGGGCTCCGATTTTCCGATTCAGAACCTGCCGTATGTCACGTTCCGCACGGCCAACGGGACGCCGCACCTGGGTGTGCGCATCGGCGAGCAAGTGCTCGACGCCACTACGGCCCTCGGCCTGGAGTCGATGAAGAGCGTCATGGCGCTGCCCAAGAGCGACCGAATCGCGCTGCGTCGCAAGATCAGCGCGCTGCTGCAATCGGGTGCTGCGCGCGTTCCCCTGCTCGATTCGATTGAGCCGCTGCTGCCCTGCGACATCGGCGACTACACCGATTTCTACGCGTCGATCTACCACGCCACAAACGTCGGCAGCATGTTCAGGCCGGACAATCCTCTGCTACCGAATTACAAGTGGCTGCCGGTCGCTTATCATGGGCGCGCTTCGTCGGTGGTGATCAGCGGCACGCGCGTGCGCCGCCCCTGCGGCCAGATCTCCGACACTCCCGCCGGCCCACCGACGTTTGCTCCGAGTCGCCGTCTCGATTACGAAGTCGAGCTGGGCGCGTTTCTCGGTCCAGGTAATCCGATGGGCGAACCGATTCCGCCCGCACGCGCCTGCGAGCACATTTTCGGCGTGTGCCTGCTGAACGATTGGTCGGCGCGCGACATTCAGACCTGGGAGTATCAGCCGCTGGGTCCATTCCTCGCCAAGAATTTTGCGACGTCGATCTCGCCGTGGGTCGTGACCATGGAAGCGCTCGCGCCGTTCCGCCGCGCGCCCGATCCGCGGCCCGCCGGCGATCCTCAGCCGCTGCTGCACCTGACCACCGGCGGTAAGGAGGCCTTCGGCATCACGATGGAAGCGTGGCTGCGCACCGCGCGCATGACGGAGCCCGTGTTGCTGAGCCGCGGCGATTTCGCGTCGATGTATTGGACCCTTGCCCAGATGGTGGCGCATCACGCTTCCAACGGATGCCCCATCCGCGCGGGCGACCTGATCGGCAGCGGCACTGTCTCGGGACCTGAGAAGATCCACCGCGGCTGCCTCCTCGAGCTCACCTGGCGCGGGGCCGAGCCAGTTCAGCTTCCTGACGGCGAGTCGCGCTGCTTCCTGGAAGATGGCGACGAGGTGATTCTGCGCGGCTACTGCGAAGCTCCCGGATTCCGCCGCATCGGCCTCGGTGAATGCCGCGGCGCTATCGTCGCGGCAGCTTGAAGAAGGCCGTGGGATTCAGCGGGGCGGCGCCGATCACGATTGCGCTCTCGGTATCGCTCGCGCTGAAAACCGGGTGCTGCTTCCAGTGGTTGCGCTCGGCATCCTGTGCCACCTGGTCCTTCACCCATGCGTAAAGCCTGTCGAGCGGCGCGTCCTTCTGCTGCTGGAGCGCCTGCAGCAGGTAATACGTAAACAAGCCGTGGCCATAGCGGGCCTGCTCGTACGAGCTCTCGTCCACCTGGCTGGCGGCGATGATCGCCCGGCCGGTGCCCTCGCGGATGCGGTCGAGCATCTGCGGCGAAATGGAAGACGGCAGCGTCACCGTCTGCGCGATCGCGCCCGCGCTGTGGCAGGTATCCAGGAACAGGGCCACCTTGAGCGCGCGTAACCGTGTCCGGATGTCGTTTGAAATCTCCACCATCGGGATCGCCGTGGAATACAAGCCGTCGAGCGACGCCACGTCCGTGTCGTAAGTGACCACGTAGTTGGCGCCGGCCACGTCGTGCTCGCGAGCTGTTCCATGCGTCGCAATGTAGATCACGGCCAGGTCGCCTTCGCCCGCCATGCGCGCCAGCCAGTTGAGACCGGCGCGGACGTTCACTGTGGTGGCGTCCTCGTCGGCGATCAGCCGGACGTGGTCGGGGGCGAACCGGCCCGTCGCCGGGTCCTTGAATAGAGCAGCGATGTCTTCCGCGTCTTTGCGCGTGTAACGTAGATTCAAGCGCGTGTCATGAAACTTCGAAACGCCGACAACCAGCGCCCACTTGTGAGCCACGGCGGGATCGCGCGGGTCGCGCCGCACCGCCGGGGCGGATGTTGAAATCGGCGCGGCCGACGCCTTCACGCCGCGTGTGGGTGTCGCCAGACGGAACGGATCTTCGCTGTCACGCAGCGCCGGCGAGTTGCGCTCGCGCGCCTTGCCCAGCGAGTAGTCGGGATTGCCCTGTCCGAGGCGGCGCTCGAACACGGTCCGGTAATACCACGCGTCGCCGTTCTCGTCGCATGCCTGCGCGGCCTGCTTCAGAAGGAGGATGCCGTTGGCGAGATCGTCTTTCGAAGGCTGCGCGGAGACGAGCTCCAGCGCCCGAACGACAAGGTCCTTGGAGACGGGGCAGCCTTCCTGAGCGTAGGTCGCGGCGAAGGGCAGAAGCAAAAGAAGGACGCGAATCATTTCTTGCCGGCGGCCGTCGCCGTGGCCAGTTTCTTGTAATGCTCCAACGCAATCTCGATCCTGTTCACCGGCTCGAGGAAATACTTCTCGTGAGGGTTCGCTTCCGAAGCTTTGCGGTAGTCGATGACGGCCTTCTCGAAGTAGCGCTTGGCCGCGTCGGAAGTCGTTGCTTTATACCCGAGCGCTTCGTTCGCCAGGCCGATGTTGTATAGCCGGTAAGCGTCTTCCTCGGCGCGCGGGAGCGGCGGCATGGTTTCCAGCCTCTCCGCGAAGTCGGTCCACTGGCCGGCTTCGGCATACTTGTTGTACTCTTCCAGCGCACCGCGCGCGAGCATCGCATCCACTCGTTCGTCGGTATTCACCACGCGTGCCGCGATGCGGTCTGCCGTTCGCGTCACCAGGATCTGCTCCACATCGCCCACCGTGCGAACATGCTCTTCCTCCGTCGCCTTCGACTTGCCTGGATGGGGGATCTTGCTCACGAACTCCTTCGCCTTAGAAGCCGTGTTCACCTCTTCGACGAACTTCACCGTGATGGGCTCGGCGTCGAGCGTCTTTCCGGCTCGGGTCTTCGCCTGATAGCTCACCGCAATCGTTCCGGTAATCGTATAAGCTGTAGGCTGCTGCGGCGCACCACCGCCGTGCTTGTTGCCGACGGCAAGCGGCGCAGCGTAAGGATCGGATGTGGCGGTAGGCTGCGGCACGTTGAAGTTGTTCACCGCTATCGAAATGATGCTGTCGCCGTCGCTGTCAGCCGGCGAAAGCTGCGCATTGAACCGCATAATCTCGGTTTCCACCATCTGCCGCAGCTTTTCTGCGACTTCCCGGTACTGCGGATTCACGGCGGTCACTTTCACTGTGAACGCCGAACCCGGCAATTGGACGGCGGCCGGAAGTTTGCGTTGCAGCGTTATCGTTTTCTTCAGTTTGGCGATGCCTTGTCCGAAGCCCTGCCCGAAAGTGAGCGACGGCACAAGGGAAAGTGAAGCGGCGAGCACCAGTGTTCGCATATAGGTACCCAGTGGAGTGGCATCCATAATAGCACTCCGGAAGATGCCTGATAACCGAAATAAAGTTGGGCCTGAGTATCTGTGAAATAATCCGGGGACATTGCGGGGTAGTGTTTTGACTTCCTTACGCTCGAACGCGCGGCAGCAATGTCCCCGTATTTTTCACAGACCCGTCAGCCAGCGGTCAAGGTTTCTCCGGGCGAAATCCCACAGCGTAACCGTTATTAGCCGATAGTTAACAGGCGGTTTCTGATATCCTCGATAGGAGCGCATTTCCGCGTCGCGCCCGCCTTGGCATCCAATGAAACTACACACGTGTATTGCCTTGTCTCTCCTTCTGTCCGGCTCCGCGGCCGTTCTTGCGCAGTCGGTGACGCTCAACCCGACGCCCTCCAAGGAAGTGGGGCAGCCGAAATTAATCGCCGAGACTGCCAACCCCAATTTAGTGGAAGGGCGCGAGCTGTACTCTCCTCTCGGGATCGCTATCGACACATCCATTTCGCCGCAGGCCCTCTACGTCTCCGATACCGGCAACAACCGGGTGCTGGCATGGAAGAACGCCACTGGCTTCAAGAACGGCCAGCCGGCCGACCTCATCATCGGGCAGACCGACGCCTATTCCACGACGAGCAACGGCTCCGGCACAGCCAGCGGCCTCAACAGTCCCTCGGGTATAGCGGTGGATAAAAACGGCAATCTCTACGTGGCGGACAGCAACAATAACCGCATCCTTCGTTATCCCAAGCCGTTTGGACAGTCCTCGCAGTTTCCGATTCCCGACCTGGTAATCGGGCAGCCCAGTTTCAGCTCGCGCGGGGCGAACTATACTGGCGCAGTCGGCGCCACCGGGCTTTTCCTCGCCAACAACAACACCGTCTATATCGTAGGACTGACACTCGATACGGCCGGCAATCTCTGGGTGGTGGATGCAGGCAATCGCCGTGTTCTCGAATATCAGGCAAGTGATATCGCTAATGGCGGGCAGGGAATCGCCGCCAAGGTGGTGCTCGGGCAACCCGATTTCACCATTACGCAAACGGCTCTCAACACCGGAGCGCCGCAAGCCGCCATTACCACCAACCAATTTGCAATTCCTGCCGCGATCGCCTTCGACGCCGCGGGCCGGCTCTACGTCTCCGATAGTGACGGCGCTGCCGCAAATCAGTCGCGCCTCAATCGCGTGTTGGTTTTCATTCCGGGCGCGGGCGGCACATTCAGCAACGGGCAGTCCGCAGCACGCATTATGGGCGGCGGCTGCCTGCCGTTCGGCAATCAGTGTCCGGCACTCGGCAGCAGAGCGGTAAGCGAAAGCCAGAACAATCCCAGCTTCCCGGTGAACACACTGCTCAGCGACCCGGAAGGAATCTTCTTCCTACCCCCCGATGCTGGTGGAAATCAAAATGTCGGCGTGGTGGATTCCGCGTACAACCGGATCGTCATCTTCCCGCCGTACAGCCAGTGGCCCGATCAGGCATCGCTCTTTTCCCCGGAAGCTACAGCGGTCATCGGCCAGACTGGTTACGCGGTTTCGAACCTGAACCCGAACGGCAACACAGTGGGCACGGTGGTCACGCCCCCCGCCGGAGCCGCCACGCTCTGGCGGCCGCACGCCGCCGTTTATCTGTCTTCCACCAATGAGCTGTATATTGTCGACACCAACAACCATCGGGTGATCGTCATGCAGCAGTCGCAGTCGCCTGCGGCCACTTCCAGTTTTGCGCCGGCGACGCGCGTTCTTGGTCAGGACCGCCTCACTACCAATTCCATCAACCTCATCGAAGGCAAGGAGTTTTTCTTCGGTAGCAACAGCACGCTGGGCGATGGGGGCGTTGCACTCGATACCTCGGGCAGTGTGCCGCACCTCTACGTGGCCGATACGTATAACAACCGGATCATGGCGTTCTACGATGCGCGCAAAATGAGCCCGGGGCAAAAAGCCGATCTCATCATCGGCCAGCAGGACGGCAGCACGGCGCTGTGCAACTACCTGGGCGGCGTGACGAGCCAGGGCGGCGATCTCAATGTGATGACCAACAGTAGCCTGTGCAGCCCGCGCGGTTCGCTGGTCGATCCGTCCGGCAATCTCTATGTCGCTGACTCCGGCAACGGCCGCGTCGTGCGTTTCCCCGCGCCTTTCCAGCAGTGCCCCAACGGACCGGGCAGCTCCGGTTGTACGCTTCCTTCTCTGCCGGTCGCCGACCTGGTGCTCGGCCAGCCGAACTTCAATACCCGGATCACCGATCCAAGCAATGCCAGCATGGCTGCGCCGTACGGACTCGCATTCTCCGGCACGAACGGCCTGTTTGTCTCCGACCTGACCGACAACCGCGTGCTCTACATTCCGTTTAACGACACCACCAATCACACGTTTCGGGCGGGCTCGTTCGGTTTAACCGCCACCAAGGTATACGGCCAGCCGGACTTCACCACCATAGCCTCCGGTACTGCGCTCAATCAGCTCAACGGCCCCCATCACATTGGGTCCGATTCGAGCGGACAGCTCTATGTGGCCGATACCGCAAACAATCGCGTCCTGGTCTTTCCGGACCCGAACAATCCGCAGACACCGACGGCAGGCGCGACTCCCAATCTTTCGCTGACATGTGCGACAGCGGCCAGCGGCGGCGGTTGCACCGGCAATCTGAATTCGCCGCGCGCAGTGTATGTGAATCAGACTACGGGTGAAATCTGGGTCGCCAACAGCGCAGCGTCCACGGTAGTGAGGTTCCCGCGATACACGACCCTCATCATCAATCCCACGCCCACCGGCAACGTGAGCGCCTTCGGTCCGCTTGCATTGACACAGGATCAGTACGGCGATCTCTTCGTCGCCGACTCGACGAATCGCGTCTCCGTGTACTACCAGGGCTCCATTTGGCAGAACGGCGCCAGCTTCCTGACCACCAACGCTCTCGCGCCCGGTGCATTTACAACACTGTATCCGCAGGCGTCCGCCACCCAGTTCGGATCCAACACTGCAAGCTTCAGCGGCACTTTGCCCGTGCCGACTACGCTCGGCGACATCCAGGTACTCGTCAACGGAGCACCAGCGCCTCTAACGTACGTCAGCCCTGGGCAGATTAACTTCATCGTGCCCAACGCGGCGCCGCAAACCGGCACGGCCGATGTAATTGTGCAGCAGGTCTCGACCGGCCAGATTCTCGCGGCTGGCATTATTCCCATGACCACGGTGTCGCCGGGAATATTTACCACCGCTCAGGTCCCGGTTGGAATGCAAGGTTATCAGGCGGCCGCCGTTAACGAAGATGGCACCATAAACGACTTTACCCACCCCGCCCAGCGCGGCCATATCATCTCGCTTTACCTCACAGGTCAAGGACTCGTTCCCAACATGCCGGCCGATGGACAGGCGCCAGGCTCGCTGACCCCGACGCCGCAGACTCCCCAGGTGTTTCTTGGGGCATGCCTGGTCGACGAATGTACAGGTCAACCCGGAGATCAGCCACCCGGACAGCGCATTCAGTTCTCCGGTCTCGTATACCCGGGTCTGTGGCAGATCAATGTCTACGTTCCAATGGCGACCGCGCCCAGCACGCAGACCACTCCGGCACTGGTCAACGTGATCTATAACAACGCCGCCGCGTGGAGCGCTACCAACACGAACCTGAAGACGTACGTCTACGTGAAGTGATCGGTAACGCCGACGATCCTGTCGCCGGCGTGCCTTAGCTGGCCGTTTTGTCGAGGGTTATCGGCCCACCGTTTAATGATGGTGAGTCCGGCCCCATTCACCCCACTGCTTTCGTCTGCCGCTCGCTCCCTCGCGAGCGCTTGAGTGCGTACATATCGCGGTCGGCTTCATCCAGCGCGTCGCGCAGGGCGCGCCCGCGCGCGTCGGTGGCCCCCCAACTGAACCGGATGGGCAGTACACCGAAGCCGCGGACTCGGAACTCCTTCAGTCGTGCCTCGATCTCCGCCATGCGCTTGCGCGCCACCTCTGGCTGCTGATCCTGGAATAGAATGACGAATTCGTCGCCGCCCCAACGGTACGCCTCGTCCTGGTGCCGGATCGAATTGGCCAGCAGGTGTCCGACGTTGCGCAGAATCTCATCGCCCACCAGGTGGCCATAGCGGTCGTTGATCTCCTTGAAGTTGTCCATATCGCAGACGGCCACCGCGCCGCCGAAGCCTTCGGGCGACTCCACGCGTTTCGCCAGCGCCGACTGGTTCAGCAGCCCTGTCAGGTGGTCCAGGTCGAAACGGTTCTTGTTTTCGCGGCGCAGATGGTCCACCTCGTTGCTCAAGTCGCGAACGCGGTCGATCTGCGTTTCGCTCCACATCGCCATGGCCGCGAACGCCAGCATGCAGTGGAGCTCGAAATCGTAATACGCCTCGTTGTGCAGGTACTGCGCCCACTGCGGTGCGGTGCCGCGATGGTAGATGAAGAACAGCATGCCGGCGTGTTCGAAAAAGACGATCGCCAGCACCATCAGCGAGAAGCGAAAGATACGCGCGCCGATGCCCCGGTGGCGCCGCAGCAGCAGGAAATTGTATAGATACACGCCGCCCAGCACCACGGCGTGCGTGATGTGGTACGCCTCCAGACCGGCCTTCTGGCCGATGGCCCACACCAGCGCGACGAAGATCGGCAGAATCGCAATCAGCCGCAACGAGGTGCGCCAGTCTTTCATGTCCGATGCGAAGCCCGCGCGCGCGGCCGAAAGCAGCACAATGGCGAATGCGAACTCGAATGTGGCGTAAGGCGCCAGCCAGTCCGAGTTGTAGGTGCGCAGCAGCTCGAACCCGAAGACCGCTGCTACGATGCGGATCAGCCATGCGCCGGCCCACAGCCCGAAGTACACCACCTTCGACTGGCGCCAGAGGAACAGGAACACCATGCCGAACAGCAGCGCGCCGATCTCCTGAATTACGAAGGCCGTGGCATCGGCAAGCTGTGGAGGTGCTCCCATCGTCAGTCTCCCTGGATCGAGTGGCGGCGGACGGCTCGCGCCCGTCCGCTGGCTTCGTCCACATCCAGAATCACGGCGTTCATTTCCGCGCCGTGCTTGGCCGCTTCCATGCGGATCGGAAACCCGGTCAGAAAGCGCTGGATCACGATATCCGTTTCCACCCCGATGACGGAGCGGTACGGTCCCGTCATCCCACAATCCGTCTGGTACGCCGTACCGCCGGGCAGAATGCGTGTGTCTGCGGTTGCAATGTGGGTGTGGGTGCCGATCACGGCCGAAACGCGCCCATCCAGATACCAGCCCATAGCCATCTTTTCGCTCGTCACCTCGGCGTGGAAGTCGACGAATCGAACCTTCACCGACGGTCCCAATTCTGCCAGAATCTGGTCCGCCTTACGAAACGGACAATCCGTGGCCGGCATATGCGTCCGTCCTTGAAGGTTGACGATGGCGCAAGGCGTGCCGTTGCGCGCCTCCAGCACAATCACTCCGCTTCCCGGGCCCTGCGGATAGTTTCCCGGCCGCAATAACCGCGGCTGCCGGCCTAGGTAATCGTAAATCTCCTTCTTGTCCCAGATATGATTGCCGCTGGTCAGGACATCGACTCCCATAGCGAACAGGTCCTCGGCGATGGAGGGTGTTAGGCCGAATCCACCCGCCGCATTCTCGGCATTGGCGATCGCCAGGTCGATATTCTGCGTCGCGATGATGTCCTTCAAGTGATCGGCAACGATTCGGCGCCCCGGAGACGCGAAGATATCGCCGATAAAAAGGAGGTTCATCACAGTGAATTCTAACAGGGGGCAGGAGTAAAGTAGCA
>Ga0126381_100009905_pt1 | contig 10707 bp, 10 predicted proteins | sample PanSoiMetPlot_28_FD_96465 | JGI IMG/M metagenome (GOLD analysis project Ga0126381, IMG submission 96465) | Tropical forest soil microbial communities from Panama - MetaG Plot_28 | ecosystem: Environmental > Terrestrial > Soil > Tropical forest > Bulk soil | place: Panama | collected 2016-02-17
ACGATATCGACAGCCTGGCGGAAAAGGCGGCTATTGCACAAGCGGAAGGCGACCTGCCACGCGCTGCTGTGCTCCTGGCTCCGCTCGATCCCGACGCCAATCTCATCCAGGCTTTAGAACAAAAGGTTTACCAAGCGATTCTCGAGCGCCGTCCGAGGCAAGTCATTCCGCGGCTTGAGGAAATATTGGCCAAGCCTGATCCAGCCTTGGGCTTTTTCAATGGCGAACTCCGCTTCTGGTTAGGCTGGGCGCAAGATGTCGCTGGCGATCACGCCGGCGCCGAGGAAACTTGGCGACAGGGACGCAGCCAACTGGAGTCTTTCCTCAAAGAACAACCCGAAAACTATCAGCTGATGCGCGATCTCGCGCTGACCAATATGGGCCTTGGTGATAAAGCCGCTGCGTTTGCGTTGGCGGAACGCGCCATGGCCTTGCTCCCTATTGACAAAGATTCCTCTTCTGGTCCCGGATCCGTCGAAATCCTGGCACGCGTGGCTGCACAGATGGGGGAATCTGATCGCGCGATCTCTGCTTTACAGAAACTACTTTCGATACCATATGTAGGCGCGCTGGCTTATGGTTTACCGGTCACTCCGGCTCTGCTTCGGCTCGATCCAATGTTCGATCCGCTCCGGAACGATCCGCGCTTCGAAAAACTCGTTGCTTCGCCCGCGCCGAAGTAAACTGTTCCGATCTATAGCTCACCAACGCCCGATGCGTAGAGACCCTGGTCTCAAACCGGTCACAACTAGTTCAACTCGCCAGCGCCGTTAGCCCCAGTGCGATCCAACGGCAAACGTTATCGCATCAATCTGGTGGTGGTGGCTGCGGCGGCGGCTGCGGCGGCGGCTGCGGCTCGGGTGGCTTGGGTGGTGGCTCTAAGCGATAGTGCATATCGCGACGTGTGAGCGATTCGGTATCTAATGTCAAGCCATCTTTTACACGTTCGCCTTCCCTGAGCGAGGATCGTAACATTCCCGTTTGTCGAACATCAGTTTAGGATAATTAGGTCGGTGTTCACGTATTTGGGCCACGGCGTCTAGCTCGCAGAGGTCCGAAAACAAGTTCTCACCGGCTTAGTTTAGCCACAACTAATCACGACAGCAGTCCTCGCTTTAAAACGAAGAGAGTGTAAACCGCTTTGTCATTAAGGCCCAAGGGCTGCTCAATGTCATAACGCGAGTCGTAGGCGCCGCACAGTTCTAGCGACGGAACCGAATCGAGCAACCGTCGAAATTGCCTTGCCGTGTACGTGCGCAACTGAAACGTGTGCTGCAGACGCAATTCGTTCGACCCGCGGCGTGCCATCAGGCACACCTGAACGTTCTCGATCCGGCGGCGGCGATCGATGGATAGCACGCGCTGCGTTACGGTCACTTTTGTCTTGCCTCGCCGCTGCGTCCAGCGCTCGGCGTGCGATATATCGACATCCACGGGCAGTAGACGAAAGCCTAGCACATAGATGCCTCCCCGACGAAGGCCGCGGACAATACACTGTAGGTGGCAACGCGCTGCTTGTTCCGTCAACAAGTGCGGAAACGTGCTGACAGTGCAATAGGCCGCATCAACCGGTTGACCGAGGCGAAAATTGGACATCTCGGCCACGAAGGTTTCGGCATGGAGCGCGCGGCGTTTAAGCTGCCGCCGAAGGTAGCTCAACGCTGCCTGGCTGAGATCGAAGCCGCTCAGTTGATAACCTCGGGCGGCCAACTCGGTGATTAGTCGACCGGTACCGCAGGCAGGCTCCAGCAGCCTGCGAGCGCCAAAGGGGCAATACTTCCGGCATGCGGCCACAATGAAGTCTGCCTCCCACCGGGTGTAGGCTTGGCAGGCAATATCGTAATACTGCGGATAATCATACCAGCTTGCTTGGAGAACGCGGCTTCTCGCCATTGTTCAAAGATATAAAATTGGCATAGCTTCGGTCGGATTCACAATGAACCAAAGCTGCAGGGACTATCGCCGATGTCCGCTCTGAATAGCGATCGTAAAGATCAATTAGGAACGCACATTCCCGTAAGCACAGAGTATTCTCGGGAACGAGGATCCCATTGTAAGCTTTTTTCGTGCCACAGATTTATTATGATTGGCGTACAAACAATCTAGCAACCCCAAACAAAGGTGCGTGAACGTGGTAACGGCTCAGCCAACCCGGAAACGGATGTCGCGGATAGTTTTCCCGCCGAAGCGTTGCTTGAGTTTTCGCAGGATTTCTGGCTTCGAGATTTGTTCCAGCTCGTAGTGTAAAGCCGGTTGAAGGACGCGGACGTAAAGGACGCCTTCGCGCAAAGCGACCGGTGCGGAATGCGTGGCAATGAATTCGCCCACGATCTTCGACCACGCCTCGATGACTTCCGTTTCGTGCAATCGCTCGCGTAACCCGAGCCGCTGCATCAGTTTCGGCAGCACATCGACTGGCGACTGCCACCGATCCGGTCGCTGTTTCTTCTCGGGAAGTCCGCGCCATTCGGCGATTACAGCGGCGCGAAGGGAAGGGTTCATGGTGCCGCAATATTAAGGCGTGAATCGTGATTAGTGAATTGTGAATCGCTAATGGTTACGGTTGAGACAGCCGCCACTATACCAATTTAATGATGTGGCGATTAATGGATCACGTGACGCAGCGGCTAATATTTTCGCCGCATATGGCTCGGCAGAATGTTCAGCTCGGTGCGATACTTGGCGACGGTGCGTCGGGCTATCGGAATGCCGCGCTCCCCCAAAATTTCGACGATCTCGTGGTCGCTCAACGGCGCGTTGCCATCTTCGTGTTTCACAAGGTCAAAAACGGCTTCCTTCACGCTGGTGTTGCTGAGCGATTCGCCAGTGGCGGTTTGATACCCGGGCGCGAAGAAATATTTCATCTCGAAAATGCCCTGGGGCGTGGCCATGTATTTGCCAGACACGGCGCGGCTCACTGTGGTCTCATGTACGCCAACGGCATCGGCGATTTCGCCCATGGTCATCGGCTTCAGGTGCGTCGGCCCATGCTCAAGAAAGTCACGCTGCCGGTCAACGATCTGGCGCGCAATGTTAGAAATGGTCTGCTGGCGCTGGTGGATTGAGCGGATCAGAAATTTGCCGCTGCGGATTTTATCGCGCACGTAATCTTTGACGTCCCGGCCATTGTTGCTCTGCGCCATAATGTCTTTGTAAGTATTGCTGATCCGCAGATGCGGGATCTGTTCGTCATTCAGAATGACCTGATATTCGCCGTCCACCTTTTCCACCGTGACGTCCGGGAGCACGTAGTTTTGCGGCGCAGCCGCGAACACCTGACCCGGGCGAGGATTCAGCCGAGCGATCCTGTTGGCGGCTTTTTGGACTTCTTCCACGTCGGTACCGATGTGTCGCGCAATTTCCGGGAATCGGCGTTTCCCTAAATCGTCCATGTGTTCGGAGACGATCTTGTACTCCAGGCTGTTTTCTTTTCCTTCACGCTGCATTTGGATCAGCAAACACTCGCGCAAATCGCGTGCGCCTACCCCGGGCGGATAAAAACCCTGGATCAGCGGAAGCATCTTCTCGAAATCCTCCTTCGGGATTCCCGAGTTGAGCGCCATTTCTTCCGGTGTGCTTTGCAGAAAGCCATTGTCGTCAATATTTCCAATGATCAGCTCGGCGGTTTTGCGATCCTTGGCGTTAAGCGCTGTTTGGTTCAGTTGTCCGATCAAATTCTGGTGGAGCGTTTCCTGAACTGGGATGGAATCGAAAAAAAACTGGCGTCTCTCTTTCGCTTCCTGCGAACGCCGAGCGCCTTCGGGGCCGTAGCTGCTCGATTGCGCCATGTAATCGCGCCATTCCTCATCGAGGCTCGCCAGCTTGTCGAATTCTTCTTTGAAATTGTTTTCCGTGGACGGTTCTGCGCCAACGCGCTCATCGGGCCGCGACTCCTCCGGCAGTTCTTCGAGCACCGGGTTTGTTTCCATTTCCTGTCGAACCAGGTTACGCAACTCGAGCAACGGCGTCTGAAGAATGAGGAGACTTTGCTGAAGCTGAGGCGCGAGAATCTGTTGCAGGGCGAAATTCTGCGACTGATGCAGTCCGTGTCCGGCCATATTCTGATTTTAAGGACGCAGGCATCACCCGGCAAGCGATTAAGCCGCCATAAATTAGCCTAAATTAGCGTTCACACTCCCGCCATCTCCCATTTCCTGATCGTTTCCTGAATGAGGCCGGCGATTTTGTCGTTCACTTTTGCGAAGTAGATCCTTGCTTTTTCCAGATCAAATTTCGGATAGCCCTGACCCTCCTTATAGAGAATAATTGTCGATGGGAACGGGTAGGCGCTCCAGGTATTTGGCGGCGGCATCGCAGTCGCCATGTTCGGTTTGTAATTCCTTTTCTGAACGAGAAGGGGATCGATTGCCATGACATATGCGGTTTCATTTTCCGCCCCGTGACCGCCGTCCTCGCCGAATACCTCCAACGTCACATCGCTGCAATAAGACCACCAGTTTACAACCAGGATTCTGGTAACCGTTGCGCGTCCGACTTCCTGCGCGAGCGCGCCCAGAATGGCGGTTTGCCCACCACCATGACCATTTAACAAAATAATATTTTTGAATTTGTTCTTCGCTAAACCGGCGATGACCGCGCCGACATAATTGCGAAAAGCATCCTCCGGGACGGTGAAGCTGCCTGGGTATGCATCCAGGCTTCCCGTGAATCCATATGGAACTGCTGGTGCGACCATCGCGTTTACGCGCGGCGCGATCTCGCGTGCAATCGCGAGGGGGGCGAGGATATCCGTGCCATTGGGTGCGACGCCGTGTGGCTCAAGCGTTCCCAGTGGCAACAGGACTGTGTCGATTTTCGAGGGAACCCATTGGCGAAATTCGATCCAGTTGATGCGCTCTATTTCGCGCGTGCTCGGTGCGTTCTTCCTGGTATTACTCATCGAGGCAGATTAGCAGCGGCATTCAGGCTCTGCTCGTGTTTTCTATACTTGGTCGGACGCGGCGCGCATGCCCTACATCTTTCCGTTGACCATCATCCAGTCAACTGGGTCTTCGAATGCGATGATCTGATCGAAAATATTCCCGTCTCGGTTACAAGGAATGCTTATTAGATCCGCGCAAAATCCAGGCCGAATCCGTCCGAGTGCGTTCTCCTGATGCAGGGCGATCGCCGGATTCACAGTCACCATCTCAAGAATTTTATCCGGTGAAATCCCGGACTCAGCGTCCTGAAACGCGCGCATCTCGGCGAATAGATTCAGATTCTGGTTGCTCGCGAGGCTATCTGTGCCAACACAAATGTTGAATCCGAGCGCATGCAATTTCTTGAAGGGAAATTGGCTGTGCCCAAAATAACCGTGACTACGTGGGGAATGCACCACATGAAATTTCCCCGTCGTTCCTTCGAGCAGTTCGAAATCGCTTTCCGTTAGCTCATTTAGATGCGCAACAATCCATTCGCTTGGCGGGGATGCACCGCCTGGGCGTCCAAGGAATTTTTGCAGAGGTGTTCCCCCTCCACAATCGCTCATGTCACGGCCGATGGTTTCCATAAACTCATACAGCGGCCCCGATCCATCACGAAACATCGACATCTCCTCGCGCGATTCGGCGAGATGCGTTGTGAGCAGAATGTTTCGATTCCGTGCAAATCCTTCACAACGGCGATACAAGTTTGCCGACGCTGTGAATAACGCATGCGGGGCCAGTCCCGAGTTCTGAGCGGATTTCAGCGATTGAATTGAACGATCGACAAGTTCGTTTGCCAGTTCTGGCGACCGCACATCGATCAGTTCCGCAAACCACCACGTCCGAATGGGCGGGTGAATCTGCGCAATCAACTCGGGAAATGCGGTGAGGTTCGCGACAGTTGTCGTTCCAAATCGTTTTGCTTCCGCAAAACCTTCCGTGATCGATGCAAGATAGTCAGCGGCAGCCAGCTTTGCCTTTTCGGCGTTAATTGCCCGAATCCAATCCGCAAAAGATTTCTGTGGCGGGATTTTGCCCCGCAAACAGGTGTAGTCTAGATGGCAGTGGGCGTTAACCAGCCCCGGGAGCAGCACTCGCTCCCCAAGGTCGATAACATCGCCCGAGCTACGTGCTTTGATCTCGCCAAATTCGCCAACGTCGACAACTCGATCTCCGGAGACCACGACCGCGCCGTTTTCAACGGGCGGACCGTCCATCGTGACAATTGTCCGCGCACGAACGATCATTCGCCTTTCACAGTTTTTCTGCATTCCGCAATGAGCAGATTGCACGCTTCCTGGCAGAGTAACGGAACTGTAACCGGGGTCGTTGACCCCGGGGGAGTTGAAGCTTGATCAAAATCAGGATCAAATTTCTCTTTCTGTAATTTTGTCGATGCAATCGCGCCGTCCTTATTGCGCGTCCATAAGATTGTCCGCAAACAGCCGCCGTCGGACCGGCAAAAACCTCCAACGACGTCGTTGATTTGATCGTCTGAGATTTTTGCCGCGGCGCGATACATACCTGATTGTCGATTCAATGTTTCGCGTAAAGACGTCGTTTGCAGCCGGCCGGTTTTCCAGGCGAGGAAGACGGCGAGCCTACCCGGGTAAAAACAATCAAGAGCGCGTTTCAATTTCGCCAATGTCTTAAGCTCAAGTCGCCAGCCATGACGCAGATTTGGCGCCGTCTTCAACGGACGATATTTCCCAGCGTCCTCGTATCTTGCGATCTCAATTGCGTCTTCAGCGTTGGAGGAAGGCCGTAAGTCTTTTTGAAATTCATCGTCACGATGTGAGAGAACAAAGCCGGTCGCTGTTTTTCGAACGAGAATCTGGCCAAAGGTGAATTCGTCCGTTAAAGAAGCGTCAAGAACTCGCTCGATGAGATCGGGCATTGCGCCGGTCAATTGGTAGGGCGCGACCGCCGGGTGCGCCGGGCTAATGAAGGCAATGCGCGATCAATCCGGCCGCGCGCTCGAGGAACTGTTGATCTTCGTCGCCGAAGGCGTTCTCCTTGTCGCTCTCGGCATCGAGCATTCCAAGAATCTTATGATGCTGATTGATCATCGGGACAATGATTTCGGAGCGCGTTGTATGAAAAGTGGGCAGATAACGCGGATCGTGCCGCACGTCGCCTACAATAATGGGTTTGCCCGAGTCCAGTGCCGCGCCGCATAATCCTTGAGTGATTGGAAACTGCGGATATGCCGGCGGTTCGTCCCCCGTTTCCGCCTGGATCAAGAATTCTTCGTTCACGATTTTATAAATAGCGACCCACCGATAATCGCGCGCTGCGCGGATCATTTCCACGAGTTGCCTCATTCGTGTCTGCTTGCAGCCGCCGGCCAACGCGAATGCACCAATCTCCTGCAGCTTCTTGCACGTTGTCTCCTTCATTCGCGGGAAGGGAATCTCGCCCAAAAGAAAATAAGCGCCAGCGTGATTTCAACTGGCGTCGAAATTGGCTGCCTGCTCAATAATGATATCTGCGAAGCCCGGATCCGTTCCGATGGACGGCGCGTAGAATAGCGAGCGATTGCCGATGTTGTAAGGATTGTGGCGGAAAATCTCGCCGCGCGTCGAGTGTGAAGCGCTTGCGGATCTTCCATTCGCGATTCCTAGCAGAGCGGGAATGTCTTCGTAGCTGTGAAGTCCGTCGGAAATAAAAAACGGAACTACGACAACGTTCTCAGTTGTCGTCAACTTCCGCCAGTCGGACACAAGCGGAGGTTCTTCCATGTAAACATTCAGCACCTCCACATATTCTCCGCGAGACTGAATTTTTTCCGCTTCGCGTTTTGCCGCTGCGGCGCTGTTCTCGTTCAAGTCGGTCCCGTGCGCCACAATCAATAGACTCGTCTCGCTTTCTGGAATGCCTGGCGCGATTTCATGCGCGCGTCTCAGCAACAGATCCGTCATCAACGGATGGTTTCCAACTGGGTCGCAATGTTTCCAAGTTTGACCATTCGATCGTTTGGTGACGCGCCCATTTAGCTCGAGCTCGCGCGGAACAACAGTCTGCGTGAAATAGCCTTCGCTGATGAAATTTGGTACAACGTAAACCTGTCGAATTGATTCTGGCTGCCACAAAAAGATTGCGTCGCGAAAACTCGGTTCCTCTTTCCAAAACGCGCACCGAACATTCGCAAAAACTCTCCGTCGTCGAATCTCCACGGCGTGCACCAGTGTCGGGGCGCTCGAATCCGGGTTTACCGTCGAGCCGTGCGCGACAATCAAGAGCGCGCTGTCGGCGTATCTCATAGACGAAACGTTCAACAGCCTGCCCTGAGCGCAAGTCGAATGGGCCCCACAGTCGATTTAAGGGCATGCCTGGAGATAATTTGTAGACTCTAGTGCTGGCGTTGGACGTTTGCTTCTTTGTTCGCTAAGCTGAAACGGTGCGCTTTCGCACATACAAAAATACCGATCTGACGGTCAGCGAAGTTGGCTTTGGCCTCTGGACTATTTCTACCGGCTGGTGGGGAAATTTCACCGAAGGCGAAGCGATCGCGCTGATGCATAAGGGTTTTGATCTCGGCATCACGCTCTTCGATGCCGCGGACACGTACGGGAACGGCCTCAGCGAGGAGCTAATCGCTAAAGCTTTTCCAGAACAGCGGAACGATATCGTGGTGGCTACCAAGGTCGGTTATGATTTCGTTCATTACGGTCAGGTGCGCGGACGTGGTCAGCGGGAAATCCCCCAGGATTTTTCGCCCGAAGCGATCCTGCGCGCCACGAATGCCGCACTTAGGCGATTGAAGACAGACCGAATCGATCTTCTCCAACTGCACAATATCCGGATGGAACAGGTTTACGACGATGCGCTCTGGAAGACCCTCGAGCAATTAAAGACTGAAGGAAAAGTTCGTTACTACGGGATTGCCTTGGGACCCGCGATCGGCTGGATGTATGAGGGAGTGAATTGCATTCGCGAACGTGATATGACGAGCGTGCAACACATTTATAACGTGCTGGAGCAACATCCCGGGCACGCCTTTCACAAAGCTGCCACTGAAGTGGCTAAGGACACGATGTTTCTAATTCGGGTGACGCATTCCTCTGGAATGCTCGAGGGCAAATACACTGCAGCAACAACCTTCCCGCCAACGGATCATCGCAGCCATCGTCCTCGCAGTTGGTTGCTCAACGGGATCAAGAAGGTTGAGAAATTGCGGTTTCTTGAAAGTCCCGAGCGTACACTTGGGCAAGCAGCGTTGCAGTGGCTGTTGGCTGACGATCGCGTCGCCTCGACCTTGCCAAACATTTATAACGAAGAACAACTCGTTGAATTCGCAAAAGCTCCGGACACTCCGTCTCTCACCGGCGACGAGATGACGAAGATCGACAATCTTTATTCCGACAATTTCGGAATCCAAGAGGAACCGCCAAAGTTCAAGGGGACAATGGAGCTGCCAAAGGAAACGGCGGCGGCTTAATCCGACTCGTCTTCCTCCACTGGTTCCGCGCGGCGCACTTCCGGCTCTTGTGCGCGTCGTTCGCGCTTTGTCGTTTGCTGCCCTTTGTAGATTTCCTTAAAGATATTCGCGATCATCGGCGCAGCAGCGGAACCGCCGTGCACCTTGCTGCCCACATCGCCCTCGTAGAGCGCCGCGAACGCATATTGGGGCTGATCTGCTGGCAGAAATCCGGCGAACCATGCTGCAGTGCGCTCCTTGTCTTTTGGTCCCCACTGCGCGGTTCCTGTTTTGCCGGCGACTTCAACGTTATCAAGACTCGCCTCGTGCGCGGTGCCACCAGGGCCATTAACGACATTCATCATTCCAGTGTGCAATTGATCCAGGGTTTCCGATGAGAGATTTAGCGTTCGCTTCGCGCGTACCTGATAAGCGACCACGACTTGCCCGTCGAATGTTTGAACTTGTTGGACCAAGCGCGTTTGATAAAAGGTGCCACCATTCGCGACGATCCCCATCGCCTGTGCCATTTGCAGCGGCGTGACTTGCGTGTCGCCCTGGCCAATCGACAGGTTTGCGATATCGCCGTTGAGCAATCTGCGGCCGTGGGTTGCCTTCATGTATTCGTCATTTGGAATACGGCCCTCCGCCTCACCCCGCAGCGGAATGCCACACTTCGCGCCGAATCCCAGCTTTAATGCCCAATCAACGATCGGCTCGGCGGTGGTCTTGATCCCAACCTGATAAAACCACGTGTCGCACGACTCAGTAAGCGCCTGAACAAAATTCAAGGCTCCGCGGTCGCCTTTTTTCCAGTTATGGAACGTGAGATTGCCGATCTGAATCGCCGAGACGCATTCAAATTGATCGTCCGGATGCACCGCGTCACTTTCGAAGGCAGCAATGCCCACCGCGATCTTGAATGTCGATCCTGGCGGATAGGACGAACGATACGCTCGCGGCAACAACGGAATGTTCGGATCGTTCTGTAGGGCTTTTAGTTGTTCAGTCGAAATCGAGGGAACGAACAGATTCGGGTCGTAAGTCGGCCATGAAGCCAGCGCGAGAATATCGCCATTGTTTGGATTAACAATCACGATTGCGCCGCGTTTTGCTTCCGATTCCAGCGCTTTTTCGGCGAGTTCCTGAAGGTGAAGATCGAGCGTGGTGACTACGTTGTAACCAGGCTCAGGCGGCGCGACCAATTTTTCGGAAGTTTTCCGGCCATCTTTGTCAAAGGTGAGTTTGTATTGGCCATGTTTGCCCGTGAGCATTTCGTTAAACGTTTGCTCGAGTCCCTCGCGTCCCTCGGTCTCAGGCCACAGGGTTTCGTGATTGTCCACGATGCCGTCGGGATTG
>Ga0126381_100009906_pt1 | contig 10706 bp, 3 predicted proteins | sample PanSoiMetPlot_28_FD_96465 | JGI IMG/M metagenome (GOLD analysis project Ga0126381, IMG submission 96465) | Tropical forest soil microbial communities from Panama - MetaG Plot_28 | ecosystem: Environmental > Terrestrial > Soil > Tropical forest > Bulk soil | place: Panama | collected 2016-02-17
CTCCGCAAATGGCGCCGTTGGTGCCGGAATCAAGGCCATTGTTGGCAAAATCAGCGATCAAGGCCCCGGCCCCTATTGCGCAATCAATGGCGGCGGCGTTCGTCCCGCCACCGCAGCCGAAAGCAGTAGTGGTGGCCGAGATGGCAGCCAGCGCGTTGTTTTTGTTAAAGAAACGCACGTCGCCCACGTGGTTGACATCGATCGCCAGCAGCGTGTGCGTACCTACATTGCGAACATAATCGGCGCTCCAAACTATGCCTTTTCCCAGCTGCCGCTCGATGCCGAGGTTCATCTGGACGGAGCGGGGTGTCTGGTAGTTGGGGGCGAACATGTTAATACCGTCAATGCCGCCTCCCGCGGCCAGAGTGTTGCCGATGTAGGCCGAGTTGCTGGCCGCTCCCGCGGCTAGAGTCGCTGCCTGGTAAGCTTTCTGAAGTTGTGCGAGTTGGCTGGCTCCTGAGCCGATCGGCTGGCCGCAAATGTTGGCCAGGTTGACGGGTATGGGAGCGCCTCCGGGCATGGTAAAGCCGGGGTTCACCGAGCCGCCCGCGCAGGGCGCCGCCGTGACCAGGAACAAGCCTTTGGCCAGACGACCCGGCCGGTTAAAGAGGTTGTTATTGAAGATAGAGTTTTCGTAGTAGAGACCAACGCCGCCGCGAACTACCATCTTGGAACTCTTGGTCGGATCCCAGGTGAAGCCAGAGCGTGGAGCAAAATTCATGCCAGGATCACGAACCGGCTTCCCCAAGCCAGGGCCAAACAGATCCAGAATGCTGGTGGTGCAAGGTGTACCGCCAGCGGTCAGCGCCGCCGCCAGACCAGGATCTAACGTAGAACAAGGCAGTGATCCAATATCACTGTCGGTGCGGCCAGTGTCGTGGACGTAGCTCAATCCGTAGGTGATGGTCAGGTTGGAACGGATCTTCCAGGAGTCGCCGATATACCACTGGAACCGGTTGTCGGGACCAAGCCCGCCGCCGGGCAGTCCAAAGGCCGGTTTTTCCGAAGAGAAGCCTTGGCCGTTCCCCATAATGACCAGCTGCACGGGGTAGTTCGCGGGATTGTTGGCGCCGCCAGGAAACGCACTGGCGATGCAGTTGGGGTCGCCAGGCGCGGCGCAAGCAACCAGACCGGCCGGATCAGAGTTTACGGTAGGGGCCAGCCCAAAGAACTTGGCAAAACCGCCGCCCTGGATGTGGTTATAGCCGATGCCGTATCGAAGGATGTGCTTGCCGAAGGGCTTGCTGCCATCATATTTCAGCTGCGTGTTCTCCTGGAAGGTCTGCTGTGGAGCCAGGAGGTTGGGGCCCGAGCAAAACAGGTCCACGCCGCCAGACAGGCAGGCAGCGTCCGCTCCCAGGGTCAGGCTGATATTGGGGATGGGATTTGAGGCGCCGCTTAAGGGGGCGTCGGTGATGCCGTTGCGGAACTTGGTGAAGCCGAAGCGCACCGCGTGAGTGAAGCCACCGGTTTCGAAATTCAGTCCCACCGCATGCACCGGCGTGTGGTTCACGTTGGCGAAAGGCTGAAAGCTGTTAGGGATGAACCCGCGTATGCTCCGGTTTTGCTCGTAGGAGAAGCGGTAGAACATGTTGTACTTGTCGTTGATGCGCCAATCCAGTTTGCCAACGCCTTCTGTATCGCGGAAAGGCGAATTGAACCCGCCATTGAGCGCCGTGAACGGCGCCTGGTTGCCGACGGGCGCAATCTGGTCCTGCTTGAGGCGCTCCGCATCCAGGAAGAAGAACAGCTTGTCCTTCATGATCGGGCCGCCCAGGCTGCCGCCGAAATTGTTGCGTTGGAACGGAGTATTCGGGCCGATCGCAGCGCCCATGGAGCTGTCGCGGAACAGGTAGAAGCCCTGGCCATGCCATTTGTTGCTCCCCGACCGCGTGACTACGTTCACCGCGCCGGAGGAGGTGAGCTCTGTAGAAAGATCAAGGGACGACTGGCTAACCTGAAACTCCTGGATGGCGCTGGCCGGAAGGTTCTGCGTGGTCGTGCCCACGGTTTCGTCGCTGATGTCGATGCCGTCGACTTCAATGCGCGCTGTTCTTCCGAATCGCCCGCCGAAAGAGATCGATGAGAAGCCGTTCTTGGTCGGATCGAAGTTGCCGCCGTCCTGAATCTGGACACCCGGTTCCAGCTGGGCCAAATCCAGGAAGTTGCGGCCGTTGATAGGCAGGTTTTCAATCTGTTCCGTAGTCAACACCCCTTGCACCGTAGCTTGTTCGGTGTTGATGTTTACCCCAGTGCCGGTTACCTCGATCACTTCGTTCGCTTGACCGACTGCCAGCTTAGCGTTTCCCGCGGTGACCACGCCTACCTGTGTGGTAAGCGTCATGACCTCGGTGCGGAAACCTTTCACTTCCACGCGCACTTCATAGGTTCCGGGTTGGAGAGGGCCTGAAGCGTAAGCTCCGGCGGAGTTGCTTGTAAACTTTTGCGATTGACCGTTGGCTTTGTTGGTGATCGTGACGCTTGCGTTTGAAACCACTGCGTCATTCGGATCAGTGATGGTCCCCTGAATGCTGCCCGTGGAGATTGTGGATTGGGATATTGCGGGAAGCGCAAACAGAAGACAGATACTACACAGAAGGACGAGCGCTAGTCTTTTCTCTCTCATTCAAGCCTCCAAGTAGCTTGTCAGAATCAACATACCCCCAGACTGCTTGCCGTTCTCATCCGCTCCTCCACAGATGAAACGGGCGTGTTTTGAACGATTTTCATGCATGATGACGGCCAGAGCACGTTTTACTAGCGCCAATGATATGTAAGTTGTTGAACACTATGCAGCTTAACTGAAGAAAAGCCCAGCTTCTGAGCACTCGAAACTGTCCCACCCGTATACCAGATTACGTAATTGCGTGAGCAACAAATATGTGAAATGGTATTTTTTGAAAATGAGATTTTGGGACGTTTCAACCCAATTCGGGGATTGTTCAACGCCGCAGCGCCACCAAGGGAATGTCGCATTTCTTAGCCCACTCTTCCCAGGCGGCGGCGCTACGCTCAAGGAATCTCTCCGCAAGTCGCGACCGGTCCAGCGACTTCAACCCTAATTCGGACTGCACACGTTGGGCAAAATGGGGCTCCAATGCCGCGATCGCGATCCAGCCATCGCTGGCCCGATACAGCCCATAAAACGGTGATCCGCCGCCTAGGACTCCTTCGGGAAGTGTGAGGCCGGCTTCCAGTGGTTGGGCAAGATCTTGCGCACAATCCTGAAGAGAGACGTAACCGCATTCAGCTTTGCCGGTGCGCGCGTATTGCAGCAGTAAAGCCAGAGACTGGCTGACACATCGCTCGGCGCCGGCCAAGTCGACAAACAGAGACGGAGGCATGTGGGGCGGCGAGAGAAGTCTGGTTCTCGCGAGATATGTCAGATCGTGACCGCTGCGTTCCTCGAGCGGCGGCGCGCATCCTATGATGTTGACGAAGCACAGACGCGGGTGTCGGGCGTGGAGGTTGTCCCAGTCCAGCCCCAGCCGGCGCAAAGCTGAAGGGCGGAACGACGCAAGGAGCAGGTCAGTACCGGCGAGCAACTCATCCAGATGTGCGCGTCCAGCCGGATCCTTGAGGTTCAACGTAAGCACCGCTTGAAGATTGATCAGCGAGTCATACCAGGAGCGTGCAGCGCTCTTGAGAGGATCGCCGGAGGGCGGCTCGATCTTGGTCACCGTCGCGCCCAGCCCCGCCAGACGAGCTGCCGCAACCGGTCCCGGCGTATTGATGGCCAGGCTCACGATCTTCACGCCTTGCAAAATAGCTTGTGTAGTCTGTGAACTCATTCCAAGGGTCCGTTCAGGGAACCCGGAAGAGAATCTACAGCAAGCCACAATAAAGTTCAGCCATTTTTTGCAATGGACGATCTGGCAAGGCCGCGCTTGAGATTCGCTTGCCTTTGTGTCGGCTAATCGGCCACGGCGGCGCAACTGGAATCGTAAGGTTGCGATTCAGTCTCCGCAGCCAGAGTAGAGCAGAATCATGTTCGTGGCGCGTACAAAGACACATCGCAACAGAGTTGCCGGCGATGACGTTTCGAGTCCCAGAGAAAGGCGCTTACATGCCTCTGGCTTTGCTATTCTCCATGTGTTGGACGATCTCTGCGCATCTTCGCACCAAGGGCCTGAACTGGGAGTCTAGTTGTGTCGCGATCAAGAGAGCGCGGTCGCCAACCGCAGCGTTTTTTGTTTTCCTTTTTCAAAGGAAAAAGGCCGCCGTTTTACCAAGACGGCGGCCCTTTTGATTTACTCCCGCTTTATGGTTCTAAGCGAGAAGGCTAGAAGGTGACTTTCGCGTTCAGCTGAACGAGTCGTCCGGAAACTGCTGAGCCGACGAACGCGCCATAGGGGCTGGTCGGAGGCACAACAGTCGAGACGATCGATCCAAACTGGCCGCTGGAAATGTCGCCAACAGGTTTGGCGAAGTTCGGGTGATTGAACACGTTGAAGAAATTGACTCCGGCGGTAAATCCAACAGCCTCCGTTACCCGGAACTTCTTGGCTACCGAGAAATCACTGTTGAAATAGCCCGGCCCGCGATACGAGTTCCTGGGCCGGCTGGCGAAGCCAGTTTCTCCGGCAACCGCGGGGAAATTGGCGCCGTCGAAGCAGGGGGTTATCGCGGCCTTCGGTGTGCAACTGCTGGCCACGGTTGCGGTCGGATCCACGAGAACGGTGGTGTTAACTCCGTTGCCGAAAAGCGTGGACGGCGCTGCGCCGTCGACGATGGTGAAGGGCAAGCCGGTGCGATGGTACACCGTGCCCGATACCGTCCAGCCACCGATGAATTGATTCAGGACCGTACTGGCCGCCTTGAAAGGCATGTCCCAGACGTAGTTTGCGGAGATCACGTGGCGAACGTCATAGTCGGCGTTGCTGTAATTCCGCCCGAAGCCCAGGCCAACCGGGTTCAATTGGCCCAGCAGACTGTCATTCAAGCTATAGGGAGCAAGTCCTCCGTTGGAAACGTCATCCAAAGCATGGCTCCAGGTGTAGTTCAACCGTCCAGAGAAGCCCTTGGTGAAGCGGTGCGCCAAAGACGCAGTTAGTCCATGATAGTTGGACGAACCGCTGTTGGAGGTTTCGGTAACGTTTCCGACCCTGGCGTCCGGCGACTTAGTTGGCAGGCCGGCAAAGCCTGCCGCCCTGGTATTCATAAATGCGTTGGTCACAAACAGGTCATAGCCGCGGTTGCCAACATAGTTGGCGGAGAGAACCGTCTTGGACCCGAAGGTGTGCTGAACTTCAAAGTTCCACTCCAGGAACTTGGGATTGGAGATGTTGTTCGCAACGGAATTGAAGTCAGGCAGGCGGCACGGCAAGCCCTGACCCGCCATCGCGGCACAATAGGACGCCAAATTGCCGCCCGTCTTGAAGGCGTTCAGGAACGCCGCTTGGGAGGCCTTCTCCGCAGTATAAACGTTGCCCGCCTCGGCCGGCGAGAACGGCGAAAAGATGGTCAGCGTGAACTGATCCAACTGGGGCGCGTTGTGCATGAAGTTGTCGATCAGGTTGGCTGGATAGAGATCACTGAAGAGACCAAGGCCTCCACGAATAACCGTGTGATGCGACCAACCCGGCTGCCAGGCCGCACCAACGCGCGGCTGGAACACGACATTCTCGATGTTCGGGAAGGCGCTGTGCAGGTTATTGGTGATCATCTGGTTGAAGGGCTGGGTTGGATCATGGTTCAGGGAACCGAACGGCCCGGTGAAACGAGCAATGCAATTCGTCTGGCATACCTCGTTGGAGTTGCGGTCGGCGCGGAGGGCCAGGGTCAGCTTTAAGTCCTTCCTTGCCCGCCACTCGTCCTGGGCGTACAGGCCGAAACTGTAAATCGCCACCGGATCGGCGTTCCGTTGCGGGAAGCGCTGGCTGATCTGGTCCAGCAGCCCCGTGGCGAAGTCTGTCCTGCTCAAGACGCGAAGGCGGGGAACCGTGCGGACCAGGTTGGAATAGTCGGAGATGTCATTGCGACGGTAGTTACCTCCGAACTTGAAGGTGTGATTACCGCGGTTCCAGGAGATATCGTCCACGATCTGGTACTGGGTAACTTTGCGTCCCTGTGGGAATACGTTGTTGATGCCGCCGATGTTGGCCCATCCCGACGTATCAAAATCATACAGAGCGCCGGGGAACGTGGCCTGTGCAGCAGTGGATTCGTTTCCGAAGATCGCGCTGTACCAGGCACCGGAAACGATCAGCTGATTGAAGATCCTTGGGCTGAATGTGTGGCTGTAGTTGATCTGGCCCTCGTAGGCCGGCTGATTGCTGGTGGCATTGAAAACCGGGCTGATCGGGTCAGTGTAGGTCGGCTGCAGGCCCTTGTCCTGCCGGTATCTGATGTTGAGGCGGTTGCTCTCGTTGATATTGAAGTCGAACTTTGTGGCAAGGATCCATTCCTTGCTGAGCTGACCTACAGTGGATCGGAAGAACTGCGCGCACGGGGCGCCGCCCCCTAAGTTTGTGCCATAGGCGCTATTGGCGCCTCCGCTGGCCCCGCCAAACGCCGCAAAGCCTGGCACTACACCGCCGGAACCGCCAGTCGTGTTCAGATCGCCGCAGCCCAGGTTATTCGTGCCGTCGATAGCGTTGTTCACCGGCGCAGCACGGTTAATGCCGGGCGCGTTCGCATACAGCTTGAAAATGTTTTGATAGAAGGGAACGGAAGCGGGAAAGCCGTTGGCTGGAAGATTGGCAACGACGGCATTGGCAAAAGCCGTCGTCGGAACGATGGTCAAATTGCTGCTTGCCAAAATGTAGCGTAAGCCTTCGGTATCGACGAAGAAGAAAGCTTTGTCTTTCTTGATCGGTCCGCCAAACGATGCCGCCCATTGATTGTTGTTCACAAACGGACGGGGGGTTGAGCTTTGGTTGTTGAACCAGTCGTTGGCATTCATGCTGCGGCCGTTCCACCAGTAGACGGCATTGCCGTGAAACTTATTGGTGCCCGTCTTGGTCACATAGTCGATTTGGGCGCCGGCCTGCCGGCCATATTGACCTGTATACCCGTTGCTGACCACCGCCACTTCCTGGAGCTCATTCGTGCCCAGCAGCAGGTTGGTAGCCCCGGAGTTGTTCAGGTTGAGGTAGGGATCCATCTCGTCGTTGCCGTTCACCGTGAACAGGTTCGAGGTGGCGGGCAGACCGAAAGCGGTGAAGTTGCCGTAGCCGCCCCCATTAGAGGTGTTCATCAATACGCCGGGCGCGGTTTGCGCGACAGCAGTCAAATCGTTGCCCGGATTGGGGAGCTTTTCCACCATCGAGGCGTCGTAGGTCGTCGCGATGTTGGCGTCTTCTGTTTGCATCAAAGGCGCAGTTGCGGTTACTTCGATGGTTTCGGTGGGGGCGCCTATCTTCATGCTGTAACTGGCAGTAACTGCCTGGCCCACAGCGATGTTCAGAGTCTGGCTGATCCTGGCGAAACCCTGCTTTTCCACGGTGAGTGTATACCGGCCCGGCCGAACCAGAGAAATCGAGTATGAACCGCTGGCCGCGGTTACCGCTCTGTACTCCTCGCCCGTGTCGGAACTCTTCAACGTTACGCTCGCTCCGGACACCACGGCGCCCGTCGGATCCGTGATGACCCCCGCTACTTCGCCTGTAAGTGCGGCTTGACCCCAGGCGACTTGCGCGAACATAAACGTAAGCGCGAGGCCTAGGAATGTAAAGAAACGCATGCAGCCCTTTCTTCTCATTGCTTGCATCGCAATCTCCTTTCTCTCTCTCTTTTAAGATTTGAAAGCCGAGTACAAGCGCTCGAGACTTGTTCGTCCTGTCTATCGGCCATGACCACCCTTGCGGTCGAAACTAGATCAAAGTTTTGTAGCATTCAGACCAAGGCGTCGAAGCACTACGCACTGCCGACCTATACACGAACTGGTTGACGAAGCAACCGGCCACCTAGTCTGCAATAGAGCGGTCAGATGTGCAATAGAAATGTTTGTTGGCTGAAAAAAACCCGTCCCATCCCAGGCGGCGCAAAGCCGAAGTACGGAAGGACGCAAGAAGCAGGTCCGCGCCGCCAAGCAACTGATCCTGATGCGCGTGGCCGGCCGGATCTTTGAGGTTCAGTGTAACCGCCGTTTGACGGCGGATCAGCAAGTCATACCAGGAGCAGGCCCCGGTCTTAAGAGGATCGCCTGACGGCGGCTCGATCTTGGTCGCGGTAGCGCCCAGCTCTGCCAGACGAGCCGCCGCAACTGGGCCGGCGTATTGATCGCCAGCCTTTACGATCTTCACTCCACGCAGAAGAGTTTGCTCAGTCTGGGAATTCATGGTGGATCCATGCGGAAACCAAGAGGAAAATCTACAGCAAGCTGCGGGAAAGGTCAGCCATTTTTTGCGATCAACCGCCTTGCGAGGTCGCTGTTAAGGCCGAGCTGGCTACGGTACAGCCACGCGAGTTTTGTTATCCTGCCACTGTTGAGCGATCTCAGAGCATCTTCGCACGCCGCGACAGAACCGGAGATCCTCCAGTTGTGTCGCGATCGCGAGCGCGCCGGCATGAACCTTACCCACCTGCGTGCCCGTCTTTCAGAAGACACCATCCAGCTGCTGCTGCGTTTGCTGGTCGACGCGCCTGATCCCGACCAAGCCTTGAACCTTTGCGAACGGCTGGTTGGCCAAGCGGGTGATGAATTCTTGAAGAGCCTTGCCGATCCAACCATCCTTCGTTACGCGCTAGTCGTCTTTGGCCACAGCTACTGGCTTGGCGAAGCCCTCCTGCAGAGCCCGGAGATCCTAAGTACCCTACGCAAGGAAAAGAGCCTGGAGCGCTTCCTGGGAAGGGAAGCATATCGTTTGCGGCTCGAGCAGTATCGCTCTGGAACTTCGGACATAGACGTCGCAACCCTGCTGGCGAGATTTAAGAAACGCGAATGCATTCGTATCCTGCTGCGCGATGCCTTGGGGATCGCTCAGCTCGCCGAGACAAGCGAAGAAATCTCCGCACTGGCTGATGTCATTATCCAGGCCGCGCTGGAGGAGGCGGAAAGGGAGATGCGTGCCCGTTACGGTCTGCCTGGCGGCGATGCGCCCGGGGAACAACAACGGACGCCGTTCGCCGTGCTCTCGCTGGGCAAGCTCGGCGGCGACGAGCTGAACTACAGCTCTGACCTGGACCTGCTCTACCTCCATGGGGGCCAAGAGACAGGTGATGGCCCGGTTTCCTTGCGAGAATACTTTGTCCGCCAGGGGCAGAAGGTCACGGACCTGCTTTCCCGCTCCACCCCGGAAGGCGCCATCTTCCGCATCGATCTGCGCTTGCGGCCGGAGGGTGGAGGAGGCGAGCCCGTGGTTGGCTTGGACCAGGCCCTCCACTATTACGGCCGCCGCGCGCACGACTGGGAATTACAGGCATTGATCAAGGCGCGTTACTCCGCGGGCGATGCGGCTCTGGCGCGAGAGTTCATTCAAGGAATCCAACCGCTGGTTTACACGGAGAACATGAATTTCCAAGCCATCGATACGGCCCTGCGGTCACGGCAGAAACTTGGCGCCCGCCGGCGTCGTGTCGTGGTCACGAGCCCGCTACAGGCGATGATCGACGTCAAGCTGGATCGCGGCGGCATTCGCGACATCGAGTTCCTGGTGCAGTGTCTGCAGCGCGTCTATGGCGGAGCCGAACCCTGGTTGCGCTCCGGAGGGACTTTGTTTTCGCTGCAGAAGCTCCACGACAAAGGCCATCTCAACGGCCCGGATTACAGCGAACTCACCGTGGCCTACGAATTCCTGCGCAAGCTGGAGCATTGCCTGCAGCTCCAGCGCGGGTTGCAAGTGCATGAAGTACCGAAGTCGGCAACCGAGTTGAAGATCTTGTGCCGAGCCGCCGGCTTGGAGACCCAGGCGGATTCGGGGGCTTTTATGACGCAGCTTCGCTCGCGCATGACTCGCGTCTCTCAAGTCTATGACCGCGTGATACAGAGTGAGCAGGAGAGAAGAACGCGGACCGGTGCTTTCTACTCGCTGCCGGCTGCTCCCAGGGAGATGTCCTTCGCGCAAGTTCTGGAACGTGTCGCCGCGGATTCGCCAGAGCTCAGCGAGATAGCCGGCCACACCGGGTACAGCCTGCACACGCGGCGCAGCATGCATCGTTACCTGAGCTCGGCATTGACCAGCGCCGATCGCTACGAGGCCGTGCTCGAAGACCCGAAACGAGTTGGCCGCGCTGCTGAATTGTTTGAAGCCAGCGACTACTTGACCGACATCCTGATTCGCCACCCGGACGCCATCCGGGCCCTGGATCAGTTTCCCGTGGCAGGCGCGGCGGGAACGCCGTCGACGTCGCTCGCCATTGACGAGATGCCGGAGGAGTGCACGCCGGGCCGCGACATCAACGAAGCGCTGACGTGGTTACGCCGCGGGTTTCGCAGGTGCGCTTTCGCTCTCGGCGCCGAGGATGTGCTCGCGCCGAGGCCGGCCGCAGTTTCGATGCGCGAACTTACACGACTGGGAGAGAGCGCGATCCGTCATGCGCTGCAGATTATCGATGGGCAAAGATCGTTGGCCGTCTTCGCTCTCGGACGTTTAGGAACGGAAGAGTTCGACATTGCCTCGGACGCTGATCTACTCTTTGTCCGCGCGCCTGAAGCTAATGAAGAGGAAGCCCGCCTGGATGCTGAACGGTTGGTCCACGCTCTCAGCGCATATACAAAAGATGGAACCATCTTTGCCGTCGACGCCAGGTTGCGTCCCCACGGC